>Ga0210243_101503_pt1 | contig 16673 bp, 12 predicted proteins | sample ChrtobMeP5a_32mM_FD_155461 | JGI IMG/M metagenome (GOLD analysis project Ga0210243, IMG submission 155461) | Chrysochromulina tobin associated microbial communities from unialgal haptophyte culture, Seattle, Washington, United States - P5a_32mM | ecosystem: Host-associated > Algae > Haptophytes >...
GCGGGGGAAAGGTGTGGAGGTGAGCGTGGGGGGGGTGGGGAGGCGAGGCGGGGAAAGGTGGAGGTGAGCCTCAGACACAACAAGAGATCTTCTCCATCGTAAGCCACCGTGACGAGGCGTCAGATAGTAATGGCGTTGCGTACATCAAAGGCAAGGCGGGAAAAGAGGTGGGGGAAGAGGTGGGGGGATGGGGTCGAGGAGGGGAAGGGATGGGGGGCTGGGGTCGAGGGTTTGTTGGTCGGAACTCTCGAGAGGTGGCGCTCACCTCCTGGACATCATCAGAGGTCATCAGGGAGGTCATCAGATGTCATCAGCGAGGAGAGGTGGCGCTCACCTCCTGTACGAGCGTCGACGCAAACCGGTAGGTGCGCTTCAAGCTTGTTGTTCGATGCAAAAGTTCGGCGCCATTGGCAGGCGCCATCATGGGCGCCAAGCCCGGCTGCGCGTCGGCCGTAATGATCTCGAGTTCGACTAGCTGATCGAGCAGCCGCACCGCCTCCGCGCGCAGCAGCGTCGTCGGGTGGATCGCGATCACCTGCATGCAATGAGGGAGGCCATCAGCATGCAATCCGAGGCAATCGTCGTCGGGTGGATCGCGATCACCTGCATGCAATGAGGGAGGCCATCAGCATGCAATCCGAGGCAATCGTCGACGGGTGGATCGCGATCACCATGTGGAGCTCAAAGTCGCCGTTACACACGACGGAGCATGTCTTGAGGAGTAACTGCAGCGCCGGCGACAGATTATCGATCCGCTCGGTCACGATGGCCTTGAGCGAGTCGGGGATCAGGTCCTTGGGCGCCTTAATCCCCTCGTCGAACTTTGCAGAGTTGAGAAGCACGTAGTGCGTGGGCGCCGTCGTGGGCGCGACGGGCGGCGTGAGGAGGCCCTGCGAACTTGAATGTGCAAGCGCCGTCTTGATCGACGGCTGCTCGTCAGGCTCTTCTTCTGAGGAAAATGACCTCGGGCGGCGCCGGCGCTCAGAACCCGCCAAAGGCGTCGTCGTGGGCGGGGGAGGCGTCGCCGTTGGCGGGGGAGGCGTCGCCGTGAGCGAAGAAGGCGTCGTCGTGGGCGAAGAAGGCGTCGAGCTCGTACTCATCCTCAACGACAGAGCGCCCGACAGAGCGCTCGGCCCCTCTCGCATCTCATCTTCCCGATCTCGATCTCGGTCTCGATCTCGCATCCCGTCTTCCCGGCTCTGCTTGAACTTGCCAGAGCCAGCCTGCTCGAGCTCCACCGTGTAGAGTCTCTTCGCCGCATCGTACTCCGTCACAAAGGCAATGCTCTCCTCTCCGTTGCTCCGCTTCACATACACCGCGCTGCCGAGGGCGTAGCGCACGCCTGGCGCGGAGCTCGCACTTGAGCTCGCACTTGAGCTCGCACTTGAGCTCGCACTTGAGCTCGCACTTGAGCTCGCACTTGAGCTCGCACTTGAGCTCGCACTTGAGCTCGCACTCACCCTCGACGAAAGTGCACGAGGGCTCGGGCTGGTGGGCGAGGCGGCGGCGGCGGCGGCGGCGGCCCCCATTGGCTTGACCATCAAGGCGCTGGGCTGCCTCACAGAACGACCTGGCACGGCGAGCTCTGTCGCAGTGAGCATCGGCGCCGATGTGGTTCGCCGATGAGCCTTCTTGGATGGCGCCGGAGTGGGCACTTGGTGGCTCTCTGTAGTAGTAGTAGTAGTAGTAGCCTTGGCAAGAGGTTGCACGGTCGCGGGCGTTTCCTTGGCAGAAAGGCGAGCGCTACCCAAATTAGGCAGGTACCCACGCTCTTGAGCCTCCTTGGCGGAGAGGATTGCGATGGCGCCGCGCTCGCGAAGGAGCTTGACCATCTCGAGCGCGTGCAGTGGGTTGCCTTCGGAGCGTTGTGAGACGAGTTGCACGAGCTCGCGCGGAAGGGCTGCGGACTCCACGTCGAGCTGATGAGATATCATCGCGCGCAGCTCCGTGTCGGCCAGCCCGGCCAGATGCATTGCATGCTCTGCACGCCGTGCCTCCCGGTACAGGTCGAAGGCGTCGAGCGGCGCCCGGGCAGTGGCGCCGTTGCGAAAGGAATCGCTTGGTACGGCGCTCGCGGGGGCGCTCGCGGGGGCGCTCGCGGGGGCACTCGAGGGGGCGCTCGGTGCGGCGCTTGGTACGGCGTTCGGTCCGGTGCCACCCTGGCGAGTGTCGTCGAGGAGCGAGGAGCGTGTGAGCACTACGAGGAGTAGCCTGCCGTGAAGCAGCGGCATCACCTGCTTGATCAGTCGCCACGAGGCCGAGTCCATCCAGTGACAGTCCTCGAGGGCCAGCACGCCGCGCACGCCTCCAAGTTTAATCTCGAGGACGCGCGTCATCACCTTGAGTTGATTCACCTCTCGGATGCGGTTCGTCATGCCGCGAGTGACCGCATTGTCCACGATGTGCGCGTAGGCCGTCCCACGCGTGCTCGCGAGCACCGGGTTGAGGAGAGGCGCCAGCTGTCGCACGGTCTCGTCCTCGAGCAGCTTGGCATCACGCGCGGGGTGGACCGTCATCCCCACAGTGGTGGGGCATAGGACTGTTGAGAGCGCGTCCTTCCAGCGCGCCGCCGCCGAAGGCCCAGCCGGCGCGCTCGTCGGCGACGGCAGCGGCAGCGTCGGCGAGACCTCGATCGAGCTGACGAGACCTGACGAGACCTCGACGGAGCTGACGGGCGCCGGCGGGTCGAGAGGCGATGCACCCTTGAGGGCGCCACTATCGCCTGAACGGAGTGGGATGGCGAGGCCCAGCGTCGTGCCGAGCGTCTCCACGACGCTGCCCACGACGACGCTGCCCGCCGTTCGGACTCGAAAGTTCTTTGGGAGCGTCTGGCGCGACTCGGCACTGCGCTCGGCACGGCGCGGCGGCGGCGGGGGCGACGGCTTGGCAAGCGTGTTCGGCTCCAATGAGGCTACTTGCTCGAGACGGCGCGTATTCGGTTCGCGACCGATCGAATCCACACGTGCAGCGAAGGCCGCATCCAGATCGGACGACACGGCAATGAACGCCTTGTGCTCGGCGCGCAGATGCAGGGCGCATTGCACGCGAACCTCGCCGTGGTGGGCGGCGCCATGGTGGGCAGCGTCGTGGTGGCCGAGATGCAGGGCGCATTGCACGCGTACGTCGCCGCCGGCCGTTGTCGACGTCGTTAGTTGCACCGACGCGTTGTTGTTCTCGTCCGCAACGCCGGCTGCGCCCTCGCCCTCGTCCTCACCCTCGCCCTCGTCCTCGCCCTCGCCCTCGTCCTCGCCCTCGCCCTCGCCGCCGTCCCCCGCGCCAGCATCCTCGAGCGCCGTCCCGAGCGCGACCCCGGCGTCCGCGGTCGCCCCCCCGGAGGCTGCCCCCCCGGAGGCCGCCCCCCCGAACCATCGACGGCTTGAGACCGTCGTCATTCTCTTGAGCGAGCGTTGACGGAGGGGCATCGAGATCGAGGTCATCGAGAGACGCTTCGGAAGCTCCACCGACACGTCCTCCTCCGAGGCGCCCGCGACGGCGCTAGCGTCGTCGCGGGCGAGCTGGGGCTGGACCTTGGAGAGTCGCGACAGAGCGGACAGAGAGGGTTCCGGCTCCACCTCTCGCACCGCGGCCGAGAGGGTGGCGAGCTGCGCGACCGTCTCCGGTGCAAGCAGCATGCGGAAGATCGCCTTCCAAATATAGAAAGGGGTGGTCGCCTCGATCGCCACGGCCGCAGATTCGAACACCATCGGCGTCTGCTGTCGTGCGTGGCCTAGAAAGGAGCGGAGCAGCATGCTCTTGCCGATGCCGGTGGCGCCGACGACAAATATGGGAGCAGCCATCCCAAATATGGGAGGAGCCATCAAGTTTCGTGAGGCGAGCGAGGCGGCCGAGTTTGCAGCCCCCTGAGGGCCACTGATGACCTCTGATTGCCATTGATGGGAGAGCGCAGCCCCCGCTGCCGAGAGCGCCGTCGCGGGCGCACCCACGTCCTCGCCGCCCTCGAGCGCCGTGTTGAGCAGCTCGCACAGCCGCGCGAGCTCCGTCGCGCGCCCCACCAACACCTTGCGAGCTCGCAGCTCGGTGCCCAACTCGGCGCCCCCCAGCCCGCCGCGCTCGGCAGCGCGCTGCACTGAGCCCGGAGCGCCGACGCGCGAGGGGAGCTTCTGAGCCCCTCCTCTGCATGGGCGCTGTACTGGGCGCACACCAAGACCCTGGATGAGACCCTGGATCCGGCTCGGCACCTCCTGACCGAATGCGGCCTGTGAATCGGCCACCGCGGCCGAGGCCGCCTCGGCCGGCTGCGTCGCCTCGAAGATGGGCAGTGGCTCAGCGATGCCCTTGAAGGCGTGCGGAGGTAGCGTGAGGAACGCGCAGAGCTGCGCGAGCTCGGGGCACAGAGCGAGGCATCAGAGGTCATCAGAGGCTATCAGCGGCCATCAGAGGTCATCAGAGGCCATCAGCGGTCATCAGCGGTCATCAGAGGCCATCAGCGGTCATCAGCGGTCATCAGAGGCCATCAGCGGCCATCAGCGGTCATCAGAGGCCATCAGCGGCCATCAGAGGTCCTCAGCACACCTGGGCGAGCTCGGGCGAGCGCTCGAGCGACACGTTGACAGCATCGCGCACCTCTTGCGACACTATGACGCACCCCGCAAGGCCCTCCTTCTCCGCACGCTTGGCGGCGTGCGACATGAGGCGTGCGGCGAGGTTGACACGTGCGCCGGCGAGGGTGTACTCGCGCCGGCGAATCGAGCCCGCCTCGCCGCAGAAGACGGTGCCGCTCGTGATGCCGATTGCGGGGATGAGGCCGCGCTGTCCCGAGCGTGGTTGGTTACAGTGCGGCAGTTCGGGTAGGAGCTTCCACAGCTCGACGGAGGCGACCACGGCGCGGGACTCGTCATCTTCGTGATGCCGGCCAGGCATGCCAAAGCCAACGAGGAAGCGCACTCCCTTGTCGTCGCAGATGAGGCGCAGCACCTGGCCGCCGTACCGGCAGATGGTCGTCTGCACCACCTTGACGGCCGCGTGCAGGGTCCGGAGTGACGAAACCTCGCACAATCTCGGACCCAGCCCCGCAATCTTGATGAAGACCGAGACGAGCTTCCGACTCTCCGAGAGCCACCCATCTCGCGCACCTGATGAGGGAGGCAATCAGCATGCAATCAGCATGCAATCTCTCCGAGAGCCACCCATCTCGCGCACCCGCCTCGACGCGTTCCTCGACGAGCAAGGGGACAAAGGAGCGCAGCAGCAGCTCGAGACGCTCGCGACGACGCTGCTGCTGCTGCTGCTGCGCGACGAGCTCCGCCGCGTCGGTGGAGAGCTCATCGCTCGAGCGCGGTGCTGCCTTGCGCACGATCCATGACCTCGTGCGCTGGGGCTTGGGACGCGCCGCCCCCTCGCCGCCCACAAACGAGCCCTTGGACGAGGTCGCCGCTCGGCGCAGCGAGGGAGCAGAGCTCGGGGGCGCGCGACTCGCGACGGCTTCCTGCCTCGAAGCTTGGAGCGAGGCAGAGAAGGCGACTTCCCTCCCTGGGGAGGTGAGTGAGTCGGAGAAGGTAGCTTCCCTCAGAAGCACACGTCGCGAAGGGGAGGGAATCTCCCCGGAGTCCTCGTCCAGTCCATCCAGGCTCGTCTCGGAGAGGGGGCCCGGGTACGTCGAGGCGAGAGGCTCGTCGAGGTGGGATGCGGAGAGCGCGGACCGCGCGCCGCTGGCTCCGGGATCAGAGGATGCACGCTCTGGGCGGCCCATGGCGCCCGCCACGGCGCCGATGGCAGCGGCCGCTCTCCGAAAGAAGAAGGAGGGTAGGTACTCGACGGCGGCGCTGCTCCTGTTCGCCTCCGAAGGACTTAGCTCGAAGGGGCGGAGGACCCACGCGACGGGATCGGAGCGCAGCAGCGTCTCGAGGACGGACGACGAGTGGCCGACGATCAAGTAAAAGTCGTGCCCACTCCCATTCTTCTCCCAGCTTCCCTTGCGCAGCTTGGCATCGAGCGCCGCCAGAGCTTCGTATCGCTTTCGGTCGTGCCGGTTGAGCTTCTTCGGGCGCGACTCGAGCGCCGCGGCCTCGAGCGCCGTCATGAGCGCCTGCGTCGCGCGCGTCGAGAGCGCGAGCTCGCCCGAGGTTGCGATCTCGCCAGCCTCGCTCATCTGCTCGATGGGCTCGCCCGCGATGAAGAATTCCCACTTGTTCTGTACGCCGCCCACGATGAAGCCGTCGATGAAGCCGGCGCCGATGCCCATGTGCAGCGCGAGGGACACACCCTTCGTCGGCGTGAACCCATGGAACTTGGTGAGCATCGCCAGGCAGCAGCGCGCTGCCTGCAGCACGAGCTCCGGCAGCCCCGCGATCTCGAGGCCATAGAGGAACTGGTTTGGTGGCTCCACACGCGTGCCGGCTCTCTCCGAGGTGATGGTCTCGGGCACGCGCCAGATGACCTGCATCGCGTCGCCCGCGAATTTGATGATGTCGCCACCCGAGGCGAGCACGACGTCGATGAGCTGCTCGAAGAACGAGTTGATGTACTCGTTGAGCAGCTCGGCGCCCACGACGGCGCCGTGCTCTTTGGAGAGCGCCTCGCTCAGCTTGGTGAAGCCACTCACGTCGACGAAGACGACCGCGCCCCAGAAGGAGAGCCGCTCGGGCGGCGAGTCGCTCGTCAGTGGATCGTTACGAAGGGGGCCCGACATGAGGTGATCGATCAAAATCTGCGGCGAGTAGGACGCGAGCACCTCCGTGTTCTCCTGCACCGCCGGCCGTCGTTGCGGCGCTCGTTTGTTGAGCCTCGTACTCGTCCGGGAGAGGGACACGGTCGCGGTGCGCGCTAACGACTCTTCAGTCAACGACTCCATGCTCTGACCCTGCGCCGCCCAGAAGTCGCTCAAGCTGTCGTCCTGCTCCGCCTCGGACTGCAGCGCCTCAGCCAAGGAGGGCTGGGCCAACGACGGACCGAGCGCCCAGCTGACCGAGGGGTTCAAACCAGGGGGTTCTCTGTCAGCGTGGTGCCCTCGCAGCTTGCCTGCTGGCGGGTCCGACATCAATTGCGATCGGAGAATAGCGAGTAAGCGACAGTATACGTCAACGAGTCTTGCCGAAACCGACGATTTGAATTCCTGGATAGGGTTTCGCTCGAAGGGCCCAACCAAATTAGTTACGATTCCGCTACGTCGCTTTCCACAGTGCTCTCGTGCGGAGCAACCGGCTCGTCCTCGTCATCATGCGATCCACCTTGTACTCTCTGCTCTCCGTCGTCAGCACCACGCGGGCGCAGTTCATGGGTTGCACCCGCGACGCGACCAACACGTGCTTGTACCTATGTAGCGACGGCTCGAGCTGGGATCTCTCCGCATTTGCTGTGAGAAAGGCGAGTGCAGGCTATTTCACCGCGCAGGACAATAACGGGTACACTTACTACACGAGCGTGTGCGCGTCTTTAACTTTGAATTGTCACGATGTGGAGGCCCCGTCCGTGATCCAGGCCAGCCAGCCGCCGACCGGCGGCCTCTTCCCGTACTATTACTGCCATAGCGCCGGCCTTTGGTCAGACCAGGTGTGTACCTCTGCGGCCGGCCAGCTCACTTGCCGTTACTCGGGCGGCGAAGAGAGCCGCACATCCCAAGTGGTGTACAGTTGCGGCACGAGCATGCCAGGCACGTACGTGACCACCGAGAATCCGACGGACAACTACGTCATCTCGGCGAGCGCGCCCGACACGTGCCCGACACTGGCACCTCCGCCAGCAGTGGTTGTGGGCGGGCTGTCAGGCGGCGGGCTGTTCCTAATCCTGTTCTCGATAGGAGTGACCGTGTACGCGGGCGGCGGCACCTACTACAACATCAAGTACAAGCAGATGCCGATGCCAGATGCCAAGCAGATGGACGCCTTCCCTCACATTGTGTACTGGCGCGAGCTCCCGGGACTCGTCGTGGATGGTGCGCTGCAAGCACACGGCGCTCGCACGCACGCCACACGACCACCCTCGCAGCAGCGCGCCTCTGCTCCCGTGCTCGTGCGTGAACGCGCGTCGCGAACCGCCCACCTGACACCGTCGCCTTGCATCCACTACGCGTGCGTCGCGCCGCGCCGGTTTCGTCGATTTCGTCACAGGCTGTCGCTTCTCATGGAGGCACGCGAAGCGCGCGGCCAAGGAGGCGCACGATTGGTATTCAGGGATGAGCGCGCCCGAGCTGAAGCAGGGCCTCACAGCGGCCGAGGAGGGCGACGAGCCGCCTAAGTCTAACACCAACGTCGACACCAAGTCCAGTGCCCCTGACTTTTGAAGTTTTGTTGAGCGGGGCGAGACGAAGGATCACCGACAGATTCTCACCGATCAGCGCACGTAGCTTTTTAGTTGACTCTAGTATATATGTATATCGTGAAGCATGCGGATCCTTTGATTTTACATGCGATGGCTCGGCCTGCTCGCGACCCACGAGCGTCAGCCTGGCAAGGCCGCGTCAACGATCGGTCATGATCGTCATGACGAGCGTCGAGCCCACATCGGACCTCGCCACGATGCGGCAGCGCACATCGTGCATGCATCTGAGCGTCTGATGTCTGCTCGAAGGGCCTAACGCCCATCCCGATCCCTGAGTGCACTGAGGGTTCCGAGCGTCCAATTTGGTTGTAAGTCCATGATTGTAAATCCTGCCGCTCCGAAGCATGGTCTCGCATGCACGTAGCATGGTCTCGCATGCACGTGCAAGGCGGCGGGACGGCGCGACAGTTTGGACCAACGGGTTGACGAAGCCATTGACGAAGCCGCTGCCGCGGAGGCCGCCGGAGGACGAGGCGCGCTTAGGGATCAGTAGCAACCCGGGAGCGCGCTCACGCCGCTTCCCCGCGGCTCGGGCGGATACGAGGGCAGCACCGGGATGGAGAGACTCGTGGCCAGCTGCGACGCGAGTGGCCGTTGATCTCGGCCCGAGCCGAAAGCAACCCTGGCCGAGCCTCCATCACGTGTGCCGACAGAGGTGGGCGGGCTGCGCTGCGGAGACGAGAGTCGTGGTCCTCCCGCGCTCCACACCAGCGCGCTCGCACTCGCCGCGCGGAGCGTCGCGCTCTCGGAGCGGGGTGTGAGCGCCGTCGTGCGAGTGTCGGCGAGCCGCTCCCCCGCCCCAAATGGCGGCTGTGGAACCCGTTCCCGTAACGGCGTCCGCGCGTTCTCAGCGACGACCGCCGCGAGGGCTGCTAGGGCGGGCGAGACTGGGGCAACTCGGGGCACGTCCCCGCTGCGGCGCAGCCCCCACGCGAACGCGTTGAGCGATTTCGCCTCCCCGTTCCCATCCATCACTACAGCACCCTCCTGCCGTGCGCCCAAGTCTGCACGGAGACTCTTGGCGATGGTGGAAGAGATCGTATTCGCGGCATGCAGGCGCTCGGCGGAGCGCTCGGCGGGGCTCGCCGGGCGGCGGATCGCCCGCGCGCTCCCAGGGGTGCTCGTCGCGGTGCTCGTCGCGGTGCTCGTCGCGCACGGTGACGCACCCGATGCCCGTGGCGACGCAGGCGCGCCTGAGCGGTGCCGTGGTGAGAGGCCTCGGTTAGCGCCCACTGCTGCTGCGCCGCCGCCGTAGCCGCCGTAGCCGCTCGCCACGCGCACGCCACTGCCACTGCTCGGGCGCGTGAGCGATGCGCTCGCCGCCACCGCCGACGCGGCACGCGAGCCGCCCTTGCCGAAGTAGAGCCGCGCCACACGCTCGTCGAGAGGAAGCGCCTCTGGGGTGCCGGGCATCAGGGGTGAGTAAGCCAGAGCGGCGGCCGGCGGTGGTGGCGGAGGCACCGGCGCAGCCGACGCCGAGGCTGTTCCCGGCGCGCCGCGGTCGAAGAGCGCGGCTGCCGACGGATGGCGCATCCGGAGCAGGCTCACCGCCTCCGCCTGCTCGTCGGGCGCCATGAACGTGAAGGCGTCGACAAACTGGCGCACTAGCGTGACGGACGGCGAGTTATGGACAGATCGCGCCGCTGGCGCGGTACCCGGTGCGGGATTGGCCACGATGAACACGTCGCCCTCTTTGTAGAGCTCCTCATTCGCCTCCTGCCCGACCGAGATGGCCACGCCGCCCACAAGGAAAGCGTAGCCGTGCTCCGGCAGCCGATCGGCGAGTTGGTCTGAAAGGAGCTCGCGCACGGCGGCCAGAGTGAGAGGCGGTGGCGCCCGCACGAGGCCTATGGGCCCAACATCTGCCACCCGAACTGAGAGCATCGTCGGGGTCCTTCGCGATGCGGTTTCATCTGTCGTTTCGAGACTTGCAGAGATTCTTTCACAGCTCACAGCGAGTGAGTGAGTGAGTGAGTGAGTGAGTCTGTGTCTCAATAACTCACTCACTCACTCACTCACAGCGACAGTCAGTTTCGTCGCTGTCCCCCCCGCGCTCCACACCGCCGTCTCAAAGGACGGCTCCCGCCCAGCGCAGTGTCAGTCATCACATCGGTACCGAGAGCTTGTACACTGACTCTCGGTGTTCCAACGTGTTCATTACGTGTTCACGACAATGGTTCACGAACGTGCACGGCAGTCACTCAGTTAGCCCCGGTCCGACAGCTACACTGATGCCCAGCTACATGTAACAACACGGGGAAGCGTGCTTCGCTTACACTGGCGTCAAAGATATGTTTTCACATTCTGATGAACTAAGACACGCCAAGTCCCAGAGAGAGACGGGGCCGGCGGGCCCCGCTTCCACCGCGCCGTCGGGGAATGTGCTCGATACCGCGTCCTACATGTAACATATTCCTGATCTAAGGGGAGGTCTGAGACGTGGGTACGAATGGGATCCCGGATTTGGCGTGGGCGTCTGGCGGTGCTGCGCTGCCCTGATCTAGGGGCCCTCTAGTGGCCTGCTAGTGGCCTGCTAGTGGCGGCCCTCAAATTCCATCTTCGTCGTCGAGGCGTCGTCGAGCCGCGAGCCGGGCTGCCCTCCGAACAGCGCGGGGGCTCCCCTCCTCGGCCTCCTCCCCGCCATCCTCGAGGGCGCTCAGGCAGTTCTTGAGGCCGCGCACGCACGGGGTGACGAGGTACCCTTTCATACAGCGTCCGAGCGCCAGGACGAGCGTCACCGCCGCCGCGACGATGCCCTTGGCGAGCTCCAGGAGTCCAAAGGCAACGCCGCCGACGACGACGACGATGCCCGTGCCGGCGGCTTTGACGAGGGACCATGTGAATTGGGCGACCGCTACGGCGGCGTGCGCGATGGCCTGGGCGGCATAGAGCGCTCCTTGGCCCCCGAGCTGCAGCAGCTTCCACACGCCCGTGACGAGCAGCTCCACCCCGGTGTACAGCCCAAAGGCGATGCTTCCGATGACGGCCCCAATGGCGAGGCCAGTATACTTGACCGCGAGCCAGGCTCCCTTGCCAAGCATCTGCACCGCGAGGAGGGCGTACTCACCCAAGATCCTCGCCGCCGTCGCGAGGCCGGAGGCGACGGCGACGAGGCCCTTGCCGCCCATTTCAAGCAATAGGAGTACCTGCCGACCAACGGTGGCGCTCGCGCTGGCGGCTGCCCGAGCGAGCGCTGCGAGGGCGTGGCCGGTCGCTTGGCATGCATGCATAGCCGCCTCGCCCGACGCTATGGCCCCGCGCGCCGCAATCTTGGCGAGCGCTGCCACTCCGTGACCAGTCGCCACGCATGCAGCGAGCGCCTGCTTGCCCAAGAAGATGGCTGCCTGAGCGATGCCGAACACAATGGCCGCCGGCACCGCGAGGACGCCCATCGCAATGTACTTGAGTCCGATGAGCGTGTGACGGCCGATGAAGACGGCCGCGTTCGCGCACGCCCGTACGAGGGAGCACACGCCGTCGCCCGCCAGATGCAGCCCGTCGCCCGTCGCGCGTGCGAGCTTGGAGGCGAGCTCGGCCAGAGCCATGCCGCCATACGCGAGGCTCTGGCCGAGCTGCACAGCGAGTTGTGTCATCCAGGTGCCTCCAGCGACCGCGACGCTCGCAATCCCCTTCCCGCCCGCCATTACGAGGAACACCGCGCCAGCACCCACCGCGAGCGCGGCCATCGCTATCCCGCCGACGGCCATGGTGACACCCTTGATCGTAACTTGGGCAACCACCCGAGCCATCTCAGCGAGGCGCGTGCACCCGCTCTGAACGGCCTCCAGCAGATGCGTGAGCGTCGCTCCGCACCGCTCAACGAGGGCTGCTCCGCCGTGAGCGATCGCCGCGGAGGCGTACTCGGCCGCCGCCATCGCGGCCGCGGCGGCGAGTGCCGCGACGCTCGCAACGCCGGCCACGCCGGCCGCAGTCGCGCTGGCCAGCGCGACAGCATATGCAGAAGTGGCCTCCGCCGCCTTCACCGCGGCGTGCACGAGCGCTCCTGCGCCAGAGACCGCATGAGAGATCGCGCCAACGAGCGAGTCGAGCGTATGGCCGCACGCCGTGATGAGAAGACTCATCTGTGTGGCGAGGCCCGCCGCACACGCCGCCGCTGTGGCGCCCAGCGACCCAAGGACGCCGCCGCACGCCGCGCCCAAGGCCGCCAGCCCATTGCACGGCGACGTGCCCAGCTGCACGGCGACGTGGGCGACGGCCATAGCCGCACGACCCGCCGCCTCTAGAAGCGATCCGACACAAGCAACCAGCCCAGCCGCGCCGGCTTGGAGCGCGCTGACGATGCTCTGCGTGAGCGCCGAGGCTGCCGACGCGACACGGATCGCCATCGCGGCACAACTCTCGCCACCCGCTCTCGCAAGCTCAGCAGCATATGTTGCGAGGGCAAGCGTGGCGTTGGCGATGCCGAGTGCTAGACCGGTGAGACCATCGGAGCTGCACGCACGCACGAGCGCCAATGCGTGTTCCGCCGTCGCCACCGCCGCCCGCGCTGCCGCGGCCGCGAGCGAGGCAACTCCGTCGCCCGTTGCGCGTACGCAGCCGCCTACTCCTGTGGCGAGGGCGACGAGCGCGCCTCCCACGCCCTCGCACCCGCCCCTTGCAAGGGAGCACCCTGCCTTGGCGCATGCCACGGACCAATCGGCGGCACTGAGCGCCGCGTGGGCCGTAGCCTCACAGATACACCCCAAGCCCATGCACCGACCGCATGCCTCGCACGCGAGCATCGCACCGCCGCAGCCGCCCTTGATGAGCGCAATGGCGTGCTCCAACGTCGCCACCGACGCACTCATCGCCGCCATGGCGAGCGCCGTGAGCGTCGTGCAGCTTGCACGAGGGATCCGCACACAACAAGCCGCTGCCGCTGCCACTGCTGTCGCCACCTTTTCGGCTGCAGCGATCGTAAGCGCCACCACGCGCTCCCGGGCAAGCGTGAGGCACCAACCGGCTCGATGGGTAGCGGCGGCCGCGGCCGTGGCGGACAGGTGCGTCAGATGGGCGAGAGCGATGCACGGTGCGAGAGTACCGCCCGCGTAATCACTCGCAAAGGCCGCTGTCGCCACCGCCAGGCGTGCACGCGCGATGGCGAGCTCCTCGAGTGCATCGGCCGCCGCCTGCACCGCCGCCGCCACCTGCGTTCCAATATGCGCAGCGTCGCGCGTGCGCTGTAGCTCCAACTCTAATACGCGGCGCTGAGCCACCTGCACCGCCGCAGCCTTCCTCTCCGCATCCAGCCGCGTGAATAACGTCTCTAAATGTGCCTCGACCATGCGCGGCAGTGGCGGCGGCCGTAGCAGGACCTGTGACGTCGGCGTCGGCGTCGGCGTCGGCGTCGGCGTCGGCGTCGGCGTCGGCATCGGCGTCGGCGTCAGCTGCAGCTCGAGCGAAGCTCTCAGGCCCAACGCCGTGTCGATGGCATCGGTGGCAGCCTTGGCGGCGGCGCCGTCGGCAGCCATGGCCTTGCCCTCATTTGCAGTCCCCGCGCCCTGGGCGCCGCCCTGGGCGCTCTCGACGCTCTCGTCGGCCGCCGCTTCAACATCCGCCCACGATTGTACCGCTGCCTGCGCGAAGTCAAAGCTCGACAGCAGCTCTCCATACGCTGCCTCTGCTACGGGCTCAGCCGCCTCGGCGAGATTGTGGCGCTCATCGCTGATAGTCCGATAGAGCATACGACGCCCGGCCCTCTGCAAGCACCGTGCCGCCGCTTCCTCCGCCAAGGCTGCCGGCGCCTCCAAGGCCAAAGCCGGCGCCTCCAGCGCCAATGCCGCCGCCTCCAAGGCCCCCGCCGAGGCGAAAGCTTTGGCAGTGGAGGCAGCGCAGGCAGTGGGTGGCGGCGCGTCCAGGTCATGAATAAAGAGCGGCACGGCCTCGCGCGAGTCCAAATCCTGCACCAAAGACGGCGAGTCCAGGCTCTGTATCAAGAGCGGTAAGTCCAGGCTCTGTATCAAAGACGGGGACGCCTCTGCCGCCACCGCTGCCGCTGCCGCTGCCGCTGCCGCTGCCGCTGCCGCCGCCGCCGCCGCTACCGCCCCCGCTGCCGCCCCCGCTGCCGCCCCCGCTGCCGGCGCCGCCACGGCCACTGCCGGCGCGAGCCCTCTTAGATGGCGCGCGGGCGCGATAACGGCGGGTGGTGGAGGCGCGGCCGGCCGTTCAGTCCTCACGGCCCGGAGGCGGCGCCGACCCTCTTTGAGCTCGGCTACGAGAGAGGATGGGTGCGTCTCCGACAGTGCACGCGTGCGACGATCGAGATTCGAGAGCCGTCCAGAAGGCGACGACGACTGCGGCGTAGGCAAGAACCGTGGTGATGGCAGATGGGCCGCCGGAGATCGCTGTGCATCGGGCGGTATGGACGGCGAGTCGAGGCTCAGAACATAACGTGTGCTGACCGATGCGGGCTCTTGGCCGCTCCTGCTGACCCCACCGCTGCCGCTGCCACCATGATCGCTGTTGCGACTGCTGCCGAGACTGCCGCCGCGACTGCCGCTGCTGTCGTCACTGCTGATGCCGCCTTCGCTGTAACTGCCTTGGTGGGCGTGCATCCATGCATGCACGCTGCCACGCCGTCGAGCTGGCGATGGCTCGGCGCCGGCTTCTAGGCGCTCTCGCGCCTTTTGCACTGCTGCGTCCGACGCGGAGGACCGCTGCTGGAGCTGCTCACGCTGCCGGAGCACCTCGCGCTGCTGCGCAAGCCGGTGGTCCTCGGCGCGAAGGAGCGCAATCTCGGCCCGAAGCACGGCCACCCGCCGCAGGTGATCACCGAGCGGTGCGCCGCGCCTGGGAAGTCCTGCACTCTCCACAGCGCTCGCCTCGCCCACTTCAGCGGTTGTCCAGCCAGAACCATCCATGGTGATCTCGATGTTCCTCCAATTTTCGGTTTCGTTTCGTCAAAATTCCTCGTTCACGGAGGTCTTTCACAGTATAGGACGTGTGACCCCAAATGCACGGCCCATGGGGAGAAGGTTGTGGGAGTGGTTTGCGTGTGCGGTATTTCCGGAGTGGGGTACAGGTCCCGTGTGTGCGTCCCGTGTGTGTCCCGGCTCCCCCCGGTGTCTTTTCTTGTGTCTTTTTTCAGATGAGGTGAGAAATCACACCATTTCCGACGTCCCTATCGGCATCGCCACGGCCACCGCCATCCCCGTACCCACGCGCAAGCGCGGGGCGCCCCTTAGGCGCCCCGGCCCACCCGTCGGCGGTGGCTGCTACGGGGTCAGGGGGGGTTTGTTATCGAGTTTGGGGGGGGTTGTTATCAGGATACGTATCCTGATGTATTGTGATGTATCATGCGTGTATCCTGAAGGATACATGTATCTCTCATGTATCCTGATGTATCCCAAATGTATCTTAAATGCCCTGTTACATTCCAAGAGAATACATGTATCTTGATATTTTGCATGTATTTTACACGTATCCCAAACGAGTCCAGGATACATTTTGGGATACACATCAGATACATCAAGATACATGTATCTTGGGCGCTTCCTTGGTGTCACACTGGATACATGTCAGGATACATCAGGATACATGTATCTTGGATTCTTCATCACGATACATCAGGATACACCGGGATACAAAATTAAGATACATGTATCTTGAACGCGTCATGACGACACTTCAGGATACAATCAGGATACATCACGATACATGTATCTTGGACGCTTCGTCCGAGCCGCGCTGGATACACACAAGATACGCTCGAGATACACAGCAGATACATCAAGGATACTTATCTTGGGCTCGTTCTATTTGCCCTGCTGTCCAAGGAGCTGAAGGCGCTCCGCCTCTTCGTCGCTCAAGTCGGGCTCCACTTGGGGCTCGCGTTGAAGGGCTGGCACCGGTGCCTTTCGATTGTTCCCCATGAGCCCCGCGCCTTCTTCAACAACGCATTCGTCTGAATCGCCTTGAGCTGAAAGCGCACGTTGAACCTCGTCAGCATGTGGTTGATGGTGGCTGAAAGTATGTGAGAGCCAGGTTCTTCAAGTCAATGAGCTGGTTGAGCTGCACGGCAGCAGTCCTCGCCCTCTTCATCTCCTTTGCGCGCCCCTGTAGCTGTTGCAAGGTAGGCACACCTGCGAGGAGGAACGCACGTAGGATACATGAGAGATACATGCGGGATACATGCGGGATACATGTGGGATACATGTATCTGCAGCGGTTCGAGGATACATAGGGGATACATGCGGGATACATGAGGAATACATAATGAGATACATGTATCTCAAATGTATCCGGAGAGGTACGTATCTCAGATGCAAGATACATGCGGGATACATGCGGGATACATGTATCCTCAGAGGTCATCAAGATACATGCGGGATACATGCGGGATACATGAGGGATACATGTATCTCAAATGCATCCAGAGAGAGATGTATCTGATACGA
>Ga0210243_101511_pt1 | contig 16584 bp, 21 predicted proteins | sample ChrtobMeP5a_32mM_FD_155461 | JGI IMG/M metagenome (GOLD analysis project Ga0210243, IMG submission 155461) | Chrysochromulina tobin associated microbial communities from unialgal haptophyte culture, Seattle, Washington, United States - P5a_32mM | ecosystem: Host-associated > Algae > Haptophytes >...
GCCGCCGTCGCCACCGCCGTCGCCTCCTCCTCCGTCGCCGCCACCTTCGCCGCCGCCGCCCTCACCACCTCCGTCGCCACCGCCTTCGCCACCACCGCCATCCCCACCGCCCTCTCCGCCGCCGTCACCCCCACCTCCGTCGCCACCACCTCCATCGCCACCGCCCTCTCCGCCACCACCCTCGCCGCCGCCACCCTCGCCGCCGCCATCGCCTCCTCCTCCCTCTCCACCGCCATCACCGCCACCGCCATCACCGTGGATGCCGCCGCCATCGCCCCCACCGCCACCACCATCGCCGCCACCGCCATCACTGCCTCCGCTCTCGCCACCGCCCTCTCCACCACCACCCTCGCCGCCGCCGCCAAGCCCGCCGCCATCCCCTCCTCCCTCTCCACCGCCATCACCGCCACCGCCATCACCGCGGACGCCGCCGCCATCGCCACCACCGCCACCACCTTCCCCGCCACCTCCATCACCGTCGCCGCCGCCGCCACGGCCCTCGCCGCCACCACCGTCGCCCTCGCCGCCACCGCCGTCGCCCTCTCCGCCACCACCGTCGCCCTCGCCATCGCCCGACCCGTGCGGCACCTTGGCATCCGCCGTGTGCGCTGGCCAGCCGTGCTACTTTGATGCGCGGTGCCTCACAACGAGCACCGACCCCTATAACGGCGTCGGCTGCGGTGCTGGTGGTTACCCCAGCTGCCGCGCCTGTTACGTCGATGCCTACAACTCGATTCTCACAGAGTGCCCCGAGCTACCGTCACCGCCCTTGCCGCCGCCCCCGCCGTCTCCAGCGTTGCCGGGGTCGATCACGACGATAACACTCCAGGTGGTGATCGGCTTCGTCGCTGCGGAGCCGATCGAGGCGTTCACGACGGCTCGGCTGAACAACATCGCCGTCTGGGTCGCGGCCGAGCTGGGCGTGGGCCCGAGCAATGTCCAGGTGATCGCCAGCGCCGCGTCCACTCGGGTCGACATCATCATCACCACGGCAACTGCGAACGCGACTGCCGCCATCGAGGAAAGTATGGCCTCCTCCATTTCGAACGCGTCCGTGGCGAGCTCCTTCTTTGGGCTCACGGTGACGTCCGCGCCAACCATCACCTCTCGGACCATTGTTACGATCATCCCCCCCGCTATGAGCGCCGGGCTCACCGTGCCCGATGCCGGGAGCGGCGCCATGCGTACAGTGCTGATCGCCGTCGGGGCCGGGTCACTTCTGTGCGGCATCCCAGCCATACTGCTGGTCATCCGTTGCGGGCGCAGACGTGCCAGGTCTGTCGGCCCCATGCCTGCCGACGAGAAGTACAGAGTGGCCACCCACGGCGTCTCGTGCGATGCCCGCCGCTACGACTACTCGTGGACGCCGAAGCCGCTTACCTCCGCGCCGCCCGGTAGGAGTGCCGTCACCGATGCCGTCGGGCTCGTGCCCTCACTGCTCCCTCGTCTGGGCGCCGTTATGGGCGCCGCCGCCATCTCCCACACCACCACCGCGCTTGAACCTTGATTGGGTGAATGGTGTGGTTTGTGGAGAAGGTCGTGACGAGTGAGCCGGAGAAGAAGGCCTTGCTAAACGAGCTGGGCGCTTACGACATGACCGACCTCGATGTCTACGTGCTGAAGCAGATGGCATAGACGACGACGACGACGACGACGACAACGACAAGGAGGACGCGGCCGCCCATACTCGATTTGGTACTACGTACGGGCCAAGCCGCCGGCACGCATGCCAAGGTCTTCGACCCAGGGCTGGGGCTGGGGCGCGTGTGCAACGTCCTCGTGCAGCACTGGGACCGCGTCGTCGAGCTCGTCCAGGTACTTGTCACGGCTCTGAGCATCGGCATAGTCATGGCCGCGCGTCTCCCGGATCCCCGTGTGTGCTCATGTGCGTGTGTTAGAAATCAGACCCCTGTGTGTATGTTGGAAATCACACAAGGCCTCCTGCCAGTCTAGACTTAGTCTAGACTATAGTCCTTGTAAGGTTTGTTGTTTAAGCGCGCCCGCCAGACCTACGCCAGACCGCCCGCACCGGCGGAGCCATGCGGCCGGAGACGGGAGAGCTCGGGATGAGCTCACCGTTGTCGACTGTTTCGACCCGCGTTTTACTTGGATACTCACGCACAGACAACGGGTGTCCCGGCTCCTCCCGATATATTTGACGGAGATTTTACATATTTGAACCGGTACCTCGTCGCGTCGGAAGACGAAATCGCTCGCTGTCGTGTTCACAGCCGACACAGCCGTGTCGGTTTGATGCATGCACGTCTAGCGATGCGCGATGGGCATCTCTGAGCCCTCGCTTGACGCAGTTCAACTCGACGACGACGTCACGGGCGCACTGCAAGCAGCTGGCTGTGGCGATGCGAAAGTGCAGGTCGGTGGCATGTTCGACTCACATGGCTGCAGTTCGTGGTGCAAGGAGGCTCGCAGCAAAATTGACTGCAATAGTTGCGACTGCGTGAGTGTCATGAGTGCCGCGGCCCGCCTCACCACATGCCACATGCGCGCGCGCACGCGAACAGATCGCCAATAGCACGCCAACCACACACATGCCAACTTCGTGTATCTGTGATGCCCGTGTCATGCCCGCGTGTCGCCGTGTGCCAACTCTTGATCCTGCATTCCTGCTGCTTACTGCTGCTGGTGTGCTGGCGTTGACGTTACATGCCCGCGGATCACCTCTTTCGCGCAGGCGCTCTGCCCCTTTTGCCGAGCGAGCGTGCTCCCACCGTCGCCACGCCCGCCATCTCCCAACCCACCGCCACCACCGCATCCGCCGCCGCCGCCGCTGCCATCGCCGCCGCCGCCGCCTTGTCCAGCGAATTCCGCGATGCCAGCACGTTGTGACACGTGGTGCAAGGAGATGTACGCGCCACGCCACTGCGGTCGCGACACCTGCGACTGTGACGCATGCCACTTTTGTGTCTTGCAACTGGTGAGCCTGCTGCCGCCTCCCCTACGTCCATCGCCGCCGCCCAGGCCATCGCCGTCGCCCGGGCCGTCACCGCCCCCGTCACAGTGCCCGCCGCCACCGCCGCCGCCGTATCCGCTGCCACTGAACATGTGGCCCCACGCCCTTCCCTCCAATAAACCAAATCCAACGCCGCCGCCGCCCAAGGCGCTGCCAACGCCGCATTCATCCACTCATCAGCCGTCGCCACTGACGTCGCCACAACGCTCCCCTTTAGCCCCTCACCGTTCACACACTTACCTGACCGGACAGCTCGCAACGACGACATCGAGCGGCCAGCTGACGAACCCGACGAGCGGCCTGACGAACCCGACGAGTGGCCTGTCGGCGTTTGTGGCATGGGATGCGGTACGCCAACAGAACCTTCAGTCGGGCCTCCTCATACCGTCAACCACGCAATTGCCCAACCAACAACCTCACCTCCAACAACCTCTCCAGGCTCAGGAGACGTCGTCGGCGGCGTCGGCAGCGGCGGCAACCGTGCATCCGAGTGCGTTGGTTTTCTTCATTCTGACCTTCAGCGCTCTTATCATTGCTCTCCTCCTCTGCTGCGCCGCTGCATACTTCCTAATTCGGGGCGCTGCAAACTTGCTGGCCCACTTGATTGCCCACATGATGGGTGACGGGCGTTACGGCGGACGACTAAATCCGAGCGCTCTCCTAGTACCCCGCTCGAGCCGCCATCGGCCAGGCGGCGGCAGCGGTGGCCGTTATGAAAGCCGTTATGAGAGCGTCCTCCCGACGATCCACGAGTCCTTCCGCTGAAGACGGGCGCGCGAGGTGAGCTACCTCTGAAGATGGGTGCGCACACTACCTTCATTCACATATTCACAGTACAAAACTTCAATTCACACTCTCATCGATGGCGTCGTCTTTTCGGCGGCGCGAGCGCTTCTCGCTGCTGCCGCTCCGACCGATAGACGAGACGCGCGCCGAGTTTTCGACGGCGCTCTCGCTCCGTAACGCGTGCGTCGCCTTCCACGACGACAAGTACTCGTACCACCGCGCTCACTTTGTCGTCGATGGCCCTCTCGAGAGCCCGATCGTCATGCACGGCTTCGACGAGCGCGCGAGCGGCTACCAGCGGCTGACGGTGGTGCGCCGTGCGGAGGAGTACGACCGCCTTTCGATCGGCATGTGTCGGCGCGAGGCCCTCGGCCTCGGCGTGCCCGTCTCGCACGCCTCCTCCATCTACCATCAGCAGTTCCACGCAGTGCCTTCGTGGCTTGCGCTGCGGAAGCTCGTTGCGGACGCCGGGCTGGGCGAGAATGCGCCCGCGGCAGCGTTCGTACCGCTCGCCTTTGCCAGCGCCGCGCTCGGGCACGGCAAACCCGCCCAGCCACGCCGCTGGTACGCGTGGGAGTTCTCCATCCGCCCGCTCACCACAGCGAGTGCAGACGACATCGCTGCCGCGGCCAGCCGGTTGCTACGCGCGCCATGCACGTGCTTCGAACGCTTCGAGGCGGACGGGCGCGCGTTCAATCCGGGCGCGCGCTCCTCCGCGCCGGCCATCCGTTGGTTTCGGGACGCGGCGCTACGGCACGCGCCGCTGGCCTTGGATGCCGCCGCCGCCGCATCAGCAGCAGCAGCAGCAGCAGCATCAGTAGCAGCAGCCGGGATGGCACCAGGCGGCGGCGGCAGCGGCGGCGGCAGCAACGGCGGCGGCGCGCTCTTACTCTTTGTGAGTCGGCAGGGCGTGCGGAGAGCCCTTTCGAACGAAGCCGACGTCCTCACCCTCATCGCACGCTCGCAAGCTTTGCGTGTCGAGTCGGCTCTGGGGGGCTCCTATGCGTCCTCCTCCTCCTATGCGTCCTCCTCCTCCTCCCTAGCGCTGTCTCGAGCGCCTCGACTGATGAGAGTTGTGCTCGAGCAGCTACCCATGGTCGAGCAGATGCAACTCGTCGCGTCCGCCACGGCGCTCATTGCAGTGCATGGTCAGGTCTGTTTGGGCCTCTGATCGCCTCTGATGGCCACTGATGGCCACTGATGGCCACTGATTGCAGTACATGCACAGGCGCTCGCCTGGGTGCATGCCTTCGGAGCCTTCCTGCATGCAAGTGCTCACTACGGCGCCCTGCCGCAGGCGCTCGCCTGGGTCGCCTTCCTGCCTCCTGCATGCAAGTGCTCACTACGGCGCCCTGCCGCAGGCGCTCGCCTGGGTCGCCTTCCTGCCTCCTGCATGCAAGTGCTCACTACGGCGCCCTGCCGCAGGCGCTCGCCTGGGTCGCCTTCCTGCCTCCTGCATGCAAGTGCTCACTACGGCGCCCTGCCGCAGGCGCTCGCCTGGGTCGCCTTCCTGCCTTCGGAGCGACGCGTCACCAGCGTGGTCGAGGTGTCGATCCAAACTCGAGCCGGCCAGCCCACCTTGAATGCATGCTACGAGGGCTGGAGCGCCGCGTTGGGCGTGCGTTACTTTCGTGTCGCCGGGCGGCTCACGGGCGGTTGCACGGGCGGCGCGACGAGCCGCGACGACGAGGCGCAGCGTTCGCACAAGCTGCTCGCATGCAACGTGACGTGCAACCCTGCACAGCTCGTCGGGACCATCCTTTCCGTCGCGCAGCTGGTGGGCGGATAATTCGCAAGATATAGCTAGAGGGAAGAGGGTAGACGAGCCTACAGTACCGCTGAACTCGCCACCCTACACACAACGAGTAGATATTTTGTTCACATTTGGTCGTTATGGAAGTTGGAAACTTGGAACTCCCTAAGTCGCCGGCCGACCACCAATTCGGTATTCAATCTTATAACGTGACATCACCACAGAGGAAGAGACAGACCGTACACACACGTATGTACTGCCTTTGGTGGGGGAGCGGCATCTATTGGTAAGCTCTCAGATCGAGTTCCCACGGACGTGGTCTCGATCGTTTCGGTTTCGGCGAGGAATTTACGAACTCGCGCTATGCTTGGCGGTTACCGGTACACCGGTACAATATGATGGTGGCGCGACCGCCGCGCACCATGGCAACAGCGCCGGCACAGCCAAACACGTCTTTCTCGGCTGCAGCGTCCGCGCCCGAAGACGCCCCCATGCGCTCTCGCAGGCATAGCAGCCATAGCAGGGAAAGAGTCGCCACAAGAAACAAGCCGAGGGAGTTCCGAGCTGTGCCCGTCTTGCACTACCCGCTCAAGGAGCAGCGCTCGATACATGTGCTGCCTCATCAGGAGGAGCTCAACCCATTCCAGGACTATCTTCCACTTTCGACGCACGTGGTGCAGCCGGCGACATCGACAGGCGAAGACAGTCCGCGCACAGTTCACATTGGCGCAAGCCCCCTCCGTGCAACGCTGAGGCCGGCGCCCGTGCCGCGCGAGCGTCCTCGCACAGCCCTCACCCCGTCCGAGCTCGACGCGCTGATGACGGAAATCATCCATCGGCCACCGCCTCGGCTGGAGGTCGCGCAGTCGGCTCCTCTGCCGCCGTCGGCCAACGAGTTCTACGGCCCGGATATCGACGGCCGCGAGTTGAAGCCCTCTTGGCGGCGCATACACTCCACCCAGTGGCGAGCACGTGTCGACAAGAACTGGCAGCGCGCCGTCTCGGCCGCGGGCGCGCGAGCTGCACGGCCGTCGACCGCACCTTCTCGAGCGCGAGCGTCCACGCGCTCGTCCAGATTAGGCATGTCCGACTGGACGAACGGCTTCGTGGACGACGAGGACGAGGACGAGTACTACGAGGACAACGAAGAGGAGGAGGACGATGGTGTGGAGTCTGCGTCGGATATGGCGAGTGGCGTCGCCTCGGCACCGGCACCGGCGACTCCGATGGCGTCGGCAAGTCCTATCCGGCAGTCCGCGCCGGTCCTATCCCTCACAACTGCCGAGGGGCAACCATATGGCAGCACGAAGAGCGCTGGGGCCCTTTCAAAGCTCCTCAGCCGCAGCGCCAGCTCCGGTGCCGGCGGCGGCGGCGGCTGCGGCGGCGGCAACGCGGCTGCCGGCGGTGCGGCCGGCGTTGCGGCCGGCTCGTGCGGCGGCAGCGTTGCGGGCGGCGTTGCGGGCGGCAGCGGCGGCGGCGGCGGTCCGTTTCGTCTGAAAGACATGGCCAAGCTGACCGTTTTGGGGAACGGCAAGGCCAGCAAACTCGCCCGTGAACGCACTGCGAGGGCAGAGGCGTACGCCCAGAAAGCCTTGACGAAGGCGGAGATGGCTGCCACGGCGGCAGAGGCCTTTGACTCGCGCCACGTGGTGAAGCTGGCTCATACGGTGAAGCTGGAGCGAATGGCGAGCGCGAAGGCGACTGAAGATCGCAACTTGTCGTTCAACCAAGCGTTGAAGCGGATCCGATCCAACCGGCTTGTGATCCCCGACGCTCCCCCGGAGATGGTGATTGCATCTGATGGCCCCTGATGGCTCTTCATCGCCTGGGGAAGCCTCTGAAGGCCTCTGATGGCCTCTGATGGACTCCGATTGCCTCCCTCATCAGATCCGGCCGATGGCGGGGATCCCAATCAGGCGGCCGCCTCCCAAGCCCAGATGGAGTTTGGACCGGAGCATTTGGAAGCCACGTGCTGCGTGGTGCGACTCGCAAGAGTTCTGGGATACCGATACGGCGCGCGTCAAGCGCTTCCATCTCGACTGGGCGAGATTGCTCGCGCTCGGCGTGCCCAAAATGACGCTTCGGCTCGCCGCGCAGGCTCTCAAAGGGAGCTCCGCTACGCCCCACCCGCAGGCTGCCGATGCGGACGTCTTAGACGACGCGCCCGATGGCAAGGGAAAGCCCAGCGATGCGAAAGGGAAGGAGGCGGCGGCGGAGGCGGTGGTGGAGGCTGCTTCACAGGCGGAACTGCAGAAGATGAAGGACGTGCTGTGGACCTTTTCGAGCCTACTGCACAACGTCTTCTCGTTCTACGCGGCCACGGGCGGCGACCCTCTTTACATCCAGCTCAACGAGTGGACGCAATTCCTCATGGACTACAATCTGGTGCAGCTGATGGCCTCTGATGGCCTCTGATGGCCTCTGATGGCCTCTGATGGCCCCGCTACCAGGTGCAACGCGCCTCGAAGCATTGCAAGAAGGCGGATTGCGATCGCATCTTTATCGCCGTCGATGCGGCAGCCACACGATTCGCCGAAGCGCTCGAAAAGGATCCAAGCGCCGTCGCGAGCGCTGCGGCCGAGAACCCCATCATGACTGTGTCGCCCAAACGCGCCGGGTCGCCTTCTGGCGCGCGACCAGGATCGCCTTTCAAGAAGGAGGGGCCGTCACATGTTCACAAGAAGAAGTCGCTAGGACGGGTGGACTTCCTGGTGAGGGCGTCTGATTGCGCTCTAATTGCGTCTCTGATTGGGCCTCTGATTGTAAATCATTGCCACTGAGCTTGCGCCCTGCCTCTTCCACAGACTGCTCTCATCCACTTGTCGCTTCATCGGTTCGTTCTCTCGAACGAGGAGGTGACCCTTTCGGGGGCGCTGTATCGGTTGGTGAGTCTGATTGGGTCTGATTACACCTCATTGCTCTCGAACGAGGAGACAACCCTCTCGGGCGCGCTGTATCGGTTGGCGACCGCCTCGGATGGTCCTGAGGCTGGCCCCGAGATCGTCCCCGAGTTTGTACCCCGAGCGTCCCTACTTGGCAAGTATGGCCTCTGAGCGCGCCCTCCCCCCCCCTCCAATTCGGTAGGTGCATCAACTGATCTACAAGCAGGCCGACCCCAGGCAGCTCTCCGACCCAAACTCCTTTCGGCGGCGTCACTGCTACGGCGGTGCCGCCGCGCTCGAGTACAGCCGCACCGGCGAGGACGTCGATCTCGTGCTGCGAGGTTACGAGGCCCCGTTGCGGTTGGTCTTCAACGCGCTCAACCAGGCCGACTTGGGCGTCGCCGCCACGCTACTCTCGCTCTTCGAGTACATGACCTTCTTGCGCACGATCGGCCTCCTCGGGCCCGACGTGACGGAGCGCGGTGCGCGCGCGCCCCCTAGATTGAACCGAGATGTACCCCGAGCTCGACTTCGAGCTTGATCCCGAGCTTGATCCCGAGATGGCCCTCGCAGACGCGCTGCTCTGCTTCGCATGGTCGCGCATGCTCGTCATCGACGGCTGGACCGGCAGGGGGCATGCGAAGGAGAGCAACCTGCCATTCGAAGGGTTCCTAGAGGCGCTCTGCCGTGTGTCGGCGCTCATGGCGCTGCCGACGGATGCAGAGGTGAACGAGTCTGCTTGCCTCTTTGATGGCCTCTCTGATGACATCCCTGATGGCCCTCCTCATGACCTCTCTGATGATCTCTTGCACTCGCTACAGGTGTTCGACGCCGGCTGCGCCGACGCGTTCGAATACGTGACCAAGATGCGCGAAGCCGACGACGAGGCGTTCCACAAATGGGTCGCGCAGCGCAATGTCGACTGGGGCGCCGAGCCGCGCCAGCCACTCGCGCGCTGCGTCGCCCATCTTCTGGCCATCCTTTTTGGACGGATGAAATCCGCAATCAACCAGGGCACGATGCCCTCCAAACTCGGCGCCAAGGCGGGCGCGGAGCCCGAGGACGACAACGACCTCTTGAGGGTGCTCGGCGGCACCGACTTCAAGAACGCCCAGCCGGTATCGATCTCCTCGGCCGAGATCTCGATCTGGTTTGCGAGGAATGAGGCGAAGCTTGGGCTGCTAGGGCTCTCAAACACGACCAGGAGTAGTATTTAAGACTGATGTGTTCTAGAAATCACACAGACACACGTTCACATTAACACATACACGTTAACACCATGGCGGGTACCGCACGGGGGCGGTTTTAGAAGGGCGACATCGACATCGACATGCCCATGGTGTCAAAGCAAATAAAACCGCCGTTCTGAGCGCGCGCCTCTAAAAATGTTCCGTGATTTGGAGTTGACTCGTGCAAGACTTTCGGAAATAATTTCCCAAAGACGCCGCTCCCAGGAGCACGAGTGCGACGTCCAGGCGTTTCGTGAGAAAAAAACGGGTTCACACGTGTCAAGATTTGGAGGAGGTCCGCGGAAAAAACATCCCTTGCTGTACAGCTGTCGCCACCGTGGAGTGCGGTTGGCTGGCCCGCTCCGGACGGATCGGGACGCGCCAGGGGCTCGCAACCTAGATGAGCGGCGGCAAGAGCAGCAAAAAGTCAGCCAAGTCGCAGCGGACGCAGGAGCATCGGGGAAGGGAGGTGGACGACGTGCGGAAAAAGTCTCTCGAAGACGGCAGCCTGACGGCACGCGCGGATCTGGACGTGGGTGACACCTCGAAGGTGAAGGGACACCTCGAGGACGAACGGTACGATGTTGTCGTCTACATTGGCACAATGCTCAATCCGGGCCGTGCGCTGGCGAAGGCCAATCCTGAGGATCGAGAATTCTCGACGGACGAGGAGGTGGCGCAGATCAAGGTGGGAGATGGGGTGCGGATATGCGACGGCGTCGAGCGCTTCTGGACGCGCGTGTATGCGACTGAGGATGACCTGCTCATGGCGCAGGTGGGCAGCCAGCTCACCTCCGGCCGATGGGCGCTGGGCGAGCGGGTCTGCTTCCTCAAAAAGTACGTGTACGCAGTCGAGCTGAGCTGCTGACGAAACTTGTATGGAAGGCATGGTGGCAAGGGCGCAACGTTGCGCATGACACCCAGCATGAGCGCAACGGGCTCTTCTCGATGGTCACGAAAGCTAACGGACGGAGAAACGGACGGATGACGAAACGGACGGATGGATCGAGGTGGCCTCGCCGGCTGCCTCCGCGGGCGAGGCTTGTAGCTGAGCCGCGCTGGAGGATATGTAGACAGGTAGACACTTAGCGGCAGCGGTGCAGGTGGATCTCAGGTGGATCTCTTGCCCTTTCGTTGGGGCTATTGAATGAGTCCACACAGATACAGATATGGATTATGGTGGTGCAGATCAACGCTTCGACTGGCCCGTCTAAAAGCGTCCTTCTCGCCGAGATTGAGGTGCAGATCGACGGCCCGTCTTAAGCGTCCTTCTCGCCGATACGTACGTGCATCCGGCGATGGGGCTATGGGCGAACCTGGCTTCACGTAGAGATTAAGCATGACGCGTCGCAGCTCCTCCTCCTGTTGCGCCAATAATCCGTTAGGAACGCAAAACAACCGATAGTACACTGGTTGGACACGCATGAATCACAAAAGAACACAATCACCAACCCGACCCGCACCCCGGTCCCCCGGAGCGGTGCTGGTACGGTCGACTCGGCTACATTGTAGAGGAGGTACGAATGGTCAAAGCCGTAGCGGCCAAGACCGCCAAGTCGGAGATCACGGAGAACACGGGAGATCACCGATCTCTGATTCCGCCCAGGCCCAGGCCCGATCTCTGCTCCGCTCCCCGGCACACCTCCCGACATGCGGCAGCTGATCCATCCCGAAACAGCCTGCTTCGGGGGTCCGAACTGGTCATCAGTTGCTCGCCTCTTGTGTGAAGCGCGAGCGGATGTCGCGCAACAATGCCTTCGCCTCCTCCTTCTCCTGACCCCCGAAGTCGAGGAGCCGTGAGGCGTACCTGAGGCAATTAGAGGCAATTAGAGGCAATTAGAGGCAATTAGAGGCAATTAGAGGAGCCGTGAGGCGTACCTGAGGAGGCAATCAGGAGGCAATCAGCGCTCATCAGTACCCATCACAAGGCTCGTCGCGGCGACACGTACTATTGGGCCTCTTGGAGTTCATACTGAGGTCATCAGAGGTCATCAGAGTTCATCAGAGTTCATCAGAGTTCATCAGAGGTCATCAGAGGTCATCAGAGGTCATCAGAGGTCATCAGACGTACTGTTGGGCCTCTTGGAGGTCGCCTGTGTCTTTGCAGTGGTTGGCGAGGAAGAGGAGGGCCTCCTGCGAGCGGTCATCAGTGGTCATCAGTGGTCATCAGAGGTCATCAGTGGTCATCAGTACCTGTGTGTCGGGGCCCGAGAGCTCCTTAGAGGCAATTAGCGGAAATTAGAGGCAATCAGAGGCAATCAGAGGCAATTAGAGGCAATCAGAGGCAATTAGAGGCAGTACCTGTGTGTCGGGGCCCGAGAGCTCCTGCAGCTCGCGCAGCCGGAGCATCGTGCGGTAGTAGTGCGCGGCCTCGCCGCGCGCCTGTGGAGTACCTGTGGGGAGAGGGACCGGAGCGCCGTGATGAGCACTTGCATAAGGGGCGCCGTGGTGAGCACTTGCATGCAGGCGTGGTCGGTTAAGGTTCGGGATCGGGTGAGTGCCTTGGTCTTTGAAGAGTCGTGCGAGCTCCGCGAAGGCGATGCCTTCGCGATCGCCGCTGGTCTCTGCGCGTTGATAGCACTTGATGGCCTCCGTAGTGCGCCCGAGGTGCTTGTAGCAGCCAGCCATCGCACACCACATGCGCGCGTCGTACGGCCGCAGCGCGGTCGCCTTGCGGTAATAGTAGAGGGCATAGTAGTACATGGTGAGGATCTCGTAGGTCTGGCCTAGGCCGTACCTGCCATGAGTGAGGGTAATGAGGATCATTAGGGTAATGAGCTGCATTAGGATGGCCATCGGAAACAAGCTCGAGGGTAATGAGGATCATTAGGGTAATGGGGATCATTTGGGTAATGAGCCGCCGTAGAATGGAATCGGAGCATGTAATGAGCCGCCGTAGAATGGAATCGGAGCATAAGGTAATGAGGATCATTAGGGTAATGAGCTGCATTAGGATGGCCATCGGAAACAAGCTCGAGGGCGCTCTTCGAGGCGCCGTACCAAGCGCGGTAGTCCTTCGGGTTGATGTCGACTGCATGCCGGTACGCGTCCACGGCCGCCGCCGTATTCTTAAGCTCCACGAACTCGTGACCCATCAGCGTCCACGCGGAGAGGAAATGGCGATTGAGTTTGAGCGCGCGCCGGAAGTACGTGACCGCCTTCTCGTGCTCCGCCTTGAGCGAGTAGTAGTTGCCGATCACGCAGCAGGTCTCGGGCCGGTACCTGCAAGGAGGGCCATTATTGCAAGGAGGGCCATCAGGGCGATAGAAGAGGGCATAGGATTCATCACGGTATTTCGGGCGATGCGTGCAATGCTGGCGATGCGCGCAATGAGTGCGATTAGGGCCATAGAGCAGGGCTCTTAGGGCAATGAGGGCCATGAGGGCCATGAGGGCCATACAAGAGGGCTCAGTAGTCATCGCGCAGCAGGTCTCGGGTGGCGTACTTGTCAATGGAGACGCAGGCTTGGGCGAGGGCCGACAGCGATCGTTTCGACTCCTTCACGTAAAGGATGTTCGAGTAGGTGTCGACCTGGTCGAGCCGGTAGGGGTCGCGGCGGTAAGGGTACTCATAGTTAATCATAGGTACTCATAGGTACTCAAAGGTACTCATAGGTACTCATAGTTAATCATAGGTAATCATCGACCTGGTCGAGCCGGTAGGGGTCGCGCTTCAGGAGCGCCTCAAACCCGATCTGTGCGTCGTCGAACTCGCGCAGATTGTATTTCGCGTGCGCGAGCTGGCACTGCACGTAAGGCGAGTTTGGGAAGAGAGGCAGCAGCTGCTCGTACCTGTGCAATCAGGCGCAGTCATGTGTAATTAGGTGCAATCAGGCGCAGTCATGTGTAATTAGGTGTAATCAGGCGCAATCAGTGTAATTTGGCGCAATCAGGCGCAATCAGGCGCAACCATCCGTGCAATCAGGCGCAGACAGGCGCAATCAGGTGCAGACAGGCGCAACCAGGCGCAATCGTCCGTACCGATGCGTGCTCAGCATGAGGGAGGCAGGGAGCGAGGCAGGGAGCGAGGCAGGGAGCTAGACGCACTGCTGGATCGCGAGCAGATTCTGCTGAGCCTCGAGCGAGGTGTGCGCACGGAAGAAGGCAACCATCCAGTGCTGGGCGACGTGCTCCGGCAGCTCGAGCGTCGAGATCGCCTCCGGCCCGCTCAGGCACGATGCGAGTTCCGTCCAGGCCGACCAGAAGCAGGGGCACCTTGCCGCCGAAAGCTTGAACTGCTCAAGGGCCTGGGGAGGCCGCTGAAGGTCGCGCATGCAGAGGCCGTAGACGTAGTGGCCGAAGCCATCGAGGCGGCCGGCCTGCGCCTCGACCCCCAGCTCGTTGCTCAGCAGCGTGAGCTGCTCGTTCACCGCACGCGGCTTGCCGGTTGGCACCACCGACGTGCCGCCTCCGCTCTCCTCGAGGACACGTTCATCCTTGCGCTTCTCTCCAGCGAGGAAGAGCGAGTACCAGCGGAGGAAGCGGCCGCGTGGCGCGCGTGCGCCTCGAAGCGTGTGCGCCGCGCGCAGGAACTCGTTCGAGTCAAAGTACGCCTTGGCGAGCAGCACGACGTCCGCCTCCTCCTCAGTCTCCTCGTCGGCCTCCTCGTCGGCCGCGGCGGACGCCGTCGCGGCTGCAGGCATCTCCTGGTCGTCGGCCGGCAGTTGCGACGCCGGGCGCAGCCCAACCAGCTGCTCCGCCGCCCACTTGCTGCTGCATCGTAGGCCGCGGTCGCTGCACTGCCGCACGGCGAGCCTGCGAGGCGCCCGCCAACGGTAGGCGCGCACGTGAGAGACGCAGCGTGCAAGAGGCTTTGGCAGCGCGCGTGTGCAGTGGCAGCGGCAGCGCAGCCGAGAGTAGGGCTCATCGCGGACCTGAGCTCCTGGCGTGCGCGCCCGACAGAGAGACTCAGCGCTGGGAGCGCCTCCGACGACATCCTCGGCGTCCTCAAATTGCGTCTGCAATCAGATGCACATAGGGGGAGTGCAGTCGGTCAAGACAGTTCAACTGTCAGTAAGACCGTTGTTTCGCCCAAACACAGGGCCGAGCGGCGGGGCGCGGTCAACTCACGGTGCGCCCACGGCCACGCTTTCGGGGTTTTGCGCATTTTGGGGTTTTTTATTTTTGCGTGCCACCTCCTTGCGGGCATGGCCACCGTCGTCAAGCAAGCAAGCAAGCAAGCAAGCAATGTGTTTCGACTAATTAGCTTGCTTGCTTGTTACCGTCGTCAGTGGACCGGTGCCGAGTCGTGAACTTTAGGGATCGTAAACGAACCGTAAAAATCACCACTCAAGACTCATTTAGCGAAAAAGTATAGTATGTGCCGCGTTATCCTTCGAATCGTTATGAGTGTGGGTTAAGTGTGCTGGGCAGATCGAGTGCCTATCGAGAGCGCGGACCGCCGGGTGCCGGCACCACTCGCTTACAACCATACATGTATGCGTCACATATGCATCCAACCATCTAACAATCATGGACGAAGGACGACAATCGACAATCGACATTCGTCTTCCATCATGTGAAGGGGGGAGGCTGAGCTGAAGTCGGTCGGCTCCCCTCGGCGGTATTTTGTGGTGGCGGCCTCCCAAAGACCCTCGGGTCAAGGCGCGACTGGCGGGGTCGTGCAGCCGGCACTCGCGACCGTTGCGGCGCAATCGGCACCACTGGTTGCTCCGGCGACGAGTCGGCGGCTGCGTCGAAGTCAGCCTCGAGAGAGGCGAGCGCTCGCGTGCTACGGTTGCCACTGCCAGGGCTGCCAGGGCTGCCAGCGCCAATGCCCGCGCCCATGTCGTCGGGGGCCGCCGAGTCGCCGCGCGGCACCTTGATGCTGAGGTCGCGCGGGGCGAGCTGTAGGTTGATCGCCTTGATCGCTAAAAGCTCGAGCTGCCCGCCGATGGTTTCCACAGTGACAGTGTAACGGCCGTTCGCCGCCTTGAACTCCGTCGCGTCGCCTTCGCGCCCGTTGAGCTCTGCCCGCCCCTGCAGGCCGCTGATCAGCACGCGCCTGCCTACGAGCGCGCCCGCAGCCGCGGCAGCCCTCGCCCCTGGAGATTGAGGAGGAGGCTTCCACGGCTTGGGAGGCGGCGGCGGCGGCGGCGGCGGCTCCGAGTCAAACTCCTCGACCTCGTCAAAGTCCGGAGCCGAGGCGGGCGCGTTGAAGATGGGGTTGGGGACCCCATCCTGGTTGAAGACGACGCGCTGGCCGCCGCGCTTGCCCTTCAGGTAGAAGTAGAAGAAGACGATCCCCGCGCAGCAGAGACAAAGGAGCAGCAGCAGGAAGAGCATGATGCCAAGGACCGTCCCGAAGACCGTGCCGCCATCGGCCACTTCGAGGTTCGAGCTCACGACCTCGATCGCTTCGTTCTGATTCGTCGACTGGTGGAGCAGCGACACTGGGGACGTCGGTGGCGGAGGGCTCGGCGGCGGAGAGGGCGGCGGCGGCGACGGACCTGCCAGCACGATCGTCCTGACCACTGGAGGCCCGATGGCCAGGACGGTCACGCCCATCCCTGTGAGCCCGCTCGTCAGGCTCGCGGAGAACGCGGGCGATGCGAGGGTGGCGGCGAGCGAGGCTGGCGTGATCAGCGCCGTGCCACCGCTGCCAGTCGCATCGACGTTGACTCTGAGCTGGGTGGTGTTTTGGATGATTGTGACGGTGATGTCGTCGAGAGTCAGCCCGGGCGTGCTCAGGGCGGTTAGGACTTGCTGGGCGTACGGCACCAGCGCCGGGTTGGTGGTCGCGAGCTGCCGCCGGGTGGGGAGCGAAGTGAGGGTGAGGGTGAAGGTGACGACGACTATTTGGGTCGAGCCCGGCGCAGCCGGCGGGGGGAGCTTGGGAGGCGGGGGCGACGGACGCGGCGATCGAGGCGGTCGGGGGGGTAAGGGGGGCGGCGAGGGCGGAGCCGGCGAGGGCGGGGGCTTTGGCGGCGGGGAGGGTGGTGGCTGTGAGGGCGGCGGGGGCGAC
>Ga0210243_101512_pt1 | contig 16562 bp, 19 predicted proteins | sample ChrtobMeP5a_32mM_FD_155461 | JGI IMG/M metagenome (GOLD analysis project Ga0210243, IMG submission 155461) | Chrysochromulina tobin associated microbial communities from unialgal haptophyte culture, Seattle, Washington, United States - P5a_32mM | ecosystem: Host-associated > Algae > Haptophytes >...
CCGTGCACCAGCGTGTCCCCAGACGCTCATCTTCGGCCGACCGAAGGCCACACACCGGCCCAAGGCAATGCACGCGTGAGCGCGGGCACGTACTCCCCCACCCCTCAGCGGAGTATTTGTAAGGTAGTTCCGGCCCGCGCGTGTCGCGGACGTGAATACACGCAATGTCGAGTCCCAGGCGGATCCCCATAATCTCGGGCTCAGTGGGGCCATCGAAGCGCCTCAATGAGCTGGCCGACAAGAGAAAAGGCAAATCCACCTTGTACGTTGGTGGACAGAATTTGCCTGACATCATACGCACGGCGCCACCATCCATCTGGTCACCGCCAAAGGTGAGCCCTCACTCTAAACAGAAAGTGCATCGTGTGATGCTCCGCGACTTCAGACAAAGCGAGTCTGTGATGCTCCGATTGCTCTCCAAGTATGACACCGACAATGATGGGTTCATTGATGAGCGAGAGTTGCGCGCCTTACTCTCCGACATGTCGTACGAAGGCATCGCCTCGACGACTCTCGACGAGAAACTCGTGCGCACTTTGCTGAATGCCATCGACTCCGACGGTTCGGGCAAGGTCTCCACAGACGAGCTCATGCGTGCGTGGAAAGGCTGGCTAGGCCGTGCACTGCTACCAACGCGCTGCCTGCTCATCATCGACGTGCAGAACGACTTCATCGGCGGCTCGCTCGCCGTCACGGGTGCGGAGAAGGTGGTGCCGATCATCAACGAACTGCGTCGCAAGCTCGCCTTCGACGTCGTCGCCTACTCGATGGATTGGCATCCGTATAACCACTGCTCCTTTTTCGAGACGTTCCGTGACCGTGCTCACGGCTCACGACCCTCCGAGGTGCACCCGGAGCACCCTCCCGACCAGAAGGCGATCCACGAGGCGCCGACGATGTTCAGCATGGTGACACTCACGGCTCCGACGGGCGCGCCCATGAGCCAGGTGCTCTGGCCACGTCATTGCGTACAAGGTACATGGGGCTCCGAGAATCACGAAGACCTCGAAATCTTGCCCACCGATGTGTGTGTCCTCAAGGGCACGGACGCGAGCATTGATAGCTACTCGGCCTTCTTTGACAATATGAAGTTCAAGGCCACGGGGCTCGTCGATGAACTCAACGCGCGCCGTGTCTCCCATCTGTACTTGGTGGGCATCGCATTCGATTATTGCGTCTGCCACTCGGCGCTCCATTCGGCCTCCGAGGGCTTCGTCGTCACAGTAGTCGAGGATGCGACGGCCGCAGTGGCGCCCGACAGCACCGCGCGCGCGCGCGCGATGCTCACCGAGGCGGGTGTGCGCGTGTGTACCTCCAAGGAGCTACCCGCGCTCATGAACGCCGATGTGCTCCATGAGGTTCTCGCGGCCGCAACCGCAGTCACCCGAGCGCGCGACGTCACACTTCGCACGATGCTGTCGGACGCGGCCAATGGCCATGGTGGCCATGCGCCGTCAACATCAAAAGGGTGCTAGGCCCGAGGCCTGCAGCGGCACCGATGGCGGCGATACCGAGGCGGCGGCAACCATAGCCACCCATCAAATCTCAACGATGGCCCAGCCCCGCTCTTCCCCGCACACGACACCCACCCCAAAGATTAACAGTCTTGACGTGTTCGTGTACAATTCTTTAACTTAGGAAGGCCCACATCCCTAACTTGTAAGTCTGTTTGTAGAGTCTAGAGACAGTTTGGTGCAATGGACATATCCACGCGTTTCAATTTGTGTCGAGTGTCGGTATGCCGGTATGGTTGACCCCCAAGACGTCCATTGCGGTATGGTCAATGGAGATTGGAGTGGCCCAACCGCCAACGTCGCGGGTGCCGGGACGCTTGCTTGCTTGCTCGCTTGCTTGCTTGCTGGTCTACGCGCATATTTTTCATGATTTTGGATGGAGGCCTGGCCCACCAGAGAATAAGATTTTGTCACGAGAGGTCGAGATCGAACTTCAGTGTTCCTCCCTGAACACAGATTCCTTTCGTCGGAATCTCAGGAATCTCGGTCCGTCCGTCGGTGGGACCGCCGCGTCTGCCGCCCACAGCAGAAGCACAATTTGTTGGCGCGGCGACCATGGCCTCGTACATGAACAATGTACCGGGATCCCCCATGGCCATGGATGGACCTCGCAGCCTTGCTCAGCGCGAGTACCTGCTCGTGGGCGCCGAGGCTCCGAAACATGATACCCGGTGTTGGCACCAGCGGAACCCAGTGTTTTTTGCATTGGGCATTGGCATCCTCATGTCAAGCATCAGTGGTGTGATCACGGCCGGTTTCTTCTTGTACGGGTTCTCGTTTGAGGCGAACACGGCACAGGTATCGCTGCCATCCTGCGGAGCCTGCATAAAGTCACCTCTGGATGGTAGATTCGTGGGCGAAGGCCAATTGAGCATCACTATCGTGGGAAACCCATTGCTGTTCACCTGGACAACATCTTATGCGTTCAATGCCAGCAATGGCACTGTGGACGTATCTGTGGTGCCCATTTTGAATCCGTTTCCGCATCCGCTGACGGCGTTTGATTGCCCCGGAGTGCCGTACTTCATCGCCGACTATACCGTGTGCAACATTAGCATCACAGACGCGTGCATCGTCGCGGCTGGGGGTGGCACGGACAGTACACCATCGGACGTCTATTGGAACGGCGCGGACAACATCACGCAGATCCAGTACACCACTACCCCCGCTGGCGCAAGCACCACTGTGATCAACATGGTTCGGGTCCCCGACCCCGGGAGCGGATCGTACGCGTATGAGTTCTGACGGCGCGGTGTCTGAGCATCGAGCTCACAGGCCAGAGGCCCCTCAGTCCCAGCTCTACGTGGAGGCAGCGGCGTGTGGCAGGCCAGTGCATTCAGTCAGCAGAGAAGTGTGCGTAAGTAAAGTAAGTTAGTTCAACAGAGCGCTCGATCGTTGTAACACTAACAGTGCGTTGGTCGCCGTTACGTGTGTGCCCGTTTGCGCTTGTTGCGGTATTCCGTTAGTTCTGGATTCACACACTATCGATCACCACCTGATGTTGAACTCAGTGATTGACCCAAAGGGGTAGGGGGATAGAGGTATTCTTTTTATTTCTTATCTGGAGCGCGTGTTTTAGCTGTGTACGGTCGGTTGTGTACACACACTCACAGTCACCACCTCTGTTTGAGTTTTAATTGAGTTACACATAAGTTTAACATACACTAAGTACGCCCCACCACCACCTGAATTCTTTGATTTTGAGCTCACAGGTGCGACCGACCGAGACAGAAGTGTAGACAAAGAACCTAGAACGGGCGGCCGCGCCCGCTGCGCCCGCCGTCGGCGCCGACCCCGCTCCCCGGGGCCGCGCCCCGCCCCGCGCCCGGGTCCGGGTCGAATAAAATACGATCAACAGCAGTCTACTTAGTTTACAGTGATCAGCATTTTGGCTGACACTCACGCATCGCCCCATCCGTGGCGACAACTCACAGCCTCACGCGCTACAATGTATCTCGTCCCCAGGGTTGGCGTCGGACTCGGGCACCAGCGGCACCGGGTATTGCATCAGCACCTTGCTCAGCCACCACGGCGGGGCGGGGGCAAGGCCGGGCTCATTCGCGCCGCACGCCGCAGGCCAAAGCCCGCCGCCCACACGGCATCGGCTCGCACCGGTCGTCGGGTCGTACGCGACGGTCACAGTCGGCCCGCGGTGCGCGCGCCACATGGCCGGTGAGCCTTCCATGAGTGGGAGGCGGACGTAGCTGAGGCTGAACCGCTCGCCCGCGGCACGCGCGAGGGCGAGCACGCGCCGAAGCTCATACGCAGTCATCACGTAGCTCAGCGCCGACGATGCACTCGGCAGCTGCGCGTCGTTGCCAATCGTGCCACCATCTGGCAGGTCGGCTTCACGCCCAAGGTACATACGTGCGCAGTAGGCGCCAAAGTAACGGCCAGAAGCTCCTGCGCCACGGAGGAGCTGCAAGGCGCGCGGCGGGAGCATCTGTGTCGAGTCGGCGGGTGAGAGAGCGAGCAGCGTGGGCGAGTCGGTCGCATCGACGCGCACAAGGGTGGCATGGCCGGGCAGGAGACTCGACGGCCCGAAGACATCCACCGGTACGAGGAGATGATTAGAGCCGCCATAGTGCCTGCGGCCGCCATCGCGAGACGGTGAGGCCAGTGAGGTCATTGCACAACATAGGAGAGGGCAAGCGAGTGAGGCGCGAGGGAGGCGCGAGGGAGGCGCGAGGCGGCGCCGGGGCGTTTTCTCAGTGCCATATCGGCGCCAGATGGCACAGCAAGGCACGCACTTGAGGTTGCTGTACATCGTGAGAGAGGACATGTTTTGCCATCCGAGGATCGGCCCTCCAAGCCCCCACGCCAGGGCGGCGACCACGGCGAGCGTGCGCACACGGTGCCAGTGTGAAGGAGGGGGGAGAGTCGCTCGCGGGGTTGCAGCCGCCGCCTCTGCAGCCGGTGCTTCCAGAGCCGGTCCTTCGACAGTCAGGGCGATGGCCCGAGTATAGATCGATGAGAGCAGGACGGCGAAGAGAAAATGCGCGTCGATGCCGCCATGGAGGTACTGGCAGGCTCCGGCGCCGAGGGCCGCGATCGCGGCGTAGGCACCGAGAGGCGCGAGCGCGCTGGCCTCTTCCAGCGCGGCGCGCACGCCGTCGGGTAGGAAGAGGCCGTAGCGACAGACGCACATTAGAGAGAAACCACCGGCATAATTCAGAGGCAGCACGTTGATGGTCAAGTGGAAGGCGCAGCCCAGAAGCACGCCCACGCGCGGTGCGGCGGCGAGCAATGGGCCGAGGCTGAGCTCGAGGAGCGCGGTGAGCGCGGGCGATGCGCGCAGCAGTACCCCCGCCGCAACACCGCCAGCTGGAAGCAGGCTGGCGGGCGCAATGACAGACGCGAGCTCGGCGAAGAGCACGGACGCGCACGAGGTGCGGTAGTCGATGAAGGAGGTGGTGAGCTTCCAAAACGCAGCGACGAGGTACAGCGATACCATCGCCGCCCGGGCAGCTGGCATGAAGACACGATCCACGTCGGCTTCGAGCCTAGCGCTGATGACAAAGATCACCTCAACAACCGCTGCCCAGCACATGTGGTCCCAGCACATGGGGAGCCAGACGCAAAAGAGGAAGATGTTGCTCAAGTGCGCCATAACGACAGTCCGGCGCGAAGGCTTCCACAGTGCCAGCAGGATGAGCGGAAGCCGCAAGCTCCAGTCGAGGACGCTTGAAATGGGTCTTGTGTCGACCGCTCCGGCGTAGCCAAGCAAGCCGATACTGCGTAGTCCACGGTCGATGAACGGTGCGAGCTGGCCCAAGCACCAGAGCGTGACGTATGAGGCGCTCGGCACACACGAGTGGGCATTAGTGGAAGGAGACATTTGCGTCTTTGAGAAAGGGTCAGTTGAATCGACACACAAGGTACCGACCAGCCACTACCACACGAAACACAGGACAGACGGGCGCTGTCACCGCGGTCGCGTCACTCGGTGGACTAACACACCGGCGAGGATTTTCAAGGATCCGGCCCCCACCCCCCGTCCCAGCCACACTACATCTATCGGCCCCCGTGCCGGTAGTTCGTATAACTGGCCTCCCCGTGCCCCCGAGCAAGTACGACCTGTCCCCCGTGCCCGGCCCTTGGAGGACATGAAGAGCACACTGATCGTCGTCTGAAAGGGGTGTGCCGTGTGCTATAGCACCCCTCTAATTGCACGGGAGCCGTTTTGAGGCTTGTATGGGCGCGGCGTCGCTTATAGAGACTATATGAGTAGAATCTAGAGACTGGTGACCGGTTACATTAAGTACATGGATCCCGTGGTGTTGTGTATGGCGTGATTGCACGTAGTAACACCAGATATGATAATACACATCGATCTCCGTTTCCCCCCTTTTGCCACGAAGGGCTTATACGACACTCCCATTTACTCCTCTCCTCGTGGATGCCTCCCCCTCTCGGGTCATGCTTGAACGCGTGCAGTACGGGCTCGCGGACAGGACGACAACGGTGCTTCGAAACCTCATGGCATGCACAGACACACTAGGCTGTTCCCCCATCCCTCGTGGTCCACTCTCTTTCTTCCCCGGGAAGATTCCGTGCTCTCCGTGCCCCCCCCTCTCGGAGTCATGCTTGGGCTCATAGTAGTAGCCTATCGGAGCAAGCAGGCGGATGATCGAGCATCCGAAATCTCGGAGTTCATGGTTCTTGGACATACCTGACTCAACTAGGAGTGTGTCGGGAAGAGCACTGGTGTGTGCGCACCTTCATCCGGACGTGGTGAAGTTGGGCTCCACGAGGAACTCGTAAAAGTACTGAATCTCTTCTTGCCCACCGGGCTCGTGTGACGTGACGGCGACGACGTCGGATTCCTCCAGGTTGAACATGAGACCTTCGGCCGCGTCGGCATCGAAAGAGCCGCCTTCTACCGAGGCAAGATATTCGGCGATAAGCTGATGTGCGACGAGCGCCCGTCCGCTGGGGGCTTTCGCTTGCGAGATGGAAATGAGATGGTAAATTGCGCGAGCTAGCGAGGCCGCTGCGCGAAGGTGAGGGATTGCGATCCGCTTGCCAATAGGCGACGTGCCCGGTATGGGCATCGGGCAGTTCCATCCGTGGATGATAATGCGGGCGCTCGGCGGGGCTGCTGGTGCCATCACAGCGTCGGGGATGTGGGAACCGTGCTCCTGAAGCCCGAGGCTCGCTGCCGAGGCGGCAAGCACGTGGCCCGGAGAATGTGGCGGGGTAAAGTGCGTACGCGCTGCTTTGGCGTTCGGCTGAGTCGCCGCATCGCCCTGGGCTGGCGGAATCGGCCGCTGTGGAGGGTGGGCGTGCGTCAATCTCGTCGCTGTTGGTGGCGCCACGTGCGCTGGTGGCGGAGGGGGATACTCCGGGGCTGCAGCGGCCCATTCACGGAGGGATCCGTCGTAATGTTGGTGGAATTGTTCTCTCGTGAACGGTCCCGATCCATCGGAGTCGTAACGGCGCTCATCGCGTGCTGTGGGAGGGACATGTCCGAAGACACCCGTTCCATCGGTAGCACGGAGGCGGTCAGCGGCAAACACGGTCGGCGGTGCTGGGGCTTTACCCTTGCCTTTTCCCGCTCCTTTTCCGGCTCCTTTTCCGGCTCCCTTTCCCTCGCCTTTTCCGGCGCCTTTGCCTTTACCAGCACCCTTGCCGATGGTGGTTTCCGGCTGACGGGGGATAAACTGGGGTGCAGCGTAGGGGGCTTCAGCGCCTGTGCCATACTGATCGGCAGCGCGGGCAGGGCGGAAGGAGTCGACTTGGGATTGGATCTGGCCCTCCATCCTCGCAGTCGCGATGGATGCGGCTGCTTTCACGCGGGTTTCGGAGAGCGAGTTGACGACCGCTTCGCCCGTCTTATTGAAGCTGGTGCACATGGCCGTGCGGCACGAGCTATTCTTGCAGGCGGCAGTGATGTATTGCGCTGGCGTATCCAGTGCATCCGCGGCCCGCTCCGCATGGACTGCGGGGATGTAGCACGGAGAATCAGTGGCCGATAGGCGTTCAACAGCCTTGCGGCATACGCCAGCAGGTAGGAAGGGGTATCGCGATCGTCATGTACCTCCAAGACACCCGCGAAATCCGCATCCAAACGCCCACAGTCCGAGCATGGCTCATGGACGATGTGCTCGAAGATGTGAATAAGGTGCTCGAGACGACGCGTTTCCAACCGCGCGCAGGCTTCACGACCCAAGCGATCCTCGGTCAACCGGTCCGGCTTGCCCCACGCATGCCCGGCGGCGTGGGCATCGGTATCTCGCTCAAATTCTGGATGATTCCGCCACCGGGCCTTGACCCGCGTGATCCTGCATCCCTCAAGGGCGTGGTGCTCCCCACACCCGTCCTACTGCCGCGTCGCTACGTCGAAGACCCTCAGTCGGGAGAATGGCTCCCTGACTGGTTGCATGACCCCGACCCGACCGTATCCACGCGCCAACTCACGCGCGCGGAACGCTGCCAAGGAGGTCCGAACGGCCAAGGCGATGGCGTCAGCGTCCGATACATCGTCTCAGGTGGTGCTCGCATCGGCGGAACGCCGCTCGAGTCTGCCTATGATGGCGAGAGATTCTTCCGGCTCGGAGATGACTACGACCCAGAGTCGGATGGCATCGAAGGATTACAAATCCTCTCCACCTCGCACAAACTCGGCGACACCGCGCGACGCAACGCTCAGCGCAAAATCGCTGCGCAAAAAGCGCAACGAGCAGCGGCAGCCAAACTCGACCCAGAGGCGATGACCGCCCACACGGCCGCCCTGGCGAAGAGGGGTTCAGTCCTCCCGCTGGGGTGGATTTATCCGGGCGATCGGCGAAGAGCGCGAGGTTTGGGACGTGATCGGGCGTGGTAATGATGATAGCAACGTCTGAGCGCTTGGTCGTTTTCTGCCCGTCGGCGCCATATAGATAAAAGTCGATCGCCTGATGGACCTCCGCTTGTGGGCCGAGGGTTTTCTCGGCGTCGTCTCGCGACACGAGGATGACGATGTAGAAAGATGGGTTTGCGAAGACATTGATGCTGTCGATTCGAACTTGCTCGATCTTAACGTTGGGCACCGTCGCTTGGATGATATCGTTGATGGTGCGTTCGGTTGATTCGCGCGCGTCTTGGCCGAGGCCACCGAACGCGCCTTTCTTTCCGGCACTCGTGTCGAAAATGAGCGCGAGCTCAACGAGGCTATCAGCAGCGTGAAGCTGCTCACGCTCTTCTTCAGTGACCATACGTCGTTTGCGTTCGCCCGTTGCGGTCGGTACCTTATGCATCAGTGCATCGACTCCCGGTGGGGCAATCGAGGACGAGGCAGCAGCCTGTGCGTAGAGGAGTGGTGCTGCAGTAGTTCCACCGACTGAGGTCGAGCTCAGGGTGTTTGATTGGTCTGTCTGCTGCATTATCAGGATGCAGGTAGCCTGTCGGTATGATGCAGGGCGGTCTGCTCACGGCAAGACAACGCTCCGTTTTGTTGCGAGAATGCGCGGTTCAGCGGTACGTGATGATCCACGAACGGGGCGGTTCTCTGAGAGACCGACGTCCGCATGGGTCACGAAACAATTGCGTCTTTGCGACGTGCGTGTGAATATGCGTGCGTGTGAAACACACCAGCCACGAAACATCACAGCTAGAGCGAGTTCGATAACCTTGGCTGTGAACAGGCGGCAAAACCTAGTCGACTCGAAAGGCTGTATAACAACTGACACAAATTACTCACACACCTTCACGAAACTAAACGAAACTATGGTCAGTCTTAAGGAGGGGTGCAGGGCCCTAGGGCACCCAGAGGTATAGTACGTATTACGGTATGCGTATGGTGGTGGTCGTGTTGTATGTTGAGGTAGTTGTTTGATGTTTCGGGGCACGGGGGTGGGGGAATAATAAGCGAGAAATGTGTGCGGCGCAGGGTCTAGATGCGATGGCACTATGCTCTACCATGGAGCGAGTGGTGCCTGTGTCGATGCCTGTGTGTCTTTCGGTGCAACGGCGCCTCTGGCTCTGCCCACGACTGAAGTGGGTGCGTGTGAATAAAAAAGCATCACTCGTGGCGTACGGCGTACCACCCCGCACCCCGCGCTCTAAGCGACTAGCCGAGAAAAGTAACCGCTGACAAGGGGTATTGTTTGAGCGTGCGGGGCTCGTTGGCCACCTGGAGGGCGATCGTATCAGGCGCAATCAGGCACAATCAGTTGCAATCAGCGCACAATCAGCGCGCAATCGAATCAGATGTTGCACGTTGGATCGTTGGTCACCTTGAGAGCGCCGATGACCGGCGCGAGGTCGGGCGGCAACGAGGCAATCCAACGCGCGAGGGCCGCGGCGCTCGATTTTTGTCTGTTTAGAAACAAGAACATGCTAGACCTCCTGGGGGAGAGGTTGTCCTGAGAGGTGCCCTGCTCGACTACAACCAAAGCTGCATGCTGCCCGCGTCTGCGATTGATGGCACGCCATGCACGAATGGCTGGAAGTGCTCGGCATACAGGCACTTCCATTCAGCCATCCAAACTGAGATCCCAAGGATGGAGCATGCTTTTCAGGGGCCCTGCTGCTGTTTCCCCGTGGCGCCGTCTCATTCTGCGACTTTGGTTGCAAGCCGCGGACATCCCATATCTCGACCGTCCACAATTTGCCACTGCCGCCTTGTGGCTGTTTTAAGAGCTGAATTGAATCCAGCGCTTGTCGCGAATGAAGCTTGCGAAGCGATTCGGCGTTGAGGAAATCAAACGCATTGTGCCCAGCGATGGGCCCGAGAGCATCCAAGCGCTCAGCGCAAGTGCCATTGCAAACATCATCTGCTCGTCGGATACAGCCCTGATAAACTCCACGCGCGCACTCCTGCACGGCAAGCTGGGCCAACGCTTCCAAGGATGCGTTCCTGGTCGCCACTGCACGCACAAAGGGCAAGTTAACCATTCGTTGCACATATGTTGGCATGCGCTGAAGCAAATATCTCGCCACACGATCGATTGAGGCTTCATGACCATCGCCGTGCAGCCTCTGGTCAATCTCCAAGGCGGCGTGGCACCTGTTTCGAACAGCCAGAGTGCGACCCACGTTGTAACCCAAGTCAGAGCACCCTCGCATGTAATACAGCCAAAGGCCAACAGCTTTTTGTGGTGCGCGAGTGTGTGAGACTGGCAGCCACATGTGGTCGCGCCCAAGTTCGTCATTTGGCACGCAGCTCATGTTCAAAAGGTAGACCATGCGGCGCGGCGCGGCGTACGGCACCCATGCGTTGGCCACCCCTTTGTCAGAAGAGCATGACGCATTGTCCCACGGTCGCAGAGTGCAGACGGGCGCGTTCATAACCTTCGCTTTTCGACTGTGGCCGTGGGTCGCGTGTGGGTGCGGCGGGGCGGGCGCCGCGCCGGCGCGCGTTGCGTACGTTGTACCAGGAACAAAAACACCGGGGGGAGCCGGGACACACACGGGACACGGGACAACGGGCACACGGATCACTCAGACGAACCTCACAACCATCCCGACCCACACCAACGCAAGACCGCGTAGCCGACCCCGGAGCCGACCGAAATGTTGTTCCGGAAAAAAACTGAAACGCTCACTGAAAGCTGGGACCAGGACGGAACCGAAGCTGGGAGCGTGCAGTGAAGGAACAAATCGCCGGCCCTCTGTGAATCCTCGAAAATGGCGTCAATGAACCATAAGCGCCCGCGCGATGACGAGGCCGCCAAGGGTGGCACGAGCGAGGAGGACGCACCCAAGTTGACGCCTCTCGAGCGCGAAATATATCACGCGAGGCTCGAAAAAGAGGGTGCGCTGCTCTTCCCCATCGTTCGCAACGACAGCACCGACGCAGCGGTCAAGATGCTCATCCAGGTCAAGACCGTCTTTACTCAGCAGTTGCCCAAAATGCCGCGCGCGTACATCTCGCGTCTCGTGCTCGACCGTCAGCACGTGTCCCTCGTATGCACGTTCCGTGGTGAGGTGGTCGGCGGCATCACGTACCGGCCCGTGATGTCACAGCGTATGGCCGAGATTGTCTTCTGTGCCGTGAGCGCCAAGCACCAGGTGCAAGGCTACGGCACGCGCATCATGAACCAGATCAAGGAGCAGTGTAAGCGCGACAATATTGAGGGAATGCTCACCTACGCCGACAACCATGCGGTCGGCTACTTCCGCAAGCAAGGCTTCAAGAAGCAGGTGACCATGAAGCGCGAGCGCTGGCAAGGATTCCTCAAGGATTATGAGGGAGCGACCTTGATGGAATGCTTGGTCGACCCGACGATCGACTATCTCTCGACGCGCCAGGTCGCCGAGCAGCAGCGGAAGGCCGTCGTGCAGAAGGTCAGTGAGCTCGAGCGCGCCGAGGCGGGCAGCGGCGCCACTGCTTCCAACCGCAACGTTACGTCGGCGGCGGCGGTGGTCGGAGACTTATCAGCCGCGCGCGACGTGCTGCATAAGGGTTGGGCGCCGCCAGTGCTCGAGGTCCGCTACCGCGGCGAGGCCCAAACGGTGGAGCAGGTGGTAAAGACCATCTATGAGGCGGTGAGCGCCCACGAGGACGCGTGGCCGTTCAAGCAGGCGGTGAAGCACGAAGACGCGCCAGACTACCACGAGATAGTCAAGAATCCGATCGACCTCTCGATGATCCACGAGCGGATCTACCGCAGGCCCTGCTATTATGTCACGCCTGACCAGCTGCTTGCGGACCTGTATGTCATGTTCGAAAACTGCCGGCTGTACAACCCGGACACGACTGTCTTCTGGGAGTGCGCCACGCGGCTCGAGGCCTACACGCGCAATCGGACCGCCGAGCTCCATGTCGAACGCAAGCCGCGAGTACACGACTGAGCCTGAGGAGAGCTTGCAGGCGCTGTCGCTCTTCGCTGTCGCTTTCAACGGGCCTTCCCGTCGTCGCCGCACGCCGGCGTGTCTCTACGTTCCAGCGTCTATACAACAAGGCTAATAGATCATTGAGGACTGATTGAGTCGTTTGAACCGTCCAATATGCGCCGACAGCGGCGCGAGCGATGAAAACGCTCTTTGGAACATCTGCGCCGTTATGGTTTCGTTTTCAGAAAGAGAAACGCCTTTTCTAGTTCTTTTCTTGCGGAATTCGCTGCAAATGCCGGCGATACAGGAGCTGATCCTCCGGTGCGATACCCGTGCTGAAGCCTGCTTGCCAAATGCCTGCATGCTGTTCGCTCTGACCTGTACCTCCAAGCTATGCGTGCGCGCTCCATCCTGCCAGGTACATCGTGCTCGGCAGCTCATTTCTCTCTGTCTGTGGCGCGTGCATCATCATCTTCTCCGCACTTCGGCTCAGAGAGCTCTCGAAGCGCTTCTTCGCCATCCGGCTCATCTTCTTCCTAGCTCTTACCGATTTGATGGCAGCAGCGTTCAACATCATTGGCGCGATCGCTGATATCCAGCAGCTGTTCCAGCCGGAGAGCAAGGAGATGTTGCTCTGCGAGCTGCAGGCCACCGGCCTGCTCTACTTCAACCTGGCGTCCATCATGTGGACGTCGTGTCCTACCGACGGCATGCGCTCCGCAAGTACGAGTTCTCCTTCCACGCGCTGTGCTGGCCGGTGCCAGCTGTGCTCGCGGGCAGCTGCTTCTACCTAGGCTATCTTTCTGGCTACTCGGCGACGCCGAATGCCTGGTGCGCGCTGCAGCTGGGACACTCCCAGCGCTTCCTGATCTGCTTCTATGGCCCGCTGCTTGCCGCGTTCACCTTCAACTTGATCACGTACACGGCGGTGCTCTCTCACTCGCGAGAGCGGCGCGTCTCGCGCATCACGTCACTGTACCTGCTAGGCTTTACGGTGGTCTGGCTGCCGTCGCTAGGGGCGCAACTGCAGGCGATGCTCTCGTCCACGCACGAGCCCGACTTCGTGCCCGCTGCCCTCGAGGCGCTCTTCATGCCGCTGCATGGAGCGCTCAATGCGCTCGTGTATGGCTGGTCTTTACCGTCCATACGTGACGTGTACCGGACGATGTTGCTCGGCACCGACGGGATGGACGCGCTGCAGTCGAGCCCGTCAGAGAGCTCGCTCGTCCGCTCGCCCTCGTACTCGCCGCCAGAGTTTGAGTCCCACCTGCCCTCGGTCAACTCGCCGCGCACCGATCTGCTTGAGGCAGGCTTGCGAGCCTCACACGCTCGAGAGACGAACGTGCACGGCTTGCAAACGTGAGAGGCCTGGCACGTCGCCATGTCGCGGCGCAGCGCGAGTAACCATGCCGATACCCCTTTAGAATCCGGATAACGCGCGCGGCGCGCGTGCCGCCGTTTTTCGGTGTATGTGCGAGGCGAATTCGCCGCGCGGTCCGTGGGGCGTTATGGGTTAACACGTTCTACACACTACAGAGTCAGAGTACAGTAGAGCTGACATGCGTGCGGGTTGTGGCCGAATGAGGTCCGACGAGGTAAAATTACCGCCCCGCGGGAGAGCCCCTCGACCGCGTGATGCCGAGTTGCCGAAACTTGCCTAAGGAGGGTCGGGATGCCGCCTTCTCGCCGCCGTTGGCCTTGCAGCATCGAAAGAGGGCGGCGCACACCTGGTCTGGCAGATTGGGCACGCGCGCCTATGGGAGAGCCAGTCCTGGAGACACGGCTGGTGGATGCAGTGGCCGCATGGCATCTCCGGCAATTCCTCACCGAGCGTAAATTCCTCAAGGCACACGACGCACGAGCCCTGCTCGAACCGCACTCCGCCGTTGGCGTGGCCGGTGCCATACCTCCTCCGAGGCAGCGTGCTGATGATGGTCGTGGCCGTGGAGCGATGAATGATGCGCGAGACCGCGTGCAAGCCGCCACCCGCCGCCTCGGCCACGCCAGCAAAGTTGTGCACGAACCACACCACAGTGGCAAAGCAGCGTAGAACGAAGAGCCCCAGGTGGAACATCAGAAGCCAATGCAGCTCACACGGCCCGCCGCCGACCCAAAGGTGTACTGCGATGCCCGCGGCAAAGACGAGCAGGTTTACGGCACCCAGCTGCTTGTTTGTCCGCCAGGCCGGCGACCTGTTCAGCTCCAGTAAATGCGCCACAGCGTCCTCCTCACTGGCGGCATGCGTGGCTGCAGCCAGCTTGGACATGAGCAGGAGTCGAATCGGAAACTGGGCTATGCGCAGCGTGCCCTGTGTGAGCACCCACATGCCTGCCGGACCACACTGTAACAACTTCCCACTGTCAAATCTGGGCGCGATGCAATAGGCGTCAAGCGCCATCAGCAGCAGCGAGGTGATGTTTCCCGAGAGAAGTAGGGGCCGCAAGAACTTAATGCTCGCGACCGGATTCTGTTCGAAGAGGGCCTCGACCTCGGGCATGGCACCGCCACCAAAACACGTACCGTAGTCCCCACACAAGGACGATCCCCCGAGGGGATCACCCGGGGGCTTCGAGTTACTAGTGAAAAGACAGTGGGAGACCTTATTCCATTCACACTTGGACGATGCTTTTCTTTGTCACTTCGTGGACACAGTCACTTCGTGGACACACGATGCGATTGCCTCACACGATGCGAATTCCTCAAATGCAGTGCCGGGTGGCGCCACCATTGCGGCGGGTGCTGCTCCTGCCTCACCAACGCTTTTCGACGAGCGCGCCCTTTGTGACGAACGACGAGCACCAACGGCCAGCAATCAAAATCTCAATGGACGCAGTGCCACCACCGTCGCTCCCAGACCCCTTTGCGCTCGTTTCAGACCAGCTACGACCGCTGGACGAGTTGCTGAGCGACCTCGTCGGCAGCGAGCACCCGGTACTCACGCGTGTCGCGCAGCAGTTTTTCGACCTCTCCGGAAAGCGCTTCCGGTCGACGCTCGTGCTGCTCGCAGCGATGGCGGCCAACGGCGGCAGGCCAGGCAATGCGCAACAGCAGCAGCTCGCGGAGATCACGGAGATGATCCACGCGGCATCGCTGCTGCACGATGACGTCATCGACATGACCGACACGCGGCGCGGTGCCAAGTCTGCGCACCGCATCTACGGCAACAAGGTCGCCGTGCTCGCGGGCGACTTTTTGCTCGCGCGCGCTTCAGTGCTGCTCTCGCGGCTCAACGACACGCGCGTGGTGGAGCTGCAGGCGACGGCGATCGAGGAGATGGTGCAAGGCGAGGTGATGCAGCTCAAGGCCTCGCCTCAGGAGCTGCTGCAGATGGACCACTACGTGAACAAGACGTACCGCAAGACAGCGGCCCTCATGAGCCTCGCTTGCCAGGCAAGCGCCAAGCTGGGTGGATGCGAGCCGAAGGTGGAGGCGGCGCTGCAGGCGTACGGCCGGCACCTGGGGATAGCATACCAGGTGGTCGACGATCTGCTCGACTTCACGGGCCCGAGCGACACGCTCGGGACGACGCTCGGGTTGCCCGCGCTCTCGCACCTGAAGCAGGGGCTCGCCACGGCTCCTACTCTCTTTGCCGCCGATGAGTTCCCCGAGGTCGGAGCGATGGTGCAGCGGCGCTTTGGGGAGGAGGGCGATGTGGCGGCGGTCTCGCGCCTCGTCGCCGCCTCGGACGGGCTGCCGCGCACGCGCGAGCTCGCAACCAACCATGCGGCGCAGGCCGCCGCCGCGCTGGGCGTCCTGCCTCCCTCTGCCGCCCGCGATGCCCTGCTGCGCCTGTGCTTCGATGTGCTCAATCGCAAGGCGTGATCTCGAGCGCCGCGGAGCGTCAGTGGTGTTCGCCCTTATTATTTCGGTTCTATAAATATTTTCATTCAAGGGCTCTCGCGCGAATGCGCAATATTCGAGCCGCGGGGGGCGGGGGGGGGCCGCCCCGGGCGGCCCGTCGGGTCCGCCCAAGACCCGTATACGTTCCGGTATGGACCGTACGGCCGTAGCTACGGTGCGGTCCCCGCACCCCGGTACACCGGGAGGTACGGTACGCGGTACGCCGCCGTGGCGTACCGCGCTACCGGGCGACGCCCGGGAGTGATTCTAAGATCAGATGCACCACGCGACCCGTGTGGACGGAAGTAAACGGTTTGTGGTATCAGTGACCGAAACGGCGCCCAGCCTTTTTGCTGTGTAGCTCGAAGCACCCTGCTGTGTAGCTCGAAGCACTTGCTGGGTCGCTCGAAGCGGGCAGCTTCAGCGCGCCCTATGCGTACATACTCGTCG
>Ga0210243_101538_pt1 | contig 16252 bp, 12 predicted proteins | sample ChrtobMeP5a_32mM_FD_155461 | JGI IMG/M metagenome (GOLD analysis project Ga0210243, IMG submission 155461) | Chrysochromulina tobin associated microbial communities from unialgal haptophyte culture, Seattle, Washington, United States - P5a_32mM | ecosystem: Host-associated > Algae > Haptophytes >...
GCTTGGAGAGCGTGCTTGGGTAGCGTGCTTGGGTAGCGTGCTTGGGTAGCGTGCTTGGGTAGCGTGCTTGGGTAGCGTGCTTGGAGAGCGTGCTTGGAGAGCGTGCTTGGAGAGCGTGCTTGGAGAGCGTGCTTGGAGAGCGTGCTTGGAGAGCGTGCTTGGAGAGCGTGCTTGGAGAGCGTGCTTGGAGAGCGTGCGGTCATCATCAGCAATCAGAGCCCATCACGTCATCACCTGCACGAGCCCGTAAAAGAGAGGTACGCCCGCCGCCCTGGCGGCCTCTTCTCCCTCGAAGAGCGCTAGAGAGGCAGCGAGGCCGATGCCAACGTTCTGGAAGGTGCACTCGACGACGACGGCGCAGCGTGCGGGACCTGATAGCCCCAGCGGTGGCAGCGACGCGAGCGCGAGCGACAGCAGCAGCGCACACAGCGGCGGCATCGCGACGGCTCCGTAGAAGACCAACTCACGATTCCAGAGCGGCGCAGAGACCGAGGAGAAGACAAAGGAAATGAGGATGAGGCACAGGCCGCAGGCGTTACCGAAGAGGCCACACCGTTCGCGCGTGCGTTGCGGGTCACGCGCGAGCGCTGGGATCCGCTTGATCAGGCGCGTCGACACGAGGGCACCCGCTCCGACGGCGGCGATGACGACCACAATCGTGATGATGAGTTGATCGAAGCGCAGGTTTGTGACCGCTTCGATGTCGTAGGCGGCATTGAGGTAGATGAGCAGGTTGAGCGGCATCAACGCTGCGCTCAGCGCGGTGGCCACCGCAGTCGCCAACACTGAGAGAAGCAGGTCAGCATTGAGCAGACTGCACCACCAGTTTGAGTAGGCGCCGCCCGGGCAGGAGGTGACCACCTGAATCATGATGCCATACGTCGCGTCGAGCCCGATCATTCGCACGACGCAGAAGCCGATGAATGGCAGCAGCAAAAATTGCAAGCCCATGGCGACAGCCACGCCGCGGCGCAACTCCGTGCGCCTTTCGGTGGCGATGTGGTACTCGGTCGACGCGGCGAAGGAGGCGACGAGTAGAAATAGAAGGATATTGCTGAAGACCTGCATCCCTGTGCTGTCTCGCACACGGAGCGAAACGACCGGCGAAGCGGGCGGTGCCGGCACGGAAGGAGGCATCATGTCGGTCGGCGTACGCTCGCACCACACGAGACAGGCAAAGGGGCTGGCAGCCTCTTGAGACAGTTGCTGCTGCTGCCTAACGCGAGGAAGACCAGGTTCCGGTCCGGACCGCGGGAATTTAGAAGAAACCATTGGCTGTGAACACGGCGTTTTGAGTACACGGCAACCGTTGACTTGCCTTGCCTTGCCTTGCCTTGCCTTGACTTGTCTTGACTTGTCTAGATCATGGAAGGTTAGCGCCGGCTATGAGCCGCGTCGGCCAACAGCGCGCGCCGCACTGGGCTTCGACACCGCTCGTCAAGGACGAGCTGCCGCCGAGCTGTGCACCATGTGCAGGCGGCGGAGTCGTCAAGGTTGCAACGGCCGAGATGCGGTGGGACTTTGAGGTCCCCACCTCGGTGGAGTGGCTCAAGCCCGCGCCCGAGGCTGCCGCCGACGCAAACAGGCTGGTTCTGCATCGCGGCGGCTGCCACTGCGGGCTGGTTCGTTTCGAGTGTGACGCACCCGCGCACGTGGTCGCGTGGGACTGCAATTGCTCCTACTGCCGAATGTGTCGGAACATACACTTCGTCGTGCCCGAAAAGGGGCTGCGGATCCTTTTTCGTGAGAGCAAAGACCAAGTGCCGAGCGGCACCGACGCCCTAGCCGAGTACCGCTTCAACACGGGCACAGCACGCCACCTCTTCTGCTCGCGCTGCGGCATCTCGCCCTTTTACAGGCCGCGCTCCAACCCAGACGGCTGGGCGGTCACGCTGCAGTGCGTCGACCCAGGCACAATCTCGTCGGTCGAGGTGCGCCGCTTCGACGGGCAGAACTGGGATGCCTTCTACGCGGGCCAGGGCGCTGCGATCAAGAAATTCAGCAAGGAACTGGCCACGGAGGCCGCAGCTAAGGGGGTAGGTCTGACCTACCCCCTTACCGCATCCGGCTCTGCCGCGGCCCAGGCAGACGACGGCAGCGGCGGTGTTGATGAGAAGAAGGTCGTGGCCGCTAGCAACTGGATGACTTCGCTGGCCGAGTGCCAGTACCTTGTGCTCCCTGCGACCCTAGCGTCCGGCGTCGCGCTCCAGACCGTCAGCGGCATGGGTGGCATGGGCGTCTTCGTCGTCTGGTTCACCTTCCTTGTCGGTCTGATGCTCAGCTGCGTGGAGGCGGAGGCGCCCCGGCTGCCCCCTGCCGTGCCCCGTGCGAAGTAAGGTGTGGGTCTAAACAGTAGAGGGTTCGCCGCGTCATCAGGAGTTTGAGAAAGGGTCAGTTGAATCGACACACAAGGTACCGACCAGCCACTACCAGGAGTTTGCGCATTCAGTCGTATTGCATGCCAATTTTCGAGGCACCGAGCGAAGAAAAAACATCGAAAACGAAACGACACCTCCATTCTTTTGGGTTCGCGGGACTGTGCATTGACCTCCAAACACGATCATGACGGTGGGTGCCAATGCGCTCTTACAAGCCACAATGCCGGGCTCGTTCTCGGCACACTCGGGCGGTTGGGATCGGAACCTGCCGAGCTCGGGCGCATGGACTGGCAACACCCCATCGGCCACACCCTTCCAGGGCCAGCTCTTCGATCGACAACCCACTGTTGTGAAGGCAGCGACGAGGGTGGCACTTCAGGAAAACGACCCGCTCTACATGAAGGAGCGCATTACGCGTATGAACGACGGTGCCCTTGCCAGGGCTGCCGACGCTCGCAGACTGAAGGAGCACAGTCTGCGCACGAGCACGACCGTCCCGGGAAATTATGAGGTTGGTCGCTCGAGCATGGAGCAGCACTGCAAGCCGACGCGACACTTTAAGCACCACGTAGGCTTGGCGGAACGTGGCGTGGTGCATCCTCACATGGACTGCATGGACCGCACGCAGATCGGCGACCCAGGCGCATACCACCCGTACGCCGGCAGCGAGATGTTCGACAAAGCATGCTTCACTTTGAATCGTAACCGCAAAGGATTCAACTCGTCGTCGGTGCGCGCACTCCACCTGAAAACGTACGGCGACGCAGTCCCCGGCCCAGGCGCGTACAATCAGGAGCAACGTGCCGGCAACGTGAAGCACATTGACGCCAATGAGTCTGTCTTTCGCTCGAAGTCGCTGCAGCGCCTCAGCTCAGGAGATGAATCAGGCGGGGGCTCGGGCCCCGGGACCTACGAGCCGAACATGAGCAGCATCTACGCCTACATCCGCAACTCGGGCGCCTCGATGCGCAGCACGGCCGCCCAGCAGCGCCTACCACCTGACGCGTCGGGCCATCCCGACTGTGTCTCTTGCGACAAGAATGTCAACGTGGGGCCCGGCAGCTATGATGTAGACTACGGGTCGGTCGCCGCACAGCTGCGTGCGTCTCTCCGCCGGCAGAGCAAGACGAAGCCGGCCTTTGGCACCGCCGCGCCGCAGCGGGCGCTCCCCTTTGAGTACAGCCGCACCTCCTCGTCGCCAGACTGTGGCGCCTACCAGCCGACTGTGTGGACGGGTCGCAAGGTCGGCACCTCGGTGCGATCGAAAACGATCGCCGAGCAGTCGAAGCCCATGTCCAAGAAACGTGGCGCCACGAGGGCGGCGGCCCCGTCGGGCGCGCTCTCGGCGCGCGTGTGAGCGCCGCGGTACATGTATGATGCGCCGGTGCGGCGGTGAGAGTACTTGAGAGGGCGGCTGGGCCAGGCATGGTGTGTCCCGACGGGGAGACGGCATTCGTCGGTATGTGGTGTTACTTACAGTACATCGCGTGGACGGTGCCACATCGAGCTCCGTTATAAAGCTAGGATTCACTGAGACCCAGACGCTCGCACCGTGGGCGACTGGGCGTGGCGCGCCGCGCCGCGCCGCGCGCTGGCGGTGGCGCACATCATAGAGTCAAATGCCCTGCATGCGGTCACGACCTGGTAAGTGCTGGTGCCGTAACTATGTCGCCCGTCCTCCAGGCTCCAGCCCGTTCGGTTCGGTTCGCGTTGTCGCCTGCCGTGACGCGTCTGCCCCCCCCCGGGACGGAGCGGGACGCGCGAAGTGCTCTCCGCGCCTCCGCGCACTCGGAACTGCTCGCGCTCCACCCCCAAGGTCAATCTAAAACTGCACAGTAATGTAGTCACACAATAACATAGAAGCAGGTCGCACCAGAGACTCTACGATCTACACGCTACGACCGCGCGCCCGGCGGCGCCACGTCCTGTTCCTCCTCGTCCTCGTCTTCGCCCTCGTCCTCCTTCTCCTCGTCGTCGCGCGGCCGGAAGTCATCCTCTGCCGCGGGCGTCACCTTATATGGGTCCTCGCCCTGCTGCTGCCGCCGTTGCTGCACCACTTTCATACCGACGCAGCACAGTAGCGCTATGAACACCATCACGAGCGTGAGCAGCCCGCCTGTGGCGTTCTTGGAGAGTGTGAACGGCTCCTCGACGAAGGCCACCTGCATGAAATCAGATGTAATCAGAGGCCGTTAGAACAAATCACAGGTCATCAGTGGTCGTCAGAGCCAATCAAGAGGATAACAGAGGGTGTGAAGGGCTCTTCGAAGAGAAATGACCTGCTGCGCTCGCACGACGTAGGTCAGCCGGGGAAACTCTGTCTGCAGGTAGCTGTCGCCGCGCGCGCGGATCATCGACGGCTTCGGCCGCTCGCGGTACCCCGCGTACACTGCCGAGAGGGTCGCCATGCCGTCCACGACACGCCCGAAGGGCACGATGCGCCCGTCCGCCTTCGAATCTAGCTGATGGTTGTCGTCGTAGTTGATGAAAAGCTGGGTGCCACGGGTGTTGGGGCCCGTCGTCGCGAAGGCGATCGAGCCGCGGATGTTCCAATCCGGCTGCTCTATGTTGGTCTCGTCGCGCAGCGCGCCGTGCGCGTCCCAGGCGCGCTGGCGCGTCACGTTGCCACTGAGCCCGAACTGCACAAGGTAGCCCGGAAGCACGCGGAAAAAGGAGCAGCCGTCGAAGAAGCCGTCGTGAACCAGCTGCAGGAAGCGGCGCGCGGCGAGCGCACCCTTCTTCTCGCGCACCGTCACGAGGAACGAGCTCAGCTCCTTGACGCCTTCTAGCTGCACGTCGAATCGGACGGTATAGTCGCCACTGCCATGGTGCCCACTCTCCGCCGCTGCGTGGAGCCCACCCTCCGTCGCTTCATGGTGCTGTTGTCCACCTTCCGTCGCATGGTGCTGTTGGTTGTCCTCGGCGACTGACGCAGGCGTCGCGGCGAGCAGCAGCGCGTACAGCAATGGAGTGCGGACTTGCGCCCCCATTTCTGTATGATACAACTTTCCATTGCTGGACGACGGAAAGTTGCGAGACTCAAAAAGGAAAAAAACACATGTTTCATGGGCATGGCCACTGCCTCTTCAAGGCAAGTCAAGTCACTCTCTTCCCGCACCGTGCCTCGGTCCAGCGCCCAGCGACAAGCGGGAGCAACGCCTCCGTGCCTCGCCTGCAAGGGAGTTTCCTCATACTTTGTATCAGTTGCTCTTCGTCACTTTCCACACCGCCTCCCTCCGCCCAAACGCTGCCCCGAAAGCCATGTGGATTTCCAAGCCCCCGCGCTCAGGATCGTGCTCGCGCGCCTCGCTCGCCCTGGCGACCGCCTCAAATGAGCTCATTTGTGCCCGTACTGGGCCATTTGCTGCTCCTCGAAGATCAAGCGTCGTGCGCGCTGCATCTCGAACTTGTTGCTCTTGCAGGTCTCGTCGATGGCGGCGGCCGTGTCGACGGAGATCTGGTTGAGGCGCAGGTCCATGCTCGTGAGCGTCCGGTTGTGCTGCAGCCCATCGCGCAGCAATCGCCCCGCGTCCTCGCTGAAGACGTTGCCGCTCAGATCGAGGTTCTGGAGCGATGTGCTGCTGCTCACGATCGAGCCCAGCTGCTGTGCCGAGTCATGGTCAAGCGCGTTGCACGAGAGGTTGAGGTGCGTGAGCGTCGAGTTGTGCGCGAGCCCCTCGAGCAGCATCTTGCCCCCCTCGTCGCCGAGCCGGTTGAGGCGCAAGTTGAGCGTCTCGAGACTCGAGTTGATCTTGAGAGCGCGCCCGAAGTACTTGCCACCATCCGCGTGGACGTGGTTGTCCGACAGGTCGAGCGAGAGGAGGACGGCCTTGTCGGTGAGCAGCTTCGCGATCGCCTTGACGCCGCGGTCGGCGATCTTGTTGTGCGACAGGTCGAGCGACGTGATCGTCGAGTTCGCCTGTAGACCGGTCGCGAGCACACGCATCGTGTTGTCGTCGAGCAGGTTGCACGGGAGAGAGAGGATCGTGAGGGTCTCGGTGACGCGCAGCGCCTTGGCGAGCGAGGTCACGTCGCTCATCTTCATGCCGAAGAGCGATCGCTCGTACTCCATCCCGATGTCCTTGACCCCAAACGTCATGTCGAGATTGCACAGCGTCGGCACGTTCTGCAAGAGCATCTCCATGTCGAGGTGCGAGAGGAACTGCTTGACGCGGAGCGAGAAGACGTAGTCCTTGCTGATCGCGAGCATGCGCATCAGCTCCTCGGTGTCCGTCTTGAGCGGATCGAACGTCTCCAGAAAGTCAGTCAGGTTCTTCTCAAAGTAGCAGCGCTTCCACGAGGAGCCGTGCTCCGAGATGGTGCAATTCTCCCACCGATTGGTCGCGCACCGCTTCCAATAGCCCTCATCGTCGATCAGCGGCCCCGTCACCTCCAACGGCAGCGTCGTCGGCAGCAGCTCTGTCAGCCGGTTGATGTAGCGTGGCGCAATGCCGCGCAGCGTCGGCCGATGCGCAAAGTGTGCGGCCAGGACGCGAACGCACAGCTCCGACAGCGGCGGCGGCACCCCCGCGCGAATTGTGTGGTCGTCGTGCAAGCCCGTGAGGTCGAAATCGACACCCATGGCTGTCGCGACTCGGGCTGCCGCTGCCTTCTGGGCGCGCAGCACAGCACACGCAAGCCAGAAGGCAAGATCGCAACAGTCGGCTTCCGAAAACTGGTCTGTTCAACACAACGCGTCGTGAACCGTAGGTTTGTGGACGCGTTTCCACGGTGTTTAGATGTACCGGTAGCGCAGCTGTTCTACAAATCATGATCTCAGTCATCAAACAGCCCGCCTCCCGCAGGCGCTCCAGCGACTCGGGCGGAGCCTGGCCGGCGGTGGCGCCGCCCATCCAGCATCGGCAGCAGCTCCTCCTGCCGCCGCATGAGCTGTCGCATCGCGGCGATCTCTCGCGCGACGTCCTTATCGACCGCCGTGAAGATGCGCAAGCGCTCATCCTTCCGCCCCGAGAAGGCGCCATCGGCCTGTACCTTGGCCGTTGCACCGCCTCTCACCGAGCCCGCTGCCGTATGGGGTCGCACGAGGGGCGGCCGTGGGCTCGTCTGGAGATGGCTCCTCGCGGACGAGATGGCTCGAGGAGGCCTCGTGCGCGGCGACGGAGCCGGGCGCGGCGCGTCCGGGTGTGAAGCCCCGAGTAACCAACTAGGGAGCTGTCCGGCCCCGAGCTGTGAAGTCCCGAGGTGTGAAGCCCCGAGGTGTGAAGCTCCGAGGTGTGAAGCCCCGAGCAACCAACTAGGGAGCGGCCCGGCCCCGAGCGGATGCATGCTGAAGCTCTCCTCGCCACCTTGAGCCTCTCGGACCATCCAGCTGGGAAGCGCGGCGGCGGCGGCAGCGGCGGCGGAGGCGGCGGCGGCGGCGTCCGCGTGCGTCGTGGTGAGCACCTGCGTCGTGGTGAGCACCTGCGTCGCAGCGGCTGCGGCCTCGCGAGCGTGGTGGGGAGGGTGCGGATGCGTATGGCGTTGGGACTCGGCTGTGGAAGGCCGCTGTGGCGGCGGATGATGATGATGGTGATGATGATGGTACGCGTGCGGTCGACTGGGCTGAGCGTTGTGCTGGGCTGCCGGGTGGGCCGCCAGGTGGGCTCGGCCGCGGCAGGCGATCACGTCGTGCGGAGGCACGGACGACACCCCAGACCCACAGAACGCAAACTCATCGCCTTGGTCCTCGCTGTAGCCCCCCTTGCTGGGCGCCTTGTCGAGCGCCTCAGCGGCGGCAGGTGGGCGGCGGCTGTCGGCCATCGCCACTACGGCGCCGCCCACTACGGCGCCGCCCACTACGGCGCCGCCCACTACGGCGCCGCCCACTACGGCGCCAGCCTGATCCTCAGCCGCCGCGGTGCCTCCCTGGCCGTCCTGGCCCAGGACCCCGCCATCCATCTCCAGACTCGACGCCTCCACCTCCTCGCCCAGTCGGACCTCGCCCGGCGGGATGCCAAGCGCGCCAGGCAGCCTCGCGATGCATGCGCGCAACGGCGCGAGCGAGCGGATGATCTCGGCACGAAGGAGATTGCGCCACGTGAACGCGAGGCCTTCGATGAGCGGCGGCGGCACGCCCAACGTGCCGTCGTCGCGCGCTGTGCGGCCCACGCCAACCTGCAGCGTCGCCCCCAGCAGGCCCTGCACCGACGACGCCTCCGCACGAAGCATCGCGGAGACCGCAGCTACCCACGCGGCACCGTGCGTCTGAATGAGCGCCTCGTTCGCGTGCGTGCGCTCGGCCACCCTCTCGAGCGCGGCCTGGCCCACGAGGTCATCGAGGAGCGCACGCTCGGTCTGCGCCTCCGCATGGCACGACCGATCGAGGGGTGGCCTCATTCCATGCTGATGCCCCGCCTCTAATTCGGCGACGGCCCGATCGAGTGCGATCCGCTCGTCGATCAAGCGCGTGTTTGTGACCTCAAGGATCTCATTGGCCTCCTCAATCCATGCGATCTCACGCGCGATCGCCGCGCGTTCCTCACTGACCGCCGCAAGGACGGACTCGTTGTGCAGCCGCTGCCGCTCGAGGTCGGCGGGCATGGGCTGAGCAACTGCAGCGCGGAGGCGAGAAATCTCGTTGGCCTGCTCTGCTATCAACTGTTCGGCCTCGCGGAGCTTCAGAGCGTACGTACTCAAGGCGTGGTCGGGTAGCACTTTCATGGACGCAAGAAAGTCAAGGGCTGACCTGGAAATCGCGGGTGTTCAGTTTTAATACACACAACACGTAAACAACGGAGCCGTGAAGAGAATACAATACAATGAAATACCGGCCAGCCGTGAGACACATGCAGACAGAGAGCCGAGAGAAAACCTGATAAAAGAGAGAGCGGCAGGCCCCAGTATGAACTCGGGAGGGAGCGCGCCCGCCGACATGGGTGTTCACCGATCAGTTCCCGCGATCAGGTTTTCTTGTGTGAAATGAGCTGTTAAAAGGATGCCAACTCTAGGTTTTTGTACCCTTAGGCTGAGCTACCATGTAGTGAGTGCTTACTAGTAGAAGCGAACATCGCCTCACTCACTCACTCACTCCACTTTAGACTTCCTAGTCTCCACACCCTCCGCCTACTGGTTCTGGTACTCAGCTCCACTCAACTCAACGAACCCAAAGCTCTCAAGGTTTGCTCGGCGGAGAGCAGCAGAACCGTCGACCAGCAGCAGCTCCAAAATCGCCAGAAGCTCAGCATCTGTTGCAGGGCGGATGTCACGAATATCAAAGTAGGCGAAATTGAGACCAAGCCGCGTCTCGGTCGCCCAGATCCACTCGAATGCCCTGGTTCCCAGCGACAGATCATCTGGATCGAATGGATCATTCTTCAACTCCAAAAATAAGGATGGCGAGAAGTTGTACGAATCTGGTGTATTCTGCTCCGAGCGCTCTTGTAGCCGTGTCCGACGTGCAGGAAAATCGAGGATGCGGCAGGTATCAAAATGGTTAAAATCGACCAACCTGGCGCAATAGAGCTTCGTGATCCGGTAGTGATGGCTTGCATAGACGTGCAATCTTATCTTATCCCATCTCTCAACTTCGTCGTTTTCGTCGACGGGCAGATCTAGGTCGTCATATACGTCCAGGTGACAGGGGGCAGCTTCATCTGTCCATAGGCGTATGGCAGGCAACTTCAGATTGGCCGCATTTACGTATCCGGATTCGCCTTGGAAGCCATCGACTTCGTCAAAATTGAGCTCACCCACGCTCCCAATGCTGCCTGTCCAATCGCCCAGCAGTTGGTCGTCGTACGCAAGCTGCACATGGAACACGTACGATGACAACGTCGTGACTGGCTCGTGCTGGAGCAGGTCACGAACGCTGCCACCGATGAGCGATCTCCGGCGCACGCGGTGCTCGCTAAGTCGGATACACATCGTGTGATCTCGGGCTACCTGTTTCCAGCTGGCAGGTGCCACACCGGTCGCGGCCTGGCGTGCGACAACCTCGAAGTGATCACAAGCAAGACGCTTCCACAACTGTTCCAGCTCGCAACACCTTTGCCAAAGCGTGCACACTGAGGCCACGGCTGGAACGTCAGAGATCCTGGTGATGCTGATTGCAATGATCACCTCCATGAGCACCTCGGGAAGGAGGGCCAGGGATGGCGTACATGCACGAGCCGACAGGGGGGGAGAAGCCATGTTGGGGGCGACTTCTCGAGTCCCCCTTGCGGGAGGAGGCGCGCGGCGGCGGCCCGCCGGCGCGAGCGGAGCCGGCGTCGCGACGTCGTCGTCGGCCATGAGCTTGCGAGCGCGCCGCACGGGCCGGGGCATCGCGGGCGCCGGGTCCAGGTAGCCAAGGGTCCCGCGACGTCGAGAGAGAGAGCGCTCGACGAAGGGCTGCTGCTGCTCAACGAGGGGTTTGTGACAGACAGAGCAATGAACGTTTTAATTAATAACTCGCGACAAAACTTCTTTCCCCGGGCGGGGGGAGTGTCAGGGAGCCGGGACACAAACGGGACACACACGGGACACACGGGCGCACATGCACGGCACAGCAGAGCGGAACAACTCACATCAAAACCGAGGGGAAAGGTGCAAAGTTTTGACGGGGACTAGGTGCACAGCGTCAAACGCCCGGCGCGCGGCGGCCCCTCCGTGCAGCGCAGTCGACGCGGACTCGCAAGTGCATAGAATAGAATGCAGTATTATTCTTCATTTGGTAATTTCGCGGTCTCACGTCCACTCCTCCTCCGCGCTCACTCCCGACTCCGCTCCTTCGCCGGGCGCCCGTCCCGGCTCGCAGTCGCGCCAGTCCGGCTCCGGCCTCCGCCCACCGGGCACCGCCGCTCCACCGACGTCAAACACAAATTCAAGTACTTAAGCTTATTCGGTCCTATTCGATTTCGAATGCTGCTCATCCTGCTCAACTGTGTCAGCATGCTCCTTCTTGTCCTTCTGTAGCAGGCCGACTCGCTTCACTATCTGCCACCCAACAAGCCCGGCGACGAGGAGCCGAAACTTCATGTCCCACAAAGTGTACCAGGGAAAGTTGACCCTATTAATTATGCGAAGACGGGTGTACTCAGCTCGACTCCCAGTGTAGCCGATGTAGTCGATTGGTGGACCAAGTCTCACGTCGCGAATATCTAGCCTTGAGCCCAAGTAAGAGAACAGAATTCCCAAATTCTGTTCTAATTTGAGCCTTCGGCGCCTTCTGGCCGCATCAGGATTCGTTCGGCACGACTCGTCGTCGATCCACAGGAACTGCTTCTTGCGTTCCTCAGGCCATGCAGCTGCAGTGAATGCGTCCCAGGTTTGATGAACCTTCCACAAGTCTTCGTCCCACGGAAGGTTAATTCGCTCTTCGAAGATGTTGTTCCACTTGTTCATGCTTTCGACGCTCGAGTTGAGGAGGTGATCATTCAGTGTGCGGAAGCGCTTCGCACGCAGCTCGCGCATGTACCTCGAATGACGACGCGGGTCGTGGCGGAGGGCCTCTGTCAGCTCGCGCTGCGTTAGACGCTGGCCCTCTAGGACCACCTCAATTAACCCGAAGCGCAGCTGAACGTTCGCTGCCCTCTCCAGCTCGCAATCTGGCAAACGCCAGATTTCGAAGGCGGTACGCCACCAATAGCGACGCTCTGCCCAAAAGCCCTCGGCCACTGCAGCAGCCGCGGCAGCAGACTCGCGTGCGTCCGCCTCCGCGGCAGCTGCAGCGGCAGCCTTTGCTGCTGCCTGTTCCGCTGCCCTCGCCTCGGCCGCCGCTGCTTTTGCCGCCCTGGCTTCCTCCTCCCGCCTCGCGGCCGCGTCTGCAGCAGCCTTTTCCCACACGAGGGCATCATCATCTGTGGTGCGAGGCAAGCCCTGCTCTGCCCGCAACGCGTGCAGCTTGTCCAAATGCGCTCTCTGGCGCTGAGCGAGAGCTTCCTCCTCCCTCCGCCTTCGCTCCTCCGCCTCCTGCCGCTTGGCCGCGGCAGCCGCCATCCTCTCTCGCTGCACCGCTCGGAGCGCCTCGGCTCTCGCAGCATCAGCCTGCTGCGCCTCGCGCGCCGCCCGCCCCGCCGCTTTCCACTCGGGCGACGAGCAAATGAGATGGTACGCCTCAATGATCTTTGTCGTTCGTGCGTGACACTGCACTCGCCTCTCGGTTGGGTTGCGATCGGGGTGGTGTTGTTGGAGGGCAGCGTTGCGTGCGTTGAACACGTCCTCGTTGCTGTAGCTGCCCATTTTTAAAGGATCGAGTCCCAACTCGTAGTAAGCGCTGTGCTGCGGCCCGATCAGCTCGTCAAGTGCCTCGAGAAGGTACGACGACTGGTCGGGGGCTTGATGCCACTTGAAGTACGGCACGGCGAGCACCCGATAGCCCAAGTGCTTTAGCTGCCGCCGCTTGAGTTGGGTGGCTCCGGTGGGCGTGCCCTTCAGGTTGCCCAGGAAGTGCTGCGGCCCATCCACTTCGATGCCAACGAGCACACCTCGATACTCGCAGGCGATGTCGAGGGTGTAGCCCTCCGTCAGACGGTGCTCGTGCATGGGCGCGAGATTCAGCATGTCGAGCGTCGCTGCCACCTCGCGCTGCAGAACCGAGGGCGACACTTGCGTGCAGCTGAAGGCGCGCTTGCATTCCGCAGCCAGCGGCTCCGGCAGCCCTGACTGCATCTTGCGCTCGTCGCACCAGAGGCGGTACTGGTGGAGGCGGCTCATGTCCGCCTCCACGCTCCAAGGCATCCGGCGAAGGCTCTCGGTGAACTCTGACGTGGAGAAGAGGACCCGGTTGGGCACGTTCGCCACGGCATGTGCCCAAAGGAGAGAGGAGAGGGCTGCGGCGGTTCCTGCATCATCGGCCGGCTTCGCGTCAGTCAGCCACGCGGCAATCGGCCCACCGAACGCTTGGAAGAGCTCCGGCGAGCGGGGACTCTGCGATGCGTAGTCGAGCATCGCAAAGGCCCAGAGGGCGCGGGCGGAATCCTGGAGATTGAGAGTGCGCGTGAGAATCGGGCCTTCGGTGATGAACTGTGCAGCTATCTTGTCGAGCAAAACTGGGGCGTGGTATCGAGCAGCTCCAAGGCCCCACACGAGCCGTGCTGAATCAGCTGGTCGACGAGCTCCGTCCTCCCATCCTGCTGCGACGAGCTCGATGCGACGCCAAAGATCGTCCCATGGTGGGTCGTAGGTCAGTCCCGCTTGTCCAGCCATACTGGCTATTCGGCACACCTTGTCCGCTCCGAGCGTGTGCAGCTGATCAACAGTACGGTCGACCAGCTCACTCTTAGCCTTGTCCGTAGTTAGCGCTGCGACTTCCGCCCACTCGGCTGTGAGTGCAGACTCTGAAGGATGATCACGACGCGGTTGCAGCTGCTTCCGTTTCTTGGACTGCTGTGCGGCTCGATTGCTGTACCATCGGGGTTGGAGCATAGAGAAGAGCCTCGGAAACCGTGAACTCATTGCCGCGAGACGCAAAAGTTACCGGCACTCGGCTGTGAACTCAACGTGAAGGTGTCGATCACCGTCCAGCGCGCGCTTGGGCCGTGCGGCCCTTCGAATATGTTGGGGGCCCAGCACGAAAGCCTATCAACCAGAGCAGGTCAGCAGGAATTCGAAGAATTCCGAGAGCGCATCCCAAGCCGCCACAAGCCGCCACTCGCCGCCCCTTTTCTGAACTAACCCTGAAGAAGCTCGACGATGCTGATCTGGGGGGTTTCTTGGTCGTGAAGCCCGGAACGGCGCCCATGCTGGGTACCAAACTTCAATATTCACACCAGTCACCCTTCAGGCCTTCTCGGCTCGGTCCTCGGTGCCGCTCCTGCAAAAGCACAGGCCTCGGCGGAGGCGCCCTCCGCGTGGCCGCCACCTTTCCGCTGGCGCGGGGCGACGATGGCAACGTCATGCGTGCTCACGCTTTGGATTGATGGGCGGAAGGTCGTCTCAGCGCCCTTCGAGTGGAGCACATGCAACGAGGCCACCGTGCGAATTGCAGGCGGTCCGTTAGCTGCATGCGCGCCGACGTCGTCGCTGCGATGCGCCGTCTCCTGCGATGAGCTTCCAACTTCAGGCTTTGACCTGAGCGCGACGCCAGAGCTGGAAGATTGGGTCACCTTAGGCTCTCGGCAGGGACGATGCTGTCTCGGCTTGGATGCGCCAGGTTTTACGGTGTGCTTCGATGCGTGCATGGATGCACATCGGCGCGAGCTTAGCGCTGTGAGGGTTGTGCGCCATGCACAGCAGAGCGACCACGCCGTTATGCCAGCACTGGCCAGTGAGAGCATGGCCGCTGGCCGTCTGGAAACTCGCGATCGGCAGGATGAGTGCTGCTTCGAAGTCGGTGCCGAAGCGCTCCCAACCCTCGCCCACAGCGTGCACGGCGCGTGGCTGCGGAGCCCAGATGCCCGTCCCAAATGCCCTGCGGCTCAGGTTTGGTCAGCCGTGCTCGCCCCGGCCGCCCTCGAAGCTCTCAGAGAAGACGCTCTCGCGCTCGTGCTGCGCCATGGCGGTGGCGGGAAGACCTACTGGCAGGACGTAACGACCTCCGCACGCTGCTCCCTCGAGCGTGCGGCGCTCGAAGTCCTCCAATTCCACACCGCATCCGCCTCCATATTAGGCACCTCCGTGGGCACAGCAGGTGCCTCGGACACAGAGTTCACAGGTGCAGAGTTCACTGGTGCAGAGTGGTGGGTGCAACTGCGCAACGCGCCGCCGGTGAGCAGCGGTGAAGGCGTGGCGTACGACGACGACGCAAGCTCCATCGCCTTTCACTTTGACTGTGATGAGGGTCTATATTCTGCTACCGGCGAGCTGGTGCCGCCATTCCTCTCGACGGTTACGTACCTCAGCAGTGCTGGGGCCCCGACCATCGTGCTGCCGGCCCGCGCGGATGCTTGTGGCGACGCCGTACCGACAGGCGGAGGCGCCTTCGTGAGCTTTCCACACGCGGGCAAGCACTTGTGCTTCGACGGCACTCTGCTGCATGGCTGCCCTCACGCTCTCGCCGTCGAGATGGAGGCCGAGATCAGGCCCGAGATCAGCGAGATCAGGGCCGAATGCAGGCGCCTGACGTTGCTGGTCAACCTCTGGCGGCGCCACCGACCGGCGGGGCCTCGGCCACTGCCGAGGCGCGTAGCGGAGAGCTTGGGTGGCGCGGACACGTCTGTACCCCCACCGGCGTTGCTGCTGTCGCGCTCGTGCGCGACTGGGGGAGGTGTGATCACAGTCGAACCGGGAGCGGGCTGCGGCGCACGCTGCTTCGCGCCATCCGATGCGCGCCGGGCGCTCTCGCCCGCTGCCCAGACGGCGCATGCGACGCACTTCCCGACTGCAGCAGCTATAGTCGCCGCCGCGAGATCATCACGAGGTGTTGGGAGAGAAGGGCTCGTACACGCCCCGGCTGTGGAGGTAGCGACGTCTCCATAACGAACGGGTGGATTCGGCGCCATCACGGGCTGATGACGAACCCCGGTGTAGTAGTGAGCGCGGGGGGACCGCGATCAAACTGACTGACACACAGGCTGGGGGACCAAGTTACAAGTTCTCTCTACAATCATAGTAGGGGCTAGGGCCGAAGACCTCTAGGCGTCCCCTCTACTTTCTTCTCTTCTCCTCAAGCACACAAGCTAAACTCTTGGAAGACGTGTTGCACGCCGGTGTGAAACGAGATCCGACAAAATTTTCGAACTCCCGCAATGCGGGACCCCACTCGACTTTTCTCGCGGCCGCGCCGCGTTCAGATGCGTGAGTCCCATTGAAGGTGAGCGTCCCGGACCTTGACGACTCATCCTTCGCCCCACTCTTCTGCACAACGCCTTCAGCTGCCTCGCATGCACCGTATCCTCGAAGTCCTGTGGCAACACGGCGGCCTCGCTGTCCACTCTTTCCGGAGTGGCCGCAGTGGAGTGCTTGCTGCCTTCTCGATCTCTCACACTCTTGCCCTGTGAGCACCCCTCATGTGCACC
>Ga0210243_101548_pt1 | contig 16151 bp, 1 predicted proteins | sample ChrtobMeP5a_32mM_FD_155461 | JGI IMG/M metagenome (GOLD analysis project Ga0210243, IMG submission 155461) | Chrysochromulina tobin associated microbial communities from unialgal haptophyte culture, Seattle, Washington, United States - P5a_32mM | ecosystem: Host-associated > Algae > Haptophytes >...
GGAGAGCCCGGGGTTAAATAGCGTTGGCGAGGGCGGTGGTGGCGAGGGCGGTGGCGAAGGAGGCGGCGGAGGCGACGGCGCCTCGATCTCGAGAATGTTGTAGGTCCAATCGACTTTCACGATTTTGCCGGCGCGGCCGACCGACATTGGCCCGCGTGGCGGGGTTTCGCGAGACGCCGTCATCGACGTTGGGCACACCCGAAAGCTTCGGCTCAAACCAGGTGGCGCTTCTCGACGAGGTGCCCGGCGCTCTCGCGCTCCTGGTGGCCGCGCTAGACAAGGCGGGTGCATCCCGTGCGGACGACCTCGGGCTCATTATCGCCGGTATTGCTGTGGCACGCGGTTCGAGCTACCGGCTGCTCCTCGAGGCGGGCACCGTGCCTTCGCTCTTGCGCCACCTGCCGCACAATGCATCCATGGGCATCGCGCTCGCCATTGAAATGATCGCAGCAAACGAAAACGGTCAGGATGCGCTGTGTAAATGCAATGCACCGCCGCTGCTCTTGGCCGCGGCGTCGCAAGCTTCGAACTCGGCAGCTGCGAGATGCTTGGCGTCTTCATTAGGTCACTTGGCGGCGCATGCCAGTGCACGGGCGGAGCTCGCAAGCCTCGAGCAGCGTGCCGCCAGCGACGACAAGGCGCTGGAGCTCTATGCCATGGCCGGGTTGACCGCTCGTGGCTTCTTTGCAATGAGGGGGAGCGTGATGCAGCTGTTACAATCGCTGTCGGCGCGTTCGCTGTCTCAAGGCGCGCTGTTGCTCATACAAGCTGTTGCAATCTCAGGCTCCCCAGAGCAAAAGTATCAACTGATCACGAGCGGCAGCACATTCGAGATGCTCGTCCAAAGCGTCGAGGGCGATGTGACCGGCTGGGCATGGTGCGCCCTCTCGGAGCTCGTCAGCTCAGACCAGGGCCGTAAGCGCGCGCTCCAACTCGAGCTGCCTCGCCGACTGCCCGCGGCGCTCAAGAGCAACTTCAAGGTGGCGTACCAAGCGCTCGTGGTCATAGACAGGCTCTCAGTGAAAGGCTCCAAAGCTGCCGCGGTGGTGCTGGCCACTGATGGGGTGATCTCCGAGCTCACCCGGCTGATTGCTGCGAACAGTGAGCATTATGAGGCACGATACATTGCCAACGCAGCGGCGAACACGATCAAGAACGTGGTGGGGAGCGCGCCAGTGTCATACGAACTGACGCCACTCTCCGAATGGAGCCTCGCCATGCAAGCGGCGAGCGTGCTCGAGCGCGCAGCGGTCGAGGCGCTCGAGCCGACGTTGAAGCTGCTGTCTCTGCCTAAAGTTGCGGATGCGAGTACAGATCATTTGGCTTCCCTTGCGTCCGTGCTTGCGAGGAGCGCTCACGGCTGCAGCTTGGCGCGCATCGCGCTCGGAAACGTGCTGCAGACGGACGTCACGGTAACCACCTCTGGGCTGCAGGACGCCTTTCTGCTTCGAAACCGTCTGCTCTCGGCATGCTACGACAATGGGCTGTGGGAGCCGGCGCGCGACTTGGGTGTCGAGCTCATGGCGGTGCTAGAGTTGGGGCAACGCGAGCCGGAGAGGTGCAGCGCGGCTCTCATTGTGCTTCACAGCTTACCCGACTTTGAGAGTTCTGTTGCGCCTGCTTTGATGAGTAAAGGCTCGGCCGTGCACGTGCTTGTGGGACTGCTGGACCCCACCAGTCTCGATATTGCGCACTTTGCGCTCCGTGCACTCTGTGTGGTGGCAAAGCTGCCTGGAGGGTACACGGCACTCGCAGATGCCGGTGCTCTCCAAGCGGCGGTGCAGCTCCTTCGCGAGAGGATGAGTTCGAGCTGGAATTGCGCGGACTTGCTGAGCGCCATCCTGAGCGCTGCGGACAGCGCGGGCGGCGACGAGCGGCGGCGCGTCGCTGATGCGGTCGTCGCCCTTGGCGCGGTGCCGATGCTCCAGGCCCAGGTCATGAACGACCCGCTCCTCCGGCGCTCGACCACCGCCGACTGCTGCACGCTGCTCACGCACCTCGCGCGGACCGACGCGGGGGCGCAGGCGCTCAAGGCGCTGATCGACGCGCGCGCCGTGTGCGCGGTGCGCGCTGTGGTGGCGACGACGAGCCACGCGCGCGCGGCGGCGATGGGGACGGGCAGGCTGATGGGGGCGGTGCACTCGTGGCTCAAGGCGCTCCACAGCATGGCGCCAGCGGAGCGCGAGGCGACGCTTGGGCTGGTGAGCGACCTCGCCGCGGCGCGCGACGTGTCGACGGAGATGCACGTGCTGCCTCTGGTGCCGCTGATCGTGCCGGTGGTGCAGTCGATGATCGACGGCGGCGTGTCGGCGCGCGACGTGTTTGCCGTCGCGGTGGTGAAGCTGCTTGCATCTCTGAGCGCCGAGCAGGCGGGGCTACGGGCGGTGCACGGCGCGGGCGTGCTGCCGCTGCTGCTGCCGCTGATGCGCGCGGGGTCGGCGGCGGGCGAGGGCGCGTACCTGAGCGAGGGCGGCACGCTGCTCAAGCGCGCGCTGGTCGACGCGGAGGCGCGTCCGGCGGGCGTGCGTGTGGTGGAGGCGGTGGTGGGGATGCTGCCGGCGGCGGAGGGCGTCAGCTTCGATCCCTTTGACGCCGCGGAGGCGCGATTCGCTTCGGAGCTGCTCATCACGCCCTCCAATGAGGCCTCCGCCACTACGGAGACACAGATCGTATGGCCGCGCGATTCGGTACGCCTGCAATATGAGGCGCCGCCCGGATCGCGCACCCGGTGGAGGGCGTGGGCACAGGGCGACGTGGGCACTGTCCTTCGAAGCGCTGGCCGGGGCGACTGGACGGTCCAACTTGAGAGCGACGCGGGCACGCGCGAGGTCCACGTCCCCGGCCACGAACTACGCCTCCTCCACGAGCGCGCATTCGCAGCGGGGGACGTCGTCATCGCCACGCGGAGCCTCCAGCACGCCACCGAGGAAGGGTCCGCGGGCGGGCGCGCCCCGAGACCCTCTGCATTGCTACTGCTACGGCGGGCCCCCGACGACGACACGCGCAGGGGCGCCAACTGGCACGCATACCAGTGGCATCCCGGGGCGCTCACAGTCGTCAACGAGGGGGACGTGGCTCGCGCCCCGTGGCAGGCCCACAGCCGACAATCGGGGGGCACGCCGCAGCCGACGGAGGCTCGAGAGGCGCTCGTGGCAATCGCGCAACGCGTCTACGCGCAACTGGGGGAATGGGAAGGCGAAACGGTATCGGCCACACGGAGCGCTGCCGCTCGCGAGGGCCATCACATCGACGCCGCGGAAGCGAACAGGGCGATTCAGGAAGCAAAACGGCGCTGGCAAGGGGGTCGGTCGTGCATGCGCATGGCCACGCTCAACCACGGGGGCATCCTTGTACGCTTACGCGAGACGACCGCGGCCATACCCGGGCAGAGACGCATGGCGACGGCGCCAGGTTGCGCGGACGCCGCTGCACTAGCATGGGAGGCGGACGGTAGGCTGTGGCGCACGATGCACACTCTCGCCGCCGGGAACGACGTCGTTCTCCTGCAGGAAACACATCTCCCGGAGCACGACCCGGAGGGCCTCAGCGCGCGGGTGATACAGTTGCTCACGAGCGGCGAGTTTTCGACGTGGCGCGTGGCCGCGTCACCCGCCCCGAAGGATGACACATACGCGGGTGTACTCATGTGGTGGAACACCGCAACGGTCGAGGTGACCGAGACACTGACGCTGATGCCGGGCAGGCTCCAACGCGCACGGGTACGCGTCCTGGCAGACGGGACGGACCTGATCGTCGTCAACGCATACCTCCCCACCAAGCACGGCACTCCGACCGTCCGCCAAGCGGCTGCACTCGAACAAGCCCGGGGGCATCTCCAAACGGCGCTCGATGCGGCGGATGACGCAGGCGACGAGATTGCCATCGGCGGTGACCTGCAGGCCCAGACGGCAGCCACTCTAGAGGCACGCAAGGACAAGGGCAGCGGACACGAGTACGACTCTTGGCTGGACACGATGTGCACGGAAAACTGCCTTCTGAGCGTCGGCGACGATGAGCCCACCTATAGCGGGGGAGTAGACGGCCCGCGGACGACCATAGACCACTGGCTTGTCAGCACGGGGCTCGCCGACCGATCCGCGGCGGAGGTAGGCGCGGGCGCCGACGGGCTCGCGGGGCTCGAGGACGGCGCGCATGGACACCACTCCCTGCAGCTCAGCATCACCCTGCGCACCGCCGAAGCCGAGGACATCGAAGAGGAATGGGAGCAGCGAGAACCACAACTCCCACCCATGGACGAGGATGAGTGGGCAGCGTTCGAGGCGCAGGAAGGGGAAACGGCGGCGACGGCAGAGGACGGCGTGGCCGGCGCGGGGGCACCCACATTCGGCCACGCCGCGCGACGACTCGTAGCCATCGAGGAAGCGCTAAAGGGACTGGTGACCCGTATCCAGGGACTCAGTGATAGATCGAGTGCGCCCCAGGGTACCAAGATCGCGCGCCTCCACGCCAACATGCTCCGTTGGCGTCGCTGGCTACGCGTGTGCGACGGTAACGGGAAGTTTCCGGACACACATGCCATGTTCAACACGGAGGACTGCGCTCAAGTCCTCGGCGACGCCCCTAACACCGACGACGGCCTCCGCAAGGCCATCCTCGGCAGCGCGCTGGGAGGGGCACGACGGATTGCGCTTCGCGAGGTCTGTCGCACTCGATTCCTTCACGCCCGCGAACGATACGAGGGCGCGGTGGCGGAGGGTGCCATCGACAAGGACCGAATTCGCACTCGTCTCCTCGCCGATATCCAGAAGGCGATCGAGGAGGGCCGCGATCCGCGCTGGGAGTGCTTCAGGGCTGTGGGCCGGGCGAAGGCGGCTCTCGCGGGCAAACGCACCGCTCCCCGGCTGGACCAGCCAGGCATGCGCGCCATCAAACGCACGGGCTCAACGGTGGCGGAAACAGGCACTGGACCGGTGCTACGCGCGATACACGACGAGAGCGTCGTGATGCATCAGGAACGGGGCGCCAGCGCGGCTGGCGCCCTGAACATCCAGGACCGCATGGCAGCGGCGGGGCTACCGGCACCGTGGCCACACACGGTGCATGAGCGACGCGATGACGAGGAAGTCACCGCAGGGGACGCGCGACACGCGGCGGAAGAGGCACGACGCCAGGAAGCGTGGACACAGTGGCGAAAGAACACAAACGGGGAGGGCAGCAACGAGCGTGACCCGTGGGAGGCGGTACGTAGCATCCACTATACGCCTCTCGTCGGACACCTTCGGGCAGAGATGCAGACGCTCATGACGGATGCCAGTATCGACCGCGGCCTCCAGCGCTTCCGCGCGCGACAGGGCGTCGGGGTCGGCGGGTTCTCTGGTATCTGGATCGCGCGCGCCAGCGCCCCCACTCGACCGCGGTACGCGCAGGCCCTCAGGGACACGGCGGCGGACGTCATCGTCGCTGCGGATGCCCTCGAAAGGGCGGGCAGCCCACAGGACAGACGCGTCGCTATAGAAATGATCCGCGACGCCGCGCCGCAGGGGTGGACACAATGGATCATAATGCTTCTCACCAAACCGGGCAAAGCCCTGGATGTGCTGAGCAAACGACGCGATATATGTCTGCAACCGCACTCGCTCAAACTCTGCGCCAATGCGGTCGCGCCCCACTACGCAAAAGTGCAGGAACACGTCCAACCCGAGTCAAACTCGGGATTCCGCGAGCGCGGAGCGGCCACGGCCGCGGCACTCTGGCTCGGACTGACCAAGGAAGAAGCAGCCTCAGAGCGCAAGGGATGGTACTGCGGATACATCGACAAGGGGGGCTTCTTCCAATCGTGTGTCCGGAGGGCCCAACGGGTCGTTGAGGCGCGATTCGGCGTCCCAGTCACCGTCACTACACTCATTATGGCCATCCATGAAGCCCTCACGGTCCGATACGACTCGGGTGCGGGTATCACACACGGCACCGAATCAAATGTGGGGAATGGCCAAGGGGACACCATAGCACCCATGCGGAGTATGATCCCACTCGCCATAGAAACGCGGGCGGTGGAATGGCTCGTCGCGGGATTCCAGTTCGTGTCCCCAGTGGGGGTCCAACGCACGCGCACCCCGCAGGGATGGTTTGCCGATGACGGCGCATTTGTCGTCGACTCCCTCCACGCCCTCCAGCAGGCGTTCACCGTCGCGTCCGCGATGGCACGGGTACTGGGCTTCACGGTTGGCATTGATGTGGACGCCAAGGGAATACCCACCGGCGACAAAACGGGCTGGATGGGGAGCGAATGGCGGAAGGGCGTCTGGACAGAGGTAAGCGACGACGTCACCATACGACTCGTGGACGGTAGAGTCGTGCCGCGAGTGCAAGGATTTTACAAACACCTGGGCATCCGACAGACGCCCATCGCCGACTGGGCGACGGCGCGACAGGTCGTCTCGAACCGATGCGGCGGCATCGCGAGCGCACTCTCCCGCCTCGGTATTCTCACAGCGGAGGAATACGTGGACACGATAGACGCCGCTACCACCACGGTCGTCGCCTACTACGGGGCCGCGTTTCCCGTCGGGGAGAAGGCCTGCGAGCGCATTGATGCGGCGAAACGCCGCGGGCTCGCGCGCATGGGGCACGCGGGCGAGCGCACGTCCAGATGGTTGGCACACGCGCCGCGACCGCAAGGCCTCGGCATGGCGATGACGTGGCCCCACGCAGCCGCGGCATTAGTGGTCGAGGTGGACCGAGCGCTCAACATGCCCGAAACTGCGCCGGCACACGTCGCGATCGCGAGCAGAATAGCCAAGGAATTCTGGCGGTGGGGATGGCGACCCAACAATGCCGCGCGCGTTCCACTCGCGTGGAACCCCACGTGGATACGCGACACGCTCACCGAGGAGGGCATCGTCGAAGCGTGGCAACTATACCTACAGACGGCCAAGGTTCGTACGTGTACAAGCGACGGAGGCAGCGGAGCCGTGGACGCCCTCGCCGACCGCTACCGCAAGCCCGACGATCCGGGGGGCGCGGACGCCCCGGTATGGGAACGCGAGGGGCGCACCTACGGCAGGCGCCTGGCTCGACTCGGGGGCGTACTACGCAAGCACTACTTGGCAGAGGACGGCGGCTGGCGCACCATTGCGGACCTTGGGGAACACTTAGGACGCGGTGGCCGTATCGTCGGCGGCCGCAGGGTCGGCGCGAGGCTCACCCCGGCGGAAGCCCGGGAATACCGAACGCTCCTGCAACAATTCCATCCCGACGAGAACGAATGGGCACGGACGCAACCCCACAGCAGACGCGAACGGCCACCGGAGGTACGCGCGGTCGGAGTCCTCGGCGCCGGGCCCGGTGCAACCGGTGGCACCGACTTCCTCCTCGAGTTCAGCGACGGCACCACGAGATGGGGACGGCGCCCAAGAGCACTAGCGCCGGGAATCCCGGCCCAGCTCCACGCCGCGCATGAAGCCTACCTGGCGAGCGGGGCACACACCGTCGAACAGCACGCCGCAGATCTGCTCGACGACTCGCCCGGCGCCTTGTGGCTCGCTACCACGGCCCCACTGGCAGTCGGGGCACGGCATCCGCGGGACATCCTCGCGGACGCCCACAAAGAGCTGGGCAGCAAAGTGCAGGTGCTCGCCGAGTTCATCGTCCTAGTCGCACAGGTCGAGCCGGGGACCCCACTCGCACAAGGCCTCCGCAGCGCGGCGACGAAGGCCCACGCCCTTGCCGAACTCGCCAGCCACGCGGCGTCGCCCGAGCAGGCATCGCCACACGCGCGCGCCGCACTCGAGGAGCGGGCGGAGACCGCGTGGGCCTGGGCGGCGGCGACCGATGCCGCAGCGACGAACATGGAAACACCGAAGACGGATAAGACGGAGCGCGCAGCGACGCTGCACGTTGCGGAGCGGGCGTACGCGGAGTGGATCGCGGCCAAAGCGCGAGAAGCGACCGGTATATACGCGGAGGCGCTCGCGACGTGGGGGCAAGCGCTCCCGGAGCATGGACTAGCATCGGTCGGCAACGCCGAGGGAGCACACGCAGCGGCGGAGGCGGACGCGAGGTCTCCGGCCATACGTTTCCGACCTAGTGCACGCCCGGAGTGCTTCCTGGGCACACTCATGCCGGCGGGAGAGGACGGCAGGAGACACATGCGACCATCCCTGGAACTCACCGAAGCGCAGCGCGACGCCACGGCGACGCTACCCTCCACAGTGCCCATACCTACGGAAAACGACATACAACGGGACCCGAGGGTCGCATGGGACGACGCATGGCGCATGTGGAACCCTACGCCACGGCGACTGGGGTGGAAACTCACGGCGGAGCAACACGCACAGGTGCAACGGCAGCGGCTCGCCGCGGTCGCACGCCGGGCAGCAACGCACACGGCGCATCCTCGCCCAACAGGGGCCACGATCACGGGCGCACAGGCGGAGGAAACAGCACCCACGGCGGAAGAAGCGAGTTCACGATCCCACGGCATCAATCGTGCCCGCCAACAACTAGCGGAAGCCCTAGCCGCGGAGGATCGGGCCGACGCGGCAGCATGCGATGACTGGTGGCCGGGTGCCTGGGATGCGGAGGAACTGGCCGCCGCGGAACAAGAAGCGGAAGGGAATCGGGGGGGCGTAGACGCGGAACCGTGGGATGACATGGACGATGTGGAAACGTACGATGACGCGGGGGTGACGGCGGAGGACTACCTCCGCGAAGATGTGCTACATGCTACCCCACTGGAGCAGGCGGGGGGCCTGACCACCGAGCAAAGGAGGCTCGTGGCGGAAAACCACGTACACGCCCTCGAGGGTAAACAGCGGCGCGAAAAGGAAGAGGCGGAGCGGGCTGCCGCCACGCACGCCGCCGCCACGGCGGCTGCCGAAGGGGAGTGGCAGCGACGGAACACGGAGGCCCTCGACGCGCGACGCGCGGCGGACGCACGCGTACGGGCCACGGCGGACAACGTACCGATATCGTGGACGACGGAGTACCGGGACGCCAATGCCAAGGACGCGGCGCGCGCGGCGGCGGCGCGCCTCAAGGCACTGGCGCAGGATGCGGAGCGGGCGGCGCAAGAGGAGAACGCCCTCCGCGCACGCGAAACTGCGATGCGCATCGACCAGGCGCGAGCGACACTTGCGCGGCGGAAGATTGAACTCGGCGAACAGGACCGCATCACGGCGGCGGAACGAGACGCCCTCGACCGCGCGGAGCGCGACGCCTCAGAAGCTCACACGGCCGCACAACACCACGCAGCGCAACAAGCGGCCCGAGACGAAGCAGCTCGAGCGGCGCGAGCACGGGCGGCGGCGACGGCGGACAAGCTCCGCGTCGCACGGGAGGCAATCGGGGACTCGCTACTTGCCCTCGCAGGGGGGGACGAGCGCGCGCGCCGATCCGCGCAAAAGGCAGACGGGGCGGCGAGGGAGGAGGCAGACTACGCCAACGTGGATTACTGGGACACGCTCACCTCGGAGCAGAGGGTCGCGATCCTCGCCAGCCCGACGCTACGGCTCTGCGTGCGGCACCGAGACATGGAACAAACGGCGGCGCGGCGAATGACGGACGTCGGCGTCGAGATCAGCATGGAGCCCAAGGAGCGCAGGAACATAAGCACACCGGAGACAAAGCACGTGGCCAACGCAGGCCTCGCCATCGAGCGTGCGTACGGCATCCAATATGCGTACGCAGTTGACGGTAGCAAGGACGAAGTGGAAGCCTGGGGCGAGGGCGCCACCGGGGAACGGGCGGCGGCGTGGGGCGCGTGGGATGGCATCACGGCGTACGGGGGTGCGCTCCCGCCGGGGACAGGCAACCAGGAGGCCGAACTGTACGCAATCGAACGGATCCTCGCGCGCCACGGCAGGGGCGACCGACTCCTCATCATGTGCGACTGCCAAGCGGCGCTCACGACGGTGGACGGCACCTGGCAAAGTGGCCGGGTGGGCACGGGTAGCCCAGCGGCGGGAAGAACAGGGGGCCTCCTCGTCGAGGCGATCACGCGGCATCGGCTCAGGATCTCCAGTCGGACAGACGACACACAGCCAAGGGGGTGCGTCTGCTTCCTATGGGTCAAGGCCCACGGGGGGGGAGTCGTACCCAACGTATACGCGGATGCCATTGCCAAGTCCTGCCTGACGGCCGAAGTGGACTACGCCACCGTGAACGCGCCATACACGACTCTACCGCGGGCATGCCTATACGCGACCCAACCCACCCCACGAGACGACACGTGGGAACTCGACAGCGCGAAGTACTCCTGCATCGCGGCGGACAGGTCGCTGCGACGCATCATCATCGAAGGCATGACGCGTCACGTCCTAGCTCGACTACCGCGGAGGTCCCGGGCGCACTGCGACGTGCGCGTGCTCGGGGACGTGATGCACATGCAGGGACGCCCGGCGGGAGCGACGCCGGGCGCGACAGCCCGACGCAGCGTCACGGCGCCGACCGAGACCGGCGGCGCCCTGCGACTGCGCTCTGATGATCTCCGACAACGCGACACGGCCTGCCCGCTGTGCCTTACTCCGGGGCCACTGGAAGGGAGCCACGTCATGCGTTGCACCGCGATACCGCCGGCGCACCGCGACGCGGCGATGGCCAAAGTATACGCCTCACTCGACGCGGCCGCGAACGCCTTGCCCTCAGGCGCATGGTGCTCGCCCTCGGAGAACACCCTACAGGCGTGGAAAGACGCAGCCTCCCGTATCGGTCAACACGGCGCAGCGGCAGCCCTGGGGCCGGCACCGGCGGACCAGCACTCGCACCCACCGACCACCGCAAGTGCTTGGGCGAGCCGGGGATGGAAACGAAAAGCCGACAGGCATGCGCTCGACATGAGCGAGGGCGCGGCGGGGGTCGACAAACGGCTCGCGGCATGGTGTGCCGTGGCCATACGCAGCGCACACCGGGCCGCCCTCCGAGCGGCCGAAGCTGAGGGCGCTACTGCGGAGGTCGCGAGCGCGTGCGCGGAGGCCGTACGCAAACTCGAGGAAGGTCCCCTGGGAACGGCGGACCGGGCGGTGGGCCAAGCAACGGTCGACGACGACACGGGAGCGCCGGACGGGGACGGCTTCGTCTATCAAAACCCGAACGAGGGTGGCATCGAAGCGATACGCATCAGCTTTGCCCAACTCCAGCCCCACACCCAAGGGGCGCACGTGCGCGAATGGGAGGGGCAACGCTCGTGGCTCCAGATGGCACGCGCACAAGCTGACGAGCGCACGTGGACGGCCCATGTCCACAGGGGGTTCCGTTCCGAGGGCGGAGCCGCGGGGCGAAAGGTGGAACACTCGGTAGCAGTAGACCCCCACGGCGCCGTATACACCATCGCCACACCGGCTCGTTGGCCGTGGTTGGTCGAATACGAGATAGACGGGCGCGACGCCGCACGACAGGACGGAACTGACGGGCAACGAGTGCGGATCAGCATCCAGCTCGGGCTCGCGGAAGGCGCGCTCAAGGCGCGCGTCTGCGCAAGGCACGTACGGGCGGACGGCCTACGACATCGGGGCGACGACACAGCCATCACGGCGGAAGTCGAGCTGGCGGGGGATACACGGGGGATGGGCCTGCGGGCGATGTTCTGGGACATCGCGTTCGGGGCCCATGTGGAGGTACCGGGCGCACAAGCAGCGGTGCGGCGCGCGGCGGCGGTCGCCGCCCAGCGCGGACTGGGGGACCCGGGTGGCGCGCAGTGGCACATCCTGCGATGCGTCCTGGGCGGGGAAATACCCCCCCCCACCCCACGGGAACGCACGGAGGCACACCGGGCGAAACGCACCGCGAGCGACGACGCAGCGGCGGACGCCGAGACACGAGTGCGGGACAAGTATGGCGAGGCACCCGTCAAACGGGCAAAGACACAAGTGAGCGATGCCGCGGAGTGCTTGGGTGCAGCAGCGGGGGTGCTAGGCGTACCCGTCGACGCCGACTTCCAGTTGATACGGCGCGCATACTTACGTGCGGCCGTCCGCACGCACCCGGACAAAGGGGGCTCCGGAGACGCTTTCAACGGACTGCAGGAAGCATATCAGCGACTGGAAGGCGCGACGAGCGACGCACGCCAAGGCGCCGCCCAGGAATTGCGCGACGCGAATACGGCAGCGGCACAAGCCCGACGTGACGCGGTGGACACGGCCGCGCAAAGGGCGCTACGGCTCGAAAGTGAAGTCAGGAAGGCGCGGGCGGAAGCGAGCCAACGGGCGGAGAAGGCGTGGATCCCGCCGTGGAGGGACGCCGCACGGCACCTCCGTAAGGCGAGCGGAGCGTTCATGGACCTATGGACGGAATACCAACGGCGAGTAACGCGGAGCTTGAACGAATACGCACGCAGTGTTGAGGGAGGGGGGTACGAAACACACGGCGCACGCATGGCCGCCGCAGCCGTCACACGGAAAGCGGCACGACGACACGAGCGGGAAGCCATGAAGCGACGGGCGGTGGAACACATGAGACACGCTGAACAACGCGCAGCACACGCGCGTCGGCAGGCAGCGCTTGCGGCGGCTGAACGGCTGAGGCAACGCAGCGCAGAGGCGATCATGGAGGCCGCGCGTCTCGACAGCACCGTCCTCATGGAGGAATTCCGAGTCCGAGCCCCCTACGCAGCATGGAAGGGCCACAAGGACAGCGCCCTCGACCGCTACGAACTCTACGATATAACAGAGATCGATGCACACTGGGTCACTTTGGTACGCTCCGCGGCAAGCGCCGCGGAACGGCGCGCGCCGATCGCGCAGGCGGGCTGGAACCGCTTCCAGATCCCTTGGGACTGCTTCACGGGCGCCACGAGGTTTGGACCGGACCACAGGGGCTTCGAAATTGTACCGCGGGGCGCAGCGCCCGCGACGTCGGAAGACGACACAGAGGAGAGCGAAGACGAACACCGACTCGAAGCGCAGGAGGAACGAAGGGCGGTGCGTGCCGCCACACAACTGCTTCGAGCCGCTCGCACCGCCGCCCGCGGCGCCGCACGGGTGCTCCGAGATGCGGCGCGCCAGGACGGGGGGGATACGGCGGCGGACGACGCACTGCGCCACGAGGGGGCTGACGACGCCAACGGGCCGGAGGCGGGTACCAGCGACTCGGACCCGCCAGATGACGCACACGCCGATCCGTACGGCGGCGGGGCCGAGACGCCCCCCGCCCGGCGCAGGGGCACGTGGAATGGCAGGAACTGGGCCAGAGAAGCGTGGACTGGACCGGTCGCGGCGGCGGAATATGCCGAGGCGTGGACCGGAGGCGCCCCTCCGTGCCTACCCGGATCCGCGGCTGCGAACGCCGCGCGTCGGGCGGCGCAACGAGCCTCCCTTGAAGCGAACGAACTGGGCCACGCCCGAGCGGTGGAGATCGCGGCTCAGGAAACGTCACGCCGGACGCGCCGGCTGTGGGCTGCCACAGAGGACGCGGCGGCGACACGCGAACAGCAGAGCGCCACGGATTTCCTCGCTGAATTTGTCCGACAGTGGCAGGAACGGGAACCGCCCGATACACAGCCGCTCGACACGACGGGCGCCACGCAGGCCGCTGCAGCCGCAGCGGCCGACGCACTACAGCGGCGCCATCCCGCGAAGGACAAGGTCGCCGCCGCCGCCCGTAAACGAGTCATGGTCGACGCGGCCCGCCTCTTCGCCACCACCGGCGCCCCACGGGACTCCACGGGCGACACGGCAGCCGAACGCGCGCGAAAGTTGCTCCGCCGCAACGATGGCCGATCGTCCCAAACACCCGAGGAAGTCATACAGATCGTGACGACAGTTCTCGAGCACCTGCCGAGCACACGGGGCCCGACGGGGGCACCGCTCCACCCCGCGCCCGGGGTACACCGCGTGAGCGCACAACACACCGTCGCCGACGACTCCGCGGTACCGACCACGCCGGACACGACACGCGACGCTGCGGAACACGTGGAACGTGAGCCCCCCCCATTCATCACTATACGCGTCGGCAACCTGCGCGCGGAGTGCACGGAGGGCAGACGCCCGGAGGGGTCAGAGGACCGGAGGGTGGACCGAGGGACGCCGCTCGGAAACCCATTCCCCATCGATACGACGGATGACGGCGCTCGGGAGTCGGCATGTGCGGCGTACGCAGCCCTGATCCAGGGGGACCCGGGAAGCCTCAGCGTACAGGAAATCGCCGCACCACGCGGGCTACGTGTCGACCGTCGTTACACGTCGCGAGGCGCGATCCGGGCAATGCACCATGCGCTCCGTCAACTCGAACAAGACGTGACGGCACTCCGGCCCGGCAAGTCCATACGACTGATGTGCCACTGCGCTCCCAAGCGATGCCACGCACACGTTCTCGCGCACGAAATTCAACGCCGACTGCAGACGCGGGGCATACACATACTAGTAGAGGACAGGGGATGGGGAAGGGCAGAGACATACGAGGATAACGATCGCGGGGACGACGATGTGAGCATACACGACGAGGACAGGGGAAAAGCGGACAGCACACGCGGGGCGAGAGCGGACACCGGAGGGCGGGCGAGCGCGACGCTAGACCCCGCGGTACCGCGCGGCGCCCACACGGACGCGGCGGATGGCCAGCCGGAGCTGTTCCCCAGGCTCCTTGCACGGCTCAAGGGGCACCGCGACAACAGGCTCCGCAACGAAAGCGCGATCACGGGCTTCTTTCGAGAATTCCCAGGCCCCGGGGCACTCACACAAGCGCACCCCCATTCCCCACCCGCCGCAACCCGCCCACGAGAGATGCGCGGGCCTAACGAGGCCGTCGGCGATAAACGGGGGAACGGGGGCGGAGCAGATGCCGCAAGGGCGGCGGGGGCGGTGGGGGGGATGCGGTCGGCGCGACTGCGCAAGAGTCCGACGGCGATGGCAAGAGTCAGGGCGGCAGTGGCAAAGGCGGCAGCGGAGCGGGCGGCGAGGGCGGCTAGGACAACGGCGGATGCGGCCGCGGGGATAGCGACGACGGCGGCGGCGACGGGGGCCGCGGCGACGGCGGCGGAGGCGGCGAAGACGGAGGGGACGACGGTAACGGGAGCGGGAAAGACGGCGGCGGAAGCGACGGTGACCAGGGAAGCGACGGCGGGAAAGATGCCAGCGAAGGAAGAAACGATGGCGGCGGCGGACGGGTGGGTACGTCTGCACGACACGCTAGGACCGGACGACAGTCACGAGAGCGGAACGACCCAAGCGAAACGGCAGCAACACGTCGACGACGACGACGCCAGAGGTGGCGCAGGCGGAACAGAAGAAACAAAGGCGGCGCGACACGCGACGGCGAACAGCGGCGTGACAGGCGGCACCCGAAAGCGCTGGAGTCGCAGCGGGAGCGAAGGGGCGAAGGCAAAAAAACGCAAGCCGAACAAGTACGGCGAATAGGCGACGCGAAATACCGGGGGACTGGCTGCGCCCAAGTGGCCGGATTGATCCCAGCGTGCTCCCCCACCGGCATTACTGGGAGCGGCCGACGAATTGTTACTACCGGGGGACTGGCCTGCGCTTTGCGCGGCCGGATTGATCCCAACGTGCTCACGCATTGGCTTCATGGGCAGCGGCCGACGACTTGTTACTACCGGGGGACTAGCCTGCGCTGTGCGCGGCCGGATTGATCCCAACGTGCTCCCGCATCGGCTCCATTCTTTGGCAGCGGCCGACGACTTGTTACTACCGGGGGACTAGCCTGCGCGGTGCGCGGCCGGATTGATCCCAACGTGCTCCCGCATCGGCTCCACTCTTTGGCAGCGGCCGACGACTTGTTACTACCGGGGGACTAGCCTGCGCTGTGCGCGGCCGGATTGATCCCAACGTGCTCCCGCATCGGCTCCACTAGTTGGCAGCGGCCGACGACTTGTTACTACCGGGGGACTAGCCTGCGCTGTGCGCGGCCGGATTGATCCCAACGTGCTCCACGACGAGCAAGACGCGGCGACAACCGGCACATCGCTCCACTTCATCAACAAAGAAAAATAAACGCAGGTTTTCTTTCTCCCTCCGCAGGACCTTACACCCCTCACAAAAATCACATCCTACGGCGTTTACGGGCCGCGCCTAGAAATAGGTTCCCGGAGCCGAAATGTAACCGGGTAACCGGGTAACCGCATGCATTTTCAAGAATGGAATACACGTGGCGCGAGGTGGCGCCTTTCTATGATGCACGCGAGCGCGTCACACGTGCCACAATGAGACGATTTTCCAGCTTCGGCGTGCTTTTACTCGTGTGCG
>Ga0210243_101560_pt1 | contig 16038 bp, 14 predicted proteins | sample ChrtobMeP5a_32mM_FD_155461 | JGI IMG/M metagenome (GOLD analysis project Ga0210243, IMG submission 155461) | Chrysochromulina tobin associated microbial communities from unialgal haptophyte culture, Seattle, Washington, United States - P5a_32mM | ecosystem: Host-associated > Algae > Haptophytes >...
TGACCGCCGATAGGAGCCTCGTTTCGAAGCGCACGCGACAGCGTGTGTGCCATGAGTGGTTTAAAGTCGCGATGGTACCTGCACAGTTCGGGTGAGCACACGGTTGCACGTGGGCGATGAGTGGTGCGCATGAGGGGTGCTCACAGGGCAAGAGTGTGAGAGATCGAGAAGGCAGCAAGCACTCCACTGCGGCCACTCCGGAAAGAGTGGACAGCGAGGCCGCCGTGTTGCCACAGGACTTCGAGGATACGGTGCATGCGAGGCAGCTGAAGGCGTTGTGCAGAAGAGTGGGGCGAAGGATGAGTCGTCAAGGTCCGGGACGCTCACCTTCAATGGGACTCACGCATCTGAACGCGGCGCGGCCGCGAGAAAAGTCGAGTGGGGTCCCGCATTGCGGGAGTTCGAAAATTTTGTCGGATCTCGTTTCACACCGGCGTGCAACACGTCCAACCTGGTTGATGCACGGATCCAGACCGCAGGCTGCGTGGCCTTGCGCCTGCACGCGGTCGCCGACCTTGAGGTCCCATCGCACCTGCGATTCGACGCCTCTACTGCATCCATTGTTCCGATCACGCATCCCTGAGCTCAGTTTTGGTCGTCCACGAGTGGCCATCCATGAGGATCTGGATGCGGTGCACTCGGGATATCCTATGTTCGCAGCCGGAGCATCTGATCAGCCGCCAAATTCGTGCCAGGACGGTCCGGGACGAGCCAGCATGGGCCGGGACAGGCGCCATTCGATTGTCGCTAACCCCACTTTCTCTCTGACAGTGTGCGCGTCCTGGCGGAAAACTTTAGTGGTTTGCGAGGGACCGGCGTCCCGGCTAGCTTTTTAGTTTTTTTCGTCTGACAGTGCGGTCGGTTCACCCCTACTTTGGTCATCTGGGATTCAACAGTACCTTCAGAACCAGACCTTGGATCACTCTCCGGAAGAGCCCCTGGGTATGGGGTTTTCCACTTCCAAGTCCCACCCACACTCCTCCTGTGCATCCTCAATCATTCTGTCGAGTGGTCCAGGCGGAGCACCGTGGAAACTGCTGAGAGTCGAGCCTACGGCACGCCTACTCAGGGGCACAGCACTGGTTTCCACGGCCGCTGCAATAACAACCCGCCCTGCCGTGGCGTTTGAGCCTCCCCGTGTCGCGTCTACATTGTGCGCTTCATCAGTTCGACAATCTACGCCATTCTTGGAGGTGAATGAAGATGCGACGAGGCTTGGGATGATGAGGTTTGGCTCATCGGGCGGTTGCAGAGTGCAAAGCGGTGGCCATATGGCCGGCGTGCGAAGCACGAGATTGGAAAGGGGTGCAGGCGCGCCATCAGGTACAAAGGTCTCGCGCACAGCAAGCACGACGCAGTAGTGCTCGAGAAGCATTCGCCATTCCTCCAGCTCGTCGAGCATGGCTATCTTACAGATGCGCATGCGCTCGGCGGCCGAGATTACATGATCATGATAGCTCAGCATCGACATGGCGCAAGCGCGGTTCCAGCCGAGGCGCATGCAGCGAGCCTCATGGGCTGCTGTGTCGGGCAGCGCACGCAAGCCGAGCAGTGGGCAGCCGCGCCGTTTTAGGTTGTCCATCATCATCTGACCGAATGGATCGTCAGGGCCTATGGCATCGTAAGCGATGAGGGCCGCACAGGGCGCGCGATTGGCGAACCAACCCACGAGAGCGTCGGACACTTCGGGGCGCAGATACATGAGCAGGCACTCTGCGATAATGAGTGTCGGCTCCGCAGCCTGCCAGCCACTCGCCTCGAGTGCAACAGCCATCTGATTCACATCGTTCAGGTCGACCTCGGCAAGAGTATACCCAGACGCGCCTCCATGGCTAGTAGCGAGCGGCGCCACTGCACGTCGTAGTGCCGGGGTGCTTAAGATTAGTTCACGTTTACGACGGACGATGGAGCTCTGGTCAAGCTCAATGTATAGACGTGGCGCAACTCCGGCAGCAGAAAGCTGCCAGAAGAGCGCGTCGAATCCGGCGCCGAGCGAAACGATTTGCGCAGGCATCTGCGCCGCCGCCGTCGCCTCCAGGAAACCCTGGACGATGGAGCGGATGGCAGCAACTCGCACATATTGCCCTCGGTTGATGAGTGGACCAGGAGATTCACCTGCCTGCGCGAAGAAGCTCGCGAATGGATCCGTCCAGTAGCCTGCAGCAACAGCCGCCGCCTTGCCCTGTGCAGCGTGCATGGCTGTGAATGCGAGGGCGTCCATCGCGGCCCCGCGGTGAAGAACAAGATCTCCGCGATGCCGCGCGAAATGCGTCACAAAAAAGGTCGAGGGACCGTAAGGAATCTGGGAATTTGCGGGTAGATTCCAGATTCCACGCCGTCGATGAGCGTGTGAAGCGCACGCTCGCGAGACACCGGAACAGGTCGGTGTAGGTGAAGGAAGCCTTCGTACAATAAAAACGAACAACCCCAGCACCGATACGGCGCTTCCGGAAACTAGGGCCGCGCTGGGAACCTATACGCTCGAGGACCGCGCTCAGACGCACGCCTCGCCCCGGCTTTTGGAAATCTTATTCGCAGGTCTGTCGAAATCACACACCCACCTGCGAAGTCACAAGACCCCTCAAACCCTAATGTGGGATGACCCGCAGCTGGGACGACCCAGTCAAAACTAAACTCGGGACAACCTACCCAAACTGGGACAGCCCACCGAAACGCGTCCCCAATGGAAGAGGTACTCCACTGCACCGCGGAGCGCCGGCGGGCGGGTGAAACTATAACATGCGTGCAACGTGCATGCACAACCAAATCACCAGGGGCCTCACACTATCCTTTAGCAAGAAGCAACCGGGAAAAAATTGGGATGGACTCGCGATAGACCTTCCCTAGATGCGGAAGGGGCGCGCGACGGCCGCTCACGACGAGGCGAAAACCAAGACATTTCGAACTATCGCGAGGTCTATCGCGAGTTCTGGCAAGGGGGTGGGAAATGCAAGGACCAGGCGACTAGAAACTCTATACACAATTGGAAAAGCGACGCGCGTTGGTCTCTTGCGCTCTGCCTCTGGCTCGCACGACGCTGTCGCCGGGTCGCGAACTGGCCAGGTTCGGGTTATAGACAGCCCAGAACCCACCAAAACCAGACACAGTGCGCTTTCATCGGAGACGGCTATGCCAAGCCGTCAGCTTGAGCTTGAAGATGCGGTCCGCAATGTTCAAGAATCGAGCTGCATCGGATCATCATCTCGAGTCTGACGCGAGTCTGATGGAGGAGGTGGTTCGCTGATGATTACAGATTTGCATGTCAACAACTGGCCTGCTAGGCCAGCTTCGTCCGCAACGGCCGAAGAGGAACTGCTTGGGAACTCGGGGTGGAACGCCAACATCTCCTTGGTGACGAGCTCGTGCAAAACCTGCTTGTTGAGAGCCATACGTTCGAATTCGAAGCTGAACTCGGCATGCGCAAGCGGCTCGTCGGAAGGGTCGTGCAAAGACGCGAGGTACGGCTGGGTGAGCGCATCTTCGACAGTGATGCGCTTTGTAGGCGAAAAGGTGAGCATGCGCTGCAGCAAATCGACAGCCACTGGGTTGGCGTTCGGATATATGCGTTGAGGCGGGATAGGCGGCTTAAAGGGCAGGCTGCTGATGTAACGGCGCGCCTTTTCGGACTCGATCGAATCTACATCCTCAGCGTCTGGAGTCCCAATGACATCGGTGATCAGGTTGAGCTGATGGATGTAGTCCTTACCCGGAAAGAGCGCCTTCCTACCGAGCAGCTCGGCAAATATGCAGCCAACCGACCAAACGTCGATAGCTTTCGTGTACTCCTTCCATGACAGCATAATCTCAGGCGCGCGATACCACCGTGTTGCCACGTACTCGGTCATGAAACCCGCGTGGTTCTCTTCCGGGTGCGCCACACGCGCCAAGCCAAAGTCGCAAACCTTGAGGTCGCAATTGCCGTTGAGAAGCAGATTTGAGGGCTTGAGATCACGATGGAGCACATGTGCCGAATGAATGTACTTGAGCGCCCGCAGGATCTGGTAGAGGAAGTACTGGCAATGGTCGTCTGTGAGTGGCTGAGGCGAGCAGATTATCTGGTGCAGATCAGTGTCCATGAGCTCCGATACGATGTACACGTCTTCAAACTTGTCTGGAGCAACAGGAGGCAAGATGTCCCTGATGCGAATCACATTCTCATGATTGAAATGGCGCAGGATCTTCACCTCGCGTAGAGTCCTTTTTGTGTCGGTGAGGTGCTCGAATGCCTTGTTGATCTTCTTGATAGCGACCTTTTCGCCCGTGCGATTGTCCATGGCAGAGCACACGACGCCATATGCACCTGAGCCGATGGGCTTGATGAGTGTGTAGCGTGCGTCAACATCAAATCGCGTGCCTACAGTATTTGTGCACTGTTATCGTCGGAGCGAGCTGTCGAGTGTGGCGTGTGGACAGTCAAGTGCACTGGCTCAACTCACCGCAAACAATGAACGAGTTCAGGTCGCCGAAGGACATGGCGACCCCGACGTCGAAGGCTGGGCACAGGAATGGCACGTTTCAATCAGTCGCGGGTGTAGAGGATGACGGTGCCTTACGTGGGTAAGGCACGAAGGGCATCGCGAGCATTGTGGAAAGGCGAGCGCACATGAATGCTGAGAGACGCCCAAAGTTACGCAGCTGTGAACTCAACGTGAAAGCGACACCATTTCTCTTTCAGTTTCCCACTTTTGGGTTGTGTCCTTTTGAGTGCGCCATGTGGTGACCCCTAGGCCCTATCCTCGTTATCTCGCTTCTCTCGACCGTTATTCGATATGGCTTCCCTTCCGGGAATAAGGGAATGGCTTTGAACCTGGGGCAATCCACGTTGGACTTAGCCCCGCTTCAGCTATCCCAAATATCACTATGTCACGCGACTGTCGTCTGTAGGTCCCTCAAACACCCAAGTTTGGCAGCGTCATGGCTTTTGAAGACCGCATCGTGTCTGATGTCTGCTGTCTCAGCATCCTCGTGCTCGACTCTCGCGCTTGTGCTCATGCGGCTTGGTTTGATTGTTCTGCCCTGATCCGTCTCGGATACGTCTCGGACTGGTGCTTCCTACTCGCCTCACTCACCTTGCAGCTAAGCACGCGCGCCTCGTCCTCGGCGCGCCGCGCAGCCCTAGGCTGATCTTCCTTCTCTGTAGACATCAGCCTCTAGAGTGATTGAGGTGTTACGGTAGCCGCACGGGGCGAAGGATGAGTCGTCAAGGTCCGGGACGCTCACCTTCAATATTACTCACGCATCTGAACGCGGCGTGGCCGCGAGAAAAAGTCGAGTGGGGTCCCGCATTGCGGGAGTTCGAAAATTTTGTCGGATCTCGTTTCACGCCGGCGTGCAACACGTCTACCACGGCATTGTACGTCTAGGATTTATTTCCCGCTTTTTAGCCCGCCCAGCAGCAAGCGCGGGCACGGCGACGCGTGCGCGAGCGCTGGCGGCGTGCGGACGGCGACGCTCGCTAGCCGGCCCTTGAGAGAAGGCCGCGCGCCAGCCGTGAGGGTCCGCCGTGGGCGTTTGGGACCGGTCAAACGAGTATTGTACCGGCCTCGTACATGCTTGGGCCGGAGGTACACGCATCAGTAACATGTGTAGGCTTTACTAACGACCCGCATTCAATCATTTGTCGGAAAGCGACGCGCTTGCGTTTCACCCTGGCATGCAACACGTCGGTAAAGAGTTAACTTTTTACGGATTTAGCATTTACGGCACGACCTGCCGATCCCAGACGTGTGAGGTGTGTCAAGTCACAAGTCTGCGGTGGGTCACCAAAAGCAAACTTTCCTATCTATACGTAATTCCTACGCGCTACGGAGCGTATATGCTTGTATATGAGTACCGAGACTACATCAACTGACGATAAGGAGGTTTACACCGCCGCCCTCTGTCCCTACCGTAGCGACGCGATGAATCACTCCATCGCTGACGTTCCGCGTGGAGATCTTCGGAGGTTCTTCAAGCAGAAGCCCGATAGTCAACTCAGAGCGAGCGGGTCGGCGCCCGCACACGGAGCGGCAGCGTATGCAGTCGCGCGCCCTGCAGTGCATGCACAGCAACGGCGTCTTGCTTTGCGATCGTCGCTGCGGGCGTTCGCGCGCCGACCACGCTGTCTCGCGCTGCTGGGGCATGTGAGACCTGCTCGGACAAGCCCAGAGAAAAGCCGCACGCTGGCGGCGTGCAGCGGCGGCGCTCGGGTGCTGCGCCGATGCTACCCTGACGCCGAGAGACCCACCATGGGTCCGGGTGAGGTTGCAGCTGCGCAGTCGTGTGCGGCATGCCGCTGCGGGACTGCCCGCCATGCCCACCTGCGCCGCCTCCGCCGCTGCCACCACGATCGCCACTTGCCCCTAGGGAGGCCTGGGCACCTGAAGAGGAGCCCACGCACCTGCTAACGGACCGACCATCGCCATCTGTGTAACCCTCGGCAGTGGCCACGACGCCCTCAGCACAAGTCGGATGCTGCGGCTCACCCCCGTGCATGGCGTGCGTACAGGAGGGACTGCCCGCGGCAGGGTGCGAGCGGCCACGACCACCTGCCCACGCGGGGGCAACGGACGCTCGGCTGGCGTCGGTGCCAGCGGAGTATCCCCGTTCTCGAACAGTGGCACTCAGGTGAGCAGGACCTGCGAGCGTGCTGCGGCCGGCAAACCAGCTGATGGCGCCGTGGGACCCGCACCGACTCGATGGCGAGCTTGCGCCTGCGCCTGCACAGCCCTCGCCACTGCCGATGACGCTACTGATACCGCCACTGTAACCATTGCTGGTGCCGGCACTGCCTTCAACTCCAGCTTTCTCACTAGGACCGCTGCCTTTGGTGATGATGCCGCTTCCGCCTCCGCTGACAACACTGGCCATGCTCAGCGCGTCGCCGACGTCGCCACAGGCAGCTGAATTGCCGGCCGCGGCACTCAATCGGGAGCCCTGAGCGTGGCCTCCCATACCCTTCGCAGCCGGAGCCAAAGGGCTGCTGCCACCACGTCGGCGGGCCTCCAATTGGTCCACGCGCGTCAACAGTTCAAGGCGCGCGGCGCCCGCAGCACTGCAGCTCATGGCATAAAAGGCACTGCTGCCACCACAACTTAGACCGCTGCCGAGGAAAGGCGAGCAGCCCACCAGCATGTCTCCAGCGCCCACCCCTCCGCCAGCAGCGGTCACTGGGTGGCCGGCTGAGTGACCAACCTCCTCTTGACACTGGCGGCGTGAGATGGCACTAACTTCGTGTATGGACGGACAGCGCCAGTGCAGTCCATAGCCACAAGTGCATGGCTCAGAGGAAGGCGCGCATCCAACTGCCCCCATGTGACCGAGGGACGCGCCTACAACAGTGGGTGTGGCGCACGCGCCATTGCTGTCCTCGTGCGGCCTTACGTTGCACAGTGTGAAGAAGGAAGGGTGCATCAACCGGGAAAACGGGTTGCGTGCGGTGTCCATGGGTATTGACGAGGCGTCGCCTCCACACGCAGGAAGGCTTGCCATCGAGAACGGCGCGGCTTGTGCGCACACGGCGCAACCTGGGCCAGCACTGCAGGCGGCGCAATCGGTCGAGCCGCTGCCGGCGGTTCCAATGGCCGCATTTGATGCCGGCAAACCGAGAAAGCAGGCTGCGGCCGCGATGGCAGCGGTCGCTTTGTCGTCTGCATTCGCTATCGCCGCCTCAGACGGCGATTCGCGGCCTGCCCCCGTCGGCACCGTGCTATCATTCGAGCTGCTTACGCTCGACACATCCGGTGACGAACCTGGTGCCGCCACGCTGCCGGATCCCAGTCCCGCGCTCACGGCCGCAGCGGCGGCCGCCTGCAGCTTCTTCAGTGCTCTACTCGCTGGCTTGGAAGCATCCACCTTGGCACTAGTCGCGTTCTGCTGCGCCACAGTGCGCCGGTTGGTGGCGGTCCGACCGAAGAGGGTCTGGGCGGTGTTGAGAACGCGATCGTAGCATTGAGCACGTATGGGCTCCTCGTCAGGGTAGATGCGCTCAAAGTTGCCGAGCACCTGAATGGGGCAAGGTAGTAAGGTTAGGAGGAGCAATTTTGTCAACGGTCATCAGTCTTGAACATGTCCTCACCTGTTCCTCATGCTTGGTCATGGCGGTCTGGGCGATCTCCTGCTGTTGCCTGCGCAGCCTCTCACGCTCCTCGAGTGACAGCTTGGGCCCAGCGGTGCCACGCACCTAGGCAGCCAGAGAGGTGGTGCAGCGACGATTAGTGAAGGAGTTGAGAGGAATAGCCGTGTGAGAGGGGCGAAAAGGACCAGGAAGATGAAAAGGAAATGGCGTTTGCACCTGCTGCATCCGCTGCTGCCGCGCCAGCTGTTGTTCCTGCTTGAACTTCTTCTTGTGATATGCTTGCAAGTGAATCAGGCGCATCGTGTTGCGCAGCAGCTCGAGCTTGATCTTCTGATCGAGCTGCGAGCCGCAAGAGAACGACGGAGCGTGATTCACCTCAAGCAGCCACGGCTTCCCCTTTCGATCCAAGATCACGTCAAATCCGAGAATTTCGAAGCACGAGAAACCAACATTGTCATCACCGAGCAGCGAGTGATACACGTGCGCGAGGTGGGGCTGGACAGATAGCAAAGTCTTCACAATCAACTGCTTGATCTGGGCCCAGATGCGCTCCGTCGCATAACCCACCTGCTTCAGCCAAGCGAAAAGAGACGAGACCGAGCGCTTGTGGCCACCATCGCCACCCTCGTCGATAGTGAACTCCTCGTGGTGCTTATTGATCGCAAAGTTTGTTAGGTGCATATACGCGTCGTCAAGATTGGACTCGTTGGGATGCTATGTCAAGTCAAGCCAACGGGAACACGCGGGTGGTTATCGAAGGGAATAAAATGGGTTTGGTAAGGACAGGGCCACAGAGTTCTCGACCAGCGCCGCGTCAGCCGCTCACCCGGTAGCGCTCCGTACAGAAGCGCGCGAGGCCCTCCTTGAACAGAAGGATGCGCATCGGCGAGCACGAGAGCACGAGCACATATAGCCGAAGGTCGAACTTGTATCCGTCGACAAGCAGCGGCGTTTGCAGGTATTGTTGAGCGATCATTCCGTCCGCCTCCACGACGTCATCAAGGTGCTTCGTGAGGAAGATACCCTTCCCCTGGCATCCCGCATCCGGCTTGACGATTAGAGTGGGCTTTCGCTTCTGCGCAGGATGTCGCCAAGGGTAACGCGTGGGATTTGAGGGTCGGATGAGCGGTTCAAGATACGCAGAGATTCCTCGGCCACACGCGCACGCCGCAACGGCAGCGGGAGGGCAGAAGACAGCAGCGCGTGCCTGCGACTGGAACCATGATTTGAGGGGCTCGGCCTCGCCAGGAAGGATGAACGTGGGTGGAACAAAACCGAATTCTCCTGGCATCTGCTTCGCAATTCGGTTGAGGTTTTTGGCGAGAAGATTTTTTTTGGCAAGCTCTGACATACCGGGGAAATGGTTGACCTTTTGGTATTTGTTCAGCTGCGCGATTGTGTCGAAAGGCACGTAAGAGTCATTCCAAAGCAGGTTGAACTCCTCATGCTCATCGGTAGTGCATCGCCAGCCAAGGCCACGCGCCGCCTGTGCAACGACGTCGTACTTGCAGGAAACGACGGATACTACCACACGCCGGTGGTTCTTCTTGCGAGTTCGCCGCACTTTCTTGCCATGGCGCAAGGTGGACGTGGACAAAGCATCATCATCGTCCGATTCGCCTGGTACTTGCTCATGAAGCGCACCATCCTCGTAAAAGGTAAGAGAAGTCTCGGTGCCTGCTGATTCAAAAAACGACGGGCCTGTCGACGGCGTCGGCACGCCCTTGGGCTGCTGCTCGTCCTCCTCAGAGTCGGCGTCGACTGTCTCCGCGGCGGCGGGTCGAGTTGGCATGTTCACGGGGGCCACCGGAGAGGGGTGGGGGGTGGGGGGGGCGGGGGGGCGCGAAAAATTTTGTCGATTTTTCAGAAGGCCTTTTATCACATGCCCAAAACGCTTCACGAAAAAACTGATGGAGACCTCGAGAAGTGAGTGTGAAACGGAGAAAAAGGCGTGAAACGAAATAATGTGTCTCGTTTCACTGTTAACAAGAAAGCCCAAATAATGGCGCGTGTTTTCCTCGCGCACGCGCGCCGCTCCGATGTCGACGAAGCGCAAGAAGGAGAAAATTTCCTGGCAACTGCGGTGAGGGGCTGGTGCCGTTTGGCGGGCGGGGCCCAGTCGAAATCTTCCTCGTCAACGAGGACGCTTGACGAGGTGACGACCTTCTGGCCGACGAGCACGTCGTACCCCCCCCCTTGGAATAGCGAGAGCGGCCGAGAAAGGAGCCGATCCACTCGTCGATGGCAAAGACGACGTAGCGGTAGCCGCCGATGGTGAGCACGAGCTCCTTAAGGTCGTTCCCACAGGGAACGCACCGGTACAACGCGACACACACAGGTGAAACGACGAGCGGAATGGGGGGTTCGAGAAATAGTAAAACGACAGATCGGCTGTCTGGGGACACTGTCGGCAGTCAATGTCGACCTCGGCACCGTGAGTCAGTCCCACATATTACGTTACTTAAATCGCGCCTACCGTATAGAAAAGTTTTTCTTTTGTCTCACCGGACCGTACCTAACGAGGCGGGCGACCATCGGGCGGCTAGCGAACCCCCCCTTGGCAGAGGGCGGTTCGTTTGCAACCTCCCTACGTGCCACCCCCACAAGTATAACGGCCTATACGGTCCGGGGTTCATCAGTGCGATGACACCCGGTGACCCCTTACCCCCCCCCTCCCGACACATCGAAACCCCCTTTTCCTTAGGGGAAGTTCGGGAGGTTGTGGAAAAACCATCCACCCTGGGGAGGATTTTCCAATGCGTTTCACGGCCCGCCCCCGGATGGGGGGGCGTCGCGCCGTAGGGCGACGGTGTCGTGGTGGTCCTCGTCGTGACCGACCCCTTAGGGGGAGCCGGCCGCGCCCACCCCCTGAGGGGGAGGGCGGTGACGAGATTGGGTTCTTTAGGGATTTGTGTGTGTGTATTTGTAAGAAAGAGGTGTGTGTCAGTATTGACTTGACTTGTTTTTACTGGGAGGTGTTTGGGCTTTCTTTTGGGAGCTTTCTTCTTTTGGGAACTTTCTTTTCTCTTTCTTTCTTCTTTGCTTGCGTGACGACGGGTGATGATGGAAAACAGGCCATCTGAGTGGAGCTCGAGCGTGCGCTGGTGGGGGTCCCTGAGGAGAGTCGCGGAGCGGCGAGCGTCATTGGGAATCTGCTGAGAGAGGTCGTTTGAGGTCTATAGCCGGAAGGAGCGAGTCTCCCACGCAGCATCTTCAGGGAGCGCCGAGGCACTATGAAGTAGGATTGAGAGATAGAGAGCGCGCGCATCGCGGAGATGGTGATGAGGGCCGTGATGGGAATCGATCTTGGGTCTGCCAGGCTAGTTAGTGGGAGGCCGGGCGGGCTGGGGGGTCGCGCGAGCTTGTGAGGGCGAGCTGGGCCCGCGCTGGCGGGCGGGTTCGAGCGTAGATGAGGAAGGTCTCTAGGACCATAAGAAACCCAAAAAGGGCTTGAATCGCGCCTACCGTACGTTACGAAACAACACCGGACTGTGAACTACGTTCGGACGTTTTCGCAGGTTTTTTCGAAGCCGTAAGGCCACGATGCGCCTTGCTCTTCCCGTTCTCCAGATTTATTTTTTATAAACGGGCAAAAAAAGACACCCCAAGAGACCTCGAGAGCGTGCGACAAAAGCGAGCGACATGCTTTTGCGAATGAACAATGCCGCCTGATCGCGCAACACGTTCTTATGTTGATAAGCTATACACTGAACCTGGGTCTACTGCTCCGCAATGTTTATTCACTCGCCAACCTCTTTATCATGGCAGCTCTGATTCAACGTTTCAATATTGCCACTGGATTCCAAAAAATCTTGAGACAAAAGTCTCAATAAGCGGACTGCAGCTTGATAATAATGCGGCCAATTTTTTCCCGACGATCAAACTTATTGAGCAAAACGTTGAGTTGCACCAACGCGCTCCAAATCTCTCCTTGAAATTTCAATCGGCACACAACGACACATTTGACCGCTATCAAGTTCAGATAAGTCCTCACGTGCCTTTAAGCCATATTCTGCGGCAAGTGACACATGGTGTGAGTAATGCCAGCAACCAGTTGGTGCTTGTTCCAACGATTTCTCGGCCTTTTGTCGAGCTTCACTTTCGCGTCTTTTGCGAGCACCACGGCATCAAAAATGATGGATGGATCATAACTCCGACCAGTTTCCCAACCTTTGACAAACTTGTCGCTGAGGCACTCTTCAGTCTCATCATGCTCAACAGTCCACTCGTAGCGGATGCGAAGAAAGGCACGCGCAAGCCGAAAGCAGCTTGGACGTTCCAAGCGCCTGAAATCAAGGTAACCAACCCAATTTATCCCGCACGTCAGCTGACTATGAAGCAAGCAAAAGAACTCGTCCACACAACAATCCGACTGTCATCGAAGATGTTCCCCGGATGGAACGAACCGGAGCATTTTATGAATGTTTACGTGGTCCGACACGACTCGAAGAAGCGGGCCTTCGAATTTGCTTTCCCAGACGACACTGAGCCCTCAGTCTTTCTGCGTTTCAAAGAGGAATCGGAATACACAGGTAAGACCGCGATGGGTCTCGGCGTACAAGTTTACAAGGGACAGAAAGAGTCGAACATAGTCACATTTGGCGACCCGGATTTTGTGAAGGGCCTTGAGCTCGAATTCGTGCGCGACCGCAAGAAACAAAAACCACCGAAGTCACCTCGTGCTCGAGCGCAGTCGCCAGCGGGATTGGCAACGAGCTTTGAAGTCACAGGAGCCTCAACTACGTGCAATCCTGGCGTTGCGTTGATCAGTTCACAGATTCGTGCTGCTGTTGATGAGGTGCCAGCTGGCTTTCGCGCTTCAGGTAAGATACTCATTTTGTTGAGCACAGGCTGGAAAAACGGAACCATTTTCAACCTTGAAACAGGCACCATCAAAGTGAATTATGACAATGGAGAACAGCGATCTCACAAGTTCGATGAGATCATCGAATACAAATTAATTGCTGAGGCTCTCGTTCATCAAGAAGCTTCTCACGAGAACGAATGGCTCTGTGTTCAGTGCCAGATCTGGCACTCAATTCTCCAAGGTCCCAAGGACAAGGTCTGCTGCTCAAATTGCAAGAGGACGGTTCGCACAATCGGCATGCTTTTCTCTGAGCAGCGCCACATTCGCCAGCGCAACAGAAGTGCGCATTTGCATCCGACGGAGTCAGTACCAGCTTGGAGGAACAGGCTACTGTACAATGAGTCAGTGGTGGCTTGACTATTGGTCTTTGTTATCGAGATCCGGGCGCGCGGTGGCTCACGACGAGGAGCATTTAGGGCTGACCTTCATTTTTCTGCTCGCGGAAAATGGCGACCTGGGTAGCCTCTGGAATTTGTCGTTTCGGGGAAGGGTCGGGAAGGTAGCGGGGGCGTCAGTGAGCGAGTTCGTTACACACGCGGGCCGTTTAGTAATTATTCGATGTCGGCCATGTCCACGTGACGGACGTGTTGCACGCCGGCGTGAAACGAGATCCGACAAACTTTTCGACTCGAGCAATGCGGGACCCCACTCGACTTTTTCTCGCGGCCGCGCCGCGTTCAGATGCGTCAGAGTCATATTGAAGGTGAGCGTCCCGGACCTTGACGACTCATCCTTCGCCCCACTCTTCTGCACAACGCCTTCAGCTGCCTCGCATGCACCGTACCCTCGAAGTCCTGTGGCAACACGGCGGCCTCGCTGTCTAGGCTGTCCACTCTTTCCAGAGTGGCCGCAGTGGAGTGCTTGCTGCCTTCTCATTCTTTCACACTCTTGCCCTGTGAGCACCCCTCATGTGCACCACGAGCCCTACTTATTGCGGCCACGCTTGGATGCGCGCTGGGACGGCGCCTGGGGCGGCTTTTTCGCTGCCTTTCTTGCCTTGTTAGGTGCCTGAGCACCCTTGCCTCCCTTCTGCTTCTTGGGTGGGGGCTCTTCTTCTTGTTCTTGTTCTTCCTCTTCTTCGTCGTCCCCACTGAGCTCCGTCCTCTTCCTTTGCATCACCGAAGCACTCACACGCCTCGTACAACACGACCCGAACATCATCGGCGTCGAAACCAAAGGCGTACGCCACAAAATCTCCCAATTCGCCGACGACACGACCCTCATCGCCAAACCACCGGACCTCCCACACATGCAAAAACACCTCGACACATGGTGCGAAGCCACAGGCATGAAAGAGAACATGAACAAACGAGAGGGCCTCCTCTTAGGCAGACTGCGTAGACTTATATTCTCAGCACCTAAAAACATCGTCCCAAACTGGACCCCAGACGGCACCCCAATCCGCGCACTCGGCGTCCCCATGTGGGCAACCCTTCCCCACAGGGGGAGAGTGAGACCACGCGTGTGCGCCGTCGATGACGTCATAGATTCTTTGGAGCCCGATGAATTTCATCCATCGTTTGGCGACGTCTTCATCGATGTCGATGGAGAATCGCCAGTTGTCGAAAATGGGTTCGCTCTGGACGGTGTGCGTGAGTTTTGTGGTGTCTTGTTTGAGTTGAAGACTGTAGAAGGTTTTAAGACAGCGACGGAGGTACCGGGCTCTTGTTGGTACGTTTCCTAGGTATGGGTTTCCTTTTGCGAGGATTGCGCCGCGTCCGTAGCATGTGTCGGTGAGCCAGAGGTCGGCGACCTGTTTCCAGGGTTGATTTCCGGGCTCGATGTATCGGCGGATCCATTGTGTGTAGTATGCGAGGGCGTGGGAGCGAAAGTGCATGACACCTCCGCCGCCTTGCTTCTGCGGGAGGTAGGAGGCCGCCTTGTGTATGTATGCGCGTGAGTTGGCTGACGTGCCGTCTTCATTGGAGAAGATCTCGGGTTGTTGGGCCCATAGGATGTTGTACGAGTCTTCTTCGAGCGCGTTGAGGATGCTTTCCGGCATGATGAGGGAGAAGAGCCAGTATCTAAGCGATCCGTAGAGGATTGCTTGAAGGAGGAGGTTGCGTCCTGTGATGGTGAGGTGGGCGAGTGATTTCCACGCGGCGATGCGTGTTTTGACTAGGCGGTATCGTTTGTGCCACCAGTCTTCTTCGTCGAGTCGGTGGTGACGTTTGGTTAAGTTGTGTTCTGGTGTGTGGGTGTTGAGTATGGGGTTCTGTTTGGAGTGACTGGTGGGGTGATTAGTGGGGTGTTGGGGGGTGGGTGTTTGGTGCGGGAGGTTGGGTGCCTAGTACACGCCATATCTCCAGCAGGTCAACTCGCCGCACTTGACGGCAGACGCGAACGCGTCAAGCTCACGTCTCAATTATCACGTGGGGCGGGCTCTGGTACTCAGTAGAGCCCCCCCACGTCGCTCGACGACGAGAACCGGCCGCGTTGGGTCGTTCTCGACCGCGGCGAGGTGTGTCTTTTGAGTTCCGTCCAAGCCCAGTTGCACGTCTCGGCGCAGATGGGCGGAGGAGGCGGGAAGCGCGGGCCGCAGTCGGCGCAGTCTGTGCCGTAGATGCAGTCTGCGAATTCGGTGCCGGGCCGCCGTCGTCGCAGAGGGAGTCGGAGGTGTAGAGACGCGTCCGTTGGCGCGCCCCCCGAAGGGAACGCAAATAAAGAAGTCACTCGACGCCGCCGTCGCGTGTGACGACGGCGGCGTCGAGAGACGACAGTGTCGTGGCGCACGGCAGCTTGCCAGCTGCCTGGAGGGATTCAGGAGTGGCGGCGGCCGCACGGTGGCCATGGTGACTGCGCGAGCGCGCGTGCCGGCTATGGCGTGCGTCGGTGCGCCCGCGGCCGGCCGGGGCGCGCGTCCGCGGCGCGATTTGCTGCGTCTTCAACGGGCGCACCATCGGCCGCGCGCATCGAGAGGCCTGCACCAAGAACGCGTGCACCAGAAACCCCCTGAACCAGAAACCCAAAACCCGTGGGGCTGAAAACTTAGCCCCCTGCAAGGGTTTCACAGGGGGTGGGCGAAACCCGAAACCCATGGGTTTCAGACCCAGGAGCCAAGCCTGAAACCCGAAACCCAACATGAAACCCATTCCTGCCAGAACCCGAAACCCAA
>Ga0210243_101571_pt1 | contig 15990 bp, 8 predicted proteins | sample ChrtobMeP5a_32mM_FD_155461 | JGI IMG/M metagenome (GOLD analysis project Ga0210243, IMG submission 155461) | Chrysochromulina tobin associated microbial communities from unialgal haptophyte culture, Seattle, Washington, United States - P5a_32mM | ecosystem: Host-associated > Algae > Haptophytes >...
ACCTGCGCTCCACGCGGTATGAGAGACACACGCGGGGTCACACGGGGCGCGAAAAGGAAGCCAGTGCTCTTCGACGTCGAGACGCGGCGGATGGCGCAAAAGCGGCGGGCAGCGGAGTCAGCAGGTGTGCGTCGCGAGCAGCGGCGACGCCAGAAGGGCTGGGAGGGGTGCCGACATGCCCAAAAAGGGCGTGCGGAGCGTCGTCCCGAACTGGTTCTCCTGCGTTCAACGCCTGCGTGAAACTCGGACACGTTTAGCGACGAAAACATCAAAACATAGGCGACGGAAGCAGAAGTGCCCCACAGCAAATGTATGAGTGCCGAGCGGCGGTTACAGACTGCGAAGTCGCCCCATTTTAGATCCAAAAGACGAATCTCTGTTTTGGCGCCTCCCATGTCACTGCGCCCCTTCACACTTTTGGTCTCCGCCACGCCGCCATCACCCTCGGCACTCGCCAGTGACGCCTTTGCTGCTGGTCTGCCTCCGGAACCGGCCGCGCAGGGTCCGGGCTCCGAGCCGCATCCGCTCGTGGCGCCAGCCAGTGCCGCTCCTCAAATGGTAGCACCAGCTGCTGCGGTGGGCCCATGGTTATCCCCGGCAACGTTGCCATGGCTGCCGAAGCCCGCGCCTCCGGCATGCGATGGAACTATGGCACAGCCTGCGTCTCGGACTGGAGCCACCAGTGCGATGAGCACCAGCCGAAGCAGCCGAAGCACCCGCGGCATTGCACCCAACAGGCTCATCGCCGCCATCGCGGTTCGATTCGCCATCATCGACCTGCCCGGTGAGGTTGAGGAGGGGAAGGAGGCGATGATGGCGGTGGAGAAGCATACCAACGAGCTCATGTTCGAGAGTGAGGCATTGTCGGAGGAGAAGACAACGCCAACGGCTCCGCCATCGCCACCATCCCCTTCGCCCCAAGCATCCCCCAAGTCGGAGCCTAGGTCGGAGGCTTCCACGTCTCGGCTGGGCTCGCGCCCCGCGCCCGCGCCCGCCATCAACCTGGAGGGCGTCGTGAGCAGTTCCAAATCGAGCAGTTCCAGTCGTAGCGTGCTCCTCTCGTGGCGGCGACCCTCGGCGCGCGCGGCCGCGGCTGCAAAGGACGAGGTCGATGAGGCCCCCATCAAGGTGGAGTCGATCGCGGAGGAGTCTGCACGCGATTCGGTGGAAGGGTCGCCCGTGAGCGCAAGCGCCACTCGCAGCCCTGGCACTCGTAGCCCCACTCGCAGCCCTGGCTCCAGCCTCGCCGACTTCGACTCCGCCAACCTCACGCCGGACGCGTGGCTCGAAGCGAGCGCGACGCTCGACAGCGACTCCCTCCTCTTCCTCGGGATGGGCGCGCTCGAGGCGATGCCCGCCGCGACGCGCGGGCTCTGCCCGCTAGTGCCCGAGGTTGCGGACTTGCTCGTGACTGCGGGGCGCGACGCCGAGGCGCGTCTGCTGCTCTCGGACGCCGTCCAGGCGCGCCGCGACGCGTTCGGCAGCCGTGCGCCCGCGACGCTCACCGCCCTCAACGCGCTCGGCTGCGTGCTGCTCGACTTGGCCCGCCCGCCTAAGATCGTCAACGATCCTTGGGACAACGGCCCGCCGCCCAGAGAGTATGATCCCGTCGTTGCCGCGCACGACATTGCGCTGGCGCGCGAGTGTTTCGCCGAGGCGGCCGAGGCCCGCCGCGAGACGCAGGGCGAGACGCACCTCGAGACGCTCACAGCCCTTAACAACCTGGGGTCGGCGCACTTCGCGGCAGGAGATCTCGAGGCCGCCGAGGAGCTCTACCGCGAGTGCCTGCGCTCACGGAGAGAGGTGCTCGGCGAGGACGATCCTGACACGTACACCTCTATGAACAACCTGGGAGAGCTGCTCCTCGTCCGCCACAAGGTCGTCGAGTCCGGTGTGCTGCTCGCCGCGGCATATAGCGGCGCGGGCCGACACCCAGAGCTTGGCTGGGACCATGCGCTCACGCGCGTCATCCTTGCCAACCTGCGCGCCAACCGCGACCTGCGCGCGAGGGTGCGCGACTTTTACAGCCGCGCGAGACCACCTCAGTTATAGTCCAGTCTCCAGACGGCGCAGGTTATGGCACGACGGCATAGCCATCGCCGATTCGCCATAGCCATTCTACTCTAGGGTCTGTGAGGGTCTGTATACGCCGCGCGAGGGGTTGACGAGCGGAGGAACGGAAAGAGCACGCTGCTGTAGTGTACCGTGGAAGTGTTCCTGTCTGGTAGCTCAATCAAATCAAGTCACTTCGAAGCTGAGTGTGGACGTGTGCGAGAGTCGGAACGGAGAGGAGGAGTCACATCCAGAACACATTTTGACTTGACTTTAGGGTGGCACACTACTGGAGTTTCCATGAGTTTCGTCAGGCTCGCGACACCGACGCGAAAGGAAGGAATCATGATCGCCAACTCCGACGCGTGGCGGCGCTGTCGTTAGCGGGCAGCGGAGCGCACAACATGTCGGGCAGCTGCACACACAAGCTTCGCGCCATGCCATCGACTAAGAGCGTGCGGCTGGCTGCGCTCCTCTGCTGCGTCGCTCCAATCTTGGCATGGGCGCCCGCCGCCAACAACGTGGGCGTAATGCGCCGCCCACTAACCTCCTCCTCGGCTGCCTTCCGCCGAGCGGCATTGGCGGCACCGGCGCTAATGAGCGAGTCGTCGGTCGTGAAAGAGGCGCCGTTCAACGTGACGACGGCGGTGCTCGCGGCTGGGTTCGCCTTTGAGGCTTACAATGAGCCCTCTGAGAAGGATGCCCGGTGGGAGCGCGGCGCCGATGGCTGCGACGTGGCCTTCATGTCGGAGGACTTTGCGCGCGAGGTGTACGCGGGCCGGCTGGAGGTGCGGCTATGCGAAGCGAAGGAGCTCTCTGAAGGGCAGGACTTCACCCAGACGCTCATGAGCGGCAGCGCACGCGATCCGTATGTGATCTTCGCGATGAATGAGGAGAATGAGGAGGGGCCCAAGGAGGGCGCGATCGGGCTGGGGCGCGCCGTCGATCGCGCGCGCTCGTCGACGGTGTGGAGCAAGTCGGTGGCTGAGCAGGCCAAGGAGGGGCTCACCAACCTCTTTAGCGGCACCAAGAGCACTTCCGAGGAGGGCCGGTATTCGTGGCCCGAGGATGAGGTGATCAGCCTCTACGTCAAGGACCCAGCCCGCGCGCAGCTGGCCTTGACCGTCTTCGATGAGGAAGTAGCGGCCGCGGACAAGGCGCTCGGCGCGACCTCGGTGCACCTCGCCGACCTGGTACGACCCGACGCGGACGAGGAGAGTGCACGCCGTTGGTCGGGCTGGGTGCCACTCACCTGGCGACCGCCCGAGACGCAGGACAATGTCGTGATGGGACTGGGCGCCGGCCAGATCGGCCTGATCGCGGGGGCGGCCTTGGCGGGGCCGATGGGTGCTTTGGCGGGCGCCGCGCTCGGTTCGATGATCACGAAGCCAGTGACGGGTCAGTTGCGCCTCGAGATCACGTACACGCCCCTGCGTGGACCTCATGCACGCCCCCCGCCCGCGCTCAGGGCGCGGGAGCCGCCGGCGGAGCCGGTGGCGGCAGCGGCGGAGGGGGCGGCGGAGGCGGAGAAGGTGTTTCAGGCGACGCTGGCTACGCGTGGGCTCGCCAAGGGGGGGAGCGAGGGCATCGACTGGTCGACCCTCGCGCGTCGCGTCGGCCTCGGCGCCGACGAGAGTGCCGCCTTCGAGCTGTGCTGCTTCCTCACGCATCGGGGCACGAGCTCCGAAGCGGCCATCTGGCGCGACAAGTCACGCCGGCTGGTCGTGATCGCCTTTCGCGGCACGTCGGACGTGATGGACGTGCTCACCGATGTCAATCTGCTCCAAACTCCGCTCGAGATCGGGTTCAACGGCCAGAAGAGCGATGACCCACGCCGGGTGCACTCGGGCTTCTTCGCGAGTGCTCGCGCGATCTCGCGGCGCATCAAGGAGCTGCTCGTGTCGGCGACGGAGGGCACGCCCGGCGAGTGGTCGCTGCTCATCACCGGTCACTCGCTCGGAGGAGCGCTCTCTCAGTTGATGGCGACGGAGCTCGTGGGCTCCGTCGACGTGTCGCGCGGATTCAAGGAGAGGGAGGACGGCTCGCTGTTCGGGATGGCGGCGCGGATGGGCAAGGAGCTCTTCACGCAGGCCAGGCAGATGGTGACCGGCACCCAGCTGCCCAAGTGGAAGGAGGTCGCCATGTACAACTTTGGCGCACCGCGCGTGGGTAACGCCGAGTTCGTCAACTACTTCAACTCGCTCTTTGCGGGCCGAGAGGCCTTCCGCATCGTCAACGACCGCGACATCGTGCCGCGCCTTCCGCGGGGCAAGGGCGCGGCCGGCGCGGTGCTCGAGTACGAGCACGTAGGGCGCACTGTGCTGGTCGCCGAGCGCTCCGAGACCGCGGGCAGCTTTGACGGCTTCTGGGTCGAGGGCGAGAGCGATCAGGCCGCCTGCCCGCTGCGGGACGTCTCTCCGTTCTCCAACCCGTTCTCGTCGGGCACCCTGCTCGCGGACGTGAGCGGCGAGACAGCGAGCTTCGCCTCCGCGCTCGGCGACACGTGGAGCAAGGTCGAGAGTGCCGCCGAAGCTCGATCGCGCGCCGAGCTGCGCAAGGCGGTGGATGAGGGTCTCTCTTCGTTTGAGAAGACGAGGAAGAGCATCGCCGAGCGGCTGCAGAAGATGAGCGCGACCGACGCACTCAGCATGGTCGGTCTGGACCAGAGGTTTGTTGAGAGCGAGCTGCGGCTGGTGGAGAGCCTCGCCCAGGGCAAGGCCATCGAGCACCATCTCGAGCCGAGCTACTTTGGGGCGATGCGCACGGCGCTCGATGCGGCGCAGCTAGCGGAGCGCCAGCAGGCGTGAGCCTTCACGTTTCCCCACAGAGTGGAGCGCCAGCAGGCGTGAGCCTTGGCCGTCGCAGCGGGCCGGCGGGGTGACTTTGGCGTGAGCTTCGCTGGTGTGGATAGGACAGAGGTCGGGCCGACTTGCCATCGACGGATGGTACAACAGAGCACGCAGCAGGCAAAGGAGGTACATGAGAAGACTAGTAGACTGAGGCTAAGGCTGCGCAGCGGGGAGCACGGAGGAAAGAAACCTTCGAGCTTGGTGCACTTGCTCCTTGCAGCTTCGGTGATATCGACTCAATAACACACAGAGCAGCTGTAAGGTACCACCTCGCCCGTAATGGCCACGCCGTAGTAGTATACGATAACGATAGCGCGGGCTAGAGGGGCGCGGGGGGGCGGCGCGGGGGGCGGCGCGGGGGGGCGGCGCGGGGGGCGGCGGGGGGCAGCGGCGGTACCGGCGGGGTACGACTTACGACTACGTAATGTAATAGAAATGTAGCACGGGTCTACTAGGCTACATAATGTACCGGTGCGGTACGGAGTACCGTACGCCCTTGACGCTCGGAGCCGCCGCGCCGACCGTATGCGAAAGCGTAGCTACACAGACGAGATACTTAGATCCGATCCGGAGATCGCGTCTTGTGAGTTCTCGGGCCGTACAGCGCAGGCTCCTACACATGCTACAACCATCCGATCGCATCCGCCTCCAAAGCAAACAGCTGAAGGTCTCTCGAAGCGGAGGCGTGGTGCGATCGCTCGCGGTACTAGTCAGGTCGAGGGGCGTCGAGCGGAGCCGCGGCCTCCAGCCTTGTGCTCGCCCTGATCGAGATGCATGGGCTCGCGCTGGCTGCGTCTGCGTCTCGCGCCGAGCGCCGCGTGCCGGTGTGGAGACCCTCAACCTCCTTCCTCGTCCCTCGCCGCCTCTCGCGCCGGCGCCGCACGTGCCATGGCCTTTCGGGCGCTCAGCACGGCGCTCAGTCCCGATGGGCGAGGCGCTCAGCACGGCGCTCACTCCTTGGGCAGTTTGTTCTCGAGGAAGCGTACGTAGCGCGGGTGCAGGTGGGTGCCATCGAGGGAGAGGCCGTCGGCGAGCGCCGAACCGTCGGCCGTTACGAGATCCCCAAAGAAGTCGAGCATGTAGAGCGATGGCTCCTTGGCGACGGCGGCTCGCAGCTGCACGTTGAACATGGTGACGATGTGGCGCGTCTCGTTGAGCACCGGCGGGATCGGATGCACCATCAGCCGGAAGCGCCGCTCGCGCTGCAGCGAGCGGAGCACGCTCATGTAGATGGAGATTGTGTGGGCAATGCCCGCGGCGAGGTCGGTGTAGCGCGCACGCTCGACGGCAAGCAGCAAGCCCTCGCGGCAGTCGATCTCGCCGAAGATGCACACGACGGGCGCGCCGTCAGGGATGGATCGCGTGGCCGCATGGAAGTTGGCTTTAGGGAAGAAGTCGGAGCCCTCACGCAGGTGCCAGATCTTGCACCCGGTCACCAGCCGCGGCACGAGCATGTGCGCGGACCCCTTATACTGCACGGTGCGCCAGGCAGGCGAGAGCGAGTGTGAATCGCCTGCCACGTACAGCGGCGGCAGGGCGGGCAGCTGCGCGGGCAGCGTGCTCAGCAGCTGCGCCACGCAGCAGTAGTACGCGTTCTCATTGCGCACGCGCGTCAGGTGCAGGTCCTTGACCTCACGGACCGGCTCGACGAGTGCCACGAGGCGTGGGAGCACCTCGAGCGCGCCCGCGGCGAACAGGACCTTGACGACTGTGTACGCGAGCGCGAGCACGTCGAGCTCGGCCTCCTTGTACGTGTTCGGCGGCTTGAGCTTCGGGTTACGCTTCTCGGCGTCCTCGCCCGCAAAGGGCGGCAGCTCCATGGGCGGCGCGCCCGCCGGCGCGCCGCCGTCGGCGCCGTCGGCGTACTCTGTGTCCACGGACCAGAGGAGTTTGGCAAGGGCGCCACGCTCGGGGATCGCGGCCGCGAGCTCGGCGAGCTGTAGCGTCGCCACGCTCGCCGTCGGGTTGGCCTCGCAGTGGCGGGCGGCGACCTCGAGCGCGAGATGGTACTTGAGGTTGAGCTCGTGCAGATGCATCAGGTTGAGCGCGTACGAGGGCTGCTCGGGCGCGTGGGCGACGCATTGGTCGTACAGCTCGATGGCCTCACTCACTCCCGAGTGGTCCTTGACGACCGAGGCGAGGAAGGCGAGCGCGGACGCGGACGACTTGGAAGCGGGGAGGTGCTGGCCGAGGAACTCGATGCCATCAGGCTGGCACAGCGTCTTCGCGAGCAGCCGCCGGATCGGCTCGTCCTCCGACTTGGCGACCACGAGGCGTAGATAGATCTTGAGCGCGTCCTCCGTCTGCCCGAGATCGAGAGCTGCCTGCCCATAGGCGAGCAGCACCTCCTGGTCCTCCTGGTCGGCGGCGAGCAGCTTCTGGAGCATGCCGCCGCCCTCCTTGCGCATCCCCGCTTTGAACAGGCGCAGCCCGAGGGCGATCTCGACGGAGCGCCGCTTCTTGGGGCGCGTCGACGGCACGAGAGCGAGTGCCTCCCGCAGCGCCTCCACCGCCTCCTCCTGGTCGTCGACGAGTACATGCGCCTCCGACAGCTTAAGACGCGTCTCCACGTCCTTGGGCGCCGCCTTGGCCGCCAGCCCGAGCCACTTGAGCGCGCCCTCGGCGCGCTCGTTGTACAGCTCGATCTCGCCGAGCTTGCGAGGGATGGCGACGAACTGGGCGGGAAGCGCCGCGCCACTCATGCCCGAGCGCTCCAGCGTCGCGAGCACCTCCTTCCAAATCTCGGCGGCCCGCTTGAACTGCTTGGCCTCGAACGCCGCGTCGGCAGACTTGAGGATGGGCGCGAGCGCCTTCTTGAGCTCTTCGTGCGCCGACGTCGACGCGCTCGCAGTCGACGGCGCTTCCGAGCTTGCCACCGCCGCTGCGGCCGCGACGACCGCAGGCGCGGTAGGAGCCTGACGGGTCGCAAAGAGGTCGCAGCCGTCACTGGCCACGTGCGCGACGCACGCACTCGGGCTGATCGCCACGCCGTCCTTGGTCGCCAACGCGACTTCCACCGCCTGCAGCTTGGGCGCCGACGGGTTGGCTGACGCAAAGGCAGCTGCGAAGCGCGCCGAGAGCTCGATGCACGTCGCCGCCGAGGCGACGGGCCACTCGACGGCCAGCGTGTACGCGGGCTCGTCCTCGTGGTGGATGTAGATCCTCATTGTGTTCGGCGCTCTGCAATTGCCACGTTGGAGGCAAGGTGTTCGCGATCCCATTCATACTCGTCGAGTCAAGTCAAGTCAAGTCAAGTCCTTGAAACACACGACGCGCACACACTCCCCCCTGCACAAGGGCCTCTTTGGTCGCTGTTGCTGTTCAACACAACGCGCAAAGCTCCGGACCCCCAAGCACGAGGACCTCATTAGTCGGCTATCGCTATGGACGGTCGAGTAATTGAGTGCGCAACGCTATTTCGCTGTTCCCCATCCTATTTAAGGGATCGACTTTGCCGGCTGGATGCAAGCGGAGTCCGGAGAGTAGACTTTCTACTACGCACGGGGGCGTCGTACACACTTCTCACTTGAAGACGTTGTGGAATCTCTACAAAAACAGGTCATACTTGTCAAAAATGAGGAGAAAAAGGTCCGCTCGCGTTGTCACAGTCGTCAGACGTCCCTCGACGGGGGACCGGGCAGGAGACCCACGCGCGCCACCCTGCACGGGGACGCCACGCCGCCATGCCGCCATGCAGGCTCCGCACCGTGTGTCAGATCCGCCTCTCTACCAAGATGAGCACCTCGCACAGCCGTGCGCGCACTGTGGACACGTGCCTCGTTGGATCTCAAGCCGCGCACACTACGCGCTCTCCAAAGCTGCATGCCCCTGGTGCTGCCATCGCCGCCGTGCCAGCTCGCCTATTGCCGCCGCCTCAATCGACCTTGCGAGGCTTGCTGCGCTTCTCGGCGCCCTTGGGGGACGCCTTCGGCTCCGGCTCCGGCTCCGGCTCCGGCTCGGGCTCCTCCTTCTCCTCTCCCTCCGCCTCCTCCTCCTCCTCGCCCTCCGCCTCATCGGCCTCAGCCTCCGCCTCATCAGCCTCAGCCTCAGCCTCATTGGCCTCGGGCACAGGCGCAGGCCCGTCCTTGTCCTTCGTGCCGCCGCCGCGGCAGCAGAGCAGGAAGATGATCGGTACGAGGCCGATGAGCGCCGAGCCTAGCACGATGAGCGGGGTCTCCAGCGTGTAGTAGTACGCCTGCTTCGCATAGTACTTGACGCTGCCCACGAAGCCCTCCTCACGCTCGTTGTCACGCTTGGTTCCCTTGGACGCTGCCTCGGCCGCCTTGCGCACATCGAACGTCTTAGCGGCGACTGCCTTGGCGACGGCCGGATCGCTGGCCAGGAGCACGTTGTCGAAGAGGATGCCGTCCTGCATCGTCCACAGCTCGATGCCAATGCCACCGATGGGCGCCATCGCGTACGGCTTGCTGTCCTCGAAGTAGTTCGGATTGTCAACCTTTCGCGGCGTCCACACGCCCTTGTAGGCGGGGTTGTCGACCTTGGGCGCGTACCACTTGCCCTTGTACTCCGGGTTGGAGATCATCGGCGCCTTCCACTCGCCGCACCCGTGCTTGGCGCAGTCCGGATTCGGGATGAGCGGCGCCTCCCATTCGCCATCCTCCTCCGCGTCCCAATCGGATGGCTTCTCTGCGGAGCTGTCGGGCACCAGCTCGGGCGCGTCGTCGAGCCACTCGGCGGGCTTGCTCTTGGCCGGATCGGGGATCTGCATCGGCGCGTCCTCGTCCCAGTCCGCGGGCTTCGTCGCGCCGGGCTCGTCCATCTTCGCCTCATCCACCCAATCGGCCGGCTTGCTGTCGGACGGGTCGTCAATGACCTTTGGCGGGTTGATCGGCGGCGCAAAGTCGGAGTCGCTCGTGAGGCTCGCGGTCTTGACCTCCTTGTTGTCGACGAGGATCTTGACCATGTTGTCCGTCCCTACGATCGCCGTGTACAGGTGCACCTCCTTGTCGGTCGCCGGCTTGGGCGGCGTCACGAGGTGCTTCTCCTCCCACTCGCCCGTCTTCGGGCTCTTGTGCCGCAGGATGAAGTGCACCTTGTTGGTCTCGCCGCACCTATCCGGGCCGAACATGAGCGTGTACGGCGTCTCCGCCTTGAAGCCCTCGGCGTCGAGCGCCTCCGTCGACGTCAGGAGCTTAAGGTAAGCGCCACCGCACGTCAGGCCGTTCTTGAGCTGCAGCTCATACTGCACGACGAGGCCGGCCGTCTCGGGCACGAACGGCTTCTCGAAGAGCGTCGAGACCGCATGCTTGCGCGCCTGGTCACCGACCACAAGGCCCTTGTCGCCCGGAATCAGCTTGTCGTCCGCGTACGGCTCGAGGTTCCAGCGGCCCGAGAAGTCGGCATCCTTGCTCACCTTCCACGTCTCCTGCCACGAGCCGAGGAATGGCTCGAAGAAGAAGGCGCCCTCGACGGTTGCCGGGATCTCGCCCGCAGGCACTGCCTCCTCGGCCGCCTCCTCGGCAAAGGCGAGCGCCGCGACGCATACCAACAGGAATCGCATCATTCGATGCCACGTGTCGTGAGGCCAAGAATCATCAGAAACTTGACGAAACGGAAGTCTGTATGTCAAGTCGCGTCGTCGTGGTCACCCTCCTCGAGTGATCGCGCGTAAATGGCCGACGCTCTGCCAAGGCGTGAAGCCTGCAAGGGCACCGCCGTGGAGCTGGATGACGCGCCTTTCCGTGGGAGCGTGAGGGCGCCGCCGCCGCCGGTCGTCGACGGCGCCACGCTGCATGCCGCCGCCGAGGCGTACGCAGCAAAGCTTGCTACGCTGGCACAACAGCAGCACGGAAGTCAGCAGCCCAGGGACGCAGCACCGCCAGCCACAGCAGCCGTGCGCGCTGCCGTGGTGATTCGTCCGGTGCTGCGCGATGAGCACGCCACGCTTGGTACGGCGCTTGTCGGCCGCACAGCCGCCTCACACGCGCAGCACGAATACGTCGCGTGTTTGGCAGAGCCTCCGCCTTCGCGCTGGGTGCACTTGCTGTCAGAGACCCGTTGTCGGGGCTATCCCACGAGCGAGGTGCAGTCGCAGCTCTTCGAGGCCGACGCTGTCTTCGGCCCGTGTGCCTCGTCGGCCGAAGTCTTCGAGGGAGCGGTGCGCCCGCTGGCCGATCGCGTGCTCAGCGGTCGAGAAGCTTGCCTTGTGTGCTTCGGTCAGACGGGCGCTGGAAAGACGTACACGAGCACGGCGATGCAGCGCGCGGCCGTGGGCTATCTGCTCGAGCATGCGCCGCGCCTCCGCATTGCCTTCTTCGAGGTCTACGGCGAGAGCTGCCGCGACTTGATGTGTTTCGAGCCCGGCGCGACCGTGACTGTATCGGAGGCGACGGCCGCGGACGCGAAGGCGGACGCGGACGCAAACGCGGAGGGGGAGGTGGAGGTGGAGGCGGAGGTAGCCGTGTCAGCGACTCTCGAGCTTCGCGAGGCGGCGAACGGCGAGCTTCACGTCATCGGCTTGCGTGAGCATGAGGTGAGCAGCGTCGTGGCGGCAGAGGCATTGCTACATGACGCAAACTGCACACGACGGACGGCGGCCACGGCAAGCAACGCGCGCTCGTCGCGCTCGCACGCGATCTGTGTTCTCACGCCGCTCACCCTGCTGCCACCTCCGCCAGAGCGGCCGCCAGTGCCGTCTCCGCCAGCCGCCCCCCTACCGCCAGCGCCAGCCTCGCTTCTGCTCGTGGACCTTGCTGGCTCAGAGCGGCGCGAAGACATCACCGCCACGATGGCGCGCACGGTCGGCCGTGCCGCCCAAGCGTTGCTCAACGAGACTCGCGCGACCAACCTCGCGCTCGCAACCCTCAAGGACTGCGTACGGCTGCAGCGCGCCGCCGACGCCGCCCATACCTCCGAGGCCGGCGCCGCAGCGGACGCCGGATCCGCGTCGATCGCATCGGGGGCGCCGAGAACAAGCACGATCCATGTGCCCTACCGGCGCTCAAAGCTGACGCGCATACTGAAGCCCTATCTCGAGGGGTGCGCGGCGGATGAGAAGGCGGAGGCGGAGGCGGAGGCGGAGGCGGCGGCGGCGGCGAGGCGCGCGCCTTCCCCGCGCTGCCTCTTCCTGGCCCATGTGCACCCGCTGCGCTCGCAAGCCAAGCACACGACCAACACGCTCGAGTTCGTCGCGTCCCTCTTCGGACAGAGCCGCGCGTCGCAGGAGCGCGCCGCATTCAATGCCGTTGAGGCGTGGTCGGCCGCCAAGGTCGTGCGCTGGGTGGCGACCCTCGAGGGAGGCCGTTACGCGCCGCTTGCCCCGTGCTTTGGTGGGCTCAGTGGCAAGCGGCTGGCCACCGAGTGGCGTGGGACCATCATTAAGACTGTGCGCGCGCAGGGGGGCACCGAGGACGACGCCCTCGCCATCTACGATGCCTTCCACGTCGAGCTGCGTAGGGCCGCTGCCATCGCTAAAAAGGGCGCGAGCAAGACTCCAGGCCAGGAGGTTGAAGAGCCCCATTGAAAATTAGTGCGCGGGTTGTTCACACCCGACACCTCGAATTCACAGTCAATGTTTATAATTCACACCCGTTTGTGCGCGCTTTTCGTGCGGCGAGCATCGGGCATTATGCGCACGAGCGTCACGCTCGGCAACTTGAGACGCGGCGCCTTCCTCGCCGCCACGTCGCTGGCAACCTGTCGAGCGAGTTCCGACCTATCAGCGTGCGCCGCTGCGGCCGACGCGCCGAAAACGACATCACTCTCGTGGTTCTACAACAAGCCCGTTCGGCTGAGGATAGCATTTGTGCGTCATGGAGAGAGTGCGCTGCCAGGGAGATTCGATCACGTCATGGGCAGCCCGCAAGCACTTGCGATGTGCCTGGCCGTACCAGCGTCTCTGAGTGTGACCCGCTGACATTGGGCGCATCGCAGGCATGAATAACGTGTTCGAATCCCAGGGCGAGGATGCGTACGTCGCACGCCGAACGCCAGACCCTGATCTCAGCCCGCGAGGCTTTGTGCAGGCGCAACAGCTCGGCGCCTTCCTAGGCGACTTGGACGCAAGCTCGCTGCTTGGCATTCATCCGGTGAGCGAGCTGTGGGTTAGCCCAGTCAAGCGCACGCTGCAGACAATGCAGCCGACGGCGCTGAGCCTCGGCCTGCCGCCCAAGGTACGGCTCGACTGCTTCGAGGCGGGCGGCATCTACCAGAGCGACGCCACGTACACGAGCTTTGAGGCGCGCGGCGGGCTGACCCGGAGCGAGATGGAGCGCATGTTCCCTACGTTCGAGCTGCCAGCGGGTGTGACCGATCATGGTTGGTACCCTCCCGCTGGCACGCGCGACGGCAAGGAGACGGAGGACGAGTGCCGTGCGCGCGTGGCAGGCGTGGCGGCCTCGCTCAAGGCTGAGGCCGCCACGCTCACCGAGAGCAAGCAGGTGGTGCTCGTGGTCCATTACGACTTCCTGTGCGCGTTGCTCGACGAGCTTCTCGGGCGCGGCGAGGTGCCTCGCGGGCCCTTTGTCAACTTTCGTCATTACAACACGGGCATCAGCGTCATCGACATTCAGCAGGATGGCACCGTGGTCACCTCGATGCTCAACGCCGTCCCGCACCTGGTGGGCCGGCCTGATCTCGTGTCCGGGTTTGACATGAAGTGAGTCAAGGCTCTAGAACGAGCCGAGCTATGAACTCCGAGCTGTGGACTCCGAGCTATGAACGAGCCGAGCTATGAACGATCCGAGCTATGAACTCCGAGCTATGAACTCCAGCCGATGACGCGCCAGCCGATGACGCTCACGATGACGCCCATGCTGTTGCCGGCATTTTGAAAGACTTCCTTATGGGCTTTGTGTAGAATGGAAGGCCCTCGGCCACCACAACGGTCTCTTGATGCCGCTCTGGGGTGGGGACACGACGGTCCGCGAAATTTTTGAGCTTCCGCGCCGGGACGGTTCGCGGCTTCCGCTGCCCAACGCCGCCAAGCGCCAAGGAACATAAACACCCCACTTTGTGCGAACTAAGACAAGTGTTCACCATGCTTTGTGTACAGTGCGCCCAGGAGCCAGGTAGAAAGGGTTGCGGTGCAGAGCAATTTGGGTGGTTCGTATCCGCATTACCCATGTACTTACGTCTTACCTACTATTCGTGCGCACGCGGATGCACCCTGCCATCAGCCGGAACGCGGAATCGCGGATGAATTGCCTACCCTACTTGTGATGCGGTGGCGCCATGGGTGGCGCGCCCTACAGGACCGTGCCGTGCGCGGCACCTCTCCTCAAATCGCAAGCGCCTCCTCCAAAAAATGCTTCGCGGCGACCCAGCTCGCCCTTGCAGCGTGCGCGTCGTAAGCAAACTGCGGCTTCTCATTGAGCGCCTGCGCAGGGTTGGTGAAGCCGTGCAGCGTGCCGCCTCCGAAGCTCAGCAGCTGCCAGTGGGCTCTGAGCCGGCTCAGTTGGCTGAGGCAGGCCGAGAGCGCCTCGGGCGGCACGTAGGGATCGGCGTCGGCGTGGCAGAGCAGGACGCGCGCCCGTAGCGAGGCGACACCCGGCGCGACCGGGAGGGCGTCCACGAGCCCGTGGAACGAGACGACCGCGCGCAGGCCCTCGGGGTCGGTGCGCAGCAGGTCGAGTACCGCGCGCCCCCCAAAGCAGTACCCGAGTGCAGCGATGCGCCGCACGTCCACGAGCGGCGACGCCGAGAGCGTCTCCATGGCAAGGCGCATGCGCCTTGCGAGCATCGAGCGGTCGTCAGCAAGCGCCTGGCGCACGGGCGTCGCCCACGAAGGGTCCCACCCGCGACCGCAGTCGTCACCGAAGCAATCGACGATCAGGACCACGTAGCCATGGCTCGCAAGCGCCTCGGCGCGCCACAGGAGAAACAGATCGGACGGGCCGACGGCCGTGTGAACCAGAAGTATGCCCGGTCGCTCCCTGGCGGTCACATTCTTGCCCTTGGACCACACGAGCCGTCCAAATAGTGGTGTGTCGCCATCATAATATGTACTCGGCACCGATGTGATGGCGAGATGCTCATGCTGCGCCAGCTCCGTGTCGGCTGCCCACGCTGCACGCAGCACCTCTGCCTGAGCGTCCGAGGCAGCCACTCGAGGTGAATCTAAGGTGCCAGCACCCATGCCTGTTGCGGCAAGAAGTGGCTTGAGCGTGCGGCTGTGAAGGCGGCGTGCACGCATCACGGCCGTGGCGACAATGCTGCCCACGGCCGTGAAGGAACACAGTGCGAGGAGAACGATGGGTTGTGAGCTGAAGCCGAGCATACTCAGTCCGCGGGTGTGTCTTGGGTGTCGAATTCTAAACACTGGCTATGAAACAAAACATGCCTTCGCGCAAGATCTCTCTTCGTTCGTTCGTTCGTTTCAGGGCCCTCTCGGCCAGACACACACCCACAAGCCCCGAAAAGGCGTGCGTGGGAGGCGCTCACACAGACACACTTTACACACGTTGACGGGAGCCTCCCTGAAAAGGTCCCGGGGTATCGACGGCCTCTTGGGAAGTGACGGGGGTGCTCTATAGAGGGGGGGTAATCAAGTTGCCCCGCGCGCGTAGCGTGCGGGTTTTCAGCCCGCCGCAGGCGCGAAAATTTTGGCGATATTGACTGTAAATCACTACATTTAGGCCCTGAAATTGATGCCACTCACGCACTATTGACTGCGACGTACATGAATGTACCGACTACTACGATGACACACTAGCCACAAATGACAAAAGCAACTGTCTCGCTCACTAATCCGCCCGCTCTCTCGACTGCATGGCCGGTATCCATGACGAGCTTGAGCCTGAAGTCAAGATATCCTTGACCGAAAGCTGAATTGTAGCCTCACACCGCCCTGCAGAGCACACGAGAGTCAGCAACGAGCACAAGCTGAGTCGTCATCTGCGTGTGTAGTCAGTCGAGGCTCACAAGGCGGGCATTACACTGTTTGCAGCTGATTGCTGGTCGACTGCTGCTCATCACTGTGCTTGGCCCACTGCTTCCAGCGGCTGGTGGCCGCCGCCTTTGCTGCCTCTTCCTCTAGCAATTCTTTCGCTTTTGCTGCAGCCTTTGCGGCGGCTGCTGCGGCGCGACCACCCTTCTCCTGCCAGTAGCAGGCAGGCAGGCCAGCCTTGCT
>Ga0210243_101579_pt1 | contig 15894 bp, 19 predicted proteins | sample ChrtobMeP5a_32mM_FD_155461 | JGI IMG/M metagenome (GOLD analysis project Ga0210243, IMG submission 155461) | Chrysochromulina tobin associated microbial communities from unialgal haptophyte culture, Seattle, Washington, United States - P5a_32mM | ecosystem: Host-associated > Algae > Haptophytes >...
TAAGTGCACGGTCGAGGCCTCCACATTCTCAGCGAAAAGGTGATTGGCAAGAGCTAATGCTTGTAGAGATGGCGATGGCGGCTACTGATTTTCCGCCCCCGGCCCGGCCGCCGCCGCCGTAGGGCACTTATGAGCGGCCGCCGCCGTAGGGCACTTTAAGGGAGGCCGTCGTGCAGCACTCACGTGCCTCGTACATAGGGTTAGACACACAAACGTCGACGCCGAGACGAGCGAGGTCTCGCCCCGGTCATCGGACGCTTCAAGACAAAAGCACTGCGGCGCCTCCCGGACTTCATTGAGCCTTTGGTGACGGTCGCGTGCCGCGAGGATCTTCTTGATCTTGTCTCGGTCCTGTGCGCGGATCGCTGCCTTGAGCTCGTCTTCTTGAAGCGGCATTGCTGCAGGCGCCGCCGGCGGTGGTGGCGAAGGCGGAGGCGGCGGCGGCGGCGCCGGCGCCGGCGGTGGTGGCGAAGGCGGAGGCGGCATCGGCGATGGTGGCGATGGCGGCAGAGGCGATGGCGGTGCCTCGTCGACCTCCTCCTCCTCGTCCTCCACATCGTCCTCCACATCGTCCTCTTCCTCCTCATCCTCCTCGTCCTCCACGTCGTCCTCCACATCGTCCTCTTCCTCCTCGTCCGCCACCGTCGCCTCTTGCTCCTCGTCCTCCACGTGCTCCTTGCGCAGCTTCTTGCGCTCGGCCTTGGCTCGCTCGTTCTCCTGCTTGCGCTTCACCGGGTCGTAGGGCGTCCCGTCCAGCAGGACGTATCCGGTCAAAGTGAGGTTGACACCTCGCGGAGGCCTGCCCATGAGGATCGGCAGGCCGAGTCGCTTCTTCATGGCCGTCCGAGCAAGACGACTGGCGTTCGGCATCGTCGATGGACGCCACAAATGACTGAGAAATGAGCTCAAAACTTAGACTCCAAAACTTAAGCTCATACACATCATGGCTACACACCCCCGAAACGAAACGACGAAACGACAAACGGGGGTGGGGAAGCCGGCGGTAGCACTCTAAACATAAACTTTGGCTGTGAAACACACGACGCGCACACTCTCCGGACCCCCTAGCACAAGGGCCTCTATCGCTATGGACGGAGGTGTGGCCGACACAACCTGGCTATACACTGGCCGTGTGTTTGCACGTGCCGCGTACGCGCGCGACTCGATGATTGTCCATTGTCGAGAGTTAATTTGGTCGTGGTACAGGGCGCTCGAGTAGCGGGGTTTAACTCACCTTGCGTGCACTGCCTCAGGTCTGTGGTCCCTCCGGCTCCGCGGTCCGTCAAGAGCTGAAGCTCAAGCGTCAAGGCCCGCGGCCGCGCGCGCGCACCCGTCGAGTACCTTGAAGGGTAGGTATTATTATGTGAGTCTTGTGTGTGTTGTGGCGCGCCCGGGTGCCTCCGCGGGACAGCTTCTAAAGTCACAGAGGCCCTGGGACTCCTGGGCGTCTCAGACGTCGGGGACTTATTTTAGGCGATCTCGAGGGTTTTATAGGCGGCGTGGCGCGCGGCGGCGGGACCACCGCGGGCGCACCGGACCTAGAGAGGGGAGAGAGTCTCCTCTATAACACGCTGGTATCATGCTTTTCAGCGCGGAGGGCGGCCGTCGTTAGGAGAAGACAGCGCCCCTGCGCCCTGCGCTTACCACCTCGCTTGTCTCTGGCACTGTGGTCTAGTGCGCGAGCCCAATAAATCTCTGGCGGCTCATACGTGGGAGGGGGTCCCTATTGCCCATGCGCATGCTTTGACACTGGTCTCACAAGAACTTGCTGTTGGGGCGGCCGCTCTGCTTCTCGACACGCTCCTGGGCGATCGGGGCGTGGGGGGGGCGACAGCATGCTTTTATTTCGGTTGCATGGCGATTCCGGGGAAAGTCTTGGCTTGGGAGAGGCGCAGCAGAGCTGCACACCTGCTCATTCTTGACGACAAAGTACAAGGCGATGGGCACGGCAAAGCCCCAGAAGGCAATATCCAGCGTTCGCCGAGCCGTGAATCTGAAGCGCAGGTGGTAATCCTCCTTGTACTTCGCCCACTTCTCAATTGCCGGGTTGCTGTGACACGAGCGCCGAAAGGGTGCGAGCGGGTCGGTGAGGGGAGAGAGGCACATATGCGCGGAGTGCGCGTTGAGAGGGGGCGCTGCTCACGGACGCCAGCTCAGCGGATCTCCCGGTGCACCACCATCACCACGACCAAGACCCATCTTCTCGGTGAGGGCTCTTGTGTGGGGGCAGAGACAGCGTGGACCACAAGGCGCCCAGTACAGCGTTTTTAAAACTCTGATGAATCGCTCCGAATTGCTTGGCATCAGCCCGGCGAGAACAAGCAGAAGTTTTTTGCGACTTTCTTGAGTTCTTGAACGAAATTTGGCGCCACGACGCGATGCCAGTCGGCGCGATCAAGAAGGCTCCACCAGGCGCTGGCAAGAGCCCCGCCTCGGGAAATTTGCTTGCGGCAGCACTGCTCGTGCTTGGTCAGGGCGAAGAACCCGAGATCCTCGAGAGCGACGAACCGATCCGAACGGCGGCCAAGGTCAAGGGCGCCGCCAGGGAGAGGAAGAGGCCGGAGAAGAACAAGGCGCCGGAGAAGAACAAGGCGCCGGAGAAGAAGGCAGCGCCTGCACGAAAGAACGCGCCAAAGCAGCAGCCGTCAGCAGCTGCGTCCTCCGCTGCCGCCGCCGCCGAGGATGACGACGAGGAGGCGCTGCCAGATTTGCCACCCGCACCAAGTGTGAAACACTTTTGGCGCGGGGTACCGCCCTCCATTGCTGCCATGCGCAAGGCGGGGTACCTCGGTGACGAGCGCCAGCTCAAGACGGTGTGGGCTTGGGTGCGCGACCAAGGGGACGGCGCCGTGTGGCCCACGCCCACCGCAGGCGTGCAGGAGGCCGTCCGGTTTGACTCGTGCGGCTGGCCGAGCGACAACTCGACACCCGAGGAATGGATTACATACCTTACGTTCTGGACGGCCCTACGCGAGCAGCTTGTGGGCGGCGCGTCGCGAGCGCAACGGCGCGCGGCTTCGAACCAGCTGGAGCAATTTGGTCGCTCTTGAGGACACCGCTCTTGAGGGGGCTTTGTGTCGCCCACCCTTGTGGTTTCGGCAACCCTTGGAAGGATCGCAGCCGTGGCGGGACGTTTGCAAGGAGAGGAGTTGGCGCGCAGTGTTTGGAGGCGAAGGCGATGGCACGCGGCTCCGCGCCTGTGTGCACCATTTGACATACCGCCACGCCCAGGCGAGAGGCGTTACCCCGTAGGGTGCGCAGGCTGGCGCGGCTCTGGCTGGCCGGCGTGGCATCCATAGCAATGATCAGATGAGTCATATATCTATATTTAACAGTAGCTTGTGTGGCGCGCCACTGGCGGAGTGAGAGTGTGGAAAAAAGAGGCATGCATTAACTAAAGCTTTGATTCTTATCAGTGTGTGCAGTGTCAATCGCACACTCTCTCAGGCTATAGTGCGGGTCTGCCTTATCCTCCGCGAGCATGACCTGAGACCTCGCTCGTGCAGCGCGCACATGTGCACACGAAGCCGTACTTGTGCAAGAGCAGCTCCTGGCGCTCGGCTCGGCTCTGCTCGAGGTCCACATAGCTAATGCACAGCTCGTCACCCGCAGCGATGGGCTCGCCCGCTACGAAGGAGACCCGCGACGTCGCACCGCAGGCCATCAATACATTCGGAGCGCACGAATGGTTGAAGCAGCTCGCGAGCCCCGGCAGCAGCGCTGCGACCCGCGCTCCCTGAGTGAGCGTGAGCTCAAAGGCATTGAGCTGTGCGGCGCCCAACAGCCGCCGATAGCGCGCCAAAGGCAGAAGAAGCTCGAGCGTCGCGCGGTTGGATAGCCCTGCGGCACAGAAGCTCTCAATCAGCTGGGCATGCTCGGTCGCGGTCTGCGCTGCCGCCTCGTCGTGCAGCTCGGCAAAGCACAGCTCGAGTGGCGCCCACGAGTCGGGTAGCCGTCCGGATGCCTTGATCTCGGCAAGCAACGACGCGAGAAGTGAGGCGATGAGCAGTGGGAACTTGCGCCCCTGCTGCTCGTGCAACGCCCGGAGGCCGCTGAGATCGACACGATCCAGCATCGCACCGCCGCGTGCCGTGTAAGCATTCACGCACGTGATCGAGCAGTGCCGGCCGTGCTTAGACAGCGCGAGCGGCGCAAGGCACTCAAGACACCGATCTACGTCAACCGTCTTGAGCACGTGTGCCATTGGCACACACTCGTGCAGAGTGGTGCCAGCGCCGAGGTCTTTGAGCGCGACCACAGCGCGACCCTTTCCGGCAAGCTCGTTGATAGTGATCCATGGAGAACAGTTCACTGCGGCATGGAGCCAACGACGGCGGCCACTGGTGCTCACCCGCATGAATACCTGATGAAAAGTGTGTAACGTAAGCGCCGCGCCGCGCGCGCAGCGTGCCGCGTCGTGCCAACGTCAGGCGCGGCTGATTGGGTGTGCGGGATTTTTGCGATTCCGGCGAGAAAGTTTCCACACACCGTGGCATGAAGGAAGACCGTCTCTCAATTGCCGCCACCTTCACCTCCGAGCCGATCGGCCGCTGGCTCGAGTGGTGGCTCGCGCGGGTTGGCTGTTGTGTTGAAGTCACCTTTGCGGCCTACGGCCAGCTTGAGCGCGAGCTGCGTAGCCCTCTCGCCTTCCGCGGCGCGGTGAGCTGCATCGGCCTTCTGCGGCTCTCGGATTGGCACAGAGACGACGCCTTTGACGCTAGCATCATGCAGGCCGCGCTCGATACCTTCACGGATTCGGTGCGGGTGGCGCTGGCGAATTTACCGCGGCTCTGCCTCGTCCTCTGCCCGAGCCGGCCATCGGCGCACGCAGCGCAGTACGAGGTGGCAGCCGCTCGTCTGTGCGCACTTGCGGCACAGGAGCCTCGACTCTGCGTGATCGACGCGAGCGTGGCCGCGAGCTCCTACGGGGTGCTGGACGTGCACGACGCAGTCGCCGACGAGCTCGGGCACGTGCCCTACGCCGAGCCGATGTGGTGCGCGCTCGGCGCGGCAACTGCACGGGGCTGCTTGGCAGCACTCGCGCCGCCACTCAAGTTGATCGTGGTGGACTGCGACTACACCCTATGGCATCACGCGGTCGGTGAGGTGGGTGCCGCGGGCGTCCGCTTCGAGGCCCGTCACCTCGAGCTCCATCGTCGTCTGCTCGAGCTCCGTTCGCGTGGGGTCCTGCTGGCGCTCGCCTCGCGCAACGTCGAGGCCGACGTCTGGGCGGCGCTCGAGACGGCGCCCGACATGGCGCCCGAGACGGCGCCCGCCATGGCGCCCGCCACGGCGCTCGGCGCGCCATCGAGGCTTGATGAGCGGCCGCCGGGCGTGGAGGCAATGGCGGCAACTTTGGCCGGCGGTGCGGTGGCCACCACGCCTCCACCCGTCGCGCCTCCACCCGTCGCGCCTCCACCCGTCGCGCCTCCACCCGTCGCGCCTCCACCCGTCGGCGTCACGTCGGAACTGCGACGGCTCAGCCGGCAGCATTTGAGTGCGTACCGGATTGCGCCGAGCTTGCACAAGGGAGCTGCGGTGGCGGCTCTGTGCGCCGAGCTGCGCTGCGGTCCGGAGTCATGCCTCTTCATCGACGACAACCCAAGCGAAGTGGCGGCTGTTCGGGCGGCCCTTCCATCGTGCGCCTGCTGGTGCGCGTGCCGCATATGCATGCATCTGAGTGCTCACCACGGCGCCCTGGCGGCAAGCATGCATCTGAGTGCTCACCACGGCGCCCTGGCGGCATGCATGCATGCATTTGAGTGCTCACCACGGCGCCCTTCCCCACAGGTGTATGCCGCAGACCGACCTGGAGGCCCGCGCCCAACTAGCGCACGTCTGGCGGCTGGATCCGGACTGCTGTGGGACCTTGAGCGGTGACGTGGCCGCGAACGTGCGCGCGGCGTCGCTGGCAGCAGAGGGGGAGAGGCACGCGCTGCGCCGAGCAAGCGGCTCACTGGGTGCCTACCACGAGCAGCTCCAGGTCAAGATTGAGATTCGTCACGGCAGCTGTGGATTGCCGTCTGATTGCCATCTGATTGCCATCTGATTGCCATCTGATTGCCATCTGATTGCCATCTGATTGCCATCTGATTGCCACCCTCTTCAGGTCAAGATTGAGATTCGTCACGACAGCCGTGGATTGCCATCTGATTGCCATCGGATTGCCATCTGATTGCCATCTGATTGCCACCCTCTTCAGGTCAAGATTGAGATTCGTCACGACGTGCTCCGCGGCGGCGGCGAGGGCGGCGGCGGCGGCGAGGGCGGCGGCGGCGTGGGCGGCGGCGGCGAGGGCGGCGGCGGCGAGGGTGCCGGTGCTGAGACCAACCGGGTGACTCTCAAGTCTGAGGCGGCGGCGCTCGATACGGCGCGTAGTGAGCTCGATACGGCGCGCGTGAAGCTCGATACGGCGCTTGAAGAGCGATGGCGCGAGCTGCACGAACGCACCAACCAGTTCAACGCGTGGAAACGGCCTCTGCCGCCGCCTGCTGCCCTACGGTCTCCTCTCCTCTCCGCTCTAGCAGTGGAGGTCTCAGATCGGTACTCGGCCTATGGCTTCGTCGGCGCCGCGCTGGCGAGGCCGGAGGCGGCGGATGGCGGCAGAGGCACGCTGCAGGTGCTCAGCTTCTGCATGTCGTGCCGCGTGTTAGGGCGTGGGGTCGAGCATGCGATGATGCGCGCCCTCGGTAACCTGATTGCAATCTGATTGCCATCTGATTGCCATCTGATTGCCGTCTGATTGCCATCTGATTGCCATCTGATTGCCATCTGCCCTCATCGGCCTGGATCTCGAGCTCTTCCCTTCACTGACAATCAGATGGCAATTAGATGGCATTCAGATTGCAATCATCAGCCTGGATCTCGAGCTCTCCCCTTCACTGAATGCTTCTCCGATTGCATGCCGATGGCCTCCCTCATCAGGTGCGTTGGCTCTCGAGCTCTCACCGGCCTGCCCGTGGACCGCGATCGGAGTCGTCGACAACAGCCGCAACGTTCCCCTGCGTCGCTTCCTCTCCATCACGCAGAGTGCCATCGAGGGCGCCTCTGTCCGAAGAGCCAGTGCAGTTTCGTCAGTTTCGTCAGTTTCGTCCACCACGGTAGCGCCGAGAGCCACATCGGGAGTGCAGTTTCGTCCAGTTGCAGTTTCGTCACCGAGAGCCGCATCGGGAGCGTCGGTGACGAGCGAGCTCGGCGCATGGGTTGCAGAGCCGCCCACGCTATGGTATCGCTTCCCTTAGAGCGCCTGATGAGGCCTGATTGCATCTCTGACTGCATGCCGTGGCCTCCTTCATCAGGTATCGTTTCCCTTCGAGCGCGCTCGTGGCGCTCGTGTTTGAGCCCGAGGCGGCCGCCGCGGCTGAGGCGGAGAGGGTGGCGGAGGAGGAGAGGGCGGCGGAGGAGAGGGCGGTGGAGGAGAGAGTGGCGGCGGAGCGAGCGGCGGAGGAGGCGAGGGGAATGGGCGAGAGGAGCGCGGTCGACAAGGTCGCCACTTCTCGGCGAGGACTCGCACCGCGTTTGGCGCGCATTGCTTCGAATCGGGCTGCTGAGGTCTGGGCGGCGGCTGAGGAGGAGGCGGAGGCGGAGGCAGCGGGTTCGACGGCGTGCGCCGCTGCTTCGGCTGCAGTGGCACCGGCACCGAAGGAGGCGGCAGCAGCAGCAGAGGCGGCGGCAGCAGCGGCGGCGACAGCAGCGGAGGGGGCGGCAGCAGCGGCGGCGAAACTCGAGGCGCTCGCTGCAGGCTTGACGAGTTTTCCGACGGAGCTCTGCAGCGTACAGCAAGCGATGGCGGCGCGCGGCGGCTTGAACGTCCCTCTGCCGTTCCTGCCGCGGCATGGGGCGACGGCCGCCGAGGCGCTGACTTTGCTAAGGGGCGTCTGGGCGCGCGTGCTTGAGCTGAGCACTGCAGAGGCCGAGAGCCTCGATGACGACGCGACGCCATTTGGGTCCTTGGGTAAGTTGAATGGCCTCGAATGGCCTCGGAGTGCCTCTTGAGTGCCTCTGAGTGCCTCTGATTGCGTTGAATGGCCTCTGAGTGCCTCTTGAGTGCCTCTGATTGCCACTGATGGCCACTGATGGCCTCAGATGACACCGCCCTTGGTGGCCTCCCTCATCAGGTGGGGACTCGTTGCTTGCGGTGACGATGGCGTCCATGGCGGCACGCCATGGGCTGACGTTGAGCCTGAGCGGCGTGAGCGTTGAGGGAATGACCCTCGGGAGTCTCGTCAAGGCAGGGCGTGCATGGCGCGGCGAGCGTTGGGCGCGCCAAGAGAGGCAGGAGAGGCGCGCAAAATCGGCCCGCGAGATTCGCGAGATTCGCGAGACGGCACACGAGGGGGCGCGTCCTGGCGGCGCAAGCGGTGGAGACGTTGCCATCGGCGGCGAAGTCGGCAGCAGCGGCAGCAGCGGCAGCGGCGGCAGCGGCGGCAGCGGCGGCAGCGGCGGCAGCGGCGGCAGCGGCGGCAGCGGCCTCGTCGGCAGTGCCCATCTGAGCAAGGGCGGTCAGCGGGCCGTGCAGCTCGCAATCCTCGAGCGCGATGGGCGAGACCCGCTGCTACCTCTGCAGCCCATCGGCGGGCTCGGGGCATGCGCAGTGGGCGACCTCGGGCGAGCTCGCGCCCTTGCGGCGAGTGGCTGGCTCGCGAAGCACGCAACCGACAAGCACGGCTCGACGGCCCTCATGTGGGCCGCTGGGGGGGGGCACCTACCGGTCGCACGCTGGTTGCTCGAGGAGGTTGGAGTTGCAGTCGATGCCGTCAACAAGGACCGGCGCACGGCGCTGCAGTGGGCGTGCAAGACAGGTCGGTGCGAGGTAGCCGCCTACTTGCTCGACACGGCGCACGCCGACCCGACGCTACGCATGAAGGACGACTCCACAGCCTTCGACTGGGCGGTCCTCTCTGGTGAGCCATCTGAGTGCCATCTGAGTGCCATCTGATCGGGCGGTCCTCCCTGGTGCACCCGAACCCTGAGCCCGAACTCGAACCCTTCCCCTATCCCTTCGCCTATCCCTTCGCCTATCCCTATCCCTTCCCCGAACCCTGGCCCTAACCCTGACCCTTACCCTAACCCTAACCCTAACCCTAACCCTTAACCCGAACCCTAACCCTCACCCTAACACTGACCCTGACCCTGACCCTGACCCTAATCTTCTCAGGTGATTGACCAACCATGGAGTGGGATCATCGCTAATTGCCATCTGATTGCCATCTGATTGCCTCCCTCATCAGGTGATCGACCGACCATGGAGTTACTAGCTGCGCACCCGCGAGTCGACATCCACAGCCTGAATAAGTTTGGGTGCGCCGCTGTGCAATGGGCGGCCGCCGCGGGCAACGTTGACACGCTGCGCTGGCTCCAAGCCCAGGGCCTCTCGCTCGCGCACGTGAACGCGGCCAACCACGGCGCGATCGTCAAGGCGGCGTGGAAGGGCCATCTGGAGGTGCTGCGCTGGCTGCTCTACGATGAGGAGGGACCGCAGCTCACTGCGCAGCTCGAGCTGCTCGATCTTGAGGGACGCACTGTCGCTGAATTGGTCCGCCAGAACGGCCAGCATGAGGTCGCCGATTGGCTGCACGCACGCATCCAGGAGCACGCCGCCTTCTCATCCGTGCACAAGCGCATCTGATGAGGCACGCACTCAGAGGCAATCAGTGGGACCTAAGTGGTACCTAAGTGGTACCCAGAAACCCAGTGCGGTGCTCATCACGTTCCTAAAGGAGCACGCCGCTGAGCGGGGTACCCAGGCGCCGTACTGGCGGCGTGGGAGTAGCCAGGCGCCGCGGCCGTATTCGTTGAAATCACTTGCATTAAGGTAATCCGATTAAATTGTTACGGATGTGAATTCTGAATAAGCAATAATATGTGATGTGATCTCGATGCTCGCCGTCGCCCCCCCCCCCTCTCAGGTTAACTGATAACTCTCGGTGCCCTAACAGGTGCCCTACCCCTAACATACACACGCACGCGTCTCGAGACGCGTGTCTGCCATCAGGCACAAAGCTATTGAGGCCACGTGGGATCGGTCGACGACGACGTCTGCCCCAATGCCAAGCGCCGCCTCCCTCGCATTTTACCAGTTGCCTTCTTCTTCAGTGCGCTCTTGGCGACCTGTGCTGCTATCCTCTCACTCTCATTCATGCCAGTTGCCTGCGGCGTCTTGCTGGACCACACGTACCGTGCATGGCCACCGCAGGCACTCCAAAAGTTTCGCCAGTTGATCTTCAGATGGCCTGCGCGCGCGAGACGAGAGTCGATACCAGCCAGTGCCGAGGTGCACAGCACGTCGGGAACACGTCGGGCTTTCACAGTCGGGCTTTCACAGTCGGGCTTTCACAGTCGGGCTTTCACAGTCGGGCTTTCACAGTCGGGCTTTCACAGTCGGGCTTTGGGGGGAAGGGAGCAAAGGAAGACGAGTGGCGTTGTGGTGGGCACGGATTGGTCGCTGTGGCTGCCACTCACACCCTCTCGTGTTCATCGCGTCATGGATTCGGTCGCCGAAGACATTGTAGCCCCTCTCCGGTAGCCCGTACATGTATTCCGTGAGATTGACATGCAAGTTGTGGTGTTCCGTGAACATCCAATCCACGTGGCAGAGCAGGCTGCCGTCGCCTACGCCAAGGTCCGCGCCGGCCGTCTCCAGGAGAGCCTTGTGGATGAAGAGCTCGTCCCCCTCCACATCAAGACGCAGCGCCACTTGTGCCGTCGGGTTGAGCTCATGCATGCGCCGAATGATCTCGCGAATATCGTAGCCGCGGCCGAGGTACTCTTCGGACGACAGCAGTGGTGGGCTCCCACTATGAACTCTGCGAAAGTCAAATCTGGATGCGCCGCTACCTGCAGTGTCTTTAGAGTAGGTCACGATGGTTCGAGGAACGGCATAGCCCGACACGGTTCCGAGGACTCCGTCGATAAAGCGAACGTCACGCCCTTGGCTGCGATGCTCGCGCTCCTTTCGTTGGAGCATGGGCAAGAGCTTGGGATTGGCCTCGAAGGAACGCACGCACCAATCACTGGATGCTAACGGCTGCGTCCATTGTTGCTTCACCTGCCGTGAGGCATTGTGCCAGGGCTTTCCGTACAGTCGGGCGGGCGCGCTGATTGCACAACGATAGAACGACCCTTTGTAAAACTCTTCAACCCCTCCACCTTGATTCGATCCACCGTCGATAAATAGTCGTCTGCAGCCCTTCAGCGACAGCTCCTCAGCGAGAGACTCCCTGCGGCATAAGCGAGGAAATTCAAGAAACCGCCCGTCACGGCGCGTTTTGCATGCACCCCAAAATGTAAGCGTATCTTCTCCGCAGCACCATGTTTTGAACGTTACTTCTGATGGCTGTGACTAAGTTGACTGACGGTTCAATGTTTACTGACGATCAATCGATGTTCGGCCCAAATTGAAAATCGAGCTATTCGACATGCCGACTATGGTCGGCGGTAGCTGCACGTACTGCACGATGCCATTGCTCGGCCAGCCTTCGTAGCGCGGCTGGGAGATGAGCACATCCGTCGGCTTACTGCCGATAGCGTCCCAAGTCTTCTTTTTCCATTGGTGCCTGCAAATGTACCTGTGCCGACCGATCGGATCGAACGCGCGACAGGTGTAAGACCGGCAGATGCGAAGGAACCAGAAGAGGGTCCGCGGCTGATGCGTGGTGGTGGTGCGGTTGGCGGTTTGAACGCGTTTGCCCTACTGCCGCGTATTGTAATGCCACGTCCTCGCCGAAATACCAGACCGGTCGTTCAGGTGCGAGAATCCATCGGTGTAATTCTCGACAACGATGCCGTTTACCTGCCACGTCCAGCAATTCTCACGCGGTATGTAGGTTGGAGTGCGATTGAAGTGTTGCAGCAAAAAGTGGCTGTACGCGATATCCTCGCCGTTTCCCCTCGCGCTGGCGAGCGCGAGCGCGTAGCGGTCAAAGTTCCTCACGAAGATGTCGTTGAAAGCGCGCGACGTCGAGGCGAAGAGCGTGAGCAGCACATCGAACGGAGCATAGTTGATGCGTGCTTTCGGGTTCCCCGCAGCTCTGTAGCCCTTGATGGCATTGCACTTGCGCTTGTGGTGGCCATAGATGCCGATGGGCTCCTTGAGGGCGGCCGCCGCGAGCCCACAGACTTGGCGCTCGCAAGGAAGCTCGTCGTCGTCTAGGTGCACAATGACGTGGCCGCGTGCCTTCTGCGCCGCCAAGAACCGCGACGCCGGCCCATAGATGCGATCCCAATCGCCCATGTTGACCAGGCCGACGGCTAGGCTGCGCTCCTCACTCGCTTGCTTTAAACTGGGTTTGAGCTGCGGGTTGCGCAACATCCGCTCGACCATGCTATGGCATGGGTCGCGTGCGACCACCATGACCTCTCCGACGCACTGCATCTCCGTGATCAATCGCTTCACCAAGAACTCCAGTCGGTCGAGACGCCTACATATTGTAGGCACGACGATCGTGGCATATCTTCCATGTGCGTGGCCGTAGCTCTGCCACCAGTCGCCGCTGCTCACCAACTCCTTGTATTCGCTCCTTGGGAACCATGGCGCGCGCGTGGGAATCCACCCACTAGGCTGGTAGCAGAAGCCACAAGTCCTGTTGCAACCGCTAATGCCGTTCATCTCCAAGTGTTTTCTGCACCGTTGCTCCGCCTTGATGGTCGTGCACTCGCTCTCAGGCAGCTCATCTGTGCAACGCCATGGTTCCATTTGTAGTCGCGCGCGGATGGTATACCGGGAAGGCCTCTCCGTGCGCTTTCTTTGAAGTAAACTGTGTACGGCGATGTGAAACTGAAAAGGGCGGACCGTTCCGTGTGCGCGGGGGCTTGCGGTGGGGTTAGGCCTCAGAGCAGACTGACGTTAATCCCGTGATGCGTCTGCGTTAATCGTGAACGTGAACGAAGTGCGACGAATGGTTAGTGAGAAAAATGTACTTGACTTGACCTGACTTGTTCGTAGGACCAGGTGACGCGGCCACGCGGCTCCGGCCGCAGGGAGGGAGTTCGATATGGAGCGAGGCTGAAAGGGAGGCCAGCGCGGGCAAGGGCAGGCACTACCGGCACTCAGGGTGAGTGACGGTCAGAATCGAAGCAGAGACTCTGTACTCCGGGATTGGGGGAATTTTCAATACAAGATATCATTATATATCATTGACAGCCTCTCATGATATATCATTGTGTATCATTGCCATCTACACGATACCAGACGTTTCAGAGCCGACTATAGTGTACGTATGAGAGCCGACTAGTGAGGCTCGCTCACTGACGTTATCCGTTCTGGAAAGGGCTGGCGAATGCAGTGTGAATGTGCAATGTCAGAGGTGTGGGTCGTCGCCCTGTCCCCTGACCGTGACTGGAACGGACCTTAGTTTTCCCGCAGCTCAACTAGTTTATGTGGTGTCACCCAGCCTGCGGCGCTACCCTCTACCACCTTGAGTTCGCTGCCCTCGTCCGCCTCCGCTTCTGCTGCGACGCTGGTGCTGTGCCGCAGCGCGAGAGTGCGCCCGAATGAGGAGGAGCTGCGACTCGATGCCCGCTCGCCACTCGGAGCCCTGCATCGTCGCCTTGAGACACAGGTGCAGCCGAAGATGCTCACAGAGAGACTGTGAGCGCAGCTCGCTGAGCAGCTTGCTCGCATCCTGGACGTTGGCAAAGTGCAACCAGCCCAGCGCGTGCAGCGCCTCAATAGACGTATTGTACGAGCAACGAGGCTCCATCCACACGACAAACGGGTAGATGGCCATGCCTCCAAAGCAGGAGCTAACCGGATACACGTCGCCCAACCACGCGATCTTGTCGAACTGGCGGCGGCCAGCTTCGCGATCTTTGTAAAACCAGAAGCCATCGGTGCCCACGAAGGGGAAAGTGTCGTAGGTCGTGAGCCGATCCTGGTTCAATGAGGGCTCGACGCCATTGGCGCAGAGCAAGGTCCACTTGTCAGCCTTCGCACGCTGGAGCGCGCTGCCCAGTGCGCCAGCGTGCGGCAACACGCGTATGTCGTGATCCACGTCGACTAAAACGATCCACGAATCGGTTAGCTCGCCCGCTCGCTTGCGCAGCTCGACCCGCTGCCACTCACGAATGGCGGCGATGCGCTCCACTCGTGTGTTAAGCGCCGCTGGGCTCTCCCCGCTCGTGTGCGCGGTGCGACTCTCGCTCAGGGATGCTGGCTGTAGCTTGACCGTCACCTCGCAGTATTCGCTTGGTGAAAGGCCAGCGAGAGCGCCGACACTCAATGCGGGCGGTAGTGTCTTGCCAACGACAAACTGAACCTCGTGCACTAGGCGTGCTGAAGCACACCAGTGGTAAATGATGGTGCGCAGTACGTGTGGAGTGACAGCGGTCAGATCACGGGTGAGCCCGAGCAGCAGCACGTGCACCGTGGACTGAAGCGAGGCCCAGGTACTATTGTAGCTCGCCATTGCGTGAAACTCTGTGCTGCTGTTCATTTGAGGAGCTCGAGATGGCGCTCGGAAACCATTTGTGCTCACGCGAACGCGTTTCTACGAATCCGACGCCGCCAAAACGACGCGTTCGCCCGCCTGATTTAATTCCGTTTTCACCTATGCTCGATAAGCGCGCTGATTTGCAGGCTCTCTGCTCGCTCCCGTCCGGCGGCATCCTGGCCGCGCAACGCGCAGGCTCTAGCGCGAGCACAATAAGCTCATGCATGCATTGCCGACTCGGACGAAGGTGATGCTATTGCAGCTGCTATGGCTGCAGGTTCTAATGCAACTGGCAGCGAGCGACATGGTAGTCTCGCTGCGCGACCTGCTGCGGAAAGTGAACTAGCGAGGAAGCGAGCATACATAACTGATACATAACCATGCAACCTCTGAGCGCAGAGCGGAGAAGCCGTCGACGTCTGGTGGAAGAACCGATGGTGGGCAGAGACGACAGGCAGAGACTCTATACAAGTGTAGGTCGGGGACTTTCGTGTGTGAACGAGAACTCCAAGCATTCACGTGAACGTTGTGAATACTGGGGCCTGCCGCTCTCTCTTTTATCAGGTTTTCTCTCGGCTCTCTGTCTGCATGTGTCTCACGGCTGGCCGGTATTTCATTGTACTGTATTCTCTTCATGGCTCTGTTGTTTACGTGTTGTGTGTATTAACACTGTGAACGTTGTCCTCCTGCCGCCCGCGCAAGGGGAGGGCAACATCACTCGCTGCACCGCCTGCTGCACTGTTGCAGAACCTCTAGGACACCCCCTTGTGGGACCAGGCGACCGCCACTTTGTGCACTGCCCCCATGGGTTGAGGCTTCATACCACTTCCCACGATCCCGCTGTTCAAGCCCTTGTCCCCTTCCTTGACGCAATACTTGGCGCCTCGCGTGTTACGGCTGAACGTGGTGGCCACGGAGGCCAACGAGCCATGGATCAATGGATGCAAAACAACCCCATCTCGCACGCCCCCGATATAGTACTCCGTGACTACGATAAGCCGAACTCCTATGTCCTCATCGACATCAAGACCCTCGACGCTGCCGCCCCTTCGCACATTGCAACTCACCATACTGACCGATCACGCCTCTCTGCCCACCTTGCCATCGCGACACACTCACGCCGCCACCAGTACCAGGACATTAGCCCCAACATGCGCTTGGTGATTATCGCTATCAGCTCGGGCGGAACCATCAACTCCGAGGGCATTGATTTCATCTCCCACCTTGCCAGACGCACTAATAACTCCATCCCTCTTGCCCTCCTCGATCAAGCCTCTTGGGCCGCGCCCAGCCTCGCCCCGATGATAAGGATGGCCTTGTCCTTTGCCGTCCGTCGAGGCCTCGCTGCTGCTATCCACCGCTGGTGGAGACGCTACCACGCCCTCGACCCGCGACCCCCAGCACCCCCCCTTCCGCCGCCCGCATCACCGCCGCCATCACCGCCGCCCTCTCCGACGTCCTTGCG
>Ga0210243_101581_pt1 | contig 15864 bp, 13 predicted proteins | sample ChrtobMeP5a_32mM_FD_155461 | JGI IMG/M metagenome (GOLD analysis project Ga0210243, IMG submission 155461) | Chrysochromulina tobin associated microbial communities from unialgal haptophyte culture, Seattle, Washington, United States - P5a_32mM | ecosystem: Host-associated > Algae > Haptophytes >...
TGTTCACAGCGTCCCTTGTTTACGCAGGGCGCAGGCGCTCAACTTACGCGGTTCCCGTCAGTGCCGATGGAATAAGATGCAGGATGAGTGGCAGCGACCATCCCACAGCCACTAGCAGCGCACAGGGCTCCACAGAGGCTGGAAAATGCGCCGTATTGGGCGTTAACTACGGGGAAAGTGAAAAGTAGTGCAAAATAACGGGCTCAGGGGGGGCCTTAATCGACGCGTCTGAGCTTGCCGCCTACGGCGGCGCTGCGCGCCGCCAGGCGGCGCCTGCGGCGCCGCTTGGCGCCGCTGCGCGGCGCAATTTTGTTGCGCGCTGCGCGCGCAAAATATCTCTACCAGTATCGAAAAGTCGCCCCATTATCCGATAGGAGCAGGGCGGCATGAAAAGTTGTGTGTTCACACTTTCAAATCATCGACGCTACTCCGCTTTTCGTCATCGCAAAGATCACTCATGTGTCTAGAGTCATGTCTCATTAGTTTCGGGGGTGGGAGGCCATCGGCACCGCGAGGCCACCGCTATTTCTGTACTCCTTGTATGTTCCTTTTACTTCTTGCCCCCGGGATCCGCTCCAGAGGACCTCATCGGCAGCTCAGTCTGTTCACATTGACTTGCTTACAGTGCGCCGACATTGCGCCTCAACGGACTACGCCTGCTGACTGTAAGCACCGCTTGGTCGTCTGGGTCGAAAAGGGAAGGCAATTGTATGGGATTCGGAGGCGGCAGCATCAGAGGTGACGGCAGCATCAGAGGTGACACCTTCTGAGCGGGAAGGAGATCCCTCGCGCTCGGAAGTCCCCTGAGGGCGGAGCCAGGTCGGGAGTCTCCCGGGGTCGAGACGAATTGGTTGGCGCGCTCGACCGCGACCAAACTCCTGGACCTCAGACAGGTCGGAGGGGAGTCCACCAAGCCCTCGTCAGAGATGGGCGCGACGCGCGACCGCGAGCCCCCGGCCTGAATTGCGGTCGGAAAGCTCGAATCGCCTTTGTCCACATGCCGCCGTCGAACGGCAACTGCGTCCGGGTGTACCACTCGGTTTCCTACGACGGTCAGTTTGGCAAAGTTCTTCATCAGCAGCTTCATCAGCAGCTTACGTTTCTTCTCCGCCTCCGCGAGTGCCTTCTTCTTGCGAGCCTCTTCGCGCACCGGTCGAGTCCTGAACTCGATCAAGGCGACGATCTCGTATATTACATGTGCAAATACCACAAAGACTGATAAAGCCATGAGGCAAGCCGAACCAAGCAACATCGCGTCTCGTTCACCCACGCCCACGGCGTGGAAATAGCGAAGGAGCAGGCTCAGGAAGCTCAGGATGAGCTCAGGACCTGAAAAGATGCTCTCGATCCGATCCACGGCGGCGCCTGAGAAGCTGCACCACCACACGAGCACCAGGTATAGTGCGAGCGTGACGAGGACGAGGGCATGCCATGCCGCTGAAGAGGTGTCCCGATGGGAATCTGCGGTGCCCACGAGCAGACCGAAGGTGATGTGCACCAACACTCGGATGTACTGGTAGAGAGCGAACTGCTTCCTGGCGCCATTCACCCGAGCGAGCCAAGAGCTTTTGAGCGAGAGGAACATGTCGTCAGCTGCGCGCGTCCAAAAGCGTGAGATCGGCGCTTTTAGAGCACGCTGCATTCTCGTGTCCTTCGGGTCATACACGACTTTAATGGCAGGTGGCACATTGAACTCGCCACGAAAGCGCGAGGCCGGTCTCTTTAGGCATCGAGCGGCCAGCATCATCTGGAGCAGCATGTCATCCCGGAGACCATGCCGGCCGCTTGGCTCCTGCTTCCAAAACGCCGTATGGTGCTGGATGAAGTAGCCGACCCGAGCGCACTCATGCACAACGAACAAAGTCAGGAAGATCAAGCCGCACACCGCAAAGCTAAGCGTGCCTGGTTTGTCAAATGTTGCCCTGGCTGTGCCAGAGATGACGGCGGCAGAGGACTCAGCCACAGCGGCGGCGAACACGATGATGACTAAGACCTCGAGATTGGGCCAGTACAAGATCGGTGGCAGCGAGCTGCACCCCTTGCAAGCTGTGGGTTCTTTGTCGAGCGGGGTGTCCTCGTTTTTCGGCCAGAGCTTGCTCCAGCTGGCCAATAGTCGACGGTGTTGTGCTGCCAAGTAGAGCTTGAACTCGTCGCGCCACTCTTGGACCGTCTCCCAATCCTTCTCCTTCAACGCTGCGATCAATGCTGCCACGGGGGGCATCTGCGCAACGAAATCCATCTCGTTCAGCGGGAGACGAAGCCTTGATCGGATTTGCAGGTGCCAGACATACAGGATGATCAAGTGCACGCTTATGGTGAAGGAGAGCACGAACGAGAAGTCGCCTAGGGTACCCACGGTGTGATAGCTCAGTGTGTTGTCGAGGTAGTTGTCGGTAAAAAGGGCGATGCTTCGAGGGTGCGCGTAGGTGACGATGCAGCCCATCAGATCCGTGCAACAGTATTCGACGGGAGGATACGGTGGCGGAAAGGGCGGTGGGGGGGAGGGCGGCAGAGGCGGGGGTGACGGTGGGGGCGGCCGTCCTGGAGGGGCTGGCGGGCGTGGTGGCATCATAGGTGGCGCTGGTGGCATGGGCGGACTTATAGGTGGATCGGGCGGACTCGGCGATGGTGAGAATGGAGGTCGAGATGGTGGTAGTGGAGATGGTGGCGGTGGAAGTGGGTTCGGTGGAGGGGGTGGCGGCGACGGTGGTGGGGGCGATTGGGGTGAAGGTGGCGGAGGAGGCGATCGTGGCGGTGGCGGGCTTGGCGACGGCGGAGGTGGCGACGGCGGAGGGCCTGTACGCCATGTCCGGCGCGGAGGAGGCGGGGACGAACAGGGTGGCGGAGGCGGCTCGGGTTTCGGAGAGGGCCCGGGCGGAGGGCAAGGGGGCAGGAATGGCGGCGCGGGAGCAAACGGAGGCAGAGACGGTGGAGGTGGCATGTGGCACGGGCCGGCCATAGCATGGCCCATAGCATTGAATACGCCGATGCGACCCAGCACCCACTGCATATTGTCGCCAATGCCTTCGACCACAGGGTCGACGGGCACACCACCCATACCAATCACTAAGACGTGTCGCTGCATGGCGAAAAGAAGTTCGGTGGCGGACATGGGACCTCCAATGACCACAGAGCTACCGAGCCCAAGGACTGACAAGGTGACGAGCAAGGCTGAGCCCACTGTGATAGCGACTTCTTTATCGGCAGAGAGCTGATCTGGCAAGGCAGGCGGCAATGGCAGTTGCGGTGGGATGGGAGGGGGTAAGAGTGGCAATGGATTCATCGGCATGGGAGGTGAGGATGGTGGAGGTGGAGGCATCGGTGGTGGGCCGGGACTGGGCGGCGGTGGCGAGTGCGGAGGCGGCGAGCACGGCGGCGAAAGTGGAGGGGGCTTGAAGGGCGTCGGCGGGGGCGCAGCGCTGATGAAGACCGTCGTTTCGACATTGGCAACCTCCTCCACGGTGTTGTCAAGGGCCGAGCTGAGAGCGGCGAGTGGCGTCGCGGTGAGCGTGGTCGCCGCGGCCGTCGCCGCCGCCGGGGTCGGGTACCGAATGGTGGCCTGGACGCTTATGGACGCGGGGTAGAAGAGGAGCGAGATCTCGGATGCGGACACGTTCATCAGGATCGCCAAGCTGTTCCGAAATGCTGCCTGGTTGAAGCTCGACACGTCGCCCGCCAATGTGAAGGTCGCTGTGATGGCGGGGACGTAGGTCTCACCCGGAGCTGCTGGCGGTGCAGGAGGTCGCGGTGGATTTCTGGGAGGGGATGGCGGCGTTGGAGGCTCCGATGGAAGGGGTGGCCGCGACGGTGGCGACGGCGGCGAGGGCGGCGGCGATGGCTCAGGCGGCCTTGGGCTTGGAGGAGGCGGAGGAGGCGGAGGCAGCGACGGCGGTTGCTCGAACGGCGCACCCGGTGCTGGAGGGCGAGATGGCCAAGGTGGCAGGCGAGGTGCGGGAGGTCTTAATGGCCCCCCACATGGAAAGTCTGGCGATGGCGGCGGCGGTGGCGATGGCTCGGGTGACGGCGACGGCGACAGTGGCGGGGATGATGGCGGTCGCGGCGGCGGCGGCTTGGGCGCAGAGCCTGGCGGAAAGGGACGTGGTGATGGCGGTGGTGGCGATGAAGGGGGCGGAGGTGAACGCGGAGGTGAAGGTGGCGGTGGTGAGGGCGGCGGTGACGGGGGTGGCGGAGATGTTCGCGGTGGTGAGGGTGGCGGCGGACATGGAGGTGGAGATGGAGGTGGAGATGGAGGCGGAGATGGAGCTTGCGGTGGAGCTGGCGATTTTGGAGTTAGAGGTGACAATGGTGGAGGTGGAGACGGCGACGGTGGAGGTGGAAATGGCGACGGTGGCGGACATGGAGGTGGCGATGGTGGAGGTCGAGATGGCGACGGTGTCTGCGATTGAGCCACGCCGCCAGCAATGAGGCAGAAGAGTAGCCGTGCACGATGGCCGAGCATATCCCCGATCCGTTCGGAAAAGTCGAAACGACCGCCAACGCGCGATACGAATGAAAGTCCAAATCTCAAACTACACCACACCCAATTCTATGGGCAATCAGGGTATTTTGATTGCTAGGCAATTTTCAGCATGTTCACAGGTACGGTATCGTTCACAGCCTATTTTTGAGGCCAGCCCGCGTGCCCGCCTCGGCACAGCCATACAAATGCCGCTCGACGATCTGCCGCCTTACCTGCCCACCACAGGCGACGCGCTCGACGCACTTGACGCCGAAGAGACGATCACGTGCGCGGTGGAGCAGCTCGAACCGCTGAGCGGCTCCGATGACGCAAGCTTCTGGGATGCCACAGCGGGTGGCGCTCCCGCGCTGCAAGTTTTTCTCGATGGGTACTTGCGATTCGCTGAACGCCGCTTTGCACTGACTGGTGACGAGTCTGACACCACCGAGGACTCTGCGAGCCTTCGGCGGCTTGTTCTTCGCATCCTGCTCCGTCTCGCAAAGCCACCGGCTTCCCACATGGCATGGGCTGAGCGGTTCTTCACGGTGCCGCGTCTCATCGACGCATGCGCACTATACGCATTCACTGACAAGCCGGGGTGCGAGCGGCTGGCTGCTGTCACGATGGGTCCGCAACCGGCCGCCAAGGCAGCCGGGCTGCATGCTTCTCTTGGTGACGCGGCCACAGCCATCTGCCGAGTGTGCGGATTCGACTGCGTGCCGGAGGGCGCGGCGGGTGCGGTGCGCACCGCGCTGCTGCCCTCCGCGCTGGACGTTCAGACGGCCGAGGACGCTGCGATAGTAGGCGATTGGCTCCTCGACGCGACGGGCACTATGCATGCTCTCAGCCTAGTGCTGCCGCCCGCGGCCCTGCACGCCGCCACCAGTGGCCTCTCCAAAAGCTCCACAGCTAGTGACAGCTCAGTCGGCGCTGGTCGCATGGGTGCCACGTCGCTCGTGCCGCTATGTGGCGTGGGCGGCGTCGTGACGGCCTTGCAGCTCACCGTTGAGGTTGCCCTGCCGTGGCTGCGTCGCGCCGCCACGCCGGCCATAGGCGTCGTGGCGGGCTCGGCCGTTTCCACCCTTCACGATCGTCTGGTCGCTTGTGGATTGCACTGTCTCCACGCGGCCGCCAATCTGATCCTTGCGAGCTGTTTCGAGCCCGTTGGCGCCGCCACAGGCGCCGCCTCGGGCGCCGCCTCGGACGCCGTCGCTGACGTCGCGCTGGAGGGTGGTCGAGGTCATGGCGCTAGAGGGGGCGAGGGTAGCGGGCGCGGCGGTAAGGGTGGCGGCGGCAAGGGCAAGGGCGATGCCAAAGGCAAGGGCGCCAAGGGCGGCAGCGGCGGCCGCGGCAGCAGCGGCGGCCGCGGCAGCAGCGGCCAGGCCCTCGTGGACCTGGAGGCACTGTCGAGTGTGCTGCTTCAGCTCTCGGATCCTTGTGAAGCCCTCGAGGAGCTCGAGCCTCTCTACGTGACGGCACAGGTACCCCCTCTGATGACCCTCTGATGACCCTCTGATGACCCTCTGATGACCCTCTGACGACCCTCTGATGACCCTCTGATGACCCTTTGATGGCCCTCTGAGGACCCTCTGATGGCTCCTCTAACGGGCCTCTGTTGGCCCCTCTGATGGCCCATGGATCGCCCTTTGGTGATCCTCTGATTGCCCTCTGAGTGCATCTCAATCGAGGCACAGGTGGGCACGGCGCCAGCGACCCGGCGCGCCGCGCCTACCTGCCTGGTGGAGGGTAGTGGCGCATTGCTTCAGCAGCTGCTCAAGTTGACTGAGGTAGGCGTTTGCGTGGAGGAGGCGCTAAGGGGCATGCCAACGGCCACGGCCGACTATCACCGATCGATGGTGGCGAGGGTCGATGAGTCTGCCTGCCGCTCCAAGGGAAAGGGCGGCGGCAAGGGCGGCGGCAAGGGTGGCGGCGCCTTCGTCGACGTGATCACGGCGGAGGAGAGGGAAGGCGTCGTTATGATCAGCGAGATGCTCCCTGGCTGTGGCGAGGGCTTCCTCGTCGCAGTGTTTCGTCACTACGGCGGACGGACCGAGACCGCGCTCAATGCGCTCCTCGATGGCTCGTTGCCGCCGTTTCTCGACGCGATGCCACGTGATCTCGCCAAGCCGCCGCCGCCGTTGGGCGCCGAGGAGGATGAGGAGCCCACGACGGCGCCATCAGGTCGCTTACCAGTAGCAGGCGGTGTGTCGCTGATGGGCGTGGCAGCACGGCGCAACGAGACGTTAGCGCAGCGCCGGGCGCGGCAGCAAGAGGCAAAGGTACTCTCTGACCTGAACGCACCAGGACGGCGCGCGCCTCGGAGCGTGCTCGAGGCCGCGGCAATGGATCCCGCAATGGCGGCCGCACTCGCGGCGGAGGCCGCGGCGACCGACGCCTACAGTAACCGAACCTTTGGAGGCGCCGAGTTTGGCGCCGGTGGCGGGCCGGGGGGAGCCTCTTATGAGGCGTTACTGCCACGTCGTGAGTCCGCAGCGCTCGCGACGGCGCTCCAAAATAGGCAGGCGGCGCTCGAGACGGCGCTCTACGAAGATGAGCTCGATGACTCACTCGAGGCGTATAGTGCCGAGGGGCGCACCGCCGGGCCTGCGCTACAAGAAGATCAAGAGGAGGCCAGCCAGGCTGTTCGCCGTGGAGGACAAGGAGGCTCGAGCGCCGCCGCGGTGCTCTTCGCCCACGACCCAGCGGAGGACGCAGGAGGGCGCTCCGGCGAGGCGCCCGGGACGACGCCGTATGGCCGCCAGGCGAGAAGCGCGGCCGGGCCTGGCGCAGCTAGCGGCGGCGACGGCGGCGGCGCGGCGCCGCTGCCCGGCACGGCGCTCGAGTGGGTGCGCGCCATCGGGCTGGGACAGTACGTGGACGCATTTCGTGCGGCGGGCATCATTCGTCTCGAGCTCGCCGCCAGATTGAGTGTGGCAGACGTGGCACGCCTCAAGATCAAGACTGAGGCGCACAAGACGAAGCTGATCCAGTCGGCTGCACGGCTGGCGGAGCGCCTAACACAGCGCGGCCGGCTGCCACCCCCAGGCAGCCGCGTCGCAACAGAGGAGGTCTACGCGGCGGCCGCGCAGCTCCACTACGACGCCGAGACGGGCGAATTCTGGGACGAGGGTGGCTCTATGGATGCGGCCGTTGGAGACAGCGAGGCAGCACAGGGCGGTGGCAGCGCGGCAGGCGGCGGCGGCGGCGGCGGCGGCGGCGGTGGCGGAGGTGGCGGCAAGGGAGGCGGTCGCCCACCACTGCCGGTTGCCGTGCAACGCTCTCGCGCCGAGGCAAATAAGGCGAGACTGGGCAACCATTCGAGAAAGCAGGGCGCTGCACGTAAGCAGGCCCGTGCGGGAGCTTTCTCGGGTATGTGACAGCCACTCGGCTCGTGAGGTGCGCCTGTGGTGAGGTACTTTTCGTTTTCCTACAGCAGTAAACCGCTTTTTCGTGTCCTTTTCAGACCGCCCGCGGCCCGGCCCCGCGCCGGGTGGCGGTGCCCCCGCCACTCTCGTCTTATATCCATACGATATACCTAACCTCGCCTCGTAGGCGGCATATACCTATACCTTGGCATATACTAACGCGGATTGCGGATATACCTATTGCACCTATGCCCTCGAACAGGATACCTCGGCGACGAGCACTTAACTCCTAACCCGTAAACCGAACAGGCAGCCTCACCCCCCCGCGCCCCCTTGATTGCTCTGTCCTCAGCGCGGCCGCCTCACGCCTCAGCCCCAGCCTTGCTCAATCGCAAATCCGATCTAAGTCCGCCCTACCTGCCGATCCCAGACGCCCGTGCAGACAAAGAACAAACACCACAACGCTCACCTAACAGCACCCTACATGACGCACTACACCCACCTCACAAGACGACGGCACCACCTGCAAATTCCCCCACGCACTCAAGGGCGCAGGGGGTCCCAGTTGGCTCACACAGGGTGCGTGCACTCTGTGCTCAAATCGCAAAGTACCAGGGCTCGATGAAAATGAGGACGCTACCGATGAACGCGGCCAAGATCTGGTAGAGGATGTAACCCGCGTAAAAGACAAGGTAGAACCTGCCAGCCCACTTTGGGACCTTGCCATTGCAAACTATCAGCTGCAGAGTGAAGATGAACATGAAGATGAGCGACAGGAACAAACATCCCTTGGTCGAGCCGGGCGCTGCGTGGAAAGCGCTGCCAGTCCCTTCCCAGTATGGGCAGAGCGCCTGGAAGCCGTCCGGGGCGTAGCAGCCGTTGCAGTCCGCGTAGTTGTTCCCGTGAGAGCCGTGGCTACAGTTGCCTACATGCAGTGTGTGCATCAGCCAGATCAGGCCGAGGCCGATGCACAAGTTAAACGTGTTCGCCGCAATCGCCTGCACGCAAGCGTTGCTCCCTTGCCCATTGCGGGCTAAGTACACCGACGCGATCAAATTCGGGAAGGACGTGCCAGCGGCACCGATTGAGAGCCCCAAGAGAGAGCCGGTCAGCCCCCAGCCGCAACCCAAGTAGTCGAGGACCGAAGTGAAGATGTAGGCGAAAATCGCCATCCACAACATTGAGAAGACCATCGAGACGAGCCAGTACTTCTGTTTGCCCGGCTGCCGCACGTCAGGCATGCACGGGTAGACGAGCATACGGACTGGTAGCGTGGCGAAGAAGCTCACCTTGGCCAGCCTGCCGCTCGGGATGCGATACCACGCTTCGTGATGCACCTCCTCCTCCATCCCTAGGTGGAGCTTTACGCTGTTCCGCCGCGCCTTCGTCGAGCGGACTTGCACGTGGAGCTCGTCTATCTTGAGGACGATAAGGTCGAAGCAGAGCTGCATCGTCTCCTCAGGCTCGCCCGGAGGCAGCAGCAGCCGAATCTTCTGCTTCTGCCCGTCACGCTCCCATTCGACGAGCAACTCCTGCTGACGGACCAGCTTGATTTTGCTGAGCTGGCCGATCGGTAGCGTGAAGAACGGCGACTCCGGAGCAGCGTCGGTGTGCTTGTATCTCACTGGAGCTGATGGTTCGTCATCGATCACGAACTGGCATCTCTGAAAGCGGGCCCCGAGGCCGACCAGCTGCACCCTGCTGTAGTATGGCCGATACCTGAGCAGCGTGCCGGTGAAGCCTTTCAGATGCTGTGGCCGCTCGAGCAGCCGCGCGCGGCAGTCTTGCAGCAACGTACGGAACTGCGGGTGGTTCGTGATCGAGAGCTCGGTCCGGACCGCCCCATTCGCCTCCTCGTCTGAGGGGAGAGGAGGTGCAGCTTCCACATCGCGTAATAGAGGCGGGCACTGCGCCGGCACGATCGACCCATTCGCCTCCTCATCTGAGGGGAGAGGAGGCGCAGCTTCTGCATCGCGTGCGCTAATAGCGCGAACGTCCTCGAACGGCATGTCCGCTGTGCTCTCCGTGAGCCCATCCACTTGGACTGTCCTCGTCGCCGTTTGACGGGAGTTAAAGCAGCGCTCCAGGCGGGCTTTGATCTTGGGGAAGAGGGCGAGAAACGGGACGTAGATGAGGAAGTAGTAGAGCACCATGATGAGGGCTTCCCACCAGTCGACCAACTCGTCCGCCATAAAGAAGTAGTACATTAGGATGGCCACCAAGAGTGCGGACAGCTCGCGCCCCATCGTCCAAGGGTCGACAACCAGCCCGCCGGCCACGACCGTAGCCGACGCCCCCACGATGCAATACAAGTTGAACGGGGTCGAGCCGACGACCGTGCCTATGCCGACCGTCGAGTCGGCGACGAAGACGCTGATGATCGAGGCGAAGAGCTCGGGCGCATTGCACCCCATCGCGAGCAGCGTCGCACTCGCAATGTCCTCCGGGATGTGGAGCCTCTCGCAGACGACGGTGATCGACGGGACGAAGAAGTCTTCGCAGACCAGCGCCATCGCGTAGAACATGTAGACGATCACGATGATCCAGACAATGCTCAGCTCTAAGTCCCGATACTTGGTCAGCGTGGGTAGAATCTTGATCGCTTTGCATCCCTTGGGCGTGCTCGGATCTCCTTCGTCTTCATAGAGCTTCAAAGGAGGGGAGGAGGGGGGACACGACGCGCCCGCACACGGGGCGAGGTCTGGCGCCAAGCTGACGCTCTTGCAGATCTTCTCCAGATTGTACCCTTGATAGTTCCGATCGGCGCGAGCCTCGAAGAGTGTGCTCCGCAGCTGACCATCAGATCCGGTCGCCGTGAAGTTATAAACGCGGGGCACGTTCAGGAAGTTAGCGTTCATCTGCGCCCATGGCGCCGCCTTCATGGCGGGCGGCGCTTCGCAGAAGCGCGGCACGCACAGCCTGCCACCGCCATCGGCAGCACCGTAGCTGCAGTCGCCGGCCAGCATCGACATCGAGGTCAAACCTCCGTGTCACGAGGACTTTCGCTCGTTTTCCCAAATGGGAATCTTTGAGGAGAGATGGAACTCTAGTTTCTTCCGAATTTTCTCCATGGAGACAATGGTTCGTCAAGAGAAACCGGGAGGGCGCTCTTTCTTGACCGACCCACACCTTCGACCGCCGCACCACGCGATGAAAAATTCTCTCTCAACCACAAATGAAAATTCACTCCGCCCAACTGCGGTTGGTCGAGCCCACCGATCTTCCAACGCAGAAGTCAGAGTGTACGGGGATGGTGCGACAGTCGGTGAGGCTCAGTAGAAGGACGACCCGCGGTTGGAGAAGGCATGGGCTAGAATCTCTGCCCGATCGGTCAAGATCTTCTGGGACCCCTCATCGAGAACATGGTCGAGGATGTCGACGAGGTTCGCGGTAGACGCCTTCTGAACCGTATGGGTGCTGCTGTTGCTGGTTCGGGCCACCGTCAAGGCATCCTCAATCGACCTCGTGTGCTGATGGTTATATGGGTTATATGGTAGAGACGTGCTTGAGTTTGTCGATTGCACGTGCCTGATTTCTGCGTTGACCTCGTGCACGAAGCACCACCAGATGGCAAGGCACGTTGCAACCAACAACACCCAGAGCGTAATGCACTTGTACAGATAACTGCTCTCCTTTTTATCCAAGTAATCAATGTCTTGTTTGATCTGGTGCACACATCGAGGGGAAAGAAGACCGTGGCGTACTTCAATCAGTTGTGAGAAAGAAGGAATAAGCAGCGGTCCTGACACAGGGTTCCATGAACGTACGTGCAAGTTCGGGGCACGCGAGGGTGAACGGCGCGTACGCACCAGTGGTCTCTTCACTGCAGATCCTGCCTCCATGGTTTGTGTGTAGACTTTTGACCCGCGCAGCAGGCGCCCCTCTGGCCAGTTCTGCCTCGCGTGAGACTCGAAGAGTCCAGTGTTTTCAGGAGCCGGAAATGGGTTCGTTTGTTTCAACGGAGGTTGCATGCAAAACGAGTTGCGTAGAGAAAGTGTGGATTGAGGGATTTACATCGTTGTGGGCCGCGCAGCGCAGAGCGCCAAATGTATCGTCTTTGCGAGCATGAACGCCGCCGGCCGCCGATTTGGCGTGGCCACAGTCGTGCTGCCTGCTGGCACGGCGGTGTCTTGACCCAAGGGGGAGTGGTCTACTACAGACTGTATTTTTCATGTTTATAAGGCCCCAACCCTACACCTGTTTGGAAATTGAATGGTTGACCCAAGGGGGAGTGGTCTACTATTTTTCATGTTTATAAGGCCCCAACCCTACACCTCGGTTTGGGAATTGAATGGGTGGGGTGCGCGTGTGGGCGCGTCCGGTGAGGCCCCTCTTTCCGGGATCTGAACATCTGATCTCAACAACGATGTTTGCTGTTCGGCAGTTCGCGAGTTCGGCTGAGAACATCGCTAACTTGCTCTCGTCTTTAAAGTAGGTGCATTATCGATGTGTATTCGCGATTTGACCCGGGTCCACTTCCCGCGTACAAATCGTGAGTTGAGCAGAATTAAGTTGTGTCCCTGTCAGGGCGCTGGTGATGGTGCCAACGAAGGCTCTCCCCACGCTGCTGCCGGCGCTGTGGGCAGAGGCGGAGCGGCCATGGCCTGCAGAGCGGGAGGCGCAAACAACGAGGTAGCGCGCGGCGACTGCACCCGCGGCGATGCAGCGCGGGGAGATGCATTGCCTTGGCGGGCCGATATTGAGCCCATACCTCGGCTGCTGAGCCCTGCTCGTGCAGAGAAGGATCCGTCGACGCCATCCGTACGGGGGCTGCTGCTGCTACTTCTGGCTCCTTCCATGACCCTATATGAACCCACGGTTCGAAGCTTGTTCACGTCTGCGAGCGCCCGACCTAAGAGGTCCTCCGCTCGAGGGTCGTCCTCGTGTCGAAGCGAGGCGTTGAGCGCCTCCTGCGCGGCGTGCTGTAGCGCCGAGATGCGTGTGAAGCGATCGAGCGACGACTCAGCCCGTATACGAAGCTGCTTCTCATTGACGAGGGAAGATGATGCAACATGTGCCAGGACCTTTGCCGCGTGAAGCTCCTGCTCCATGCCACTGAGCTCGCGCACGAGCGTCGCCTCCTCCACCTCGCCACGCAGGATATTCTGCAATGCCGCAATACTGGTTTCCTTCTTTCCGTTGGCACCACGCCCCTTGGCTTCGACTGACGTCGAGCTGATGCCCCGCTTCAGGGCTGCCTTGGAGTCCTCCATTTGTGGCAGACTGACCTCCGTTGCCATTGTCTTTTCCGGCTGGCCTGCGATGTTCGGAGTCACTGTCAGCGACTTGTCTTGCGCCTTCTCGAGCTCGCCCTGTAACCTCTCCATCTCCTCCTTGGTACGGTGCAGATCACGCTCGATCTTGTCTGCCCTTCGCTTTGCGTCCTCAGCTTCAAGCCTAGCAGCTTGGAGCTTGGCCATCTGCTGCTGTTTTTGCACCAACTCCGCATTGGGATGATCTTGGATGCCGCGCGCCTTGCGCTGCTGCTTGACAGCCCCATCTGCTGGTGGTGTCGCGTTCGCAATCGACTTCAGAGCCTCCTCTGCCACCTTGACCCGCTCGCTCAATTCTTTTGCCAGGATCTCGGCCTCCTCCGTTCTGGCTCGCGATTTGGCTCGCTCCGCCTCCCAGGCCGTCCGTTCCCTTGAGAGGATGCGCGCCTCCTCGGACTTTTGCGCCGCGTCGGTTTGCGCTGCCTCCGCAATCTTCCTCACGAAGGCGAGTTCATTCGTCGCCTCTTTAGCCTGCCGCCGCGCCACATCAACCTCGGCATTATGGTCGCGTTCCTTCGAGGCCATCCGTTGCATCATCAGCTCTACCTCTTCGCGCCGGCTCACCGCGAAGGCTTCGCTAGCATTCGCCTTTGCGATCTGCGCTTCCAGCACCTCGCGGCTTCGCCGCTCGCGGCTCAGCTCTGCGTTCAGCGCATCGAGGCTGCTCTGCAGCTCCGCCGTGTTGGTATTATCTGATGGAGCAGCATCCCCTATCGAATCCTCCACCGACGCCAAGACCATCTTGGCCTCCGCCTTGGCCTCGGGCTTCCCACCGGCGGGTCTGCCCTTAAATGAGAGCACAGCCATGTCCGTCGCGTCCAAAGGAATCTCGGGCACCTTGGAAGGCTCGGATTTTTTCTCGCGCTGCATGGTGGCTGAGGTCGGATCAATCTTGGGCGCGTACGTGCGCCCCTGCTCGAGCTGTTGCTGCATGGCCTGGCGCTTCTCGTTGCGCTTCTGCTCCTCCTCTTTTAATCGCATGTGCATGGGCTTGGGCTTATCGGAAGCGTCAGCGGCCTCCTCCTCGGCAGCTTCGCCACTCGGGGTGCGAAGCAGCTCGATCTGACGCTCCGCCCGCGCCAACCTGCTCTTCGTATCGCGTTGCTGAATGTCAAGGCCATCGGCACGCTTCTTCTCCTCCTCGAAGCGCTTGACCATCTCCGCGCGGCTCGCGAGAGCTTGGCGCTTGGCCTCATAAATGGATTCCATCTCGCGCTCGAGCAGCTCTAGCCGCTGCTGCTGCGCCTCGAAGCGACGGACGGTCGCATCAATCGCGTGCCGTCCCAGCCCGGCCGGTGAGCCAGCTCGAGGTGCTGCTCCACTTTTTGGCAGCGCACCAGGGAGCTGGAGCACCTCGAGCATATGCTGCAGCTCGGAGGTGCGAATCTCGAGCTCACCGTTGCGCCGCCAACCCATGCGCAAGCGCACAGGCGATAGATGGAGGCGTGCCGCGGCGCTGGCAGGCGCGAAGAGTCCGTCGTCGTTGCGTTCGTCCAAAATGCGTTCCTCGTCGCTAACGCGAACTTCGCCCTCGAAGTTCTGCGTGGAAGGTACATCGGTGCACGCAGCAGTCGGTCCGCCCGCTGCCGCACCCGCTGTGGGTAAGGCCGTAGTCTTCGCAACCAAAGGACCAGCTGGCGCCGGCTTTAGCCCATGCGACAGCATCGGCAGCTTTGGCACCGTTTCCGGGCGCACCAAGGCCGTCGGTGGGGCTGCAGAGCCAAGCGTGGGAGCCGGTGCACTTGCGAGGGGCTTGCTTACAGCTGCACTAGCTGCGGCTGGCGCGCCTGCGAGCGCTGCCCGTGCCGAGCTTGGCCGTTTCGACCCTAATGCCGAAGCAGCAGCAGCCTTAGCAGGAATCGGAGGTGGCACAGTCGCCTCGCGTGACGGGACGCTTTGCTCCTTGGACGCGCCTCCCGGGCGTCCCAGCGATGGAGAAGGATCACGTGCTCCCGGTGGCTTCTTTCCCAGGTTTGCCGTTTCTTTGGGGGTCATAGCAGCATCTCGTTTGGGCAGCGGTGCCTCTTTCGAGGCCGCGCTAGCAGCAGAAGCAGCGGCGGCACACTTGTTTGCTCCCAGCTCTGGCTTCGAGGTCGGCGCGCCGTCCTTGCCGGATGACACGGGTTTTGCAGACACGCTATCCTTTGCAGATGCACCGTCCTTTGATGGCGCGCTATCCTTAGATGACGGGACCGTGCCATCGCGCTTCACAGCAGAGCTGGAGTCCTTACTAGAGCTTTGCCGCCGCGGCGTCCCTGCACCGCTACTCTCGCGCCTCGTACCTGCCGAGCTCGCTTCCTTAGCTGATGCCGTGTTACTGCTCTTGGCGGACGCACCGACGGGGTCCTCGTTTGCCGTGATCTCACGATTCACCGTCGATGACCCTTCTGGCTTCTTCAGTCCAGTAGGTAGTGCCGGCACAGTAGCAGGTTTGCTGGCAACAGCGCTGCCAGCTGCGACGGCCTTTGGGCCCGTCGCCATCGAGGTTGAAGCACTGTTTGACACTGTCGCACGACGCCACACCCCAGTGACAGCTAGCGGACGCGCAAGTGAGTGTGTCAGTCCAAGCGTCCCCGTTTTTGGACAAACGTGGTTTCGGGCGAAGATGCAAACTCGGCTCTTTGACGCAGAGCGAAAATACTTGTGCCTTCACGTTGCGGCGCCTTTGCGGTCGTTCATGTGAACATGTGTTCGAGGGTTGGGTCTCAACATCTTATCTCGACAGACCAGCCGAGGCTGGCTGCCGCGGTGAGCCAGCCGTGAACGG
>Ga0210243_101582_pt1 | contig 15858 bp, 17 predicted proteins | sample ChrtobMeP5a_32mM_FD_155461 | JGI IMG/M metagenome (GOLD analysis project Ga0210243, IMG submission 155461) | Chrysochromulina tobin associated microbial communities from unialgal haptophyte culture, Seattle, Washington, United States - P5a_32mM | ecosystem: Host-associated > Algae > Haptophytes >...
CGGCGCGGGCGGGGGACGAGGCGGCGAGGGCGGCGCGGGTGGGGGACGAGGCGGGGCGGGCGGCGCGAGCGGCGAGGGCGGCGGATAATGCGTGTGAGGGGTATGGGGGTGATGCGGGTGATGGGGGTGATGGGGGTGATGCCTATGCAAGAAAAGTCTCCGGCGCTCTCCTGGGACGTGCTTGTGAGCAGCCCGCTCAATGGATGCCGGGGCGGCATCCTGGCCGATGCTTGGGTCGCTTAGGATTCCGCTCTTGGCCGAGGCGAACAGCGTTGTAAAGTCGAGGAACGGGGAGAACACGGCGATCGTTCCTACCCCGGAGGTAGACAGCTCAACCTGGACTCCGTTGGTGCCGCCAGTGGGCAACACGATCCAGCCATGGTTTGCACGGCTACCCGCGAGCCACGCGGCAACCGAGGAGGTCACGTCAAACCTATTCCAGCCAGTGACGACACCTGGGAAGGCACCCGGCAATCCGACGCCGCCGACGTTGGTGGAGCTCCACGATGACGATGCGAATGGGAGGTTGGTCCACGTGACTGTGGACTGTCGAAAGCAGGGAGGGGCAGAGAGGGACGCGTCGGCGCGAAGGGGTCTCAGCCAGGGCGCCGCACGCAGTTATCAGGGAAGAGTGCGCGTCTTCGCGGTCGGCGAGCACACCTCATTCCATGGAACGAGGAGCTCGCGGAGCGAGGCGTTGTCGCCCGCGTCGGTCACATAGTAGTTGAGCCAGGCGGGTTTGGTCGGCACGAGCGTGGCACCGACGAAAGAGCTCAAGTCGAACTTGATCAGGAGGGCGGACGTATCAGAAGTGACGCCTGAGATGACCTGTGTGGCCGAGACCGTCAATGGGCCGTCCCACCACCCGGAAGTTTGGGCGTTGAAGTTTGTCGTAGCGTAGTTGATGATAGGAGCGGTAGTGGAACTGCCGGCCCTGATGTATGTATCAGAGGTGACGCTCGGGCCTCTGATGATCACGCCCGTGACCGAGGCGACCAACGCGAGGAAGAGCGTGGCTTTCAGCGATCCCATCGCGAGCAAATCGGCACGTGTTCTCCTTCAGAACAATCCAGCAGTATCGTTGCAACGCGAGACCGAAACTTAGAAGCCGGTGGTTCCAGAACGAAATTCTGTCATCTTTTTGGGGAGACTTCGTAAACCGCGCTTTAAACCCTTGTTTGTGTGCCCAATCCGCCCACTCCACGGACCGCGATGACCCTCAGACGGGACCTTGAACATATGCTCTCTCACTCTCTTCCCATCGCGTTGAAGTCGCTAGTCGCACCTCTCTTGAATATGGCTCTCGAGCGCGCCTCGGGCAGTCTGCTCTTCGAGTGCCTTTTGACATTTGAGGAGTGCATCCGCAATGCGTACAAGCTCCGTCTCCAGCAGTGCACGCTGCTCTGTCGCAGCTTGGAGCGCCTGCTCCTGCGATTGCGCCAAGAGCTCAGCGTCCTCGATGGCCCGAGCCGCTCGAGAGCGCTCGAGAGCCCACTCTTCTCGCTCTTTCCTCAGCTCCTCCTCGTGAGCACGAGCGAGCGCGCCCATCTGCTCTTCCAAGCGACGACGCTTGGCGTCCAGCTGCGCATTCGTGTCGCGCAACGTCCCAAGCTCCATGCGAAGCTCCTTACGCCCCGCCTCCGAGGAGGCCAGCTTGGTCTCAAAATCGTGGTTGCTGCGCATCGCGATGGCAAGCGTGTTCCGCATCGCCTCGAGCTCAGTGCCCAAAGACTGCATGACTTCCCGGTGGTCTGCACATGTTGCGTCCAGCTTGAGGTTGAGCTCATCAATCTGCGCCAAAAATTCAGCTGCCTGGTCTGCCATCCTTCGTTGCAGGGCGTGATTCTCATCATCGAGTTGGTGCGCCGTGCGCGACATCAATCGGCACACCTCCTCGTGCTGTGCGAGACCCCACTGGCGATCTGCAGCGGAGCGGGGAGAGATTGCAGCGTAACGAGACCAAAGGTCGGGTTTCTTGGCCTGCTCGTCCCTGTACACCGGTTGATGATAGCGGCGCGCCGCCAGCCGTGAGGAAATGATTGACGCTGCTGATGCTGAGCCCGGTCGCTCGCCATCAAACTTGGGCCAGCTATTCCCCGATTTCGGAGACGATGGAAGCGCGCCGCATGCTGTGAGGGATGCATGCGTCGGCGGCGCCGGCTGCAGCGTTGCAGCCGAAGAAGGACGGACGGGCACACCCGCGCGGCGCTGCGATTGACGATGCTGGTGCTCAAGGTTCCACACGCAGCGAGTCAGTGCGGTGGGTGGAAGGAGCTGCAGCTCCGACTTTGCACGCGGAAGCGGTGCGCCCTGCACTGATATGTCTGAAGCGCCACGCATGGTGCCCGCTTGCATCGACGTGATCATCGAAACGCACGAGCAGCGTCCACACGCGCCCGGGGGGGTATGAACGCAATATATCACATTATATCACATACGTAGCCCTATAGTGAGCTGCTTTGGTCGTGTGGTTTGAACGCGAGTTGATGTGGGGTTTACGCTTTGATCGCATTCACAGAGCCCTTTCCTTGAAAGGGTTTCCTATTGGCGATGCTATGGCGAAGAATGGCAAGCAGCAGCCGATCGCGCAAGCGCTGACCGATCGCGCGGTGGCGGTGCCGATGACGCTCTGGCTCATCTCCGTCTTGGCCCTTGCCTTCTGCCTTGGTCCGCCCACGAACCTCGTCACCGGTGGCGTGCAAGGCTTCTTTTCCAATGGGCCGCCGCGCTGGCGCGCTGCGTGGGCGTTGCCGACGCAGATGATACTCATGCCCGTGCTCTTTGTGCTCGGACACCGCGCACTCGGGAGCCAGGGGCCGCGCGCATGGGGGCTGCAGTGGGCCCGCGAGCGGCGAGGACCGAAGGCTTGGTGCTTTGTCCTTCTCTTCCCCACATGGCTGCTCCTCGACTTCTTGATCCTCGAGGACATGCGGCCGATCATGCTCCTGCATCACGTGACCTGCATCGTGGCTCACATGATCGCGTGCTTCCCACTCGCCGCCGGCTTCGGATGGTACTTCCTTGGCGTCATCTCGCTCGAGTTTGGCTCCGGCGTGTGCAATATCTTCTGCTTCGGTTGGCCCTGGTACCCGCTGACCACCTACCTCTATTTCGCGGGCATGACCATCTCGAACCTGCTCGCCTGCTACTGCGCCTATCACTGGGTGCAGACGGTGCAATCACGCTCCGGCAGATTGATTGGAATCGTAATCACCGGCGTCCTCACCGTCATGCGGCAGCGCGAGGCTCATCGCGCATTCGCCGTCAGCACCTGAGAGCGGCGGCAGCTGCACGAGATTGGACGAGATTGGACGAGATTGGACGAGATTGAACGAGATCGGACGCCTTGTCAGCAGCACGAAGTCACGAAGCGTGCTGACTGTCAAGTCAAGTCACTTCAAGTCACTAGTGCTGACTGTTGCTGACTGATGCTGACTGATGCTAGGCACATTACAGCAGCAGGTCCGCACGTCCACAGGTGCCAGGCCCTGGCTTCTAGGTGGTTGCCGTCCCGTCAGAGAGCCTCGATGCTGAGGGGTTGTGAGAGCTAACTCAACACTCAGTGCTCAGAGTTTACGGTCCCTCGTTCTTCTACTGCATGCTACTGTTACCCGCACGACGAGTATTAACATCCGCCCTGGATCACACCCAACACGCAAGACACGACCTCGGGCGCTCGCGTTTCCCGGTTTGGTTTTCGGCTCGCCGAAATTCGGCCCTACGGCCCGTCCAAGAAAGCAGCCACCACAAGGACCATCATGTCGACTGTGCACGAGGTTCGCCTCCCAGTGAGTATCGAGATCCCGGTCAATCACGAGGTTCGCACCATCCGTGGGGCCTTGCGCGACCGCATCAACATCCAGGCCGAGCCCAAGTCGCTCGACGACATTGCGGCGGACAAGGAGCGGCGCGGCGCCCTGCGCGGGGCGTACCTGGAAGAAGTGAAGCAGAAGGCGACTCGTGATCTTCAGCGCGCGACCGCTGCGGCCGAGCGCAAGCAGGCTACCGAGGCGGCTGAGGCCGCTCGCATCGTCGAGAAGATGGCCGCGTCGGCCAGCAAGGCGGAGGCGCGCAAGGCGAGCCAGGACGAGAAGCGCGAGGCGGACAAGGAGAAGCGGATGGCGCTGGCTGAGGAGGTGGCACGTGCGCGCAGCCAGGCACACATGCAGGCGCTCAAGAAGGGCGTTGCCGCCGCCGAGCGCGGCGAGCAGGCCGTCGCGAAGCGCGAGCAGCTGATCGCCGAGGTCGCCGAGAAAGGCTCGTCGACCGTGAAGCACGCTCTCGAGGTGGTGGCGGCGCGCAAGGCGAAGGAGCAAGAGGAGGCCGCGCTCGCCATGGAGCAGCTGCAGCAGCGCTTCGCAGCCGCCGAGTCGCGCCGCCTCGATGAGGCCAAACAGGCCTTCCTCGAGCACGAGGCGCAGCGCCAGAAGGCGGTGGCGAAGGCACGCTCGGCACAGGTTTGTTGCACCCCTTAGCCAGCCTGCGCTCATTGAGCACCCAGGAGCCCCTCTGAGGAGCCCCTCTGATGAGCCCCTCTGAGGAGCCCCTCTGATGAGCCCCTCTGATGAGCCCCTCTAAGGAGCCCCTCTGATGAGCCCCTCTGATGAGCCGCCCGATGACGTCTGATGGCCCCTGATGATGGGCCGATGGCCGCCTGCCTGATGACGTCTGATGGCCCCTGATGACGTCTGATGGCCCCTGATGATGGGCCGATGGCCGCCTGCCTGATGACGTCTGATGGCCGCAATTCTGGCCTCCTCAGGATTTCGAACTGGAAGCCAAGCGGATGGCCGACACGGCGGCAATGGAGCGCGCGGTAGCGAAGCGTGAAGCGTTCATGAGCATCATCAGCGACGCGGCTCAGATGTTCAACATGCATGCCAAGGACGTGGCGGAGGCCGTGCGCGCGCATGCAATGGGGACGGACGACGTGACAAAGATGGCCAAAGCCGAGCACTACGAGAAGATGGTTTCGGCAGAGGTGGCGCGCGGCATGGCGCTACGTGCCAAAGCACCGAGCAAGGTGTTGTGCATGGCGCAGCGCTTCCACCCGGAGGTGATCACCATCAAGCCGGAGGCCATTAAGAAGGCGCGCGCGACGCCCTCAGCTACACTCCTCAAGCGGCTGACGACGGTCTCGACGTCCCTGCTCGTCTCGGCGCCCGCTCGTCAACTGGGAGCACATGCGCGTCGGGAGACGAGGGAAGCGAAGGTAATCAAGCCCCGGCTGCCAGCTGATTGCATGCTGATTGCATGCTGATTGGGATTTGCAGGGACCATGCCACGGCAGCCAGCTGATTGCATGCTGATTGCATGCTGATTGCATGCTGATTGCATGCTGATTGCATGCTGATTGCATGCTGAATGGCGCTCGATTGGGAGTTGTAGGTACACATGAGCGCGATGCGCCGTATCGAGCGCGTGGCCTCCGCCGCGAAGCGTCGCGCGCTGCGTGAGGCGCTCAAGGCGGCAGAGCTCAAAGGTCGCGAGATTCGGTCCGAGATCTTGCTCGCCAAGAAGGAGACGTCGCAGCTGAGCATCTTGGCCAAAGAGGCGGCGCTCGCGGACATGGTGCATGCCACTGATTGCCACGGATTGCCTCCTTAATTGCATGCGCCAATTGTGGGTACAGGTGCATGCCAACCGGCTCGCGGCCGAAGAGGAGCGTGATTGCCTCATTAATTGCATGCGCGAATTGTACACAGGTGCATGCCAACCGGCTCGCGGCCGAAGAGGAGCTGGCCGAGAAGAAGATGATGGACTTGATGAAGCAGGAGGCGGCAACCGAGTGGCATGCGGCCGTGCTGCGCCGGCGCGCGAAGAAGGGCGTCGTGGCGGTGCGCCAGTCCGCGACGCGGTCGCGGCGCGAGGCCCTCCGCCAGGTGGTGATGAAGCACGCGGAGCTCCACCAGACTCGCCGCATGCAGGTGTGCGCCGCGCCTCCGATTCATCTCCGATTGATTGACCTCCGATTGATTGACCTCCGATTGATTGACCTCCGATTGATTGACCTCCGATTGATTGACCTCCGACTGATTGACCTCCGACTGATTGACCTCCGATTGATTGCCTCCGATTGACCGCCGATCGACTTCCGGTTGCTTCCCGCCCATACATGCAGGCGGAGACGAGCCGACAGGCAGAGCTCGGAGCAAGGGTCTTCACAGCGGCCGAGCTCGCCCTGCCGCTCTCAAGCCGTTTCGCACCCGTCGAGTGAACGTGCATGGGAACTAGGAGCATGGTGCCCTCAGCTTGAGCGTTTAGGGCAGCCTCCATGGGCGAGGGGTGGTGGGAGGGATCAACTGTTCTCCGAGGAGTAGAGATGTGATCTCCGAGGAGTAGAGATGTGAGGCGGGGACAAGCCCTCGGGGAAGCGCTTTCAACCGAGGACGACGACGCGGCGGCTCGGCCAGCACGCGCTCATGTATAGGTGTGGCACAGACTTCAGGCAAAGAGGGCCGTGGGGGAAGAGAGGTGTTTACAGCGACAGTGCGGGATTCGCTACGTTTAATAGTCGGTTCCGGTCTCGCGGAGCCAGAGCGACGTGTGTAATCTGTGTCGGTTCGAATAGAAGTAAAATGTATGCGAACACCGCGCCCGTACATGTTTTGGACGAACCGGAGAGTACAAACGAAGCCTCTAAATTAACTAAATGCCATTATTTATCCGGATATCCGGATAGGGTCCAAAACGGTTCGATCCCGCGTGCATCTGCATGCAACGTCAAATATCAAATGGTGGCCCCAGTTTCAATGTGCTTCCAACAGGAAACACCGACGCCGTTCGCGACCTTCCGCGCCGGGCGCAGCACGCACGTTCAAGAGGGCACCGATGAGGCGCTGCAGCTCTTCTTCCATGTGGACCGGGAGATCGATGCGAGGCACGCGGCGCGCCTAACCATCGCCACCGGCGCGGACACCGCCGTGCCTTCCACCTCCACGCAAGCGGCATGGCTACTCTATGAGATGGGACTCTCGAAGAGACTGGACTCCCCTCTCGTGCCAAGCGCCATGCCAAGCGCCCCTGGCCTTTTGGCCATGACCGGCGATCAGGGCCCTGCAGCTCACCCAGCACGTGCTCCGATCGCACGAGCATCGTCGATATGGCAGCAGCATCGATGGCAGCTTCGTCAAACAGTTAATCAAACAGTGAGCGCAACGGCACCTCAATCGGCACCCTCCTTCACGTCCTCCGCCGGCCCGAGTAGCCATGTTGCCAGAGAAGCACTTAGAGCAGCACGGACTTGGAGCAGTTCCGGCAATGAGGGACGCAATCAGCATGCAATCAGCATGCAAGCAGCACGGACTTGGAGCAGTTCCGGCACGGCCCTCAACGACCGCACCATGCAGCCCGGCCTGTGCGTGACCTCCTCGATCGGCTCCTTCTCGAGCGTCGCAACGAGCGTTCACACGAGCGTCGCAACGAGCGTTCACACGAGCGTCGCAACGAGCGTCCCTCGACCCCTCGACCCGTCAGGATCGACGTCCGCCAATGAGGGACGCAATCAGCATGCAATCAGCCTCGACCCGTCAGGATCGCCGACGGCTGTGGCTCAGGTCGATCCAGCCGCGAAGATCGTTCCGAAGAAGGCAAGCAAGGGATCAGCGAGGCCCACCAGTGCACCGAATTTGGCATCTAACCCATCCAGCAACTCATCCCTCAACCGTAACGGCACCTGCCTCCTCGAGGACGCCCACGACGACGCGAGTCCGCTCTCTATGTCTCATCCCTCACCTGCCGCCTCACCTGCCGCCTCACCTGCCGCCATGCATATCGTCATGCCCGACTTCATGCCCTCCAGCTTGCGGCCCTGCAGCAGGGGGAGTGGGGCAGTGAGTGGGGCCCGCCCCTTGACCGACGGGCCGCCATGGACGTTGTCGTTGACGAACCGCGCTCCAGCGCCGTCCCGAGCGCTCCTCCCCTCGCCATTGTCCTATGTGTCGCGCGCCCATGCCCTCGTGACGGCAGGTGGCACGCTGCCTTCGAGTGCACCGTCGCACCTGATTCGGTGGTCCCCGAGTGAGACCCAGTCCCAGAGCTTTACCCAGAGCCCCCCCCGCCAACCCCCGCACCCGAGCCGGGTGACGAACCCCAGGGCCGGCACGACCATCAACCACAGCCTGGGGTCCATTCACACGGGTCAGCCCCGCGCACGGCTAAAGTCAGAGCCGCAGCACCAGTCTGTGCCCAAGCTGATGCCTGCCGGAGCCCAGATGACTGGTGGTGGCGCCCATTACGGCGCTTCATCAAGGCCACACTCAGCCTCTACTGGAGCTACGCCCTCCGTCAAGGCCGCCCTCCGGACCTACGCCCTCAACCACGCCACCATCACAACCTCGATACTGCCACAGCCTCGCCTAGTGACTCGTCTGGGTTGAAAGTGCGAGACAGTTCTCTAAAGCGTTGTGTCGAGTCTAGGCAATGCGCGTCTCTCGTTCGATTTCGAGCGCCACGTCGTTCACACGTGCAGATCACACGCCTGTGAAGGGAAAAGATGCTGCATCTCGTGCCGATGCTTCGGCCGCCGCCCATGGCCGCGGTCGCTTCGCGAGCGTGTGTGCCCACGATGCTCACGGGCCCTGAGCTCATCGACACGTGCGTCTCCATCGACACCTTTGCGCCTCAATTCCTGTGGCTTCTGATCGTGGCCGCTCCGCGCTCAACACTCACGCGCTCTGTCATGGGCTCCATCGGCCCCATCCTCGCGCTCTCCCTGGTGCACCTCGCCGTCGTGATAACGGCAGCCTCGGCGCCCGGCGGCACGGAGCCCATTGCCATCTTCGCCGACGTCTTCGATCCGGCGAAAAACCAGCTGGAAGGCATGGAGCGCCTCTTTGCGGTCCGTGACTTTGTTGCCGAGGAGTGGCCGCACGTGCTCATCTGGGACCTCTTTGTGGGGCGCGCGATCTGGCTCGATAGTCTTGAGCGCGAGACGCCCTTTACGTGGTCGGCGCTGCTTCTGTGCAACGGCATTGGCCCGCCTGGATTGCTCCTCTACGTCGTCCTGTGCCTGGCGACTGGAAGGGGGCTGCCCACGCTTGGCTATGACGAGGCGAGGCAGTCTTGAAGAGGGGAGTCCGGCCATAGGTCTTGACGAGGGGAGCCTGGCCATGCTTACGCGAGGTTGCATGCATTGCCGTAGATGACAGTTCCAAAGAAGTAGAGGATGTAGGGACTAGGGTGATCGTGAAAACGTGATGTGCAGGTCCAGTGCTGTTGCTCCCAGTACTCCTGTATGCCTATGCTGATGGGGCACAGGTCTCGGGACGGGTCCCCGCGAAGGCGCCAAGGGGCGGTGCCGCGAGCCATCGAATCCAAAGCAGATCGGATGCTACCAAACCCAAACCAAAGCCTAACGGACACGACCGAGATCCCCAGGTTCTCCAAGTCCAACCTAACGCTAACCCTAGCGCTGACCCAAACCTAATCCGAAGAGTGCGCGTGTGCCGCGCGCTGTGTCACTAACTTTATCACCCTGCAGCCTACTCCGTAAGGCTCCAGATCTCGGTTGCCGTCGGGTATCTCGGTGCTATCTCGCCGTCAGAGGGACCTCGTCCGACAACGTGGGCGTTGCAGGCACGATCGGGGGATCGATAGGGGGAAGACCATACGAGGCCATCCACGGGTGCTGCAGCGCCTCCGCCGCAGTAGGGCGTACGTCGGGGTCGAGGGTCAGAAGCGTCTCGGCGAAGTGACTGAAGGAGAGCACGTCGCCGAATATGGCGGGATCGAGCTGTTGGGCGAGCAGCTCGGGCAGCGTCGTGTTGGGCTCGGCGCGCAGCAGGTAGGCGCCCGGGGCGGCGGCGCTGGGGTCGACCTCGTACACGCAGCCGGAGCCGGAGAAGTAGATGGATCCGAGTGGCCCTTCCATCATCCATGGCGGGAAGGGCCCGCGGGTAGCCATTTGGGCCGCGAGGACGAGCTCAGTCGACGCGAACTGGAAGGGCAAGAAGCCGAGCGCGGCTTCGATGGCCACGCAGCCGAGGGACCACACGTCGATCTTGGGCGTCCAGTTGAGGCCGAGGATCACCTCGGGCGCGCGGTACCAGCGGCTCTGCAGGGAAGGGTGTGGATGGGCGCCATGGTGGGCGCAGGGTAGGGGGTGGATGGGCGCCATGGTGGGCGCCAGGGTAGGGGTGGATGGGCGCCATGGTGGGCGCCGTACACTTGAGGCCCACCAGGCCAAGGCTGTCGGGGGGAATCGGGGGGCACTAGTAGTGGCACTCACCTGCAGGTAGGACATGTGGGCGTCGTGCGTGAGGACGGCCGAGCCGAAGTCGATGAGCTTGAAGATGCGACGCTCCGCGTTGACGATGCAGATGTTGGTCGTCTTGACGTCACAGTGCGTGATGCCGAGGCAGGCGAGGAAGGCGAGCGCATCAAGCATCTGGATGGTGAGAGCCCCGATCGAGCCCGCGTGCCAGTACTCAGCGCGCGCGCGCGGGCCAAGTGTCTCGAGGTGCATGTAGTGCGCCAAGATGGACGCGTTGAGGCACTCGTACACGAGAAAGAGGTGCTCGCGGTAGTAGAAGCAGTCGAGCAGCCGCACAATGTGCCGGCGGCCGAGTGGGTCATGCAGCCGGATCATAGATTGAACCCGGGCCTCGCCCAGCCCGGCATCCACCGTCTCTTTTGCGTTCTTTAGGCACTTGAGTGCTACGGGCCGGTTCTGGGCGCCTTCGTGCACGGCTCGGAAGACGGTGGCGAAGGAGCCCGAGCCGAGGACCCCGTCGACCTTGTAGCTGCGAGTTCATAAGGGTGGCGGCAAGCAGACGGGACGAAGCCACGTGGCGTCGAGGCAGGGCGGGGGGGGAGAGGGAGCGCGGGCATCGTTGCGAGGTAGTTTGCGCGGTGCATCGGGCAATCAGGGCGAGGCAGGCGAGGAGCGCACTTGAAGCCGACCGTCTCGTTTGGGCGGGGAAGGAAGTCGGGAATGGGCTCCATGCCGTTCAAGTTTGGATTGAAGATGGTCGGGATCGACATCATCACGCGGAGCTCCGGCGGAGCCGAGGACACGTGCGACACTACACGATGAGCGGCCCCATGTTCGCCTCGGCGTTCGCGCAACGCCGCCTTTGCCGCGTGGTTGCTAACGATCACGCGACTGCGCACATCCAGACCACGCGTGTCAGGCACTCGGGCCGCTGACGGATTCGATACGAGGCGCGTGCGCGGTATGCGCACTTGAGGATTGCAATGGGTTGCGGAGGTGCCCTTGTTGGCGGCGGCAACTGCTCCTCGAGAGGAGTGACGGGCACCGTCCAGATGAGGTCTTTTGGCAGCGTGAGGTCCGTCACTCCGGCGCGGCGCATCATGTATACGTTACAGGTTCCAGAACGTAGGCTGCTGCAGCGGCCACCGTCAACCATGGACCCTGGGCTTCGAGCGTCTCCGAGAGGGACGTCGGCGGATTTCTCCCGATTCGTGAACTGAGACGTCTTTGTTTCTCCAAACCCCAAAAATAGAATGACTTTACCCTGCGAGGAAGACAACTGGAAGACTTCCTAAATAGGAATGACTAATAATGGTGCTTTCTCTGGAAAAGACGTGAAGAACGCTGTGTCTGAGCTACAGTAATCTCTACGACGTTCCGTATCTCCTACGACGTTCCAGTATCTCCACGCAGTACGCGGCCGCCACCGCGCCACGCAGCTCGCAGACTCAGAGGTGGCCGCCGGCAAGCAGGTTGAGCAGGCGCTCCTCCTCGCGTGCCGCCTCGCTGAGCTCGAGAGCCTCTTGCTGCTCCTCCTGCAGACCCAGGAGCATCATCTCGGAGATCATCATCTCGAGCGGAGCTGCGACCCCCGCGAACTCCTCTGGCCCGGCTTGGCCGCCGCTGGCTTGCTGTGAAAGCTGCTGTGAAGGCTGCCGCTCCCCCTCCTCCGCAGCTGCGGCTGCGGCGGCCAAGACAAGCCAGGGCTCCTCCTCCTCCTCCTCCTCCTCTGCCGCGGCCAATAAGGCAGCGGCGGCCGTTGAGCGACGAAACCCCCGGTACGTGGGTGTGGCGGAGCCTCCCTTGTCACCCCCCTCGTCACCCCCCTTGTCACCCCCCTTGGGGGGCAGGGCTGGAGCGAGCTGCTCGGGACGACGCGAGGGTGGTGCGAGCTGCTCAGGACGACGCGCCAGTGGCGGACGGTAGGTAGGGGATGGTGACATAGAGAGAGCTGACACCTCAAACGGATCCGGCAGAGGGTAGAGGGCCGGTTGGAGGGAACGGTGGACCGTGGGTGAGGGGGGGATGGGCGAGGGGGGGATGGGTGAGGGGGGGATGGGTGAGGGGGGGATGGGCGACGCTAACGGCTCCGAGGACAGCTGCCCCGGCGGAGATTGCATCTGCCCGGCCGGAGATGGCATCATCTGCCCGACCGGAGATTGCATCTGCCCGGCTGGAGATTGCATCTCGGGGGCGACCGGTGACGATTCGCGAGTCGTCCGGTCGATGGACGACTCCGAGGCGACCGGGGAGATCGCATCTCGCGGAGATCGCACCTCGCGGTCGATGGACGACTCCGAGGCGACCGGGGAGATCGCATCTCGCGGAGATCGCACCTCGCCGTCGATGGACGACTCCGAGGCGACCGGGGAGGACGGGCCGGAGGCTTCCGAGTGTATCTCGGAAGGCAAGATCGTGGACGGGAGAGTCGAGAGCTCGGATTCCGAAGGCGACCTGCCTAATTTGGATGGGAGGGCCGAGAGGTCGGATTCCGAAGGCGACAGTGCCCTGGGTGGTGCACTGGGCGCACTGGGCGGCGCTCGAGACGGCGCTCGCGCAGGAGACGAAGGTTTTGTGGGGAAGGAGGAGAGGGTGCTCTCCGAGAGAGCGGATGGCGGCTCTGGCGGCGGCCGCGTCATCGTGAGCGCTTCCCTTCCCGCCTCGATCGCCGCCGCAACGGCGGCGAGCCTCGATTCCCGCCATCCGCCCGCAGCACCCCTCGCCGCCTCCACCGTCGCCTCGAGCTGCGCCGCAACCGCCGCCAAGTCCAGCTCCGCCGCGAGCGCCGCCTCCCGGCGCTCGCGCTCGAGACGGCGCGCGCTCTCGTCGAGCTCGTGCCCGGCACGGCGCGCCCACTCGAGCCGCTCGAGACGGCGCGCCGCCGCCTCGCGCCTCGCACGCTCGAGCGCCGTCTCGAGCGCGCGCCCGGCCTCGTCCTGCGCCGACTGGCGCTGCGCCGCGCGCTCGGCCGCCGCCTCGGCCGCCGCCTCGGCCGCCGCCGCGCGCTCGGCCGCCGCTTCGGCCGCCGCCTCGGCCGCTACCGCCGCCTCGCAAACGCGACGCCCCTGCGCGAGGATGCGCTGAGCGGCAGCGGCGTTCGGTGAGGCCGCGGCGTCAAAGTCCAAATTAGGCAACGCGGCTTCAAAGTCCAAATTAGGCAACGCGTCGGCGGAGCGCTCCGGGGCGGGGATGGCAGAGATCAACTCGGCGCGCGCCCTTGCCGCCTCCGCCCGCGCCGCCGCCGCCTCCGCCCGCGCTGCCTTCGTCTCCGCTCGGGCTGCCTCTAATTCCGCTAATTCCACACCATCAACGGCCTTTGCCCGGCTCGCTTCTTCCCGCGCAGCCTGCAATTCAGCGTGCGCGGACTGCCATTGCAAGACCAATTCCGAGTGCGCGGATTGCAATCCCGAGTGCGCAGATTGCAATTCCGAGTAGGCAGACTTCTCCCGTTGCTCGGCGTCGACGGTGGCCCTTTCGAGCTCGGACCTCGCCACCTGCCTAATTTGGGTCACCGTCTCGAGATCGGACCTCGCCGCCTTCAGATCCGCCCTGGCGTCCTCCAACGCACCCCTGGCCACCTCAGCTTCCGCCCTGGCCGCCCTCGCCTCTGCCTGTGCCGCATGCATGGCAGCCCGGGACTCATCCACTGCTGCCTGGGCCACGCCCCTGGCCTGCGCCACCGCCGCCTCCGCCTCCGCCCTCGCCGCCTCCGCCTCCGCCCGCATCGCCTCCGCCTCCGCCCTCGCCGCCTCCGCCTCAGCTCGCGCTGTCTCAAGTATCTCAATCGCCGCTTGCCTATTTAGGAGCGCCGTCTCGAGCGCCGCCCTTCGTTCCTCGAGGGCGCGCAGCTGCACCTGATGAGGGAGACAATCAGAGGTCATCCGCCTTCCTCGAGGGCGCGCAGCTGCATCAGCTCATCGCTCGCAAAGGAGCCATCAGCGCCAATCAGCGCCAATCAGCGCCAATCAGCGCCAATCAGCGCCAATCAGCGCCAATCAGTGCCAATCAGCGCCAATCAGCGCCAATCAGTGCCAATCAGCGGCCCTCATCAGCCCTCATCAGCCCTCATCAGCCCTCATCAGCCCTCATCAGCGCACCTCCTCCTCGCTCTGCCGCCGTTCCAAACAGGCTCGCTCCGCCGTGGCCGCCTCCAACGCCCTCTGCGTGCTCTCCAAACCAATGCGAAGCTCCGCGGACTGCTGCCGCTGCTCCGTTAATTGCTCCGTTAATTGCTCCGTCAATTGCCGCTGCTCCGTTAATTGCTCCGCGGATTGCTTGCGCTCCCGTCCCAACTCGGACCGGGCCTCGTCTAATTGTGAATGCAATTGGCCTAGTTGCGACTGGGCCACGCCTAATTGCGAGTGCAATTGGTCGAGCTCCGCGTGCAGCTCAACACAACGCGCATCGGACAGCTTGAGACCGGTAAGGAGGTTCCGACACTCGACCTCCAACAATGCCATCGCCTCCTTTTGGGTTGCTTCTGATGAGGACAGCAATTGGAGGCCATCAGAGGCACTCAGAGGCCATCAGAGGCCATCAGAGGCCATCGGAGGCAATCAGAGGCACTCGGAGGCACTCGGAGGCCATCAGAGGCACTCGGAGGCGCTCGGAGGCCATCAGAGGCTATTGGCGGCCATCATGGGCAATCAGAGGCCATCAGCAGTTACCCGTCACGGCCGCCGCCATGCGCAGCTCGTTCTTTTCGGCCTCCGCCTCTTCCAAAGCCGCCTCCGCCGCCGCCACCGCCGCCTCCGCCTCCGCCCTCGCCGCCGCCACCGCCGCCTCCGCCTCCGCCATCGCCGCCTCTGCTGCATCTCGAGCTGCGAGCATGGCGCGTTCCGCCCCCGCCTGCGCCGCCGCCACCGCCTCATCCGCCTCTGCCTGCGCCTCCTCCACCATCGCCTCCGCCTCCGCCCTCGCCGCCTCGGTCGCCTCTCGCACTGAGGCGACGACCGACTCGGCCTCCGCCCGCGCCGCGCCGACCTGCGCGTCCGTCTCCGCCATCATGGTCTCGATGGCGGCCTCCGCCTCCGCCTGAACCCTCGCCACCGCCGCGTGCAGCGCCTCGTGCAGCTCAACACAGCGCGCTTCGGCGGCCTGGAGGCTCGAGTACCTGCCCAAGCAATCATTGGCGCAATCAGCGACGCAATCAAGGACGCAATCAGGCGGCCTGGAGGCTCGAGTACCTGCCCAAGCAATCATTGGCGCAATCAGCGGCGCTCCGCCGCGGCAATCCGCTCAGCACAGCGCGCGTCAGAAGCCAATCTGAGGGTTCGATTCACACGCGCCGTGTCGAGCACTCACAGCTTTTGACACTCGAGCTCCGACGATGCCATCAGACGCAATCAGATGCAATCAGACGCAATCAGCGCCGTGTCGAGCACTCACAGTTTTCGACACTCGAGCTCCGACGATGCCATCGCATCTTGCTGCGAGGTTCGAATCTCGATCGCCTCTCTCCGGACAGATTCCATCTCCGCCTGCGCAGATTCGATCTCCGCCTGCGCAGATTCCCTCTCTGCCCTCGCCTCCTCCACCGCCGCCTCCGCCGCCGCCCTCGCCGCCACCGCCGCCTCCGCCGCCGCCCCCGCCACCACCCCCTCCCCCCCCACCCCCCCCGCCACCCCCCCCCCCCCCCCCCCCCC
>Ga0210243_101600_pt1 | contig 15670 bp, 19 predicted proteins | sample ChrtobMeP5a_32mM_FD_155461 | JGI IMG/M metagenome (GOLD analysis project Ga0210243, IMG submission 155461) | Chrysochromulina tobin associated microbial communities from unialgal haptophyte culture, Seattle, Washington, United States - P5a_32mM | ecosystem: Host-associated > Algae > Haptophytes >...
TGTAATGCCCGCCTTGTGAGCCTCGACTGACTCCACACGCAGATGACGACTCAGCTTGTGCTCGTTGCTGACTCTCGTGTGCTCCGCAGGGCGGTGTGAGGCTACAATCCAGCTTTCGGTCAAGGATATCTTGACTTCAGGCTCCAGCTCGTTATGGATCCCGGCCATGCAGTCGAGAGTGAGCGGGCGGATGAGTGAGCTAGACAGTTGCTTTTGACATTTGTGGCTAGTGTGTCATCTTAGTAGTCGGTACATACATGTACGTCGCAGTCAATAGTGTGTGAGTGGCATCAATTTCAGGGCCTAAATGTAGTGATTTACAGTCAATATCGCCAAAATTTTCGCGCCTGCGGCGGGCTTAAAACCCGCGCGCTACGCGCGCGGGGCAACTTGATTACCCCCCCTCTATAGAGCACCCCCGTCACTTCCCAAGAGGCCGTCGACTACCCGGGAGGCAAACAACAGACAATCAACATACGAATGAAGGAATGTCTAAATGTCTATGTAGCGAATGTGCTCCGGAAGCCAGCAGGGGAGGACGGGAGTCGATGGAGATGGCGGAGGGGGAGCCGACTAGAGTTGACTTGAACTTGAACTTGACTTGTCTTGGAATCTTCACATTCGCAGATATTGAGATAACTTGATCCCGAGCCTTCTACCCGGAGTTCGCCAAGTACGACGCGTAACCACACGATCAGTACCCTCTGCTAATTGCGGGACGAAACTATTCATACAAATTAATTAAATCCTGCATAGGACCTTCCTAAAGTGCGCCCAACTATTAAAGGGACGAAACTGTTTCTCCTACGTTTCTCCGCCTCTGCAGTCTGCACGTCTGCAGATTCCCAAGTATGGAAATTAAAGTCCCCGTCAGCCCGTCTCCTCGAGCCAAAAAGGCATGGAAGCCCTCGCGCCGCGTTCCGAGATACCACATATGGTGTGGAAGGCGGTTGCACATCTCGAGCGCAGGAGTCGCGGCATGGAAAGGATGTGGCTATTCCATGAGGATATCGAGCTCTTCCAGACTTCCACCGCGCAGCGCGCACCCTTGTCCCTTCCTCGGCCTCACGCTCGCGCCCGCTCACGACACCTCCGTTTCGGACATCTGGGCGCGCCGCAACGACGCAGCCTTGGACGCAGCACAACCAGCGTACAACACGCGGCCGACTGCTCCCGGGAAAGCAGCGTCCTCAAACTCGCCGGCCCCTACATGTATACCCCTACATGTAGAACCGGTACCAGAATGTGTCCCGTGTGTGTCCCGTGTGAACGTTAACACGACAGACGCGACAACCGGTGCTACGGCACTGTTACTGCCCGCTCCGTGTGTGTCCCGTGTGTGTCCCGGCTCCCCCCGGTGTCTTTTTAAACACGCGTAACTACAGTGTAACTACTGAACATGTGGTCTGACTTGCCATCAGCGCGCTCATGGCTGCGGTCGAGGTGAAGTCTGAAGAAGAGGGTGAGGTCTGCGCGCGCGCGCGATCAGTCTGAAGCACGCGCGAGCACCCTTGGCCGGCTTTGCCGGTTTGTCGGAGCCGCAAGAGGGCGCTGGGCAAAGGAACAGCAGCGACGGTTTCTTACGTTGATTTCCGAAAGTTTGTTCACACTAGGGGATTCACACTTTTCTACCTTTCCTCTAAGACCTCGCCAGTCGGGTGCTTCTTGTGGAGTGTATCAACCTTGAGCGCGAGCTGCGAACTCAAGTCAAGTCCTTGGTCAAGTCTACACAGAAACAAGCAAACAACCAAGGCAGGCAAACAACAGACAATCAACATACGAATGTCTATGTAGCGAATGTGCTCCGGAAGCCAGCAGGGGAGGACGGGAGTCGATGGAGATGGCGGAGGGGGAGCGGACTAGAGTTGACTTGAACTTGAACTTGACTTGTCTTGGAATCTTCACATTCGCAGATAACTTGTTGGATAGCTACCATTGAGAGGCAGAAAACGCCTTGCTGATTCGCTTGCGCCGCGGCATGGCGAGCTCGCCGGCGGGGTTGCGCGCACGCCCGAAGTCGTTCTCCGAGAAGTTTTGCAGCTGCATCTTGCCGCTCCTCAAAGGGGCGAGCTCCTTCTCTCGCTTTGAGGACGACGAGCCCTCGCATGAGTTCAAGGAGCGCATGGCGCGCGCCTCGAATGCGATGAAAGTCAGTGAGGAGACGAAAAGCCGGATGGATGATGAGAAGAGGAAGGCCGTTGAGGTCGTCCCCGTGCCTTTGCACCCGTCGGAGCGCTCGTCAGCAAAGTCCTACGACACTGCCAGCAAGCTCGCCGCGCTGCAAAAGTGAGTGGCCAGCCACGGACCTTGCATGTGCTGGTACCTTCATGATCGTGGCGTCGCTGCATGTTCTCTCTGTGCATGTAATGCTTTCAGCATCGTGCCGTAATGCCGTCATGTGTGTGAGCTCGCAGCTGCAGCCGTAGTCGTCAGCACAGACGGTCTCTCGGTCCACGGTCGGGACCTACCTGGGTCGTCGAGCCGGTCCCTCCGTGGAGGGAGCGGGTGTCATACTTAGGTGTCATAGTAAGGAGCTCTCAGGAAAGTGTTGGTTTAGTAAGTTCTTGGTTCCTTATCCAAGAGCTCCCAAATGCGCTCTTTTTACCAGCTCAAGAGAATTAATGTCAACTGGAAGAAGAGAGTAAGTCCGAGGAAGCTCACGAGCGAGTCGCCGAGGAAGGAGCTGGGCATGTGGCGCGCGGCCATGGCGGTATGCGATATTGGCACCGCCGGCTGCTCGGCAGCCGTGTGGCGCGAGGACGGCGCCTTGCTGCTCGCGACCCGGCTCGGCTCTGGCGTTTTTGAAAGGGTCGCTTTCGGAGAAGCCTGAGCGGCGCGGAGCGGTGTGTGCTCTCCGGGTCTTCGAGACGACCACGATTCTTCGATACTTTCGGGCAGAGAGTCGATGACTTTCACGCATATCGGGACGCCGTTGAAGCGGGAGCCATCAAACATGAGAGCTGAAGCAGTCGCGTCCGCTCTCTCAAACTCCACGAACGCGCATCCTGTGCTGCACACGATGGCCACGCGGCTGATCTTGCCGTGGAAGATGAAGAGGTCCACGAGCTTGGTCTCGATGATAGCACGGTGCGCCTCCGACTCGATCGTCACCGGCGAAATGCTGATCGTGCGAGACATTGAAAAATGTATTTTCTCTGCTGCTGTGAAACATAACCTGGCTGTGAACACACAGCGCACTCCCGGAGGTGTGCCCGCAGGTTTCCGCGAAAAGGTCAGCTCAGAACGATGCTCATGCTGCATCTTCGTTACAGCTGCCTCGTCGCGGGACTCGACTACTCGAGGTTTCAATTCTTCGGTTTCGATTCATTCCGCAATAATGCGGTACCTAACTGTTTCTCACACCGTCCCCGAGCTCGCTGTGGTGTGGTACAACGAGCCGGCACACAGACTGTTCGAACCTATCAACGGCCCGCCGTATGGGCACGGCAGCTTGGCTGCACTGGTTAGGGCCTACCCAGTGCCATGGCAATTCGAGATCGGAGGATGGAGATCGGAGAGGACGCCGCTGCTACAGTACATTAGTTCGCCTGACTCATTCTGCGCCGCCACATTGCCTGCAGCCTTTGGGCAGCTTCCTCCTCGACCTCCGTGGCAGATTCAGGCTTGAACATCACGCGCATCTCGGTGCCACGGCTTGGTGGCTCAAATAACGGATGGAGCTGAAGAGGCTCTTGTGCGGGCCACGGGCGAAACCTGGAGAGAGTCGGCGGGAAGAGGCGAAGCGTTCGGCATCGGCACGAGCTCACCAAGTAGAGCGCCCAATTCGTGATTGAGCGGTCGAAGCGGTACAGAGTGCATAAGAAGAGGATGATCACGCAGATCACGCTCACGGCGATCGCGATCGTGGTGACGTAAAAGTTCCTGCCGCCGTCCTCGGGGTCCTCGGTGAAGATGTCCATGGCCGGCGAGATGTTCATCCCGAAGACGCCGGAGATGACGGCACCAAGGGCGAGCCCCGTCGTCGAGGCCGAGGTGTACACATCGAAGCGGAGGAGCCGGTTGCGCGTCCTATGCCGCGATGGAGGAGCGCCGCTCTCAGAGTCACTCAGCGGCACTCAGTGGCATTCAGTGGCAATCTATGGCACTCAGAGCCATTCAGTGGCACTCCGTGGCGACCATGGGCAATCATTGACACCAGAGCCACTCAATGGCACTCCGTGGCAATCAGTGGCAACCATTAACAATCAGGACACTCATTTGTAATCAGTAGCCATCAGTGACGATCAGTGGCAATCACCTATGCTCGCGATGGAGGAGCGCCGAGTGGCCGTGCTCAATGTGGAGCTCGGCGAGCTCGAGCTGCGCGCAGATGATGCCAAGCTCGTGAAGGTGAGATTCGAGGATTGCCTCGAGCTCACAAACGTCTGACTTCTCGTTCTCGTGGGCGAGCACGACCATGATCGCCTGGATGTCGACCTCGAGCACCGTCTTGAGCATCTCCTCGACCGCCTCCGCCAGGACCTTCTCCCGCTGTACGACGAAGTTGCCCTGCTGCACCCCCTCTCTCATCCGTTCGGTCGCCGCGTCATCCATCAGGTCGGGATTTCGCACCACCTCCGTGACAAGAGCCTCGGAGTCGCGCAGGGCCTTTTCGGCGCGAGCGGAGAGCTGAACGCAGATCTCACCCAAGATGGCGTCCAGGGCGTTGAACCCAAACATGACATCGTCGCCGTTGACGTTCCCCACGCCGCCGTCGGCGGCGCTAAGCATGCGAGTCATTTCCCGCGACGCTTCAAGCCTACGAAGCATCTGTACGGTCCGGCTACTGGCGGACGCGTCTGTCGTCGGGAAGAAGAACGCCCTTGAGTGGAGGATGATGGCGGACACGTTGAGCTCGTGAACCGCGCACACCTGCGTCATCAGAGGGTCATCATCTGGTCATCATGTGGTCATCAGAGGGGGCTCACAGGGGCCATCCAAGAGATGTTTAGCTTGTGGACGGTGCACACCACGGCCGAGTTGCGAACCACGAGCAAGGGCTTGGTCTTCGTCGAGTGCCGTCCACCCTCCACTTTTCGACCGTCCACCGACCGTCTGATGGTGGTGCTGCGAACCTCCGCGTCCGTGAACTTGCGCGTGAAGTGAGGGTCTAGCATACGCAAGTCACGCGCGGTGACAGGGGACAGCCCATTGACGAAGGCCGCAAGCTCTGATTGGTCAGCCCTGCTGGTGTGCCGAGCTACGGCGCTCCCAAACCACTCGATCAGATCCTTAATTGGCAGCGTGTGGAACGCGTAGCCCCTCTCCCGCCACTCATACAGTCTAGTCTTTCGACGGAAGTTCAAATTGCCTTCCTGATGCATGGTGCTCATCATACGGCCCTTTGCGAGGAGCTCATCATCGTTCGTCGCTTGGCGGGGGGTGATGGGGACGACCTCCGCCGCGGACTTCGCGACCTTCCACTGCTTCGGTGGGCGTGCCGGGGCGGTTACCGGGGTGGCATCCCGCGTGTCATCGGGGGTATCCGTCGAGCTGGTTCCCCTCTCTGTGTCCATTGGGGTCTCTATCGGCTTCTCAGGCTGCTGTCTGTCAGCATCGTTGAGGAGCAAGCGCATGGAACCCATTCGTCCCCTTCGATCCAGGTGACCCGGGCTGAGCTGCCGAGTGAGAGGTACTGGCCCTCTGGGTGAGACGCTTTTCTGGCCTGGCTGATGGAGAGGTTTGGGTGTTTTGATGGAATTCCCACGAGTCGGACCTGCTGGCCTGCTGTCTGAATTCGCTTGCCCGAAGAGGTGCTCTTCAAGCAGATAGCGTGGCCCGACTCGAATGCTCGCCCGCAGCGCTGGCCACGTCTTTCGCAAAAGAGAGACCGTCGTGACATCCTCCTGGGCAAGCATCTCCCTTACGCGGCCGAGCACATCGTCTTTGAGCCCTGCCTCCTCCAGAAACTCAGACAGAGGCCCGTCCGGGGGCGGAGTGCCCGGTGGCGACAAAACGCCGCCGTTGGCCGCCGTCGCTCCCGTGGTAGGATGCCAGGGGAAGAACATTCTTGATCTGCGTGCGAGTGCATGGCCGCGGCCACCAGTGAGAGAAGGGGCTTCAAGAGAGTTGGTCTGAGCGCGATAGGGGCTGGGCCAGCGCGCGTACCTAGGTGAAGCCGCTCTGCCGCGCCTGACGGTGTGTGGCCGGGACGCGGTCTTTCGCGACACTTCCAGATTCGACGTTCGTTGCGACGTTTTTTTTCGCGCACACGCACGCAATCAGTGTTTCTCAGGTTGTACGGTACGACTATGCCGCAGCAGGTCAAACACCAGTTTCAGAGTACATGTACAATCCTAGGATCCTACAATGTATTCTCGCGTTTCGGGGGGGCGGCTGATGGTGATGTGTGCCGTGGAAGATAATTTGCATACTATTGTACATGTATTTGGCTTGATATACGCCGAACCGGAAGGGTCGCCACAAAATTGGAATTGGAATCCCGACATGCATTTCAGTTTCACGTACCCACCGCCTACTTTCGCTTCGACTCCGCCTTGTGAGAAGCTCGCACAAACGCACGTTCATCGCTTCATCCCATCCAGCCATGCTCTCTTCTATCCTCTCAAATCGCGGGACCCACATGACGCCGCGCCGCTCCTGGACGGCTCGACCGTATCAGGCGACTGACGCCACTGACGTACATTTGCGCCAGGCTGCACCATCACGGAGCATGGCTCGCCCTGCGGGAGTGCCATCGCAGACCTGTTCAGGTGATTCAGTCGACAGTATTCTCGCAAGAGATGGACTCAGGGAGTGGAACCCGCACAACGCGGAGACGTATCACAGGAAGGGACCACAGCCAGAAGTCAGACAACCGTGTGTGCGACCCAAGCGTCCACAGCTGCTCGGTGAGGATGAGACGCCCACAGTGCATAGCACCACCGCGATGCACTCGTATCCCGATCCCAAATCGGTCCCGGGGTACTCACCACGAGTGGTACGCAATCCAGGTGCCTCAAATCTGTCGTCGCAGCCGTCGCATGAGCTCTTTGCGCGGCGCAACGATCGCGAGACCAAGGCGCTCTCCCAAACCGCCGACGACTTCCAGCCGGTGCTGCGCTCAGCATACGTATCGCGCAAGGTACCGCCACTCGCGGGGAATCTGTTTCCGACCGACGCGAACGAGCCGCCGCCGCCGTCCATGAGCGTCACCGGAGAACACTACCCTTGGTACGTCCATGGATCGTACCAGTCTCCTCGGCTTCGCAAGCTCGAGCTCGGCTGGAAGGGTGGAAGGCCAAAGGAGGACACGCCCAGGCTGTTGACGCACGACATCGATCTGGTCGAGCACGGTTTCCCAACGCACCACAAGGGCTTTGGTGTCCTCACGATGCTGCTGCAGGCCGACCTCGGCGAGGGCGCGCCCCAAACAGGTATGGCGCGACGGCCGGCTGGATTCTCGCCGCGCGGAGGCTACGTGACCGAGTCCGCGCAGCGTTTCGGATGGAAGGTCGGCGAGCATGTGTCGCCTCGAAAGCCGCCGCCGGGCGTCGGAATGGGTCTCATCTCTTGAGGCGCACGCGCTTTCCCATGCGAAGGATGGGTGGACATGCAAAGCCATGGGTGGACAGGACACAGCAAGGGGCGACACATGAGGGTGGAGATCACGCACACGCGCCATGGGTGCTGGAGATTAGGCGCGCGCGCGCACGCAAGGAGTGAAATGATGTACTGTATAACCATAATGCATTACAAGTAATGCTTCAGTGTTTAGAATGGGGGACCCCATAGGGACCCCATGAAATCGATGACAAATGGTAATCCGGCCTCTACAGTCTACTTCCCAAACAGGTGCGTACTGTCGTGTGTATTCTTGGGTCCGCTGCGCGCGCGCGCGTCGGCGCCGTCCGCCGATCCGAGTTCGAAGCACGCGCGGAGCACCCTTGGCCGGCTTTGCCGGTGTCGGAGCCGAAAGTTCAAGTTACATGTACTACATAAACAACAGACAACAACAGTTGAACTTGAACTTGAACTTGAACTTGGAGCCGAAAGAGGGCGCAGGGCAACTTCTGTGTGGCGGTTTATCAGCCGTTATTGCTTTTATGTCTTTGCGTTTGTTCACATGTCGGCTGTGATCTCGTTGCGGTGAAGGGTTAGGGGGGTTCCTAGTACTTCTAACTTCTAACAGTCCCGAAACGCAGTCATGCACCAATCTCGGTATAGGCGGTATATAGCATAGATTTTTGTGGATTGGTGCATGACCGCGTATCGGGACTTACGATTTCCTTCGAATCTCGACACAGCGCGGGGACTTCTTATGGTGTTAGCTTCTTGCGAAGCTGGGAAACTTTTCATCTTCGGATCTATCCAAAAAAGGTTCGTAGGACTTCTTGAAAACCGAACGCGGTCAGCACCAATCTCGGAAGGCATTTCAGGTTTCATAGCGGGAAATTATGATGCCTCTCTGTGTCTCTCTCATCCTGCCGGCCCTCGTGCTTCACCCAGCACCGACGCATCGGCTTTTTCGCCCTTCAAGGCTCGCGTGCTGCGCACGGACCGCCCAGCTCGCGGCCTGCGCCAATGAGGAGACGAAGGCGATTACCAGTTCGGAGGCTTCGGACGTCGTCGTCCACCGCGAGACGATGGCAATGACCAAGGCGGAAGATGAGAAGATTGGAAACGTGGTGGAGAACGATGAGTGGCTTGGGCTCGCGACGGAGCTGGCCATCGTGTTTCAGTCGGCTGTGCGCGAAAGCATCAATGCAAACGTGGCCGACTTTATCGGCAAAGACGACTACAAGCTCGGCGACGTCAGCAAAGAAGCAGACGCTCGCATCAAGGGCATGGTCGCCGACTTGCGCGGCAAGGACGAGTACGAGCTCGGATATCTCTCGATCGCGCTGGACACGCTTGTAAAGGAGGAGGTCCGCAAGATGACTGATGGCCTCCAGGATTGCCTCCATGATGGCCTCTGATGGCCTCTCTGATTGCGCCCCTCATCAGGTGTGGAAGATGACGGGAAAGGAGAAGTACGAGTTCGGTGACCTGAGCACCGTACTCGACACGCGGGTCAAGCGGACTGTCGCAGACTTTTGCGGCAAGGTGTGATGCCACCTTTTTGCCTCTGAGTGCGCAAATGGGCGATGACCCCTGATGACCCCTGATGACTTATGATGACTCCTGATGAGCCCATGGGTGCTGAACCTGACGAATCCTGGCCGTGTGCCCTGACGAGCCTGACCGTGACGAACCTGACGAATCCTGACCGTGTGTCCTGCTCGGTGGCCGTTCGTGACAAAGGACGAGAGCACGCCGGGCGATCTGACGCGCGAGGTTGCATCTCGCGTAGCCTCGCGCGTGGCCGGCTTCACCGGAAAGGGCGACTGTGCGCCGCACGCGCTCGAACGCATGGCCCCCGCCACCTCTCACTTGATGGCATCTCGTGGCCTCTGATGACCTCTGATGGCAGCCGGTGGCCTCTGATGGCCTCTGATGGCCTCTGATGACCTCTGATGACCTCTGATGAGCCGTCCTTGCGCCTGAGCAACGTGCGCCGCCGCCGCGTCTCCCGCATCTCAGCTGATGACCTCTGATGACCTCTGATGACCTCAATTACGCCGCCGCCGCGTCTCCCGCGTCTCAGTTGATGACGAGGCGCTGCAGGGTGCCGTAGAGAGCCTCGGCTCCATGCATGATGCGGACCTGGGTGCGTTGTACCCGTCCGCCGTACCGGGCGTGAATCGCACCGGCCACCGTGGCGACAAACGATCTCGCTCATTGCCGACTCTTCAACGGTGGGGCGCCGATCGCTCATCGAAGCCTGGAATCCTGATGAGGGCACCCGGGGACATGGGATCCTGCGATGCGGACCTGGGATGCGGACCTGGAATCCTAATGAGGGCACCCGCTTTGCAACTTTCGAACGGCGTGCTCCCAGCCGCCTCCCTCAACCCCGACCGGCAGCCCGATGAGGGAGGCGAGGGAGACGAGAGTTCCCCATTCTTGCGCTGGCAGGTCCAGCGCAGCTCCAAGTCCCTACCCGACCTTGCTGAGCTCAAAGCGGCGGAAAAGCAAGCCTCCATAGTCCTCGGCGCCGCGGCGGCCAAGGAGGCCAAGGAGGTCGGGCCGACGCGACAGTACGACCCAGCGCTCTCGCGCATCACCGGCTTCCTCATCGACCTCGACGGCACCGTCTACCGGCCCAACTCGCTCATGCCGGGCGCATCCGACTTCCATGAATGGATGTTGTCCACGGGCAAGCAGTTCGTGTACCTGTCCAACACGGGCGCCAAGGCGTCCGAGGCGGTGCGGCGTAAGCTAAGCTCGCCCAGCTACTATGTGGGCGAGAAGCTGCCGCCCGACTGCGTGTGGACCGCGGCGGACGCGCAGGTCGAGTTTATGGCTGACAACATCCCCGTCGGCGCCAAGGTCTTTGTCGTCAGCGGCGCGTGCGGCGACTTTTGGCTCCCGCTGCTGCGCGAGCGCTGCCCAGCGCTCGTCGACACGTGGGAGATACGCACCGAGATGTCAGAGACGGAAGCCAAGCAGTGGGCGACGATAGCGGCGACAAACCCGAACACGCCTCTGGTCTGGGTGGTCATGTTCATCGACGGGAAGCTCGGCAGCTGCAACGACCCAACGACAGGCGAGCCCTCGCCTGCAGACTGGAGTTACGAGTACATCCGCAAACTGTTGTACCTTCTCGGGCACGGTGCGCACCTCACGTACACGGCGAATGATGCTTCAAACCCTGCTATCGACGACTTGTACAGAGGCTACGTGTGGCCGCAGCCGGGGCCGGGCATGTTTGCAGCCATGCTTAAAGCGATCATCCCACCTCGGGATCTCGGGAGACGTGTGCACTGCCTGGGCAAGGGCGGCCAGGATGGGAAGCAGTACATGATGGAGCACGCCATCAAGCTACTCCGCAAGCAAGGGCACAACGGCGACAGGAAGACGATCTGCATGATGGGCGACCGATTCGACACCGACATCCGCGGTGGCCGCATGGTCGGCATAACAACGTGCCTCGTCGAGACAGGCGAGCATCAACTTACGATGCAAAGTGACTACAAGCAGTACGTGCCCACCTTTGTGGCACGCTCGATCGGCGCCATGCACGGGCTCGAGCAAACGCCGGAACTCTCTCCTCAAGGCCTCTGACGAGATCGGGCTTGAGGTATCACAGAGCATCAGGTGGATCTGGGACTGAAGACCATAGCGCTTCGGGGCGCAGCCGTTGGGCCGATCCCATACTCGCTCTTTGCGTTGCTTAACCAGAAAGCTCTGGGCTCGGTCGGCATGGACACACGGCCGCTCGGCCGGATCGGAATAGGATCGGAATGAGCTCACGAGGCCGCCAATCGACCCGCCAATTCTGGAGGCACTCCGAATGAGCTCACGGGCCCGTTCAGGAGGCACAAGCGAGCACGCGTCGCTCACAAAGCCAGTACCATGGCGGGCACGGAGAGCTCACGAGCCCGTCCTAAGCCCGTACCGGCTGAGCTCAGCTCTACACGCGAGCTCGGCGTACTTCAGACTTTTGTACGTAGTGTTACGAGACTGAACAACGACATCCCCCCCAATGCCACCTGTGAAGTCTTGGGTGTCGAATTGAGACAGGGTCAGTTGAATCGACTCACAAGGTACCGACCAGCCGAGTTATAAAAATTGACTGTCTTGGGTGTCGAGTTATGAACATTGACTGTGAAGTTGAGCTACGGACGTGTTGCTCAGCTCACGAGCTCGCTCGTCGGAGGTCACTCGGAGGGCTCGGGGAACGGACGCTCATGGCGACGACGCGGCAGGTACGCCGAGTGCACTCGATCGAACGCTGTGGCGCATGCGTCGCGCCACAGCGTGCACCTGCTCTTTCATGTGCCCGCACCCAACACCTGCTGGTGAACGGAGCGACTCAATTTGTGGTGCCACTGACCGCTGTTCGCAGCTGATCAACAACCCGAAGAACGTGGTCGATGAGATGATCGATGGCGTCACGCTCAACCCAGATCTGCAGCGCATTGAAGGTGACAATGTCGTGGTCCGTGCCAAGATTGACAAGAGCAAGGTGGCGCTCATCTCTGGCGGCGGCTCTGGGCACGAGCCGTCGCATGCCGGGTGGGTGGGAGCTGGCATGCTCACCGCAGCTGTCGCCGGGCCCGTGTTTGCGAGCCCGGCGAGCAATTCGGTCCTTGCGGCCATCATGCATGTCACTGGCAGCGGCGGCTGCCTCGTGATCGTCAAGAACTACACGGGTGATCGTCTCTGGTTTGGCCTCGCGTGCGAGCAGGTGCGCTCCTCTCCAGTCGCTGCCGGCACGAGCGGCACACCAAGCCGCCGCTCCAGCAAACCAGCCCCCGCCGCGCGAGCTCCGCGTGCCGCCGCGCCCTTGGCTGACCGCACACATTCGCTCTGTGTGTTTACCACTGCTACCCGCCACCACCACTGCGGCCGCAGGCCAAGGCCGCCGGCCTCAAAGTTGAGCTCGTGGTGGTGGGCGACGATTGCGCGCTCGCCAACCGAGGGATGGGCATCGCCGGCCGACGCGGCATCGCTGGCACCGTCTTCGTGCATAAGATCGCAGGTGCTGCGGCCGAGGCGGGAATGAGCCTCGCCGAGGTCGCAGCGGAGGCGCGAGCGGCCGCGGCGGCGGTCGGCAGCATGGGCGTGGCGCTACGCAGCTGCACGCTGCCCGGGCAGCCGCGCGAAGAACGAATCGCGGACGGGCACATGGAGGTGGGGCTCGGTATCCACGGCGAGCCAGGCGCCGTCGTGAGCCCTGTGAAACCCGTCGACGGCGTCGTCGACACGCTGCTTCAGTACATCACATCGCAGGAGGCCGGCCGTAAATACGTGACGCTGACGAGCGGCGACCCGGTGGCCGTGCTCGTCAACAACCTGGGGGCTAGCACGGCGATGGAGCTCTCGATCGCCGCGCGCCGCGCCGTCGCCACACTCGAGGGAGCCTCCTATGGCGTCGTCGTCGAGCGATGCTTTACCGGTCCGTTCATGACGGCGCTCGACATGGTCGGGTTCTCGCTGAGCGTGCTCCGACTGAGCGACAGCATGCTCGCGCGGCTCGACGCGCCATGCAGCGCGCCAGCGTGGCCCGGCGGCGGGCGGATCAACCGCAACCGTATCGTGCCCGCGCCGGCGCTCCCAAGCGGCGCTGGTGGATCGCTCGCCTCGCTCGTTCCACCTGCGGGTGCGCTGTGTTTGGACGCAGCACAGGCAGCCGCGGTCGCGAGCGCCATCCGCGCCGCCGCTGAGGCGTTGATCGCGGGCGAGAAGCAGCTGACGGCGTGGGATGAGGTTGCGGGTGACGGCGACTGCGGCACGACACTCACCGCTGGTGCGACCGCTGTGTTGGCCGATGTTAGCAGCTATGCCCTCACGCACCCGGCGACGACGGCGCTCGGTCTCGCCTTGTCCGTTGGGCGCTCGATGGGCGGCTCGTCAGGCGCACTGTACTCTATCTTCCTGAACGCGGTGGCTGGTGCGCTAATGGACTCGCCGCCCTCGGTCTCCGCCGCTGCCGCCGCCTTCGCCTCCGGCTGCGCGGCCATGACGCACTACGGAGGAGCGAGTCGCGGCAACCGAACGATGCTCGATGCCTTGATCCCAGCAGCTGAGGCCATCGATCGCGTCGCGCTTGCGGGCGGCACGATGGCAGCGGCGCTCGCCGCGGCGGCCGACGCTGCAGAGGCTGGTGCCGAAGCGACCAGGACGATGAGCGCTGGTGCCGGCCGCGCCTCTTACGTCCCGCAGGAGACAATCGCCGCCGTGCCCGACCCGGGCGCCAAGGGGGTCGCGTTTTGGCTGCGCGCGCTGGCGATGAGCGCTGATGAGCCGTCCTTGCGCCTGAGCGCGGCCGGATCCGAATGAGCGGATCCCTCAGTTTCTTGCCGAGCGGCACGGCTCGGTCCGGCTCTGTAACAGCGTTGCGGCCGAAGGGCCGATACTCCGCTTCGTAGTACGGCCGTCTCTGCCCCTGGGTCCTTTGTCGTCGTCACTCGGCCGTGCGTCAAGCTTTCACTGCCACGGCGGCGACAGCGCCGGAGGGGACGCAGCCAATACTGTGAGTGGATCGGCCGCCGATGTGGAGGAGCTCAGTGGTAGCGAGCTGGCGCCTGGCAGCAGCAGCAGGGGATTGCTTCTTTGCGACAGCAGTGCAGACGGCAGCAGCTTCGGGAGCTTGCCGTTCCGCCGCAGCAGATGCGGCAGCTGTGGCAAGATGTCGACTGTCGACCACCTCCGTATCGATCTATCGGCCATCGATCTATTTGCCCGCCACTCGAGCAAATTGCCAGATGTGGTTAGGTCGCTATGCGCGGTCTTCTGCCGGCGCAAATCGCCCGGGGTGAACGCGTGTGCGTCCTTCAGCCCCTGGGGCGTCGATGGGGTTGGTTTCAAGAGCGAGTGCCGGTCGAAGGCCGAGCCCACCGAGAAGAACGATTAGCCGCCGTGCGAGGACGAGCCCACCGAGAACAAGGGCTGCATCGAAGAAGAGGTGCACGTGCCTTACGGCTTCGCGCTGGTGGGCACGGGCTTACCGCCGCCACTAAACCCGTGGACTCCCAATTATGTTAGTATGGTGCCAGCTGATCTCGCAGGCAGTGCAGTTGCAGGGCCAGCTCAGTCTGCAGCTACAGCGTCCATGTCTGCCATGACGGAACGGAGAGCTCGCAATCTCATGTCTGAGATCGCCATCTGAGATCGCAATCTCATGGCTGCCATGACGGAACGGAGAGCTCGAGAGGCTCTTCAGGAGGTGATTCGCGTCACCGGAGAACACTACCCATGGTACGTCCATGGATCGTACCAGTCTCCTCGGCTTCGCAAGCTCGAGCTCGGGTGGAAGGGTGGAAGGCCTAGAGAGGACACGCCCAGGCTGTTCACGATGCTGCTGCAGGCCGACCTCGGCGAGGGCGCGCCCCAAACAGGTATGGCGCGACGGCCGGCTGGATTCTCGCCGCGCGGAGGCTACGTGACCGAGTCCGCGCAGCGTTTCGGATGGAAGGTCGGCGAGCATGTGTCGCCTTGAAAGCCGCCGCCGGGCGTCGGAATGTGGGTCTAATCTTGACGCATAACCGTGTTATATGATGTGTGAATAGTGGTGGGTGTCAGGTGGGTGTGACTGTAACGTGATCATCGTATCTACTGGCTCTCCGAAATCTCTTGACGCGAGGAGTGTACCTGCACTGTAATGTCAAGAGAAGTCAAGACTGTAATGTCAAGTCAAGTCAAGTCTCAAGTCGAAGTCCCACTTCATAAACAACTACAATACAGTCAAACTAACGACATTACTGGAGGCCTTGACTTGACATGACTGACTTGAGTCTTACGACTTGACTTGCCGACATTCTTCCCCACCCCCGGTTTCGTCTGAATACCGGGAGGGAAGCCTCAGAGATTAACCGCCAGCGTGAAATTAGTGCGTGCGCGAAACGATAGGATTTTGCGGTGGAGCCCGATTTTCGACTTGTCCGTGTGTCCGTCCGTCCGTCCGTGTGCCAGTCTGTCGTCCCAAATTTGGGTGAAAGCGAGCGCTTCGCGCTTCGAACGCGGCTATCCAAATTTCTTTCCACCGGCCGAAGTGGCTACGAAGTGACAGTGCCTCTGCTGGCGCTGCTACGCAGTGAATCGCGCCGCCAACGCGCGCCCCGGCCGGCCGCGGCGCGCGGGCCCACCGACGCACGCCATAGCCGGCACGCGCGCTCGCGCAGTC
>Ga0210243_101608_pt1 | contig 15621 bp, 10 predicted proteins | sample ChrtobMeP5a_32mM_FD_155461 | JGI IMG/M metagenome (GOLD analysis project Ga0210243, IMG submission 155461) | Chrysochromulina tobin associated microbial communities from unialgal haptophyte culture, Seattle, Washington, United States - P5a_32mM | ecosystem: Host-associated > Algae > Haptophytes >...
ATTTGGTCAGACGAATAGCGAATAGTGTAGTCTGCGTGGGCACAATGGTCTGGTTATGGTCAGGCATCCTTACAGTGTAAACTGCTGTTATTTGCAGTAAATAGTGCCCAAATTTTCGCGCCTGCGGCGGGCTAAGGGGCAACTTGAATACCCCTTCCAGAACGCGCCCCCCCGTCGGTCCACGACAAGTGGTGCCTACCCATTGGGGCGAGCTGCACAGCGCTGCGGGGGGCTTGTACGAATACGATTATCATATTGTTGGATTATCCCGTCCGGTACGCTTCAAGGCGCGGGGGGAGCGCCGGAAACATCTTCTCACTCACACTGGACGAGAACCCGAGCACGATAGTCACGAAACTCGATTGGGACTTTGTGAGAGCCCCTCTCGTTGATGGAACGACGAGCTCTTCTCCTCTCCGTGCTGATGGCCTCCGGTCGATCGACACTGCTGATGGGCTGCGGACGGCACATAATCGTGCGCGCGCGTGGTGGCCTACCCTCCTGCTGCTCCAGCTCCGCCGCGTCGCGCGCCCACGTCGGACTCGGAAAGGGCGTGCAACGCAGCTTCGCCAGCGCGGCCGACGAGCATTTCTTGCGTGTCAGCACGCGCGGGCCGCCCGTGGGGCGACCGTTTACGGTACTCGGCATTGAGACGAGCTGCGATGACACGGGCGTCGCCATCGTCTCGAGCGACGGCCGCATTCTCGGCGAGGCGCTCGCGTCGCAGGCGGCGCTTCATGAGGAGTGGGGCGGCGTCAAGCCCGATGTGGCACGCGACGCGCACGCGGCGGCGCTCGACCGCGTGGTGGGCGAGGCTCTCGAACGCGCCGGCCTGGCCACGGCCGCGGACGTGGACGCAATCGCTGTCACTGTCGGGCCTGGCCTCGAGATCTGCCTTCGCGTTGGTTGTGAGGGCGCCAAGGCGCTCGCGCTTGCGCACGACAAGCCGTTCGTGGGCGTGCACCATCTGGAGGCGCACGTCTTGATGTCGCGGCTCGCGGTGGGCGCGGCCGATGTCGCATTCCCCTTCCTCACGCTGCTCACCTCGGGCGGCCATTGCCAGCTGCTGCTCACTCGAGGCCTCGGAAAGCATGCTGTCCTCGGCTCGACCCTCGATGATGCGCTGGGAGAGGCCTTCGACAAGGTGGCACGGCTGCTCGAGCTGCCTGTGGGCGGCGGCGGCGGGCCCGCGCTCGAGGCGCTCGCGCGCGAGGGCAACCCCGCGGCCGTGCCCCTCCCCATCCCGATGCAGAAGAAGCGCAATTTTGATTTTTCGTTCGCTGGACTCAAGACGGCGGTGCGGCTCGCGGTCGAACGAGCCCCGGAGGAGGTGAAGCGCACGCGCCAGTTCCAGGCGGATGTGGCCGCGTCCTTCCAGCACGCCGCGTTCACGCACCTCGAGCAGCGTCTTTCCTTTGCGATGGGCTACTGCGCGCGCCTAGAGGGCGCCCAGGACGGCGCCATGAACGGCGCCCAAGACGGCGCTGATCCACCGCGACTGCCCGGGACGCTCGTCGTATCGGGTGGCGTGGCCGCCAACCAGGAGTTGCGGCGGCGGCTGCAGGCCTTGTGTGACGCGACGCCCGCACCGGGCGGCGATGGCGCGCCTTGGAGGCTGCTGGTGCCTCCGCCGCGGCTGTGCACGGACAACGGCGTCATGGTCGCGTGGGCGGCGATCGAAGCCCTCAACGAGGGCCGATCGCATGAGGCCGAAGGGCAGGGCGTGCGCGCACGCTGGCCGCTGGGCCGCCTGGCTGAGAATGCGGAGGTGCCCAAGGGGACCAAATCTGCGCGCAGCGATCTGCGCAAGGGCATTGCGGTGTGAAGAGTGCCTGGCTAGGAGTGCCAGCGCTGGTGCTCGTGGCTTCTTATAACGTGAAGAAACGCTTCTTCACACAGTTCAGACTGCCGATTCACACTTCACAAAATTTTGTCGTTCCACTGCACGGGTTCAATGCACAAGCGCTGCACGAACCATGCCGCTTGACAAGGACACCGATGAATACGTGCAGGCGACGCTCATGGCAACGCTCAAGCCGGCCCTATGCGCGCTGTGCAAGGCGCGCCCCGCGGACCCGGTCACCTGGCTCGCAAACTATCTCCTCGCCCACAAGCCATCGCCGCCCGCCTATTCCATTACCGACGCCTTCAAGGAGGCCTGCGTTGAGGTGTTCAATCTGGCGGACATGGATGGCAGCGGCGACCTGGAGTTCGATGAGATCCGCGAGACGATCGCCTCGCACGGCGCCGAGGCGCAGGCCATCATGATGACGCTCGACGCCGATCGGAGTGGCACCATCAGTCTCGACGAGTGGCTCAGCTTTTTCATGATGGTCTTCGAGCAGCATCGCCCGATGGCGGAAGGGCTGCTGATGAAGTGCGCGAACACGATTTACACACGCGAGTTCATGGGCATGGTCATGGCCCTCTACTACGAGTTCGACTCGGACCGCAGCGGACAGCTCGAGTTGCACGAGGTGATGGTGCTCATTGGCGATGATGAGCAGGGCAAGGCGTTCTTGGAGTATGCCGATCAGGACGGCGACAAGATGCTGTCGCTCGACGAGTGGACGTCCTTCTTCTTCATGTTCTGGCGCGTCAATCCGCGCCAGGCGCGCGCCAACGTCAACTTCCTGATGCAGAGATGCGCCGAGATTCGAATGATGCCAGCGATGCCGCCGCCGCCGCCGCCCTCGGACTAGATGGTGCCTTGCCCCAACTTGCCTTCGAGAGGATGCACTTGAGCGCACGCGCGACACCGCACGCTGGAGCATCCGATCCACGCCACTCAGCTTCGTCAGCTTCGTCGCGTGACGCAGTGCACAGCGAGAATGTTCACGTCGAGGGCCATGCACGTTCACGTTGGGTGGCCGGAGCACGTGCTGAGGTTGCATGCTGTCTTAAGAGTCGGACGGTTCCTCCTTCTCTATCGTTTGTCTCCGCGGGCCGCCTGCGGATGTGTGTTTATGTGTGTCAGCTGTCAGGCCGATAGGGCCCTCACATATAAAGACATAACCGATAAAGTGAACATTACGACGTGATGCACACGACCCACAGCTGTTCGGGACGGACCCCCGGTGGCGGGAGGGGGAGCGGAGATGGGTTGTTCAAAAATGTGTTTAACGTTCACAGCAGCAGCTCGGGAGTCGGGCCTGGTCGGTTGTCACTTGAAGTACTTGAAGGTTGAAGTGCCTTCCGTAGAGGCCAGGATGCGCTTCCTTTTCTGCACCGGTGCCTCAGCCGCTGTGGAGCCCGAAGCTCTAACGCCCGAGCAACTCGCCCGACTCCGGACCTCGAACACGGCCGCGAAAGCTGCTGGTCCAACCTACACTGAGCCTCCTTCGCCAGACTCTTCCGACTATGAAGCCTCCGAGATGACGACGCAGGGGCAGGAAGAGCTGCCGGATCAGCCGCCAGCGCCGCTGCAGATGATGAGCAGTGCATTTCCCAGTTCATCATCCGCACATGGCGCTCCGCTGGCGCCACTCGCTCCGCTGCGGCAGCTTGGGCACAGCACCGCGACGTCCACCATGGGAGGCCGGGCATTGCCACCGCTTGGCCGGTCATCGCAGGTCCTCCCGCGGCTCGAAGGGCGTGCGCCCCTGCTGGAGATCTCGGCGGTGGGGCGCAGCACAAATGGCGACGGCAACGCGGCTACGTTGGCGCTCGAGCCAAAGACCACGAGCTCGTATGCCAATCTGCCGCCGCCTTCGCCTCTGGTTCGCCGTGCGACCAGCAATGAAGTTGCTGCGTTCGTCAAGCCCAGCGGCAGCGCTGGCTTCAAGGAGCGGCCGCGCCCACTGCCAGCGCCTTCGTCAGTCGCGCTCGTGCCGGTGCAGCTGCCGCCCGCTGCGCCAGCCACGGCGCCCTCGATGCCCGGAAGCAGCCTGCCCACATCGCTAGCTGCCATCCCTACGCTCGCTGCTGCCGACATGGGTACCGATGGCGAAGCTGCAGCCCCCGCGACAGCCCTCGTGGCAGCTGCCGCGATTGCCCCCGAAGCAGCCCCCGCGGCAGCCCCCGCGATGCCGCCTGCAATACCATCGGCTGCACCCGCCGCTCCGCCGCCCGCTGCGCCCGCACCCGCCGCAGCGCCGAAGTCGGCGCTCGCGCGGCCGTCAAGCAGCAAGGGTAGCAAGGGTGGCGGCGGCCGGCGTCTGAGCTTTGCAGCCGAAGAGAAGGAGGTCTTTGTGTACGAGGCGGGGCAGGAGCCACCGATTGACGACTACAAGGCCAACATGCATGCGCTGAATGAGATGCGGCGCCGTCGTGACCGCGAGGCGCTCGCGCAGCTGAGCTTTGCCGAGCTCGTCTCAGAGCTTGATGCGAGCGAGGGCGGCGAAGGGCTCGCCTGCCTCGCACCACGCCGCGTCGACCCGTCGCCGGGCTCGTGGCAGCGCGCGGCGCGGGCGAGCGCTGCCGGGGGAGGCAGTAGCGCGGGTCAGCTGACGTGGGGGCAGCTGATTGCCAAGCCGCCGATCTGACGTGAGTCGCGGTGCAGTACTGAAGCCCTCCGAGGCATGGTTTAGCCCATAGCGGCCAGAGTGATCGACCGGACTTCAACGTCCTCAGAAGTAGGTATTCGTACCGGTAGGAGCTCGCAACCGCGTAGCACAACCATTGATGCTCCTCCGTTCCCTGTCTTGTCGATGTCGAGCCGATTGATGTAACCGCGGGGTGTGCATTCTAAATTCTAACTCCTCCACCGTAAACCGAAAAGCGAAGTCCGAACACTCAAGGAGAGGCTCTCGCTTCAGCACGGAATCGCGGATCACAAACTTACTCTGAGCAATCTTCGCGTGTCGTGTGCAGTGGCCAGTGCATGATCTTCACAGAGCACTTTGTGAAAGATCATGTATGCCATGAAACATGCCCCTGTAGAAGGTAGCCAACTCTGGACTGTGCAGCGCCTTGTGGCCTCGGCGACAATCCCAACGCGATGTGGCGCTGCTGCTATAGCAAGAGTGAGTCACAGCCCTTGCTCTTCGCATGCCTGCTTAAATCGTTGGCGTTCTTCGCGCGCCTTCTCGAGCAGCCCTTTCCGAATCACCTTCTTCTGCGCCTTGAAGCACTTTTCAAGCAGATATTTTTGCTCATTGCACGCACCCGTGAGCCGGCCCCAATATCCTACATCTTCGTGGCATTGCTTGAAGGCCAATATCTTATCCACGCACAGCGGATTGTTGTGCAGCGATAGCGTCGGATGCATGCGCCCTGGTTGGCGCGGCGAGCTGCACGGACGGCGTCTCCCGTGAAGAGAGAAGTGGCACGGAAAGTGCACAAATCAAATGATCAAAGTTCTGGTGTGGGCTAGGGGCGCAGGGGTGGCATGGGTAGGCCTTGTTTCTGGTTCGCAGATCGGGTCCACGACAACTTCACGAACCATTTTTCATGAAATCAGGCTGCTGGACCCCGCGTGCGTAACGCGGATCGATGATGGCCCCCTCCTTCGCAGCCGACCTGCAGGTCCCCCTCCTCTCCGGCGAAGCACACGCGCCCAATCGCTCGGCATGGCTGCCGACCCGTCGGCTGCTCGTCGTGCTGCTCGCGCTCGGCGCCACATGCATGTCCTGTGCTGTACTCATCGGCGGCCGAGCGGGCACGGTCGTACTCCTGCTCGGCGTGACGATCCTCGCCGCGCATGCGGTGCTGCAGTCGTACTCCATCAGCATCACCGTCCATGAGCTCCGTGAGCGAGCGGTCAACCTCTTCACGCCTGTCGGCGTGCCTCTCGCCATCCCCTCAAAGGGCACCGGGAGCGCACCAGCTGCCGCCACCGAGAGCGACGAGCAGCTCGTGCTCTCGGTCAACGGCATCGAGCACCGGCTGACCAACCCTTCTCCCTCGCTCCTCCTCGTTGACTTCATTCGTTCGCTCGGCCTCACGGGCACCAAGGTGGCCTGCGGCGAGGGCGGCTGCGGCTCGTGCACCGTCATCGCGACAGGTGCTGACGGCGTGCCGCGGTCGATCAACGCGTGCCTCCGCCTGCTGTGCGCGTGCGACGGTCTCGCGATCACGACGACCGAGGGCCTCGGCTCGCAGGCTGAGGGCTTCGCCGCCGTGCAGCAGGCGATCATCAAGCTCGGCGGCTCGCAGTGCGGCTTCTGCACCCCCGGATGGGTGAGCGCGATGGCGGCTCTGCTTGCGCGGAAGGCGGCCTCGGGCAAGACGCTCTCCAAGGCGGAGATCGAGAGCTCCTTCGACGGCAACCTCTGCCGGTGCACGGGCTATCGGCCGATCCTTCAAGCCTTCAAGGCCGCCTTCGCTGACGACTCGACTGAGGAGGAGCGGCAGAGGGCGGGGGTGGCCGACCTTGAGGAGCTCGGCACGACGCCTTGCCACGACGTTCGCACCGGCGACGCGTGCGGGCGCGAGTGCGACCAGGCGTGCCCACCGGACCGCTCCTCGCGCCGCCTCGCCCTCGACGACGCGCGCGACGCTACCCTTAATGCCGCCTGCGCTGCGCCCGCCGGCGTGCTGCGCGCGCGCCGTCGCGAGCGGACGTTGAGCTTCGAGGACTCGGCCACCGGCATGCGCTACCTACGCCCGACTACGCTGCCCGCGCTGCAGCAGGCGCTGCTCGACACGCCCGATGCCCTCCTCGTGTGCGCCAACACCGGGATGGGCGTCGCCAAGTACTATTCCCCACAAGGGCCGACCGGCCCAGCAGCGCAGCCGCCGCAGCGCGACGCGACGCTGATCGACGTGTCACAGGTCGACGTGCTCAAGACGGCGCCGGCGGTGAGCACCGTCACACCCTTGGGCCCGACGCTCACGTGTGGCGCAGCCGTGACCCTCGAGACGCTCCTCGGGGCGATGGAGAACGCAGCGGGAGGGGGGAGCGCCACGGCAGCGGGTATCGCCCGGCAGCTCAAGCGCATTGCGACCACGCAGGTGCGTGGGGTTGGCTCATGGGCAGGCAACCTCGCCCTGGCCGCCGCAAACCCGGCCTTTGCCAGCGACCTTGCGGTCGCGCTATGCGGCGCTGGCGCGACGGTTCTCACCGTCTCGCGAACCGACGGGGGGCCTCCGCGCGTGAGCACTGTTGTGGACTACCTGCGCAGCGGTGGGCACGGTGTCGTGCTCGTGACGCTTGCGGTGCCGCTTGCGACGGCGACGGTGTTCTACGTGGATAAGGTTTCGCTGCGCCACGCGAACGCGCACTCGATCGTCAACGCGGCCGTCCGCTTCGAGCTCGAGCTGACGCAACCGCCGCCCTCGTATGCAGCGGCGGTCAACCCCGGATTCGGCCACAATCTCGGCCACAATCTCGGCCACAATCTCGGCCACAATCTCGGCCACAATCTCGGCCACAATCTCGGCCACAATCGGGCGGTGGCCGCGGCCGCGCCGCCGCAGCTGATCGTGCGCTCATGCAGTGCCGCCTTTGGCGGGCTCGTCAGCGGCGGCCTGTTCGTGCCGTCCGCGGCGCCCTCGGCACTCGTAGGACGATCCCTGACCGACCCAACGACCCTCGAGGCATGGGTGGCTGGTCTGCAGAGCGAGGCTCTCGCCATCGGCCTCTCCAATGATCCGCGGCACGCGAGCGCCTACCGGCTGCAGCTGCTCCGTGCGTACGCGTACAAGGCGGTGCTGCACGCGCTGTACACGCACGGGCTCCTCGTGCCGAGACTCGCCTCCGCCGTAGCCGACTCGCTCGCCGCGATCAGCGATCGCGTCGTCTCGAGCGGCGTGCAGCAAATCGACGTGAGCGATCCGAGCCTCAAGCCCGTGTCCGAGTCGATGCCCAAGCTGGATGCCATCCTGCAGGCGAGTGGCGAAGCCCTCTACACGTCCGACCTGTGCTCCGGCTCCGGCGGGTACGCGGGCGCCGTCGGCGCGGGCGGCGCTCTCTTTGGCGCCTTTGTCTCCACACCTGCGGGCTCCGTCGGCCAGGTACTGCACTCGATTCAAACCTAATCTGGACCTCGCCTTGCATGCAAGTGCTCAACACGGTGCCCTCTCCTCTTCCCCACAGGTCCTCCAGTCCATTCTGGTGGACGAGGCGAGTGCGTGCCCGGGCTTCGTTGGAATGGTCGACGCGAACGACTTCCCCAACCCGGCGGCCAATGACGGTGTGGGCTCCCTCACGAACACGACGCCTCGCTACCTGATGCAGGTCGGCGACCCGGTCCCATGCGTGGGAGCCCACGTGGCAATGGTGCTCGCCGACAGCGCCGCGCACGCTCGGTACGCGTCCAAGTGTGTCCAACTCGTCTTCACACCCTCCATCATGGACGCGAGCGCCGAGCTGGGCGCGAGCACACGGATGAGCGCGCATGCATTCAAGGCGAGCGCCGAGCACCTTGCGAGCCGCGGCAACGCGCCTAAGATGGGGCTGCACGTCGACTTGCTCGACAAGGCGACCGCCGCCTCGCGCGCCGTCGAGCGGGCGCATGAGGGCGTTGGGGAACCCTGGTCTGACGAACCTCACTGGCGCGTAGTGCACGGGCGCCCGCCCGCCGAGTGGCAGGCGGCCGCGCAGGCGGCCGCGCAGGTGGCGGCGCGGTCGGCGACGTCGGGAGCGAGGAGCCAGGCGGCGACGACTGCGACGGCGCCGCTCGTGCTCAACGGAACCTTTGCGACGGGAGGCCAGAAGCATTTCTACCTCGAGACCCAGGCCGCGTTTGCCATCCCGTCCGAGGACGGCAAGATGGTCGTGTGGGCGGGCAACCAGAACCCACGGCGCACGCAGACGTCGATCGCCAGCGCGCTCGGCGTGCCGATCAACAAGGTGGACGCGCGGGTACGCCGCGTCGGAGGCGCCTATGGCGGGAAACTCAATGCGCATCTGCCCACGTGCGTCGTGGCCGCCGTCGCGGCACGCAAGATGCGCGCGCCAGTGGCCGTGCATCACGAGCGATGCGATGATATGAGCTCGGGCGGCCACCGCGCGCCGGTGAGCGCCACCTGGTCGTGCGCCATCGATCCCGCGAGCGGGGTGATCAACTCGTGCCACATGCACCTCGAGTACGATTCTGGCTGCGTCGATGGCGCAGCGGGCGACTTGGGCATGGCGATCCAGTGGTCCGATAATTGCTACTACCACGAGGATTTCGCTTGCGAGGGCGCGATCGTGCTCTCGCCACGCGTGGGCAACACGGCCGTCCGAGCGCCCGGCGTGATTCAATCGATTGCGTTGCACGAGTTCATCATCGAGGCGGCGGCCGAAGCGACGCAGCGCGATGCCGAGGAGATCCGCGAGATCAATCTGTACAAGTCGGGCCAGACGACGCCGTTTGGCCTCGCGCTGGGCTCCGCTGGCGTCAACTGGCTCGTGCCTCAGCTCTGGCAGGCAGCCAAGGCTGAGTGGGACGTGGCCGGCCGCCGCGCCCAAGTGAACGCCTTCAACCATGCGAACGCGTGGCGTAAGCGCGGACTCTGCATGATGCCTGTCAAGTACAATGTGTCCATTTCGGGCAACGACAAGCCAATGCCCGCGGCAGTGCGCATCTTTGCCGACGACGGCTCGGTGCAGGTCGTGCACGGTGGCACTGAGCTTGGGCAGGGTATCCACGTCAAGGTGGCGCAGGCCGTCGCGTACGCGCTCCAGTGCCCCCTCGAGGTCGTCTCCGTCGGCGACACGAGCTCGAGTGAGACGCCGAATGCGTCCGACACGGGCGGCAGCATCGGCTCGGAGACGTGCGTGGGCGCGGCACTCGATGCATGCAAGGCGCTCGTCGCCGCGCTCGCGCCGTACCGAGCATCTGCGAAGGATTGGCCCTCGCTGATCGCGGCCGCGGCCAAGGACTCGCAGCCGCTCTCGAGCTATGGATGGTTCGTCAAGGAGGCGCACGGCCTCTTCGACTATGCGACACAGGGGGTGTGCCTCGCCGAGGCGGAGGTCGATGCTCTCACGGGCGAGTGCCAAGTGCGACGTGTCGACATCGTCATGGACCAGGGGACTCCGCTCAATCCGCTGGTGGACCTCGGACAGGCCGAGGGCGGCTTTGTCATGGCACTCGGCTTCTTCCTCACGGAGCAAGTGACCTTCACCGACCGCGGTGAGCAGTGTACGCTCGGCTCGTGGGAGTACAAGGTGCCCGGCGCGCACGATCTGCCGCTCGAGATGAATTTCAAGTTCGAAGCGCACGTGCCCAACCCGGCGCCCATCGCCGTCCTGGGCTCCAAAGCCTCTGGTGAGCCCCCGATGGCCCTCGGAGCCGCCGTGGCGTTGGCGGTGCGCGATGCGATCAAGGCCGTACGTGCCGAGCACGGCGGAGCCACCTCGAAGAGCCATCTGGAGCTTCCCCTCACCGTCGAGCGCGTCGCGGGCTCGTGCGGTGTGAGCGCGGACGCGTTCGTGCTGCAGTGAGCCCCGCTGCTGAAGAGACAAACATTCTCGATGAACCTGCCGTCTTGCCGACCATGAAGGTAAGTATCTCAACGCAGGCTGCCTGCCTGCCGATCGTCCACTGCTGCCTACTTGTAGTGCAATCGTGGTCGAGACGACTTTCCAGATCCCACCGGTGTGTGTCCGGCTCCCCTCGGTGTTTTTGAACCGGTGTGTGTCCCGTGTGTGTGTGTTTTGTGTCCCGGTCCCCGGTCGGTCCCCCGTGAACGTCACGGAGGGACGATCTGGCGCCACGTGTTGTTTCCAAGAACCGTTCCTCGTAATCTCGAGATTTACCAGTCCCGTCACATTGCGATGGTGAGCATCATCGGCGTCGCAATCTTTGGCCTGAGCACTAGTGGCGTGCAGGGATTCCACGCTCCGCCGCTCCGCACTGGTACATCGCCAGCGTTGATGTTGGGCCGCAAGACCGGCGGGCCACGACCCATCATTCACATACCTTCGTCCATCATGGCCACTCGTGGCGGTGTTGCGACCATGTCTGGTGGCTTTGCCGCAGCGGCCGCTCTCTACTGCCCGCTGATCGGTTGTGTAACAAGCTTTGCGCTTAACGCCGCGCCGCTGATGGCCATTCTGGAGCGCGCCAAAGTCGGCACGATGGGTTCGTTGAACCCGCTCCCTGCCGCGATGACGGTCCTGGCCAGTATCGCATGGCTGCAATATGGTTTCTCGGTGGCCAACCCGTTCGTGGTAGCGGCCAACCTTCCCGGATTGGTCGCGGCCTTCACCGGCTTCGTGATCGTCCTACCACTCATGAAGGACTCCAATTCGCTCAAGCCGGTCCAAGCTGCCATCGTCGGCGGAGCGGCGAGCACGGCAGTGCTCTGGACATATCTGGTCTTTTCCGGGATTGGCGCGAGCGTGCGCTCGACCATCCTTGGCTACTACGCCACGTGTTTCTTCTTGGTACTAGCCGCATCCCCTCTCTCGGCCATGAAAAATATCATCAGCAAGCGAGACTCGGCGGCCATCTACGCGCCCGCTACCCTCGCTCAGATCTTGAATTGCGGATTGTGGACGTTTTATGGCTTGGTTGCTGCCAAGGATGTCTTCGTCTGGGGGCCCAACCTCGTCGCCCTCATCTTGGGGCTCGCTCAGCTCAGCCTGAAACTGATCTTCCCTTCGAAGTGAGGCGTGCGGGTGGTTCACTACTAGTATGCAGTATCAAGATGGCCGAGATGTCGTCTACTGACTGCTCTGCAGGCAACAAAGAAATGTGAATCAGGGGACGCGTGTGTCTCCCGGCTCCGGCCGGTGTTTTGAACCGTTAAGGCTCGTACATGTACGCACGCGTCGCGAGATTTATCGATTGTGTCGTGCGCATTTTTACGACCCATCTTTGGGTCGTGCAGCCTCCGATTCGCGAAGACGCGGGGGTCGCGTCGCGGCGCCAGTCGGTCGTCGACATGTCGGTTCTCTTCCTCGCTGTGCTGGGTATAGACAAGGGCATCAACCTACGAGTGCATCAAAACGTGCCCGCAGGCCCAGGCCCCTGCCCGCCGGCGGCGTCGGCCTCCTCGTTTGCGGCCTTTCTCGATGCGAAGCACTGCGAATGGGCCTCCATGCGGCTCAACGCGCGCCCGCGCAGGAAAGCCGCAACAAAGTTGCGCAGCTTGCAAGACGCCTCGGGTGTGCTGCTTCCTGCGCATGGTGTTCATCGCATGAATTCGCCCCCGTCGCCGCTGCTTGCGTCTGCGCCTACACCCGGTGTCTTTGGCCATTTTCACCCGCCGCTGCCGCCGCCGTACCCGGAAAATGACACCGGGCTGCCCTACTGCCGAGGTGACCGCGAAACCTGGAATGCGGACTACGGCGGTTGCGACACATACAGTGACCCGTCGTACAACCAGCCCTTCTGCAATAATGACAGGGACTGGACCCAGGACGGCCTTATTGCATGGCAAGCATGTATCGAATGCGGCGTGTGCATCTATTGGCCGCCGCCCTCGCCGCCGCCCTCGCCGCCGCCACCGCCCTCGCCTCCACCCTCGCCACCTCCTCCGCCCTCGCCGCCGCCACCGCCTTCGCCGCCGCCACCGCCGCCCTCGCCGCCACCGCATCCGCCGCAGTCGCCGCCACCGCCACCGCCGCCGTCGCCATCGCCGCCCTCGCCGCCAGCGCCACCACCGCCGAAAGCCATCCCCGTCCATACTGGGGTTCTCTCATTCGTCGGCACCGCCGTCGCTTCCACCGCCGCCGCCACCGCCTTCGCTCTCGTCTTCTTCGTAGTGCAATTGTACCGGCTGACATGCGGCGGCGGTGTAGGCATGGGGGGCGCCCTCAAAAGAGGGGCTCCGGGCCGGCAGTGTATGTGAGACAAATGCCAGTTGCCCCTTTTATGAAGAATCGGTGTCTTACCCGGTACCTCACAAGCAAGACATTTGTTTTCTCATCACGGTTCGCTGTTCACATCGATATCGTCATCAAGATTGTCGAGTTCTTCAATGATGGCGCTTCTGGCTTGGCTATTGGGAGGGCAGTGCTGCTAGCCACGGCACGCTTTCCTCTCCTCCCGTGATTGCATGTCGATCGACCTCGTCGTAACGCGCTACCGCGAGCCGCTCGGCTGGCTCGAGCCCTACTTGGCGCGCCCGGGTTGGCGGCTGTTTGTGTACAACACGGGCAAGAAGCCGCCGCCGGCGCGGATATGCGCACTCGCCACATTGTGCCGGCAGGTGCCAAATGCCGGCTTCGAGTGGCATGGCTACTTGCGTCACATCGTCGACCGATACGACCAGCTCGCGGACACGACCATCTTCGTGCAGGGCGATCCGTACACCGTGTCTCCCGACATGGACTGCCTGCTCAATCAGACGAGCTCATACGCGCCTGTGCAGGTGCTCTCCTGGGTGCAGCAGGCGAAGCGCAAGATGGAGCTTTTCTCGCGCTGCCATGCGTCGTACCTCGGCGGTTGTCGCGTGTGGGTCGAGCCCGTCACGGCAGCCCTGCGCCCGATGCTACACGGCGACCGTTGGCTGCACCGCGCCTGTCGCATGGCGAAACGGTTCAAGGGCGCTCTCTTTCAGTTTCTGTACTCGCAGCTGGCGGGAGAGCCGGTGGAGAGCACGACGGGCCCTGCCGCCGTGCACCGCGCGCTCATCACGAGTACGCGCGTGCCAGCGCGCCTCTACCGGGCGTACGGAGCCCAGTTTGGGGCCAGTCGTGGAGAGCTCCGAGGGCGCAGCGCTGCCTTTTACGCGAGGCTGCTGCTTTGGCTGACGACGCCGCACGACGACATGGGGCGCGCGGGCTTCTTGCCGATTTGGCGCGCGTACACGACCAAGGAGAAGGCGATCCTCATCGAGCTCATGTGGATGAGCCTCTTCCGAGCTGAGCGTTTCATCCCGACCGACGTGTGCCGAGAGTGTCTGGGGATCGCCGCTAGCCTCCCCCGACCTCCCGATGCGAAGGCCGGCGCCTCGTGCGATCGGGACTACTTTAGTGCGGCACCGCGCCTTGAGCCATGCAACGTCACCGGCGATGGCTGGGGCGGCCCTCCCTCGAAACGCCTCAAGGCGAAATGTCCCATCACCAAGAATGACGATGAGGCCTGATCGCGGGCCGGCGACGTGTCAAGACGGTTGCGAAGACGGTAGGCTCCTTGGGCTCCGCTGGATTTTCAGATTATTGACGCTAACCCCACTTTCTCTCCGACAGCGTGATGCTGCGAGCGTATTCCGTATACAGCTGCCGGCTCCACCCCCGACGCCGGCGCGCAACCGCCCGGGCCCGCCCGGCGGGCACGGGCGGCAGGGCGACCGCTGGGCGACCGCCGACGACGCGACGCCGACGGCTTGGTACTCGCTAGGAAGCCCTGCGGGGGTTATAACATCTAATGCAAGATGGTGTGATCTAAAATTGCGCCGGGCGTAGCAGCGGGCAGGGGCGCCACCAGACCACACTCCATAGTAGACGCTGGACGTCTCGATGGAGTTCGTCTCGCCTGTACCGTGTGGCGCACGTCATGTACGGACCGCGGTGCGAAGGCGATACGGACGCGCCTGGTCCTCACCTCAGTTCGGGCTTACTTGGGGCCCGCGGTACGGTCGATTGACCACGCGCAGGCTCGGCGGCCATCCAATCTCTCGTAGCTGGACACTGTCCAACGGCTGAGCGTCCAGGACGGCGCCCGGGGCCTCCACCTCGTAGTAGTGGCAAGATCGTCCGGATCGGTCGTCGTACGGCGGCGTGAGGACGTCGAAGATGGCGGTGTGCTCGACGGCGACGAACTCGTGTATGTTGCCGCGCACGGGATCGAGGCGCAGCGTCGGACATGGCGCGACGACTGTGTGCCGCACTGGCGCTGCGCACTGAAGCTGCTGGGAAGCTCCTCTGCCACCAAAGAGCGTAAACGGTCCGCCGAACTTGGGCGGTGGTGGCGAGGGCGATGCAGAGGGGAGCGGCCGGTCGAAGGAGGTGACCTCGAGCTTGCCGAAGAGCACCTTGGAGAGCACGGACATGCCCGGATGGTCGTGCAGCGGGATTGCGCTACCGGCAGGCAAGACAAAGATGCCGACCGAGATGTCCTGGTCTGCGTAGACGTGGTGGTAGCCGACGGGTCCGCCAGGCGTCAGCCCGGCGGTGGTGACGCCCAAGTCCTCGGCGGTGAGCTCGTCCATGGCGACAGCCGTGCCGTCGAGGTCACCTCTCGCTGCCAGGTCTAGCACGCGCTGGAGCAGAAGCGGTGCGGTACTGGCACCCGCCGCCGCAGACGCTCGGAGCCAGCGCGCCGCCGCGGGTCGCACTGCTGGCCGCAGCAGGCGGCCTGAGAGGTTGTGCGGCGTATGCGCTGCTGCGAGTAAAGTCGCGGAGATTAGCATCGCGAGGCTGCCAGCGGCGGCTTCGTCGGCCGAACATGACAAGGAAGGATAATCTTGTAAACCCCCTCAAACATGTTTCATGTAGACCTGTAAATTGTACCTGTTTTGACATGCGTTCCGTTTCCTACGGAATAAGTTTGGCTTCCAGTTGCGGATCTATACGCCGCGAGACGTATCACCCCCGCGAAGTCAGCAAGAGCGGCGTGGGCGGCGGCGTAGGCGGCGTAGGCGGTACTGCGCTACTGTACATGTAACTGGATGCCAGGGTGGAGAGGAGACACCCCTGACACGCAACGCGCATGAACACGCCATGACATTCTGGGGGCGGCCACTCCTGTCCGTTCGTTTCGAGTGATGGGGATGCGGCGCGTGAGTGTCAGAGTCAATCAGTTACACTGGGGGAGGTTCGAGGAGTGATTCACTTGGGCAGGCACTGTGGAATCTCAT
>Ga0210243_101611_pt1 | contig 15583 bp, 7 predicted proteins | sample ChrtobMeP5a_32mM_FD_155461 | JGI IMG/M metagenome (GOLD analysis project Ga0210243, IMG submission 155461) | Chrysochromulina tobin associated microbial communities from unialgal haptophyte culture, Seattle, Washington, United States - P5a_32mM | ecosystem: Host-associated > Algae > Haptophytes >...
GCAGGTATGAAAATGCATCAGAATGCAACCGTCTCGCATCGGAAGAATGCAGCAGCTCAAAGTGGTTGCAAAATGCGTTCGAATGCAACCGATTTGTAGAATGCAGCGCGTCTGAATGCATGCAAAAAACAATTAAATGCATATGAATGCACACGCATGCATACGAATGCACATGAATGCGTATGGGAAAAAACAACACCACTTTCGGGAAAAAACAACACTCCACCCCCTGCGTCGATTCGAGCTTGCGCGGTGGCGGCGGCGCGCTCTGCCCGTCGTGCGTCTGCCGCGCGCGACTCTCGTTGGCTCTGCCACCATTGCGTCGGGTTATGCCCTGCGGGGAGCCCAAGGGCGAGGGCGGCCTTGCGGCTCGCTGCGGCGGTGGCCCAGCCGGTTGCGCAGCCGTGTCGTGTCTCCCGGGTCGCGCTTGTAGCTTCCGCGCGCGTTTGCCGTTCGATTTCAATCATCCAGGTTCTGCACATGCTCTCCGTGCAACGAGTCTCGCACATGCGTTCCGTATATCCCGCCGCGAAACCGATCGAGGGGAACATGTGTGGCCTGCGCAGGCACCTGCATGCGGCCTGTACTGCGACGACGATGAGGTGCGCGCTGTTAGGGGGTCGACGGTCGAGTGTGGCGCCCGCACATTCGGCGACCGCGCGCGCTTGGACCGCTATGGCCCACTCAGTTGCCTCGGTTGTGCCGAGGCAGTTCGCCTTTTCATGTTCCCCGATGCGCAGCATCTCGTCGAGCACGATGAGGAGCTCGAGCATCGGGAGGTGAGCAATCGGCATGTCGCCGGACATGCTGAGGTTGTGCGTCCCGAGGGACGTGTCGTGCGTTGCGAGCCCGTGGTCCGCCTCGGACGTGTTGTCGAGGACGTCCTGCATGAACGCGAGCGCCTCGGCGGGGATGGGAACTTCACGCAGTCGGATGCCCATCGCGGCCGCCAGCGCATACATCACCGTCATCTTGTCGCGCGATCCCGCGTCCGAGAGCGCGTTGGCCCAACCCTTGCAGTGCAAGAGCCACGCGCGTCGCGTCGCCTCCCGGAATGCGCCGATCTCTTCGGCGCGCCGCCGTATGTAGATGAGGTTCTCGGTCATGGCGAGCGCTTGCGCGGAGGCGAGGGACGCCGTGGCATCGCTCTCGACGAGCAGCTCGTCGTGCGGGAAGTATCGGGCGAAGATGGTGAGGGCGAGGACGGTGCCGCACGTCTCGGTGATCGTGATGTGCCGCCGCTGCCACGCGCCGTCGAGGGGGAATCGAAAGAAGAGCCCGTTGCAGACGCCGCAGATGTATGGGTGGTCGACGTCAGAGCATGCGTCGCTGGTGATGCGGGGCGCGAAGATGATCGCCTCGAAGCCGGCGCCGTCCTCGGCGCCACCGAGGCGCGCGGCTTCGTCGACGCCGCTCCAGAAGCTGGCGGCGTGTCTCGTCTGCAGAAGCTCGATGATCCTGCGATGCTGCGCGCGCACGCGGTCGCTCAGCGTCGCCCGCTGCTCGGGGGAGCCCGGGAGCTTGAGGGGCGCGGAGAGCCCTTTGAGCGTGCCCATGGGGAAATCGAGCCATTCGTGCACGTGAACCAGGAAGGAGTTGTGAGACTCGAGCTGCTCGCGAGTGAGGCGGCCGCCGATGGCCGCCTCCGAATCGGCGATGGCGCGTGCGCGCTTGGAGGGCGAGATGCATCCAAAGCCGCCGTTGAGCACGAGCCTGCCGCCGATGTAGTCTAAGACCGTGCCCGCGCATGCCTTCTCGGAGAGCCAATAGTTGCACTCGCGGCAGGCCGTGCGCCAAATTCGCGCGCCGGCGGCGAGCAGCTCGGGGCCTACGAATTCGAGCTTATAGTCGTCGGTGTAGCCGCTCGTGTCGAAGGGCCGCGCTTGTCGCGGGCCGAGCGTGGCCGCTCGCTCGGCGAGGAGCGCTCGCAGCTCAGGGGTCTGCTTGGGCAGCCACGTGTCGCGCACGTATACGTCAAGGAGCTGGGAGAAGCCCTCGAGGATGCGGTCGGTGAACCGCTGCGCGATCTTGCTCGAGTTGCGCGAGCCCATGTTCATGCACGTGGCCACGATGAGAGTGAACCAGTGCTCGACGATGACATTGCCGTTCTCGTCGAGGATGGGCTCGCCGGTCTCGTCCATGAGTGGGAACGGAATCACGGTCGCGAAGCTGCACGTGCGCTCCTCCTCGGGGGCCATCTCGAACTGGAAGAACATGTGTCGTCCGTCGTCCTTGAAGCCCGCCTTGTACGTCTTATTGACGTGCGCCATGTGGCTCAGGATCGCTCCGTTGCGGTACGAGTGACGCGGTCGCGGCTTGCTTTCCGTGTCGGGCATCGGGTAGCGCGTCGGGTCGATTGGGTGGCCTCTCGGCGTTGAGCCGGGCGTGGGGCCCATCATGTCGTTCAGGCTGACGACGAGTGGCCCGTCCGGCGTACCGTGAGGCTGATTGCGCTCGCGCAGCGCTTGTTCGGGGTGCGGGCAGCCCTGATCCCCCACGATCCGCTTCTCGTGCGGGTTGTCGGGCTTGTCGGTGCCGCCCGTGCCGACGACGTACACCGGGATGGTGATGAAAGGGCCCGGGCCGTCGGGGTCGATCATCTCGTTGACGCGCCGCAGCTTCTTGAATTTGTAGTACAAACCCTTCTTGAGGAGCTTTGCGAACGCGTCGCCCACGCCTCGCACGCGTTCGTCGAGCCGCTCGAGGTTCGCCGCGATGCGTATTTGCATTGGCGCCTGGACGCCCCAGCGCACGCCGTCCATCACGAGTGACATGAGCTGCTGGTCGTCGTGGTCGCCGAGGAGCTGCCGGAGCATGTTGAGCACCCAGTGGGTGCGCCCGGGACGTGCGAAGTCTAGCGCGTCGTATAGGCCCGTCTGCGCGTCGAGCTCCCACACGATCGAGAGGGCGTTGTATGAGCCGATGCCGTCGGCGTGTGGGATCATGGAGCCGCCGCCCGGGCCGATGCAGAGGTACCCCGGTCGTCTGCGCGCAGAGGCGCCGGCCGTTAGGCACTCGAAGTCTCGGTCGGCAGTCTGATTGAGGGCGGCGCAGCATGCGCGTCGCGCCCATGGGCGCAGGATTTCGGTCCACCGACGGGGTTTGAAGCCCGGCGGGACCTGTTGCGGGGGGAGGCGGACAAGCCAGCTCGTACTGAGCTGCAGCGGCCTCTCCACGAAGGGCAACGAGCGAAGCGAGTCGCTCGAGAAGTCGGGTAGCCCGTTCACCGGGAACGGGAGCTCCATTCTGTAGTCTGCCGCCGTTATCACCTTATCGGCCATGGCGATAAGTTCGCCGGTGCCCGGGTCGGCCGCGACGAGGAGCGCGCGGATCTCGGTTCCTCTCGCGGCTTCGAGCTCGAAGAAGTCCGCCCGCAGCTGCTCGAGCCTCTCGGGCGCGAGGAGCGGGGGTTCTGTCGACGCCAGGCTGTGGGCCGTGCGCGCGCGGACCATGGGGCGTGAGGACGCCCACGTGCCGGCGTTCTGCGAGCCGTGTGCGCCGACGGTGGTCAGCGCCGCGATGCGCAGGAAGGCCGCTCCGACGGGGAAGCATGCGATGTGACCGTCGAGCGCGTCGAGGGTGCACCACGCCGATTGTTGCCCGTTTGCGGCGGCCTCTGCCCGTTGCGTCGTCGAAGTGAGGACGCATGCAGGGGGCGTTGCCCAGGGGACCATGACGACCACGTCCGGCTGTCCGAAACATTTGACGGTAGCTGCATAGACGGTGTCGAGGCCCTGGGAGATGTTCGTGGCGAGCTCGGCGCTTTGCGCCGCCGCCTCGCGGTGCGCGTCCCGCACCGCGCCAAACAGCTCCTGTGGCTCCCGTAAGGAGATCATGGCGCACGAGCCCGTCGATGGGTGATGTGCGATCGGGATCATCAGGAGTGCAACGTCGCGTGTTGCGAGGTGCAGCCAGTCAAAGGATACAGTTGGCGTTGCCCCACCGGGGCTGTCGCGCTGTTGACGATGTTCCCTGCGCGAATCCTCGCGCTCGTCGATCACGGGTCTCTCCCGGCCTTGCGACGCATCGGTGGGTGACTGGTCACCCTGCCGGATGTGGCGAGGGCCTCTCCCGTGGCACTCACGACCACGCGGTGACTCTTCTCGCCGATCGTTATGTGTGCCCATGCCCGGCTCGCCCCAAGGGGCTTGCCTCCGGCTAGGTCCGTCGGTCAGGTTCGCACCTGCCTCGGTGCACCCGTCGCCACCATCCTGGTGGGACGTCTCGCGCCGATCCTCGCGCCTTGTCGCTACGGAGCACATCCGGCCTTGCGACGCATCGGTGGGTGACTGGTCACCCTGCCGGATGTGGCGAGGGCCTCTCCCGTGGCACTCACGACCACGCGGTGACTCTTCTCGCCGATCGTTATGTGTGCCCATGCCCGGCTCGCCCCAAGGGGCTTGCCTCCGGCTAGGTCCGTCGGTCAGGTTCGCACCTGCCTCGGTGCACCCGTCGCCACCATCCTGGTGGGACGTCTCGCGCCGATCCTCGCGCCTTGTCGCTACGGAGCACATCCGGCCTTGCGACGCATCGGTGGGTGACTGGTCACCCTGCCGGATGTGGCGAGGGCCTCTCCCGTGGCACTCAGGACCAGGGGATGGCTCTTCTCGCCGGTCGTTGTGTCCGTCGGTCAAGCATGCGCTTGCCTCGGTGCACGTGCCGACACCGATCTCTTGGTGTGGCATCTTGCGCAAGATGTTGCGCTCGCTGTCGCCGGTTAACCCTCGGTTCAGCGTTTCGGCCCCGGCGCGCTTGGTTGCGCGCTTGCCTTGCGTCGGCGGTGCGTTGACGCCTGCGGCGGGCTCTGGTACGCTCCAATCGACCGCCCGCCCTGCCGCGATGCGTCCCCAGGCGATCTCGGCCGACGTGGGCGGCGAGAATCTCTCGATGCGTCGCCGCTTACGCCTCTCGTCGTCGGCCTCGCCGGACGCGGTGCTCTCAGCCTCCGAGCTGCGGGCGTCCTCAGATGCGTCGGTCTCCGATGCGTCTGCGCCTTGCGCAGTTGTAGCCCCGGGCTCATCGGCGCACGGCACCTCAGGGGGTGCCGCCCCTTCGGGGCTATCGCGCTTCTTGGCGCGACTTGGCGGCGCGGGTTCGGCGTGTGCGCTTTCGGTCGAAGGCGCAGCGTCGCTGCTGCCTTCGGGTGGGGGTACGGGCTTATGCCGCTCTACTGCGGCCGCCGACCAAAACGCCCTCCGCGGCCTTTGCCGCCCTTGCCGCCCTTGCCGCCGTTGCCCTTGCCGTTCCCCGCGCCTTTGCCGGCGGCTCTGCCGGCGCCCTTTCCTGGGTGCTGGTTGTCTTCGTCGCGGTGTCGTTTGCGACCGCGTCCTCCTTGTCCGCGCCCGCGCGGGGCGTGGACGGTGACCGTCATGTCGTCCCAGTTCATCGGTGGGTTGATCGAGCCGATGGGTTTGGCCTTGCAGGCGTCGTGAGGGAAGTCAGGGAGCCTTTCGTGCGCCCTGTAGCCCTTGGCGGCATAGCAGCGTTGTGGGTTCGTGCACCACAAGTGGACAGAGTTGCCCGGGGCGAAGCGGGCGGGGCAGTTTGCCACGAGGTCGGGGGCCGTAGCGAAGTCCGTGGCGCAGTTGCCCCACGCGATGCGCTTACCATCGGTGCTCGCGTAGATGCCGTGCGTGGCTGCGTAAGTGCCCCACTGGTGCCCCTTATCCTGCGTGTCGAGGGGCTTGTCGTCGCGCTCGCCGGGTGCGTTGTTCGCTGGATCGATGCCCAAGCCGTGCAGGCCGTGGTCGATGTCCTTCATGATGCGCTCCACGTGGGCGTCGAGCGCGTTGAGCGCGTCGAGTGCGCTGCCCTCGATGACGAAGTCGCCAATGCGACGTACGGACGTCGCAGGGGTGGCGAGCATGCACTCCCAACGGTCTTGCGGGCATCGGAACATCTGCGGCGCGGTGTCGAGCAGCCTTTTCCTGAGCGCCGCGCGCTGGGGGCATGTAGTGGGCATGTTGAAGATGGACGAGGAGATGCGTATGAGGCTCTTCCAGAGCGCCGCGAACGAGTACGCGTCCGTGGTCGTGAATCCGATGAGGCTCATGATTGTGCGCATGGGCGCTTCGAGGTATCGCAGAGCCTCTGGGTCTGCGAAGACAGCCGCGTTGGAGGCGTTGGTGAGGCGCTTGTCGATGCGCTCGGCCGCGGCCTTGCCTTCGCGTTTCTCGACGACGGTCCTGAGGGTGTTCCAGAAGTGGATAGTTGCGAAATTGCCGGCGAGGATCTTCTTGGCGACGTCCGAGGGGATGACGTTGCCCCACTCTGGGCACGCCGTGCCCTTGGCGTTGACTGCCAGCGCTCTGTTGAAGATCGTTGTGATGATGGCCGGCGTCTTGGCGCCGCTGCGCTCCTTGAGCATCTTATCCCCCTTGAGCTTGTCGTTCATGAAGAGGATCCCCCATGCGCCGTCTGCTGCCATGGCGGCCGTGGCGAGCGCAACGTGGTCGTCCGGCGGGATCGCTTCGATGATCGTGAGGAAGGCCTGGAAGGGCGCGTGAGCTTGCAGTTGTGCCTTCACGTCTGCGGTCTGGTCCTTGTCGTCATCGGCGTGCTTGTGCGCGTGGATGATCTGTTGTGTGCGCTCTTCGTTGGTAGCGCCGGTAGCGAAAGGCGCATACTCCTGTAGCGTCGTGACGAGCGCGCGGACGCCGAACGGCGTGAGGCCGTCGGAGCCGCATGCGAGGTCGAGGCCGACCATGAGACCCGCCGTGTCGTTGATGATGTCGGCGACCGGGTGCGGCCAGATCGTGTCGAGTAGCTTGTAGACGTAGCGCCAGTACAGTTCGAAGAGCGGCATGAAGCGAGCGGCGATGGTAGGTCCAGCACGGCGCTCGATTTCCTGCGCGCTCTCCGTCGGGTTTGCGATGAGGAACGTGAACCCGGGCGGTGGGCGCGTTGCCTTGATCCATTGCGCCACCACGGCCGCTTGCGCGGCGGGCGAGAGTTGCGAGGCCGACCGAGTTGGTGATCTGCTCGATGGCGCCCGTGAAGACGTCGTCGTCGCGGCCGCCGTTGGCCCCGCGGTTGTAGCGCTGCGGGATCAGGGCGAGGAACTGCGAGAGCAGGTCCATGCCGCCTCCGCCCGATGTGATCATGAGCGGCGTCATGTAGTCGAACCAGGTGCCGGTTTCGGCGCTGTTTGGGTCGTCATCGAAGATGAGGTCGGCCAACGTGATGAGACGCTGGGCGCGAGGGAGAAAGAGGATGTTGCATGTGAGGAGCTCGGCCGCCTTCTTGAGAGCCTCCTTGTCCGTGCCGTGGATGGGCTCGTATGCAGTGCCGCTGTCATCCAGGTCCTTGAAAAGCTGCGCTAAGCGAGCGGGCTCCAAGGCAAAGTGGACGCCGGAGTTGGACACGGGACCGTCGAGGATAAGACCGGTGTAGAGGAGGTGCTCGAGCATCGACAGGGGCACTCCGATCAGTGGTTGGTAGCTGACTCTGTCGAATGTGTCCGGCAGGAGGAGAGCGAGCATGTGATCGGCAGCGATCAACATGGTGGCCTCGCCTTCGAGTGCCGCGCGCTTTGCGACGATCGTGGTGGGATTGCCGGTGAGCTTGATCGCGTAGCGCGTCGAGGGGGTATTAGCAGCCGGAGGCATATCGCTTAGTGAGTTGAAGGCTGCTGTTGCCACAGAGAGAGGGGCGGAGAGGATCGCTGATCCGCACCATTGGAGTCGGTGTGGAAGCCTGAGAGGGAACAAATCGAATTTCGTCTCGATTTCGGAACCTCCGGAGACCCTCCGACTCAGACTGGATTTCGTCAATCACGGTTCGTCATGAACCCTCCGACTCAGACTGGATTTCGTCAATCACGGTTCGTCACGAACTTAATCGTGCCAAATGCCGTGATGAGCGCATCGAGTGTAGTGGATTTGGATCATCGTCTCTCGCCCTCTCTGCCCTTCATAACCGCGTTAAGTGCTTAACTTAGAATAGTGCACACGATCAGGAGCCTCACTCGACTGACGACTCGCGCTCGGGAATAGGAAGCGGACTGGAATGTGGAAGAAGACTCCACAGACGACCCACGCCCAAAGGGCCAAGGGGGGAAGGGGGCCTCGCCTCTCCTGCACCGCCTGGGTGGCTGGACCTGGAGGCTGCCGATATCCCGCGATAACGGCCGAGCGTGGAGCGATGTGAGGCGGATTGGATTACAACACACTACCCGACTGGATGGTCGACATGGGATGGCCCGGGAAGGCGGAAGCCGGACATGCGTCCCGGTCGAGCGGGTTGGTGCAGATCACCGCCGCGCGCTGTGCGAACGGGAGAGCGAAGCCATGGGCGGTCAACCTCAACGCACGCCTCGCATCACGCATGGCGGAACGGCGACGGCGGACGGGCGAATGGAGATGGCGGACTCAGAGATGTCGTGAGGACTCCTCATCCCATGCCTCATCCGGGATGATCAACACTAGCACGCATACGATAACACACATGAAAATGCCGTACAGCTACACACGACAAGCTCCTCTACTTCGCTTCTCCGAGTTCCGTTTTACCGTTTATGTCAGCCCGAGCACAAACCGTAAACGAGATTCGTGACTCGAGAAACGTAACGACTCCCCTGAGTCTCGCCACTGTTCATGGCAAATGGCGGTGACGTCCCCTGGCGCGTGGCCTGCAGCGCACACTTGACCACGCGTTCGTTAAAGGGCATCGTACGGTAGGTAGCCCGTCGACGATTCGACACCTAATAATGGGGTCGAGACGTTACTGTGGGGACGAGGCCGCGGCAGCTGCCTTCATTGCCTGTACCAGAAGCTCCATGCCCTCCTTCTTCTTCATGTCACCCTTGGAGGCGTAGAGCGAGACGAGGTTCTGCAGCGTCGCGATCGAGTGTGGGTGGCAGTCGCCGAGTACCTTGCGCTGGATACGGCTGGCCTTCTCGAAGAGCTTCTCCGCCTCGTCAAAGTTCCCGAACGCCTGCACGAACGTCGCCACGTCGTTGAGGCACGTCGCCGTCAGCACGTGCTCCGCACCGTACGTGCCCTCGCACAGCACGTGCCGCTGCTTGGCGCTCTCGAGCGCCTCCTTGTACTTTCCCTCCCCTGCCAGCTGCCGCACCAACTGGCCCAGGCGGCCCACTTCCTGGCCCTGAGCCTCCAAAGACTTGGGCAGGGAAACGTCGATGCCATCGTTCTTGTTGCCCTTGCTGCTGCTGAAAAAGCCGCCAGAGCGAAAGGACTTGACGGCTGCAGGTGGCAGAGCCGACGAGACAGGCTGTTGACGCGTTGGTTGTGGTGCCGCCAGCTGTGGCGGTTGCATCTGTTGTTGTTGTGGCACAAGTTGTGCGGGCGCAGGCTGCTGTCCCTCGGCCCCCGTCGAGGCGCGAGAGCGCAGGCCAGCTAGGATCTCCTCCCGAGGCACGCCTGCATTGATCATGGCGGCCGCTTCCGGGAGCTTGGCGAGCAGCTCGTCGTCCGTTAGATTCGCGGCCGGGGCAGCCGAGACCACCTTAAACGTCTCCTTCTGGGCGTCCTTCTCGTCTTCCTCCTCGTCCTTCTCCCCGCGCAATGTCTCCGCCATGGCAGGCGCCAGTTCTTCGCGTTCTTCCGGCACGCTCTCCAACTTCACAGGAGTTGCATCTCGCATGGAGCCCTCCCCGCACTGCTTGAGCGTACCAGAGCCGATCTTATCGAGCTCCACCGTGTAGACTTGCTTCTTCGCATCGTACACCTTCACATAGCCAAAGCTCTCCTCTCCGCTGCTGCGCTTCACGAACACGCGGCTGCCGTTGGCGAACTTTTGAGTGGCAGTGTCCGCCTCGGACTTAGTGTCCGCCTCTCGCAGATAGCTCTCCGTGGCCTCCTTTTGCTTCCCGGAACCGAGCTTATCAAGCTCCACCGTGTAGACTTGCGTCGTCGCGACGTACTTCTTCACATAGGCGATGCTCTCGTCTCCACTGCTGCGTTTTACAAACACGCGGCTGCCGGTGGCGAAGCGCTGAGACGTGGTGCCCGTTGGAGCTGCAGGCGGTGGCACGGGTGCAGGCCCAGGAGCTGCGAGCCGCTCATTCGTGAAGGTGAGACGTCGCGTCGTCCCGTCGGGGGTTTGCTTCACGAGATTGAGCGCGTCGTCCTTGCTGATACCCTTCACACTCACGCCATTGACTGCGAGCAATGTCATACCAACCATCACGCCCTTCTGCTGCGCCAGTGTACCTTCCAACACCTCAGTAAGGACGATGGCGCCGCTGCTGTGATCTTCAAACGAAATGCCGATGCGAGCACCTGGCTCAAATTCGTACGTTGTCGACGGTGGCTCGGGTACGGGCACAGGTGCAGGCCCAGGCGCTGCGAGCCGCTCATTCGTGAAGGTGAGGCGTCGCGTCGTGTTCGCATAGCGCTTGACGATCTCCATCGCGGCGTCCTTGCTGATGCCGGCCGCCTTCTCGCCATTGACTGCGAGCAATGTCATACCAACCATCACGCCCTTCTGCTGCGCCAGCGAGCCTTCCGCCACCTCAGTCACGATGATGGCGCCGCTGCTGTGATCTACCAACGAAATGCCGATGCGAGCACCTGCCTCAAAGTCGTACGTTGTCGACGGTGGCTCGGGTGCGGGCACAGGTGCAGGCATCGACGCCGGTGCCGGCGCCGGAGCGTGCGCCGGCGCGAGCGCGGGCGAAAGTTCGGGCATCGGATTAGCGACAGGATCAGCGCTGTGCAGGAGCGCCGCCACAAGGTATTCCATGCCCTCCTTCTTCTTCATGTCACCCTTGGAGGCGTAGAGCGAGACGAGGTTCTGCAGCGTCGCGATCGAGTGTGGGTGGCAGTCGCCGAGTACCTTGCGCTGGATACGGCTGGCCTTCTCGAAGAGCTTCTCCGCCTCGTCAAAGTTCCCGAACGCCTGCACGAACGTCGCCACGTCGTTGAGGCACGTCGCCGTCAGCACGTGCTCCGCACCGTACGTGCCCTCGCACAGCACGTGCCGCTGCTTGGCGCTCTCGAGCGCCTCCTTGTACTTTCCCTCCCCTGCCAGCTGCCGCACCAACTGGCCCAGGCGGCCCACTTCCTGGCCCTGAGCCTCCAAAGACTTGGGCAGGGAAACGTCGATGCCATCGTTCTTGTTGCCCTTGCTGCTGCTGAAAAAGCCGCCAGAGCGAAAGGACTTGACGGCTGCAGGTGGCAGAGCCGACGAGACAGGCTGTTGACGCGTTGGTTGTGGTGCCGCCAGCTGTGGCGGTTGCATCTGTTGTTGTTGTGGCACAAGTTGTGCGGGCGCAGGCTGCTGTCCCTCGGCCCCCGTCGAGGCGCGAGAGCGCAGGCCAGCTAGGATCTCCTCCCGAGGCACGCCTGCATTGATCATGGCGGCCGCTTCCGGGAGCTTGGCGAGCAGCTCGTCGTCGGTCACCGACGGCGGCGGTGCGTACGCCGGCGCAGCGGCGGGCGCGGCGAGGGCATTAGAGGCATCACGAAGCCACTCGGGCTCTGGCCCATCGTCCGTGGTCCGTGGCGTGAGTGGAGGCAGCGGCGGCGATGGAGGCAGCAGCTCCTCCGCCTCCGCCTCCGCCAGCGCCTGCGCCTCCGCCAGCGCCTCCGCCTCCGCCTCCGCCTCCGCCTCCGCCTCCGCCTCCGCCTCCTGGGGTTCGGCAGGCACCGCGGGTTCCGCGGGTGCATCTACCGCCACTGTCGTCGCCACCGCCACCGTCGCCGCCGCGTTCGCGTCCAAGGAAGGCGCGTTCGCTGCGACGTCACTACGGAACGTCGCAGCGGCCGCCCCGCGGCTCAGTGCATCGGCGAGCGCGCTGTCGGCGGCAGCGGCGGCCTTCTCAGCGGCCGCCGCGGCCTTCTCGGCTGTCCGAAACTTCTCCTTCAACTCTCGCAACTCCTTGCCGAGCTCGAACTTCGCCTTCTTCGCCTCCTTGGCCTGCTCACTGAGCGACGCCACCTCATCTGCATGGGCCACTTCGCTCTGTTGGAGCTTCTCCTCCGCCGCCGCAAGCTGCTGCTGGGCCTCCTGCGCCTGCGCCGCTGCCGCCTCCGCGGCCGCGAGCGCTTCCGCGGCTTTCTTCTCCTTCTTCTCGAGCTTCTTCTCGAGCTTAGCGAGCGCGGCCTCGTGCTCAGACTGCATGCGCGCCAGGGCCGCCGCCACGGCCGCTGCCACGGCCGCCTCCGTCGACGCCTCGGTCGCCGCCTCGGACGCCACCTCCGGTGCCTGCGCTTTGGCGGCCGCGACCGCGGCGGTCGCCTCCGCCGCTGCCGCCTCCGCCGCCGTCGCCCGCGCCTCCGCGGCGGCCACCGCTTCAGCAGCTGCCGCAGCCGCGGCCGCCACCTCAGCCGCCGGCACTCCTGCCAGCTCTGCCACTGCCTCTGGTTGTTGCGCGCGCACCGCCGCGAGCTCAGCCTTGGCGGCATCGGCAGCGTCGGCCGATGCGATGCCCGCGGCCACCGCCGTTGCGAGCGCCGCCTCGCGCTCCGCGAGCGCTGCCTGTGCATCGGCCAGCGTTTTCTCCAGAGACACACGCGCCGCGGCCGCCTCGTCCCCCGCCTTCGACAGGGAGGCCAACTCGCGCTGCGACGACTCAAGTGCCTCCTTGGTCGTCGACAGCTCATACTGGAGGTTGGCCAACTTTTCCTGCGCTGCGACCTCGCGGGCTGCCACCTTGGCAAGCTCCATCTCAGCCGGTGAAGGCCCGTCCCCTCGGAACGCCTTAAGCTCCTGTTCGAGGGTACGCTTCTCCTTCTGGAGCTGGATCACCTTCATCAGGTTGGCGCGAGCTATGATGGCGTCATCTCGCGCCGTCATCGGAGAGCGGACCGCTGGAGGCCGGGGGGTCCGTTCTCAGAGAAACACGTATGTGTGAATATAAACCATGGCTGTGAAGGGAAAGAACTCTAATTTTAGATCCTCGTATCATCAATCAGAGGCAAATGGCGCCATCCTCCACCCTGGTCCTCCACCTCCTCCGTGGCCTCATTGCGAGTACACGTGCAGAAGCCCATTCCGGTCGCCCACGTACAGCTCGTTGCGCTCCTCGCTAAAGTAGAGCGCCGAGACGTCGCGCAGCACGTGGGCGTGCGCGCAGCCGCCGTCCGCGCAGCTAGCCAGCCGAGCCACGCACCGGCCAGTCCGGATGTGGGACACGTGGATGGCTCCAGTAGTCGGCGCTGAAAGCGGCTGCCGCTCGCGAGCCTGCGACGGCGCCACGAGCACGGTGCTGCCACTCCCGCGACTCGTCCGCTCGGGCTCATCCGCATCGGCCGAGCTGCCGGTGCCGGTGCCGGCGCCGCCGCTGCTGGCACCACTGCTGCCGCCGTCGCTGCTACTGCCGCCGTCGGCTTCGCTGCTGGCGCCACTTGTGCAGCTGCTGCTGGCGCTGCTGCCAACGCCGGCGCTACCATCCCCTCTAGGGAGCCGATCACGGCCGCCGCGGTTGGGTATGTGGAATTTGGGTCGGCAATAGGAGATAATGTAGTCCTGTTTGGCGGTGATGAAGATGTTGCTCGTGTTGGTCTCGGCGTGCCAGAGCTCGTGATCTTCGAAGGCCGTGACCTGCTCGCCCTTGAAGTTCCACACGAGCACCTGCCGGCCGCGAAAGGTGAGGAAGAGGTGATTCTCGTACAAGAAGATGAAGGCGGACGGAGTGACGAATTCCGTGCGAGACACGGAGATGACGGAGCCCGAATGCACGTCGACGATGTTGAGGTTCTCACCCTCCTGCTTGACGAGGAGCTTCTCGTTGAACTGTTCGATGAAGTCGACCTTCTTGGTGCGGATCAGCAGGTGGTTGAACTGCTTGAGCACCGTCCCGTTGTCAATGGAGAGGATGCGCAACGGCACATAACCCGTCGTGTGCCGCTGGTGGATGAGCAGCAAGATGCCCGGCGAGATCTTAATCTCGGTCACGCCATCGTCGGGCACCGAGAAGAGCGGCTCGTAATTGGTCATCTCCCACACGCGGTACGCCTTGCTCTCCGCTGAGTATGTGAGCACCTTCGAGTTCACGTCATCGAACTCGACGAAGCCAGGCCATTTGAGCGACTCGCTCTCGAAGATCGGGAAGCCGTCGGCTGCCCGGCCGCGCCGAATGTAGTTGATGGGTGTCGATCGGCAGCGCAGCGAGGAGAAGTTGTCCGCCCGATAGACGGACACGGTCACCAGCGAATCGTTCGCCTTGTTGAAGTAGAGTGAGCGGATGACCTCATCTGGTGAGGAGTTGAGGAAAGCGATGCGCTTGCTGCCGCTGAAGGCAGCGCACACCCCAGAGAGCGTCAGCGCGAAGGCGATGTCACCGGCCGCCACGATCTCAACGACCTTGGACCGCCGGCGCAGGAATGACAGCTTGAGGTTGGCCACGTCTGGGTCGTGCGTGTCGTGCACCCGCTGTTGGTCAAAGTTTGAGAAGCGCTGGCGCGCGCAGTGCCGCTTGAAAGTACTACATGAACCGCCGTCACCCAGCTCGCGTTTGAACAAACGCGATGACATCGACGACGACGACGACATTCCAGGATGGTCTGCTCGATCGCCAGAGTCGGAAGCCGTCCAGTCCTCCTTTTGAGCTGCCTCGTGCTGCTGCTGTGAAACACACGACGCGCACACTCTCCGGACCCCCAAGCACGAGGGCCTCTATCGCTATGGACGGAGGTGTGGCCGACACAACCTGCTATTACACAGGCCGTTTATCGGCAGAAGGTGGGGGCGAGGCAACCACCTCACCACCTAAGAGTAATCCGATAGTACGGGCCGCTGTTCGCGGCAGCGGCCGCTGTGGCAGCGCGGACGCGCGAGCGCCTCGGTGCCGTTACGCCTGCTAGCAGCAGTGTAACCTTTTTCTCATACGCCGCGCGTGCAGCCCCCTGCAGCCGCGAGCGTCCCGCTGCCACGGCCGCGCGCCGTGCGCGCGGCGGTGGTGGCAGTGGCGGAGGCGTCGGTGGTGGTGGTGGCGGCGGCGGCGTCGGTGGTGTTGGTGGCGGCGGCGTCAGTAGTGGTGGTGGAGCCAGCTGTGGTGGTGGTGGTGGCGCAGGCGGTGGCTGGGATGGCAGCGGCGGTGGCAGTGGCGGCGTCGTTGGTGGTGGTGGCACCAGCGGTGGTGGCGGTGGCGGGGCCGATGGGTATCCTAGGCCCGGTGGGTAAGATACGGCGCTCCTGAACCTGAACGGTGGTGTCGGCATCGGTGGTGGCGGCATCGGTGGTGATGGCTTCGACGGTGATGCGGGCATCGACGGTGGTGGCGGCGGTGACTCCATCAGGAGCTCCTCTGTGTGCTCTTCTGGCCATTGGATGTTGTGAGCGTCAGGCGGTACGTGCTGAAGAAGAGGTGCAGGAGGTGGCATGGACGGTGGCGGTGTTGGTGGTGGTAGCGTCGATGGCGGCGGTGGCAGATGCTGCGGCAGCGTCGATGGTGGTGGCGCTGGCAGTGGTGGCGGTGGCATCGGTGGCAACCGAGCTGAGAAGCTGAACGCGGACGGCGTCGGTGGTGTAGGCGATGGCGTAGCTGCCTCGTGCTGCTGCTGTTCAACACAACGCGCACAACCTCCGGACCCCCAAGCACGAGGGCCTCTATCGCTATGGACGGAGGTGTGGCCGACACAACCTGCTATTACACAGGCCGTTAATCGGCGGCATGGGG
>Ga0210243_101629_pt1 | contig 15459 bp, 15 predicted proteins | sample ChrtobMeP5a_32mM_FD_155461 | JGI IMG/M metagenome (GOLD analysis project Ga0210243, IMG submission 155461) | Chrysochromulina tobin associated microbial communities from unialgal haptophyte culture, Seattle, Washington, United States - P5a_32mM | ecosystem: Host-associated > Algae > Haptophytes >...
TGTCACCTCTAGATGGACCCCCTCCGTCATCTCCGCCTACTCCCGTCCTCCCCTGCTGGCTTCCGGAGCACATTCGATAGGCTTCCGTATGGTTGTCTGTTGTTTATGTATAGACTTGACTTGACTTGACTTCTGCCACTGTAAACCTGCTCGCGTCGCGCAGAAAAAACATTCGAGGGAAGCGCGAGGCGGGCGCGGCGCTTCCCGCGTCTTGACTTGACTTGACTTGACTTGACTTGACTTGACTCCCGCGTCTGGCCCGTCCATGTTCGCCTCGACCCAGCTCGGCGCGTCGAGTGGCGCTTACCCCGGTTTAGACGTGCCCATAAAGAGCATGCTGCCCTTCTGGGTGGCCGCCTTGGCCGTGCCAGCGGTCGTCGCCTTAATCTCGAGAGGCGCTGAATCCACGGAGCGCCGCGCGCAGCCGTGGCCTTCGGATGGGCTCCGAGGCCTCGCAGCGCGTGCACAGCCCGTCAAGCTTCGCGGCGCCACGTTGCCCTCGTCGGTGTGGCGCGCGCACAGCCGCTGGCACGACGGCGACTACCTCGAGCGCACGCTCGAGCCGCTGCACGGCGTTTGGGAGCGGCCACCGCCTGCGGCCGATGCGGCCAAGCAACCGAGCGACCGGAGCTTTATGTACTTTGCGCACCGCGGTGCGAACTTTGGCTTGCGCGCACCGCTCGACGCGCCGCCGGCCTCATCGGTCGTCGTCGAGCACGAGCGCATGTCGTACGCCAGCTTCCGCAGGCGAGCCGCCGAGGGCGCCCTCCTCTACTGCTCCCACGAGCTCGACGTGCTCGGCGCCGCTGCCCTCGCCGACGCCACCCCGCTCGAGGCCTTTGACCTAGGCCACAACAGCACCGCCGCTGCTGCGACCAAGGGCATCCTGTGGCTCGGTGCGGGACGGCCGGTGGCGCATGCGCACTACGACACCTCCCACAACCTCTTTGTGCAGCTCGTGGGGCGGAAGCGATTCGTTTTATGGCCTCCCGCAGCGCTGACGGCGGCGCTCTCCCTCTACCCGAGCCGCCACTCCCTCCACCGGCAGTCGTCGCTGCGCGCGCCCGTCGAGGAGATGGCGGCGGCGGCGGCGGCGGGCGCGGCGGCGGGCGCGGCGGGCGCTGCGGATGGAGCGCGCGCGACCGTTGAGGCGACCGTTGAGGCGACCGTTGAGGCGACCGTTGAGGCGACCGTTGTGACTCTCCGGCCGCGCGAGGCCCTCTACCTGCCGCCGTACTGGGCGCACCACGTGGCCGCACTCGACGACCTGTCACTCTCAATCGCCGTGTGGTCCGATTCAGAAGCCATGCGCCGCAAGGACGCCCTCGAGACTCTGCCGCTGCCGTGGGAAGCGCATTGGGCGCCCACCGAGGTGACTCTCGCAGCCGCGCTGTACGCACGACGGGTCGTCATCGGCGCCTTCGAAGAGAAGGATGACGCCATTCACGACGCCCACCACGCCGCCCACCACGACGCCGCTGGCGCCGCCACTGACGCCGCCGCAGGCGCCGCCACTGACGGCGCCAGTGCGAGGGCGATCGTTGCGCGGCTGCTCCAAAGCCGTTACGAGCCGCTCCGAAGGGCCGAAGATCGAGCCGAGATGGATGGATTGCTGTTGACGAAACTGCGCCCGTTGCCACTCGAGAACGCCGTATCGGGCGCCGACGTGGCGATTGGCGCCGTATCGAGCGATGACGCGATCACGGGTGCGCAGCGCGCGCAGGAGGGCGATGCCTCCGCGGCCGGTAATGAGAGGCACAATCAGCTCCCTAATTTGGGCGAGGCCCCCGAGGCGCTGCTCGCCCCGCTGCGTGCGGCCTGTGCGAACTGGACAGTCAGCGGCATGCGACGACGCGCCGAGCTGTGGGAACACGTGGGCGCGCACGCGCGACGCACGGCGGCCGCCGTGCGCGCCGTCGCGTCCGACCCCGCCATCTGCGAGGTTGCTCTGGGCGACTACTTGGAGGCCCTCGCTGCCTTCGTGACCCCGAGCAGAGGGGCCATCCACGGCTTCCTCTCGATTTGCATCCTTGGCGATCGTCCTTGGGAGCGGTGGCCGGCCATTGCTGGATAGTGACATGCACGGATAAGGTGCGCCCTAGCGTAGGCCCTAGCCTCTCGGTGCGTCCCGCTCGGCTATGATAGTGCGAGTCATGTCTTTAGCACGAAAAAGGGTTCCTTCCGACCGGACTGTGCCATCCCCTAATCTTAATATAGGTGGATTGGCAGCGCGGCAGCCGGCGCGCGCAGCGGCCGACTTGCATTCACGTTGCGAACTAAAATAGGTGTGAAGGGATCGTGAACGGTGGTCGCTGGCGAAGCGGGGCGACTGCAAAAGCTACTTGACCTAGTTGGGGCGCGCTGGCGTCTTCGGCCGCAAGCGCCCCATGCGGCACGTGTGGCTCTTCCTCATTCTCCCGCTCGCGGTGCCCAGCTCCGAGTCGGATGCTAAAAACGCGAGCCGCGCCTTGCGTCGCATCCAGGGCAAGCACAACGGCAACGTCTCGGACGAGCAAGTGGCATCTTCCGGTACGGAGCCATCACCCCGCCTTTCCGACGAGGGTGGCAGGACCCTGTCGCGCGCCCACCACCGTCGCCTCGATCGGCCTCGCCGCGCAGGCCCTGCCGATGCTACAACAACCGTGACGCCCGCTGCTCCTTCTCCGGGCTGCTGCTGGTCGTTTAACGCGGACACGAAGCGATACCAGTTCTATCCTCGGCCGGCGAACCAGGCGTGCGTCGCGCCCTACAAAGCCGCCCCGTGCTCCGGTGCACCGGCGGCCGCGCCATCACCGGCTGCGGCGGCCGCGGCCGTGGCGTCGTCGCCGCCGCCGCCGCCACCTCCGCCGCCGGCCCAGGTTGATGCTGCATCTCCGGGCTGCTGCTGGTCGTTCAACGCGGACACGAAGCGATACCAGTTCTATCCTCGGCCGGCGAACCAGGCGTGCGTCGCGCCCTACAAAGCCGCCCCGTGCTCCGGTGCACCGGCGGCCGCGCCATCACCGGCTGCGGCGGCCGCAGCGATCGTCGGTGCACTCCGGAGCTCGCCACCGCCTCCACCCCCTGTCGTCGAGTCGACGCACCAGCACCAGGGTCACACCAAGCACCAGCTGCCGCCGCCGCCACCACCGCCACCGCCCGTCGTCACGGCCACCGCCGCCGCCACCTCCAAGCCCACGAGCGCCGTACCGAGCGCCGCACCGACCAAGGCGGCGCCCGGTACGGCGCCTGCGACCAAACCCGCGAGCGGCGGCGGCGGCGGTGGCGGCTTTCTGACGAACCTGATGCTGCTCGGACTGTGCGTGGGTGCGTATGTCTTCCGTGCGCCGCTGCTCGCTGCATTGGGCGCCTACTTCTCCACCGACAAGGAGGGCAAGGGCGGCGCGTCGGGCGGCGCGTCGGGCGACAAGTACAAGCGAGTCGGCACTGGGTCTGACGAGGACACGCTCTCGCAGACGTCGACCTGCGGCCAGACGGCGGAGGAGATCGATCCGGTGGCGGAGGAATGGGCAGAGCGGCTCGCGGCACAGCGCGAGGGACGCGAGTACGTTCCCAAGACGCCCATGACCGCATGCTCCGGCTGCGGTGCTGGCGCTGTCCCCAAGTTTGGGAGCGCCGCGGGCGTTGCGTCGGGCGTTGCGCCGGGTGCGCAGGCGGAGGAGGTGCGTCGCGCCTTTTGCGTGCGACTGATGACGACGGATTGCGATTGAGTGCGACTGAGCGCCACTGAGTGCCACTGAGAGCGACTGAGTGCCTCTGAGTGCCGCTGCGTGCCACTGAGCGCCACTGAGTGCCACTGAGTGCGCCTGATTGAGTGCCACTAAGTGCCACTGATCGCCACTAATTGCCACTGAGTGCGCCCCCGCGGCCGCAGTTCGATGGGTTTGGCGGCTTCGAGGACGAGGAGGACGAGGCCCCGACTCCAGTGTACGGCGCCGGCATGCCCGGCCAGGGGGCTGGCATGGGCGGCATGGGCATGGGTGCCGGCATGGGGGGTGCCGGCATGGGCGGCATGGGTATGGGTGCCGGCATGGGCGGCATGGGCGGCATGGGTGGCATGGGGACGCCGGCCGCCGCCACCTGGGGCGACGTGGGTGCGCTCGGCCAAACATCCGGTGGCTTCGGCCAGCCCTCGCAGCCCGCCATCGACTTTGGTCAGCTGGACACGAGCTCAAAGGAGGAGAGCGGCATCGATTGGGGGCTCTTGACCGGAGAGGCGCCGCCGAAGCCGCCCCCGCCCGCCAAGGCGCCCAAGCAGAAGAAGAAGGAGGAGGACAAGGGCGACGAGGACGAGGAGTTTGCCGTCTTCGACGGGTTCCAGGACGGGCGCGCCGTACTGGCGGGCGACCAGCCACAGGCCTCCGGCGGCCTCTTGGGCGGCCTGGGCATACCCGGCACGCAGTCCAAAAAGGAGAAGAAGGCGGGTGCGAACCTGTCGTGGGACGCGGAGCGAGGGCTGTGGAAGCCGGAGCAGAAGCGCTCGGCTTTCGGTTCTGTGACGAGCGGTTGGGACCTTCGAGGCTCCGCGTTCCAATCGCCCGCCTCACTGCTCCGCATACGCTCTCAGGTGGGTGTCGTTCATTGCCTCTGATGGCCTCTGATTGCCTCTGATTGCCTCACATTCCGCATTCGCTCTCAGGCGAGTGTCGTTCATTGCCTCTGATTGCCACTGATTGCCTCTGATTGCCATACGATCATCCTCTCTTCCTCCCCGGATACGTTCTCAGGCCGAAGATATCTTTAAGAGCTCGGTCTCAGACTCGCTCTTCACCTCGCCCTCGATGCAGCGTCTCAAGAAGCAGACGGACGACATGTTCGCCTCCCTCTCGGCCTACGTGCCCATCAGCATCGTCACCGACACGAAGAGCTTCTTCTCATCGTGGTTTGGGTGAGGAGGGCGCCGTTTCGGGCGTGTCGCGCGAGAGCAGGAGGACGCAGCGCCGTATCGGGCACCGAGCGCCGTATCGGACATGGAGCGCCGTATCGGGCATGGAGGATGGAGCGCGCGAGGTGCGCTCGAAAGTCGAAAGGCGCGGTGTGTGTGAGACGTGAAGAGCACGGGCGCCATGACGGGCGCTTACGAGGGGCTCGTACGTCGCGTTGAGAACGGAGAGAGCTGCGCGCGTTCGCGCTGGGCCGAACGCCAGAACGTATCAACGTGTGCGCTTGCGTATATAGTGGCGAGATGAGCTCGAGACGAGAAGTCGAGTGTCTCGAGATGAGACTGAAACTGAACTTCAGGCTGAAGACTGACGGTGTGAGTCTGAGATTTCTCACCCCGCCCGCGTGTAGCAGCTCAAAACCTTCATCAATGCCGGATGAAAGACGCCCCTGATGTGGTTTGGATGCCGCGGGCGCGGCGCCTTGCAAATTCGTTTATCCGTATGTCGTCGCAGCGTTTGTTCCAATAGATACTGGTAGTGCTGCATCTTGTTCGAACGCTCAAAGTCTTGCCGCGACGCACGTGCGAGGCCGAACGTCGCGGACGGACGCATCACAGCCGAGTGGCTCGCCTTTCTGCCGTGCCTGAGATGTTGTCCGCACGCAAGCTCCATCTGGTTGCCGGCCTCAAGGTGTACGGTCTCGACCTGCGCAAGGCAGAGCTCGATTTCTACATGATGCGGTACGCGGCGGTCACGGGTATCTCCTTGCTCATCACTGGCATGGGGCTGATTTCTCTCATCAAGATCGAGGTCCCACAATACATGCGACCCACGGAGGAATGGTTCGTGTGGCAGGTGTTCAGCTTTTATGTCTGCGCTGCCGCGACCACGTGTTCAGCGCTCTTCAACGTAGTTATCACCGGCTTTCTGGTCGTGAATGCACAGGGCATGGCATTGCGCGGCGGATCAAACTCTTTGGTCATCTGCATCGAGATCCTCGGTGACCATTGGCTCCTTGTCAAGACGGTGCTCATCGCGGAGCTGGTGCTGCTTGCGTGCTCAGCATCGCTGATTATGTGGATGAAGCTCGATAAGAGTGACTGGGCACCTTCGCCTGCGATCATCATAACGGGCGTGATGTTTGGCGTGATGGCGATGGGTTACCAGCGGGTGACGCAGCTGGCCCATGAGTTGCACATCCCCTCGCGGGCCATCGTCCAAGGCGATCTCTCGATCCAGCCCCAGGGCCACCACGGCAAGATCGACTTGCTCGGCAGCGAGCGAGAGGATGCGCCGCCGCCGCGTGTCAATAGTCGAAGACTGGTATGACATGAACCGGAAAGAAGTTTTAGTGAACATTAGTTAAGAACACGACAGAAAGACGCGTTAAGACGCGACGCCCCTTTGCATGCATCCTTCGTGCATTCCCATTTTGGGAAAGGGGCGACTTTAGGACACAACGCTGCCACAGACGCCTCCACCACTTGAAGGTTCTGCTGGCTGTGCAGTTCGCTGTCGGTACGTTCCACACGTCACTCAAATGCCTTCCAGTCTTGACTGGCAAGACTGGCGACTCGAAACTCACAACAGGGAGCTCAAAAAGCACAGCAGGGATCTCCAGGAGCAGTCCGCCCTGTTCCCCGAACAGGATCGCAGTTCCACGCTCAGCGCCAGCGCGATCTCGGTGCTGCATGCAGCCGACACGAACAAGAGCCCTGAGGGCCCGATTGCTCATCGCATCCACACGGCCGGCAGCCCCAGCAGCTCAAATATGATGGTGGCGCCAATTGGCGACAGCCACCTAGTTCAGGCCTTGTCCTCGAGCGCGACGGGCGCGCTGCCGGCACTGATGCCGGCACTGGCGACGTTCGCCAAGCCGTTTGCTTCGCCCTCGCCCGTCAACATGCCCGCCCTCACCTCCACCGTTGTGCTTTCCGGCTGGGCCCGTTACAGCAACAGTGCCAATGACAGCGAGCTCCGCTCTGCTATGGAAGACATTGCTGCCCTCCCCTCTGCCATCGATGCCGGTTGGCTCGTGATGATCATCGTGGGCATCGTCGGGCTGGTGGTGCTCGCCTTATTGTGCGTGTACTGTACCTACGGGCGCGCGCCGTCGAACTCGAAGCGCGATGGCGATCTGATAGCCGACCCACTCCGCAGCTGAGTAGCAGCTTATAGCAGATGAGCGCCGATTAAGCGCCGCGACTACTCGTACGAGAACGCTTTACTAGTAGGCGCAGTAGCGAACCAAGGGCTGCACTACTGTACTATCAATACCACAGTCCTATGCGTTACTAGGCCGCCCATCGCCCTCCAAAAAAAGGCGGCAAGTCGCTACCGTGTGATGCGCGCGCTGGGCGGCATACTTCGGCCGCCTCGCGATCGCCAACCGCGTCTCCTCGAACGAGGCGCGGATCTGACGCTCCGTACACCGGCTACCGTGACCGGGTAAAGTGTGCTGTCACGTCGCGGTAAGTACTTCGTCGCATATAAAAAATGATTTCGCTCCGGCTCGTCGCGCCCTACTAGGCTAGTTTGGTCTAATCTGACTCTAGACTCTATACTGAGAGTCGTGTCGCTCACTAGGCGTTCCCTTCTAGGACGCTCGGCCTGCGGCTGCGCGTAGTACGGAGATGCGCCATCGGCTCGCATGTCGGCCGCGTCAGGCTAGCTAAATCTTCTTATTGCATCGGGCACGCAACGTTCTTGTTACCGTTGGGCGGCAACGCGTTCCTCGACCCGGGCCGGCTGCCGGCAGTCGCAATGCCGCCAGCTGGAAGTGCGCCTGCAGCTGCGCCTTGGCCACTCGCTGCCCGGCGCAGCTGCTGCACGGCGGGTCGGCAGCTCTCCGGGAAGCCCGTGTCCTCGAGCCCGAGGAACATGACCAGCTCGTAGGGGAGCTCCGCCGGCGAGCGCTCCCATGGCTGCGGTCGCTTGGGGTCCTTGCGAAAGATCCTGTGACCTCCGCCTACGCTGCTCTCGACGTGAGCGAGAACGAGGCGCAAATACTCCTCGAGCTTCCGCATGCGTTCGCGCTTGGCCTGATCAGAGCGCTTGTTTGCGCATTGGGGTGCCGTGTTCTGCAGTGCACCCTTGGGCAAGCCTGCATAGTCGTGTACCATCTCCTCGTGCAGTCGTTGGAAGTCTTTTAGCGAGCGCGTCGCATAGTAGCATTTACGTTCGCCGCGGTAGTTGTCTTCCGTCTCGATGATGAAGCGCGTGTCGACGAAGGCGTCCGTGTAGTCGATCACGTGCACTGCGATCGCCTGCCGGTTTACACGCTCAACGCCCAGGTGCGCCTTCGTGTACGCTGACGTGCGGCGCGCCATCATCGCGGCGCTCGTGTGCGATACCTCGCGCATGATGCGGATCGCCTCGGGGACTCCCGAGATGAGCGCCCCATCCAGCGCGGTGCGGCCTGCAACCGCAGCTTGTACAAAGTACTCGGGAGGGGCACGCTGCTTTTGTTGTGAATCCTCGTCGCTTCTGGCGAGGAAGGCCTTGCGCTCCTCGTCGCTCAAGGCGAGGAAGACCTTGCGCTCTTCATCGCTCATGGCCCAAAATGCCTTGCGCTCGTTCTCGCTCATGGTTTGGATTGCCTTGCGCTCGTCAATCGTCAGGGCGCGCTGCCGCCCGCCCGCGGCCACGCGCTGCGCCTGCGACTGTTTCGCCTGCGGCGGAGGCAGCGGCAGCGGCAGCGGCAGCGGCAGCGGCAGCGGCAGCGGCAGCGGCGGCTGCTGTTGCGGAATCGGAGCGGCTGCCGCTATGGCTGCTGGTGCTGTTTCTGCTGCTGCTGCTATGGCGCTCTTGGACCATCTAGGATCTGCGGCATCTTGGAATCCCTTGACGGCCGACGCTACCGCCCCGTGCGCGGCGAGATCGGTTGCTGCTGTTGAGGGAACGGGCGGCTGCGGGCTACAGGGGCGGCTGCTGGCGGCTGCTGCTGTTGTGGAAGAAGGTGGCTGCGGCGCCACAACAGCAACAACAGCAGCTGCCGCAGCCGCCGCAACAGCAACAACAATAGGCGGTGGTGGGGGCGGAGCGCTCTCCACCCTGATGAAGCTATCCACCTCGAGCTCTTGCAACCCGAAAGAGGCTACCTCGAACGAGCTGAACGTCGACTTCGTACGCAGCGCCTCTTTGAGGAGCTCGTTGAAGACTTCAACGCCCTTCGTTGGGCACTCAGTGCCGACATTCTTCCACTTTGAACCGAGTGCTTTCGTCTTTACCGTCGGATCCGCGCCTGCTTGTAGGCACGCGCGGATACATCCGATGTTGCCGCGAGCTGCTGCGGCGATCAGTGGCGTCGCTCCCATCTCGCCGGAGTCGTCGGGCATCACCACATCGCTCGCTGCGATGGGGTCGCAGCCCGCTATGATGAGCACCGTCGCGCACTCTTCATCGCCCGTGTAGCACGCTGCTATCAACGCTTTGGAACCAAACGGTCCCGAGAGGTCCATATTGGTCAGCAACGGAAGTAGCCTCTTCAGGCGGCGACTCTTCTCTTCAAATTCGCCTTCGGCAGGCTGCGAACGCAGCACTTTTATGATCTCCACCTGCACATCCGACATGTCGGGGCCCGTGACCAGCGCGGTTGATAATAAATCGTCCATCGCAGCTATCGATGCTCGCTCGGCTATGTCCTGGCGCAGTCATGTACAATCGGCAGAACCAAACAAACTTCCCGAAGCGCTAACTTCAACTACTTCAAACTTGCGCGAAGCGTCGGGCTGAAACTAATTTTTCTATTTAGCGAGTGTGAGACAAGTTAAGACAAACAGTTCACACCCCTAGCAGTCTTCATTCACATGTTCTTGTGGCTCGCTCCAAAAAGCGCTGTGTTGAACTCACAGGCAACTCGAATTTTTCGCGTACCCACCATGTCGGCTGGGCTCACGCTGCTGCTCCTGGCCACCGCCGCGCATGCCCAGTCCTGCCCCGGCGCGTTGGTCAACCATGTGTGCTGGCAGCTCAGCGAGCTGGGCGAGTCGTGCGCGCTCGAGTGCGGCGGCCTCGAATCCGTCGACCAGAGGCTGACCATCAACGGCGCGTCGAGCTCGGCGGTCGTCAAGGCCCTCGACGACCGGTACCGGCTGGGCGCGTCGTACATGGACGGGCTCGATGAACCGTGCCACACAACATGGATCTCGTCCAAAGAGGTGACCCTCTACTCGTACGTCGAGCGCGGCAGCCACGATGGCCACGGCCGTTGGCACTGCTTCGCCGGCCAGACAATTTCTCACGTGGCCAAGGCCGTGCGCACGCCGTGCGTGTGTTTCCTCTCGCCTCCCTCGCCGCCGCCGCCCTCACCACCCTTTCCGCCGCCGCCGCCGCCGCCCTCGCCGCCGCCGCCGCCGCACCCGCCACCGCCGCCCGCGCCGCCGCCGTACCCTCCGGACCCGCCGGCGCCGCCGCCCTCACCACCGTGTCCGCCGTTTCCGCCGTTTCCGCCGCCCTCACCGCCGGCGCCGCCGATTCCGCCGCCCTCGCCGCCCAAGGGGCCGCCACCGCCCTCGCCCAGCCCGTGGCCGCCAGCGCCGCCCCGAGCGCCGCCGCCCGAGCCGCCGCCGCCGATCCCCTCGATGCCGCCGGTGGCGCCGTGCGCGGGCATCCTTTCGAGTGGTTTCTGCTGGGTGCTCGGCGAGCCGGGCGAGGCGTGCACGGACGTGTGCGGCCTGAATGCGGCCGCGCTCGACCTCTCGATCACCCTTGCTCGGGGGTCGTCACGCGCCGTCGTGGACGCCGTCTCGCGCCGTTATGGGCTGCTCGACTACCTGACCACCGACTCCCTCGACCAAAGCTGTCAACGTGCGGCGGCGTTCGAAGGGCCGGCGGCGTTCGTCTACTTCCCAGATGGGCGCTCGTGGGATTGCTTGCCCGGCGAGAGCTCGGCGCGCCTCGCGATGCGCTATCGAGCCTCGTGTGCCTGCGACGCCCTGCCCTCGCCGCCCTCGCCGCCGCCCTCGCCGAAGCCGCCGGCGCCGCCGCAGAGCCCGCCGCCGCCCGCGCCCATGGTCTGCTTGCCCGTGCTCGGCTGCCACACGTGGTGGCTGTCCGAGGCTCTGCTGCTCGGGCTCGTCCTCGGGCTGGTGCTCACCTGCCTGTGTGTAGGCGCCCTCTACGGCAGCGCGGCCGAGATCGACGGCGGCGGCGGTGGTGGTGGCATTGGGTTGATCACGGCGTCGCTCGATGACGGACGCAGCCTTATCCCATGGGCACAGTGGTGTGAATACTGCTGCTGCTGCTGCTTCCGCCCGATGGCCCTCTGGTACGCACGCTGGACCCGCACCGCCCCCCCGCGCGCATGCAAGTGCTCACCACGACGCGCCCGCCACTTCCCCACAGGTACGCCCTCTGGACGCGGGAGCGGCGCCAGGCTTCCAGCTACGGCGCCGACGGCCTCGGCGGCCTCGGTGGTTACGGCGGCGTTGGCGGTTACGCCGGCCCCCTCGCCCTTCGCTCGCCTGCCCGGCGCGGGGCAGCGCATGACAAATGGCTGCTCACGATGAAGGAGCGCTACGGTCACAGCGGCGGCAGCAGCAGCAGCCTGTATGGCAGCGGCTCGGGCGGCGCGGGCGGTTGGGGCGCGTACAGCGGCAGCGAGGCGACGAGCCCATACGAGTCTTCACAGCGCCGTACCAGTCTTCACAGCGAGGCGACGACGGGCCCATACGAGTCTTCACAGCGCCGTACCAGCGCCGTAGCGGGCGCGGAGTACTCATCCAGCCTGTCTGGCAAGGGTACCAGTCGTCTGTGCAGCCCCCCGCCGCGCACGAGCCTGGCCAGTGGGAGCTCGTCGACAATCCCGTCCACGTACCGCTCGCCGCTCGACGCCCAGCGCAGGCATGCCAACCTGCCGCGGTGGGAGGCCGCGCCCGTGACGGCGCCGTACTCGGTGAGCGCCGGCTGCACGATACGGCGCTCGGGCGCCGCGCCGGGCGCCGCGACGCGCGCCGAGACGCCCGCCGAGGCGCGAGATCACGAGCGAGATCACGAGCGAGATCTCGGGCGAGATTACGGTCGAGATCGGGCGAGATCTGGGCGAGATTACGAGGTGCTCGGAGATACGAGGTGCAGTCTCGGCGGCGGTCGGGCCGCTGCGCCGGGTGCTGGCGGCGACGGCGACGGTTACGGCGACGGCGCGACGGCAACGGGCGCGGCACCGCCTCCGGGACGCTCGACACGACGCTCGCCGACGAGAGAGGAGTCCATGGAGCAGAGCGGTACGCTCTACGCGAGGCTCGTGCGCGCGACTGGCCTCAAGTCGGTCGACTCTGACGGTCAGTCGGACATTCACAGCGGCCATTCACAGTCGGATCCGTATGTGCGTCTCTCGCTCGGAGAGAGGACGCACCGCTCGAAGACATGCAAGAAGACGAACGATCCGGTGTGGGAGGAGACTTTCATGTTCAAGGGCACGCTGCGCGAGCTGCTCGCGGAGCCGCTGCAGCTACAGGTGATGACTGATGGCTGATGACTGATGACTGATGGCTGATGGCTGATGGCTGATGACTGATGAGCGTTCGGATGGCCTCTGATGGCCTCGGATGGCCTCTGATTGCGTTCGGATGGCCTCGGATGGCCTCGGATGGCCTCTGATGGCCTCGGATTGCTTTCGGATTGCCTCTGATGGCCTCTGATGGCCTCTGATTGCGTTCGGATTGCCTCTGATGGCCTCTGATGGCCTCTGATTGCGTTCGGATTGCCTCTGATGGCCTCTGATTGCCTCTGGTTGCGGATTGCCTCGGGTGGCAGCTACGCGGTGCGTGATGACCTCTGATTGCAACGACCTCGTCGCGGCAGGTGTGGGACGCGCCCGCCCCACTGCTCGGCCAATATCGAGACGACAAGCTCGGCCACGCCTCCGTCGAGCTGCGCGATCTCGAGCTGCGAGGTCGCGGGCTTCACGAGCTCACCGTGCGCCTTATCGAGCAGGTGCGCTGATGGCCTCTGATTGCATGTGATTGTGTCCCTCATCAGAAGTCCCTCCTCGAGCAGGTGCGCTGATTGCCTCTGATGGCATGTGATTGTGTCCCTCATCAGAAGTCCCTCCTCGAGCAGGTGCGCTGATTGCCATTGATGGCCCATGATTGCCACTGATTGTGCGGGCTACGCGAGCTCTCCGAGCGCCACGTCGAGCAGGGGATCGTTCCGCTCCTTGTCTGGTAGCCTTTCTGATGACCTCCTTGATGGCCTCTTTGATGACGTCTCTGATGACGTCTCTGATGACCTCCCTCATCAGGGGACCGTGCTGCTCCATATCTGGTGGGTCCCTGGCGGCTCTCGATCGAGCGCCCCCATCGCGGTGCCTCCGCGCGTACGGGAGACCTTTGACCAGTTTGATGCGAACAGGAGCGGATTTCTCGACTACCATGAGCTGCGTGATGCGCTACGCCATTACGGCTTTGCCGCCTCCGAGGCCGATGCCGCCGCGGTATGGCAGCCGCGCCTTCGGACCACTGATTGTACCTCTGAGTGTCCTCTACGCGACCTCCGATCGCCTCTAAGTGACCTCTGATCGCCTCTAAGTGACCACTGATGGCCCCTGATGGCCTCTGATGGCCTCTGATGACATCCCTCATCAGGTCGTGCTCAAGTACGACGACACGCCCAACGGCAAGCTCGACGTGATCGAGTTCGCGAGCCTCGTTCGAGATCTCGAGCGCGGCACCATTCGGCAGTACGAGCCGCGCAGGTCGAGCACTACCGGGGCTCCGTGGACCGGAGCGAGTGAAATGTTGTGAGGGCCGAACATTTCTCAGAGGAAGGGTGTGTCCGGGAGCCCATACGAGTCTTCACAGCGCCGTACCAGGCACATAGGAAGGGTGTGTCCGGGAGCCCCATGTGACCGCCCCCGTCTTCGGTCTTGCCACCGTCTTGGCTCTTGCGTGGTGCGGTCTGTGGCCGTCGGATTACTAGTTTAGAATTTACTGATTACTCTTTACTCGTTACTGCTTACGACTCACGTCCGGGTCACTTGAGGGCGCATTTTGACTGATTGGCCATCGTCTGCCCCCCCGCCGCCCCGCCCGAGCGGACCCGTTCGGCGCGGTGGGTACGCCGGTAGCTTTCCAACGCTGACAAAAGAGAAAAGAGAGAAAGGAGGGGCCAGGGGCACTTCACAGACGAGGCAAAACGTTTCACAGGAGTGGGCCCTCCAAAAGTTGGCGGTAAGTCAATGCCAAAGGTGGACGTGAGTTCGGCAATCCCCTCGTGTGGGCGCGCATTACCCAATGCCCTCGTCGAGCCCGATGGCCTGCTTCGCCCGCTGCTTCGCACGCCCACACCACGCTGCTCGGGGCCTCGGGAGCCAGGCGTTGCGGCAGCCTCGACTGCGCGCCGTGGTCGCTGCGAGCGTTCTCGACGCGCCCTCGCGCCACGGCTGCCGCGGCCACCCGAGCTCCGAGGGGCGTGTGGGCGCGCTGCATGCGCGCCGTGACGGATTGCGCGCCGCCGCCTCCCGAGCGTCACAGCGGAGCCGCGCGTGCCCCCCCCGAATGCGCAGGTGTCCGAGCGGGCGAAGGCCTGTAGAGCGCGGCGGACGCGATGAGCGACTCGATGGGCAAGGCCGTGTACGAGGCCGCAAGCGCCGGCAAGGAGGCGGAGCTCACGCGGCTGATCGGCCTTGGAGGGAACGTCAACTGGCACAATCCTGATGCGGTGCGCCGCCGCATGTGCCTCGCGTGGGCGCCCGCGTCCTCGCCGCCTCTGCTGCTTTCGCCGCCGCGCTCGCCCGAGACGGCGCCGTGTCCCCACAGCTCGCTGTAGGCTGCGCCGCCAGCCCGCCGCCCCGCCGAGCTTGGCACACGCGTCCTCGTCGCATGGCGCGCGCCGCACCCCCGCGTGCTCGCCCACGCTCCTCGCGTGCTCTGGCACTCGATGACGCCGCGTGTGCTGCATTTGCCACAGTGGGGATACACAGCTTTGATATATGCCTCAATGTACGGGCGCGAAGGGATCGTCCGCCTCCTCCTCGAGGCCGAGGCCATCGAGGTCAACGCCACGGTAAGCCTCGAGCATGCCCTCCCCCAGCACATGCGATGGGTCCGCTTCCATGTAGTCATTCCGCTTGGCCTCTCGTTTGTCTTTAGAACATCCACGATGGGACAGCATTGCATTACGCGGCAGGCAACGGCCACCTCGCGGTCGCCAAGCGCCTTCTCGAAGGGGGCGCCGATCCGACGCTTCGAACCAAGTACGGCCAGACGGCCATCGACTTGGCACGGGAGTATGGCAATAGCGAGGTCGTGGCGCTCCTCAGCGAGCCTCGGTACGCCGCGCGCATGCACACTGATTGCCCAGCGCTGCCGAGCGGATGTGCAGAGGCGCCGTCTTGGGCGCACGCGGACCACGGGTTTTCGGCCGCTCGGCGAACGAATGGCGGCCAATCGTCATGGGATGAGGCCGAGAGGACGCCGCGCACCCCCCATGGGGCCACACGGCGAGTCGCGATCGCACATCCTCAAGATTTTAGGACGGAGTCCGCACGGGCCACTCCCACGCGCCGTGGTGGGCACGTCGGGTGTCGGCGGCGGACTCGCGGCCTGGTTTGCGACTCGTCGCGGCTGCGATTGGC
>Ga0210243_101635_pt1 | contig 15430 bp, 6 predicted proteins | sample ChrtobMeP5a_32mM_FD_155461 | JGI IMG/M metagenome (GOLD analysis project Ga0210243, IMG submission 155461) | Chrysochromulina tobin associated microbial communities from unialgal haptophyte culture, Seattle, Washington, United States - P5a_32mM | ecosystem: Host-associated > Algae > Haptophytes >...
CAAACCCAGGATTCCGAAATTCCCGATTACACTTCCGGCCCCCAGCGCTCATTTGCAAACTCGCTATACCTGTACCTTGGCTCAGATTCCAAATTCCAATCCTGGCCCCAAGGCCCCCAAGGCCAAGATGTTTAGGATTCCGAGAGTCCGAAGGTTGAAATTACATTTCCCCCCCTGTAATGTCACACAACCGTCTACTGATTTGGGGCAGTTGTAGCGGCGGAGGGACGTTTTGGCGGACCGTTTTTGGTGTCGGTTTTAGCGCATCAGTTTATGTAAAAAACGGAACGAAGGTTCCTAGGGATCGACTTTCGATCTTACATCTTTCATCCTCTCTAAAGGGTCGGCGTGACGTACCCGCGGGTACCTTCGGTATCCTCCCTCAATCTCTCCATTAAGTCCGATGCAACTTTCTGAATCTGATATGTGTGCTACGGTATACCGTCTCACCGAACCACGGGTGTAACCATTGACTGTGAACATACTCTGCAGTTGAACAAGTTTGCGTGATTCTCTGTGTAATCGGCGCGATTCTCTTCTCTGCCTTTCGTCCCTGAATCCGCGCGGCTGGCGGGCCCGCGGTCCGACTCGCGACGCCAAGAGGCTGAACATTAAGGGCGAGCCCTCGGTGGGCGCGCGCAGATCCGGCTCGACGTGTTCATGTCGTTGTCCTCACCTTTGCTGCCCGATCGAGAGGAGGCCCCTCGATCTACTCGGCATTGGGGCTGGTGTGTAAGCGTAGCAGGTCTCGTTGGCTACATGCTGCTCGGGGTACTTGAGCGTCTGACATACGCGCAGATGGTGCTCCGTATGCCCACGGGCGTGCTCCTCATGCACACGCAGCTTGCGCTCATGAACCTCGCACTATTCATCTTGCTCTTGCTCGCACGAAACCAGGGCGCAGGTAACGGGTCGTTGCCCGAAAGCGAAGTGCTGCAGCGGCCCAACGCCTGTGACCTGCTCAGCATGGCCGCGCTGGACACGATGCACTCGTTGTTGGCCCTCGAAGGGGCCACCGCAATCTCCGGGATACAGCAAGCGCTACTTCTGCAGGCCACCATCCCGGCGACAGCCATCCTAGCGATGCTGCTTCCAGCATCGGTCGCATCAGGCTTGCCGGCCGGGTCTAAAGAGAGTGAAGGGGGCTTCTTGCCCTTCTTGCGCCATGGCATCTCTTACATGGTCAACCAGCTCACGCCCTCGGAGTGTATCGCTCACGTGGTCACTTCACACGTGACTTACCGAATACTCAGCGCCACGCTTATCGCGGGCACTGTCTTTGCCGCCTTGCAATCTGCGTGGGATCCAGCAGCGCCCGACGGCGTGTTCATCGAATGGATAGACACGCCCTCATCGCAAGCCTCGCCTTTGGAAGGATTTGGCACGCGCACCCCCCCTGCAGCGGCGCACACGGTGTCTGCGAGGGCAGACAGCAGCATCAGCCTCCTCAGCAAGGACGAGCGGCTGCCCGCGCCGACCGGCCGACTAGTCTTCGTGCTCGCCGCTGTCATCGCCGCGTTTGCCAATGTGCACAAGCGCCGCTGCCTGATGCGCCAGCCAGCGGATCAGCTCTTGCTCAACACCTGCATCGCAGCCCTGCAGCTGTTGATTGGTCTCTTCATTGGACCGCCTATGCTGATGTTGCTTCGTCAGCAACCCATTCATGAGTCCCTCCTTCAGCTCGCGCGCGGCCTGCGCTGCTGCATGAGCGGCTTCAATGCCGTCATCTGTACCGACGCCTCGGATGCGTACGGCACTCCGGCACTGCTCACCTTCTTCATCGCATCCACGTTTTGGAGCGCCGCCTCCTTTGCTCTCCTCTGTGCAGGGGGCAAGACGTGGTTGGCCGTCGGGAGTGCGCTGCTGCTACCCACCACCCTTCTCGCCTTCGTGCGGCCCGTGCCTCTGCCATTTTCTTGGTTGGCCCCGCCGCTAAGCCTGAGCGCGTCGGACATGGCGATCGCCGCCTTGCTCTGCGTCACACTGGTCATCTTTCACCTCGCATCGCTTACGGGCATTCAAGGCGCCAAAGAGCAAGCTGGCTGGCGGCTGGGCAACGCTTCCAGCCCGCTCTCAGACCACAGTGGAAGCTCGAGAAGCGGTGGCGCGCTCACTCCGCGTTCGCGTGGCGCGCGCAGTGTGCTCGATGTAGATCCTGCAGAGCTGGTCGGCCCGTCGCTGCACCTGTAGAGCAGTCGCCTCATTTGAAAACGCTCGGCAGCAGGGCAAGAGGGTGGAGCGGTGGACGCGAGGGTGGTCCACTGTAGCCCGCCAAGAACGCAGTCTAGCGTTGGTCGATGGGCGGGGGGAAGAGACGCCCTCTCTCTTGTACATTTGCACTCCGGTGGGGGCTGCCTGGCGACCCAGGCATTGTACCATTGTTATTTATGCTTAGAGTGAAGTAGGGCATCGCGCATTATGGTCATGCGATACCATGCAAGCCATAGTGACTTGTGGTAAGACTTGTGGTTGTGCGCTGCGGACTCTGCGGACGCGCGGCCACTCCCGGGCCGGGCACTCAGTCGCGCACTCACGTTACACCGGCGCGGCACGTCGAATTTCGAACACCGCGCGAGCGGCGAGCGCGTCAAGCGGGGTGCGGCGTGCGCACCAGCGTTCCAGGCCGCAAATACGGCCTCGGCCACGGCCTCTCGTCTACCCGTTGAACGTGGCTAAATCTAATTCCCATGCTAATTCCGCGCCTCCGCGCCACCGGTCTCGCCACATGACGTGGCGCACATGAGGGAGCTCCCGTCATCGGGCGCCCGCGGGGCTTTTCGCCTACTGTACTAAGGCAAGTGGCGACTCCCTGTGGCGGGGCCTGTGGGCTCTGGTCTCTGGTCTCTGGCCCCGGGGGCTGTGGGCTCTGGTCTCTGCTGCCCCCCGGGGGGCTCTGTCTCTGGTCTCTGGCCCCCGGACTACTCACTACTGGTCTTGAGCGGCGCCGGGAAACTCTCGACGCGCCGGAGCCGTTGACGCACCGTCCCGTACAGGTCCGAGCCCCGGAGGGCCGTGGACTCGCGCTGCATTGTGGACTCGCGCTGCAGTATGAGCGAGGCGGCGCGTATTGGGCTGACCGGGTTGACCGAGCCACTGCGCAAGCGATGGCTGCTTGTCGGGTTCGTCGGGTTCGTCGGGTTCGTCGGGTTCGTCGGGGATTGGTTACGGGCGGCCGCCGAGAGAGATGAGGGGAGCGTCGCCATCCTCTTGTGTCCCAGCCAGTCGCTCTGGCCGCCGAGCCATTCGTCGGTCTTCGTCGCGCCGTTCGCCGCACCATCGGCCGCACCGTCGCGCTGCTCATCCGGCAGCGCACTCTGCCCAAACGTGGGCTGGCGAATGAGCGCCTCTTGCTGGCCAGGACCGAGGCACAGGACCATGCGATCGAGCTTATAATGCTCGAGGAAGGACTCGAGGGGGCTCTTGGCGCTCGCGACGGCGCTCGGGTCGGCGCTCGGGACGGCGCCGGCGGGGCTGGGGAGCGCCATCTTGTTCGGCGATTCCCTGGCGGGCTGTGCCGAGGGGGGAGCCGAGGGTGGCGACGGGAAGCTATAAGCGAGGGTTGGCAAGTGGCCGTTGGCGTGCGCCATCTCGGCCTTGGCCCCCCCCTCCATCTGCCCCTCCATCTCCCCCGGAGGCGGCGGCGAGGAGGATAGCATGCCGAAGGCGAGGCGCCGTGGCGGGCGCTGCGGAGAGACGGGCCGGGGCGGGGGCGGGAAGCTCCCCCGACGGCTCCCTATCGGTTGCTGCGCGGCCACGTCAGCGGCTCGCGCCACAGCCGGCGCCTCCAGCAGCACGCTGGAAGCTCTCCGTGCGGGTGGAGGAGCCGCGGCGGGCGCCGTGGCGGGCGCCTCGTCCTGCGCCGCGAGCGTCGCCGCCGCAGGCTCGGCCGCCGAGGCCGCACCTAGCGTGGCGGCTGTCGAAGCCGCGAGGCCCTCCGCTGGAACGAACGCCGCCCGCGCAAAGTCGCGGCGTACGGCGACACGGAATCCGTCGCTCGGTCGGAAGCCGCCGCGTCCATCCGGACTCGGCGGCACACCAGCAAAGACGCTCGGGCTGGCCGGCATCATCACGACGCGCTTGGACCACGACGCGCTTGAACCTGCGCTCGGCGGACCTTCTCGAGCCAGCGCGTGCGCCGTACCGAGCGCGGGTTCAAGCGCCGTACCGAGCGCAGGTTCAAGCGCCGTACCGAGCGCAGGTTCAAGCGCAGCACGAGCGGCCGTTAAGGCTTCAGCCTTGGCCGCCGCCTCGGCTTTCGCCACCGCGAGAGCCGCGGCAGCCTTGGCAGACGCCTCCGCTTTCGCCGCCTCAAGCTCGGCTGCTGCGGCGAAGGCCATGGCTTCCGCCTTCTCCCTCTTGGCCGCCGCCTCCTTCTTGGCTGCCTCGAGATCGGCGGCCGCGGCGGCCATGGCGTCGGGCTCGGGCGCCGTATCAAGCATGGGCTCGGGCGCCGTGTCGGGCGCAGATGCCGTTTCAAGCATGGGCACAGGCGCCGTGTCGGGCAAAGGCGCCGTATCAAGCATGGGCTCGGGCGCCGTGTCGGGCTCGGGCGCCGTATCAAGCATGGGCTCGGGCGCGGGCGACAGCTTCGTGGGCATCTGTGCCTCATCATCGACCACCTGTAACGCCGACAGCGGCGGCGCCGCACGGGCGGCGGGCGCCCCTGTCTCCTCGATCACAAGTGCCGGTGCCAGGGCCTGTGCCGGCTCCTGCGCCGGCGCCTGTGCCAGCACCATGAGCTGCTCGGCCACATCATGCTTGTGTCGAGGAGGTGGAGGCGGTGCAGGCGAGAGAGCGAAGCAAGCGCTCGGGTTCATGCGGGGATCCGTCGGTGGCGGCTCTTGATCCCGGGTGCTCGGCAGGTTGAGTGTGCGTAGCGACAGCGGGGGAGTGCTCGGCGGCGGCGCCGGGTCGGTGTGAGGGGGCGTGAGGGGGGGTGTGCTGGGCGGCGGCGCCGGGTCGGTGTGAGGGGGCGTGAGGGGGGGTGTGCTGGGCGGCGGCGCGGGGTCGGTGTGAGTGGGCGTGAGAGGCTCCTTCGAGCCCTGCTCCCTGCCGCCGTCCGTAGTGGACTGATCCCAAAAGTCCGCAGATGACTCGGCAATGGGGCTCATCGGTCGCGTGAGCGGCTCCTCTTCATCCTCAAGGATTGGTCTGAGCGACGGCACCAATTTCGGGCTCTGCGGCGGCTCGACCTCATCAAAAGCGAGCGCCTCTCGCGCGACCGCGATAGGGTCCGAGAGCTCGACTGGGCGAGAGACGTGCGAATAGTACTCCCAGTCAGCGTCGGCGGCGGACGGCGCCGGCGGCGTGGTCGGCGGCGGCTTGGCTGGCGAGACACTGACCACCTCGATGACGCGGGGCGCGCGCTTGCCGTCGCCGACTGGGGAGGCGGCCGGCGCGGGTACGGGAGCGAGCCGGGCAGGCGAGACACTGACCACCTCGATGACGCGGGGCGCGCGCTTGCCGTCGCCGACTGGGGAGGCGGCCGGCGTGGGCACGGGAGCGAGCCGGGCAGGCGAGACACTGACCACCTCGATGACGCGGGGCGCGCGCTTGCCGTCGCCGACAGGGGAGGCGGCCGGCGAAGATGCCGGTGCCGGCACTGGGACCCTCAAGGCGGGCCGAGCGGCGGCCGTGGCAGACACCTTCGTCAGTCTCATATGCGGTTCCTCTTCATAATTGTCATCGCTCTCGAGGATCGGTTTCAGCGACGGGACGAGTTTCGGACTCATCGGCGGCTCGGCGATTTGATCAAACAAAATCGCCTCGCGCGCGATCGCCGCGGGGTCCAATATCTCGACTGGCTGCGGTAACTTGCGCTCGCGCGGGCCGCAGGACGACCATGCGCTCAGCAGCGCCGCCTGCGCCGCCTGGACGAGCTGATCGTCATCGTCGTTGTCGTCATCGGAGTCGGAGTCGCTCTCAATCGCAGCAGCCGTTAGTATCATGGGCATTGCCCTCACCACCTCCTCCTCCCCCTCCGTCGCTGTGGGCACCGCCCTCACCACCACCTCCGTCGCCGACGCCATCTCCGCCTCTAACATCGCCGTCAGCGGATCGGCCGCCGGGGCCCTTTTGGGTGGCGGTGCTGGCGCCGGCGCCGGCGGCTTGGCCGGCGAGACACTGACCACCTCGATGACGCGGGGCGCGCGCTTGCCGTCGCCGACAGGGGTGGCGGCCGGCGCGGGCACGGGAGCGAGCCGGGCAGGCGAGACACTGACCACCTCGATGACGCGGGGCGCGCGCTTGCCGTCGCCGACAGGATGGGCGGCCGGCAAGGCAATCACCTTGGCTGCCGGTATCCTCTTGGCCGAGCTGGGGGAGGCCGAGCTGGGGGAGGGGGGTGAGGGGGAGGCTGAGGGGGCGCCCGGCACGGCGGCGTCGGCCTTACCGGTCCGCCTCGCATAGACAGCCTCGAGGCGCCGTAGCGGTGACTCAGTCGGCGGCGGCCCTGCGCACCGCAGCCGTCGCGCGACCTCTGCATGCCCGCCAAGCTCTGCAAAGTGGGCTGCCGCGTAGCCCTTTGCGTCTAAACGGTCGACGAGGGCCCCGTGGCTCAGTAGGACCTCCACAACGGGCAGATGGCCGTGGAGGGACGCGAGCATGAGTGGAGTGCCGCCGCGGCTATTCGAGAGCTCGACGTCAGCGGCGCGCTGCAGTAGCGCCGCGACGAGCGCCACGTGGCCGCATGCACTCGCACGCAGCAGCATCGACGCGTCGCGCAGTGCGCCACCCGCCTCGTCCATCGTCGCGTCCACGTCGCCACCATCATCGAGCCATGCCATCACTGCAGCCACGTCACCGCGCGCCGCGGCCGCGCCCATCGACTCTGGCAGTGTAGCTCCTCCTCGGGAGGCCGCTCGCGAGGTCGCTCGGATCCCCGCGCGGCGCGGCGGCGACTCGGCAGCCGTTGCAGTGGCTTCGTCACCCCCCTCTGGCGCGGCGGCCTCCATCTGTGCGGTCAGCCGGCGCGCTGCCGAGAGCAACAGCTTCGCCGTCGGGTCGAGCGGTTTCGGCGGCGGCGGCGTGGCGAAGGCGTGAGCGAGCGTGTCGGTGGCCGGTGGAGATCGCGTGAGATCGAGCTGCAGGCGCTCGAGCTTGTCACGTTCGGCACCCACGGACGTCTCATCGGCAACGTGTGACGAAGTAGGCGAGCCGGGGTCGAGGGCGCGCCGAGGCGGGGTGGTGGGCACACTGGAGGGCGCGCCGCGCGAGCTCCGGCGGCTGAGAAGATTGAGCGGAGATTGCATCTTCCACACCACTTTTCGGGGACGCAAAGCCAGCGCCGCCGCGGCTAGCGATGCAGGCGTCGAGAGGCGACGCTTGGGGGCGGAGCCGGGGGCGGCGGCGGGGCTGGGCGGTTCGCCGCTTGTGCGCCGCTTGTTGCCCTCACGCGCGCGCGCCACGGCAGCGGCGACGCGCATGTCGACCACCGATTGCAAGTCCGATCCGATTGATGAGGTACCGATGTGGGGAGCACGCTCGTCGGGGGCCCACAGACGAGTTCGATCAGCCTCATCAGCGCGGCTCATCTGTTCGATCAGCGCGTCGCCGCCGCCGCCGCCCGTTCGCGTCGTTGCCGTCGGCGCCGCCGCCCGCACGCGCGTGGCTAATCTCTTGATTAGGGTGTCCGCCTCCTCGAGCGAGCTCTCCTCTGACGAAATCGGATCGACTCGGAGCTCGTCGAGCGTCTCGTCGTTCTGGCTGAGACCGCCCAACTGGGCGGCTACAGCGGCCTTCTTGAGGCGCTCGAAGAGGCGCGGGTACGTGCAAAGCCGCTCGATCGGACGGACGAGCAGCGCCTGCAGCGAGAGCGCGCCCGCCTGCTCCGCCTCATGGCAGAAGCGTGCAAAGCCCGGCTGCTGCGCGAGCACGCGGTGCGTCTCGAGCGCCACATGCTCGTAGTTGCTGGCAAACTCGGCATGGTTAAGCAGAAACGGCTCGAGCGCGATGAACGCGCCCACCGTACCCTTGAGACACCTTGTCAGCTCATTGCGCTCGCGCTCTCTGGTCTCTGCGTTGCGGCCGACGCTCGAGAGCCGGCGCACAGTCGGCAGCTGCTGCAAGAGCGCCTGGTGCGTCTGCAGCAGCGACTCGCCGTTGCTAAAGAGGTTGCGGAGCTCGACCTCATCGCACACGTGCCTCTCACGTAGTGGTCCGAGGTATGTATTGACCATCGTGAACAGGTCACCGACAAACGCTTCCTCGGTCGAGTGCAGCTCCTCGATGATGGCGACGACGGTCACCGACGCAACTAGCTCCGGAGACAGGCTGGGCGGAGAGGCGTCGGCGTCCGCCGTTGCGTTCGGAAATGCCGTCACGAGGGCGTGCTTCATGATGTGTTTCATGCCAGTTTGTCTGGGAATTCATGTTTCACGCGAGTTCAAAAGCTGGTCAAGCCAAGGTACAATGTACAAGCCATGCCTCGCCAAGCCGAGCTGTCGATGCTGTCCTATTGGCTGTCGAGGAGTGTGACTTCCCCACAGCCGGGCGACTCAGGGCGTAACCACAAATTGTTTTGTTAATTTCCCCAGCGAGATCGTTCATTATGGCGCTGGCCCTCTTCGCTGCCTCTGCTTCCTTCGCACCGGCCGCCCCGCTCGCGCATGTGGCTCCAGCCGCGCGCGCGTCCGCGGTCGTGATGGAGACCAAGGGCGACCTCGCGACGCTCGCGAACAAGCTCAACCCCGCTGTCGGCTTCTGGGACCCGATGAAACTCTCCGATGCAACCCTGTGGGACTACTCCAACGAGGCGTCGATCGGCTGGCTCCGCCACGCCGAGATCAAGCACGGCCGCGTCGCCATGGCCGGCTTCGTCGGTTACATCGTGCACGCGAACGGCATCCACTTCCCGTGGCACACCCCAGGCGACGAGCTGTGCGGCAAGGTCTCCGCACCTGAGCTGTGGCACAACCTTCCTGATGCGGCGAAGCTTCAGATCGTGCTGGGCATCGGCTTCCTCGAGTGGTGGTCCGAGTTGCGCTTGATTCCAGGCGACAAGCACTACATGAAGGGCGGCAAGCCCGGCTACGTGCCCCCCTTTGACGCGACGCCCGACCAGCTGCCGCACTGGATTGGCCTCAACCTGTACGACCCGCTCAAGTGGTCCATGAACAAGACGCCGGCGCAGAAGGAGCGCGGGCTGCTCGTCGAGCTCAACAACGGCCGCCTCGCCCAGATCGGCCTGTTTGGCTTCCTCTCGGAGGGCAAAGTGCCGGGCTCCGTGCCGTTCTTGAAGGGCATCATCCCGCCCATGTCGTACGATGTGATGGCGCCCTTTGAGTTCGACTTCTCGCACGGCATCACCTTCTAGGCGCTCCTCCACCCGTCCGCCGCCCGCGACCATTCTCTGAGCATGGCGCGTGCGCCATGCCGTGCACACGAGGACCCAAGTGCCAGAGTGCCTTAGCGCGCGCTACAGGAAGCGCCTTTGAGCTTTGATGTTGGGCGCGCCCGACAGCCACACCACACAGTATGTAGTAAGTGTGGAGATATGACTTGCAAGTTGCATGCTGATTATTTTTGAACCCGGGCCGCGCGGGCACGATGCTATTCATGATTTGAATGTCCGTCGTGGTATACGTGGATCCTTGTTCGTGTCGGACGCGAGATCCGGCCGGGATCGGCCCGCGGCGGAGCTCAAATAGACCGAGCCGAGATCCGCCCCCCGCCGCTACACGCCCGGCATGTGCCACATGTGACATGAACTGGCCATCGGAAACATTCTGGGCGAGCGGTGCGACCCACCGACAACGAGCCCGACATCGACCCGCCTAGCTCACTCCGAGCTGCGGAGAGCGAGATCTGGGCGCGTTGATCTCGCTCATCCGCGATCATGCCCGATCCGCTCGTCATCCAACGCCTCCTGTGAGTCATGCGCTCACCCACCCCGTACCTACTGTCAGCATGCGTCTGAAACCACGCACCGGCCACGTGGCCAGTAGCGCACCGTCGCTCGCTCGCTCTCTCGCGCGCGTACAGGTTGAGCGCCGTGGTGAGCTCCTTAGGTGATGACGGTGGGCGCGTCGCGTCCTGTGAGCTCGTGCACCTGCGAGAGCTCGAGGGCGAGGTTGATGAGCGGCGCGAGCGCATCCGCCGTCTCGAGCGCGAGTTGCTCGGCCGGCGCCGTCGCGGGCATATAACGCTCAAGGTAGATTCGAATCGTCGCCCCGACCGATCCTGTGCCAGAGAGGCGGAAGATGATGCGGCTGCCGTCGGCAAAAAGCAGCCGCACGCCCTGGCGCTTGCTCACGCTCTTGTCGACGGGGTCGTGGTACTCGAACTCATCCGCCGTCGCGAGCGCGCAGCCCGAGGTGCCGAGAGGCTGCGGCCGATCGGGCCCATGGCCGGCGAGTGTGAACATGGCGCTCACCCCCCGTAGTCGCTCGAGCACACGAGCAGCTCCGTTCGCGTCGACTCCCTCGTAGTCGTACCGCGCGTAATAGTTGCGCCCGAAGTGCGCCCAGTGCTGGCGCACGATGTCGCCGACGCCGACGAGCGCCCCGATCGGCGTCTGTCTGTTGTGCTCGGCGAGGATAGTGAGCCAAGCGAGGACGGCCCAAAGGCCATCCTTCTCACGCACGTGGCTCGAGCCGGTGCCAAACGACTCCTCCCCGCATAGGAGAGGGTCGAGCGTCGCGCCGCCGAGCAGGCGGGAATCCATGAGGTTGCCAAAAAACTTCCAGCCGGTCGGTGTCTCGAAGAACGGGAGACCCTGCGCGGCAGCGACGCGGTCGACTGCACCGCTCGTAGGCATCGAGCGCGCGACCGCCTTGAGCCCGCCCGCATTCGCGAACCACGGGATCAAGTGCGCATGCGCGGCAATGAGTGCGAGCGAATCGGACGGCGTGACGAAGAAGCCGCGCCCGAGGATCATGTTCCGGTCCGCGTCACCGTCGGCGGCCGCGCCGAAGACGGGTGCCGAGGATGCCGACGGCGCCGCGCCGCCCGCAGCGGTGACGCCCATCGTGGCTACGAGCTCATGAGCGTAGACGAGGTTCGGGTCCGGGTGGCCGCCATTGAAGGTCTCGGAGGGTTCGCAGTGGTGCAGGCAGCTCGATGGCAGCCCGAGCTCGCCGCAGAGCACCGCCTTCGCGTACGGGCCCGCGACGCCATGCATGCCGTCGAAGACGACGGACATGTCCTCACGACGCAGTAAGGTTCGGATCGCGTCCATGTCAAAGCAGCGGCGGAGCAGCGCGACGTAGTCCTCGGTCGGCTCGATGACCTCGACCTCGAAGGTGCGCTTGGCGGCGGCGGCGCCCTCGCCGGTCACCTCTGTGAACACGTGGCGGGCGGCTATGCTCAAGTCCACCTCGGGCAACTGGTCACTGATGCGGTATTCAGAGAGCGTGTTGGTGCGCTTGTGCACGGCGTCGGTGAAGGCTTCGAGTGCGGGTCCGCCATTCTGCACGTTGTACTTGATCCCGAAATCCTCGTCCGGCCCGCCGGGGTTATGCGACGCCGTGAGCACGATGCCGCCGACAGCCACGCCACCCTCGCGCTCGCGGATGACGGCGGAGACGGCGGGAGTCGAGAGCAGACCACCGACGCCGACCCAGACGCGCGCCACGCCATTGGCCGCAGCCATCTGGCAGATGGTCTGGATGGCCGCCGCGTTGTGGTACCGACCGTCGCCAGAGACGACGAGCGTCGCGCCGTTTAGCTGACCCTCAGGCAGCGAGTCGAAGATGGACTGCACAAAGTTTTCGAGGTAGTTTGGCCGCTGGAAGACTTTCGTCTTCTTGCGAAGACCCGAAGTTCCCGGCTTTTGGCCCTCGTGCGGCTCCGTAGGCACGACGCGCGGCGCGAGTACAGCTGTCCGCTGCTGCAAGGCTGAGGCTCCGCTAACGCTGCCGCCGGAAAGGCGCAACAGCGGCGAGGACTGCAGCGAAGAGGACTGCAGCACCGCCTCTCGTCGGTGTGACATCGACGGCACCGCCGCCACCGGCACCGCAGCCTTGCTGGCATCGGCCGACTCGGACAGCAGGAGCGCTGACAGAAGGACCACTCCTCGGAGCAGACAGAGGTTCATCATTTTCGCGAATCGGAGATAGCATCTCGTTCATTGGAATGTGAATGACGAACCATTCCACGTCGCTCGCAAGGGAGCCCGTTCCGCTTCAAGTCTTTCCCATAAGGGGTCCCTCCAATTTTGCAAAGCGACCTTTTCGCGCGAGTCGGACGGATCGCGAACTTGTAATATGCGGAGGTGCCTCCGCCACCGACCCTGTGCGCACGAATAGTCTAAGACACGAGCGCAGATGTTGACGGAGCAGACGAGAACGCTTGAGCTCCAGCACGCAGTGGCCGACAATGTGCAGTCACTCCACCACCACAGCCATGCGGCGTTGGGTGGATCCAGCAGATTCGATCATGCCAGCCGCGGTGGCGGCTTGCAATTCTCGTGGGATCCCGGCCTCCTATTGTTCTCGTGGTGGCACCCGTCGACGCCGGCGACCTACGCGATTTCACTCGCGATCATCTTCACGCTGGCGGCCGCTTCAGATGTTCTTTCCGCGCGAGCCGCCCTCGCTGCGCCTCCGCTGCTCCGGTCGCATGGCAGCGCAGTGGACGCCGACGAGGACGCTTCCTCCGACACGCCGTTCTATGATAGCGTGCGATCATCTAGCGCTCCGTGGCTAACTGGTTCTGTACGCGCTTTCGGCCTGCATGCGTTGTCCATCAGCCTGAACTTCGCCTTGATGTTGCTGGTAATGACGTTCAACATTGGCGTGTGTGCCGCGGTCGTCGGAGGTCTGGCCGTGGGACGGACGCTACTCGCCCATAGTCGGCGTTTGCGCCCCACACCGCGACCAAGCGCTGCCGAGCTGTGTCCTTAGAAGCGGAGAACGTTTGCGCCATAGAGACCTCGCGGATCTGACATTGAGATTTACGACGGGACCGGCCACAGAATTGGGCGTCTCCATCGTGTGTGCTCGCCTACTTTTCTCTCACGTGCATGCCGTGCCCGAGGGTCTGCAAAAGAAATTTCTTGGAAAGATCCCCCCGCAATTCCTCCGGACTCATCTCTCGCTCGTCTCGCCGTGGACCGAGTCCTTCGTCGCACAAAAATCTTCTCCATCTGCCATATGAAGCTCTTCCTCGTCGCGACGTGCACGCTCTCAGGCGCCGCCTCGTTTGCTCTCTCGGGCGCGGCTACGACGCCGCGCTCGGCAGCCCTCGCGGCCATGCCGGCCCGCGTGGCGCCAGCCGCGATCCGTGCCGCATACAACCCGGACCCGATGGCCAAGGCGCGCCCGAAAAAGTCGAAGGAGCCCAAGGAGAAGGTCAAAGGCCCGGCTACATCGACCCTGATCGCTCCCGAGCAGACCTTCTTCGAGGGGCCGCCGTCGATGACCGAGACTCTCATCCCCGGCCTTTCGCTCTTCACCGTGGTCGGCGTGATCCCGTTCACGGCATCACTCGCGCGCCAGGCGTGGACGCGGTACAAGATCACCAACCGGCGCATCGAGGTGGCCTCAGGGTTCCAGGGCAAGGATGTGGTGCAGATCCTCTGGCGCGAGGTGTACGACGTGAAATGGCTGCGGAGGTACGGGGGCGCTGCCGGCGACATGGTCTTTACGCTCAAGGACGGCTCGAAGCTCGAGATGCGCTCGGTGTCTCAGTTTGACCGCAACCTGGCGTACATCATGAGCCAGGTCGACGAGGCGGTCCCCGAGGCATGCGGCTACCCCGACAAGCCCGCCCTTGAGTACAAGGAGAAGGTGGCCAGTGGGGCGGAGCCGGCGCCAGTGCTGCCTCCCCTTGAGGCCACCCCCGTTGCTGTCGCAGAGGAGTAAGGTAGGCACCGCCGCCTAGACGCCCCTTGTACGAACACATGAGCGAATGCTCCTCTTGGCTCTTCACCGCTGACGACGACTGGAGTCGTGTGCGCAGACACGCGCCGTTGTACAAATTTTGAGCCGAAAGATCGCTTAAAGGATTACGGTTTATAACTACCGTCGCGGTCTTACACGCTGCGGTCTTTCTCACCGCGCCCTGCCCTCTTCACGGGTGCCCCCCGACTGGGTGATGGCGTGAAACAGGTTTGAGACACCCCACCGGTGTCGGATCACTCCCACCGATGCCACAAGTGAAGAGAAAAATGGCATATAGGCGGCGTCGGACGCATCCGACGGAATTGCGCGGCGGCAGCGCGCCCGACGTGTGGCCCATCGGCACCTTGAGGGGTCTTCTACTTTGAACGACGAGCGCGCGACGCGGCGTCATGTGCCTGGGGCGCGCACAACGAATTTGGTGCAGAGGACGAGCAGTTGACTACTGGGGCACGGCAACGCGCTAGGGCGACCGGAGCGGTGCGACGTCCGTGCCCACCGTCGACGAGCGACTCGACGCGCTCGACCCCGGCGCCGAGCGTCGCCTTCCCCACGCCCGTCCCCATGACGGCTGACGCGACGCTCGTTTCCACGTGATCTGGTGTCAAGACGTCCAGATGACGGCGAGCGGGTCATTCGAGCCGGAAGGAGCGGCTCCCTAACATCGGCGTGCGCTGGCTCTCCCTGGAATCGCCGCGGTTCTGCGGACGGCGCATCGGGCCGTGTTCATGAGGCTTCTGGCAAGCTGTGAGCCTGTGACAGGTGCTGCAGCCGCTGGACGCTCATTGAGTTGGTGGACGCTCCAATTGTTGAGCGGCGAAGGCCGGGCGAAACATGCAGCCGAGCTCGCCCGTGGCTGCGCGAGCATCCGAGCCACGCACGTCTCGCTGCGGTAGCTGGTTTTTAGCACCAAACCGTGAGTATAACTGAGGTACTGTGAGGAGTGACCTACTGTCCTAGTACCGTTAGAGTAGATCGCTCTTCTTACTTGTGAACACGCCCGTCGTCACACTGAAAACCAATCATCCCCTGTGTGTTCGGCCTCTTCTCAGTATTTCCAGTGCGCGTTCAAACGCGAAACGGCTCGAGACCGACGCGATCGCGAACGATTCCCCAATCTTTTCGAATCTGTGTTGCCGAAATAGTTCATTACAGGCGTCACGGCTGATGAGCCCAAAACTCGACGAGCGCCCCGCATTTAACGAACCACTTCGGGAAAAACGTCAATGTGTGGGAAAAACTCGTCAAAGTGGGCACGATCGTCATTCCGCATCAACCAAGCAGTGACCCTCCTTCGGCCGATCATCTTCCACGCGCGCGCGGCACCCTCAGTGCGTACGCTTTTTGCCCCAACCCTTGCCGATGTCCGCATCCTGTCGGCCATGCCACAATTGCCCGAAGCTCACTGTCGCCCCTCCACGCCCGCAGAGGCTCCCACGCGAAGGAGATCCTGCAGACCAGGAAACCGAGCATGGAGCTGGAAGCGACAGGATCGAGCGGTGCGCGCCATACCGCTCGCCCAGGTGAGCTTGTATGCGGCCATGCGCCGTGGGCGCTCCGTCCCTCATGCTCCGTGCGGCGCACGTGCCCTC
>Ga0210243_101638_pt1 | contig 15382 bp, 7 predicted proteins | sample ChrtobMeP5a_32mM_FD_155461 | JGI IMG/M metagenome (GOLD analysis project Ga0210243, IMG submission 155461) | Chrysochromulina tobin associated microbial communities from unialgal haptophyte culture, Seattle, Washington, United States - P5a_32mM | ecosystem: Host-associated > Algae > Haptophytes >...
GCCGTCCTCCCCCTTGCGACGCACCGCGTGCGCGGCAACAACGCTGGTCATGAGCGCGCCCGGCCGCACCGAGGCCTCCTCAATCGTTGGTTCTCTGAGGATCCCCGACCGCCCGATCAGCATGGGCACACTGCGCGTGTCGATAGCAGCCGACAGCAGCGTCAATGCAATTCCGTCCAGCGAGGTCTGCAGCACGCACTTGCGCACTTCCGAAACACGGAGCGCTGTGGCGGTTACCCAAAATAGAATACGCGGCGCTTTCAATTATATCGTTCCGGAAATAGAGTTCAGACTCAGTCCGTCAGTGATATCGGCCACACCCGCGCTCACTTAGAATTGGCGCGTTTGGAATTGCGTGCAGTGGCTGCTGGCCTTCAGTCTCTAGCCACGCGACGATCGCTTAGCGACGGCGGTGTCCAGCCTTTCGCATCACCTTGCGCAGCCACGGGGTGTTTGCGGCTTGAGCTCCCCCTCCTTGTTCGCCTCCGTGTCCGCCTCCAGGACGGCTTTGGCCTGTGGCGGCTTCCATCCAGCCAGTGTACACCGAGTCGGGCTTCCATCCGAGCTTGTGCCAAACGAGCGGCTGGTCCTGCGTCGTGTCGAGCTCCTCGACGAGCTCGAGCAGGCTGCTCGTGACCACCGGGATGTGCGCGTCACCCCCCTCTTCACTGCAGCCGCGCCCATAGTGCGCCTGTGGCACGCACGCCATGATAGTCGATGTGCGACTGCCCATGGAGGCAAAGAGCCAATCGTTCAACCCTGGGGAGCCGGGAAGGGGAAGCTCGAGTACCGCCTGTGTCGGTGTGAGGAAGAAGCCCCATCCAAACGCCGAGCCGTGCACACCGACGAGCACATCCGCGGTTCGGAAGAGTAAGAGCTGCTCGAGGAACGGCAGCTCGCCAGGGTTGGCGAGCAGCACAGTGGATCCGGGTAGTGCGTGTGCGATCGCATCGGCGAGTGCTTCCACATTCCATAAACAGCGATGGCACTTGAGGAGGGTGTTGATGCCGGGGGGCGCGCGCGTGACGACATAAACAAGCCGCCGCCGCGCGCGCGCCGTACTCAGCACCTCCGACGCGTGGCGAGCGTGCGAAAAGAGCTGGACGATCGGCCGCCGCCCATCCGGCGCATGGCGTCCGACGAGTTGGGCGAGGGACGGCAAGATGGGATCGAGCTGGGAGGCGAGATGCCGGCGCAGGGACCACAGGATCGCGCTGTTGTGTGGGCACTTGTTCTGCTCCCCGCTGCCCGCTGCCCAGATGATCCCCACCCCGGGCTGCGGCGAGAGCACCAAAGTGTCGACGGGCTCGACTGAAGAAGAAGAACCGAGGTCGTTCCACGCCTCCCAATGCGAGCGCCGATGTGCCTGATTCCCCTTAGGGAGAGTCCTCGCCGCGCGGTGGACGACGCCCGAGGTGAGAGCCCGCCACAGGTGCGCGTTGCCTTCCCAAGGGGGCTCCGCCATGCCGTTCGCGCCGGCCATCGGATAGACATCCATAGACGCAGCGAGGTCTGAGCTGTTCACACCGAGCACTCGGTGTCGTGCGAGCACTCGCTGCACGGTGAAGAAGTTTTGGATGTCCGCGCTACCGTGGTATGGATTGAATGCAGGCCGGTGCACCTGGTCCCCATGAAGCAGGTACGCCACGCTTCGGCCGCGCCGCGGCCCCAGCGACGGCCCTCCTGTAGCATTCCTCCTGAGGCTTGGTGGCAGCCTGGCGAGACGGTGCACGAAGAGGTAGCGCCGCACGTCCTCATGCGTCTGCGCAAAGTGGTTGTGTGCTCTCGAAAAGGTGTTCAGCAGCAGCGGATCGTCTGGTCTGCCGCTCCAGTATCGGGTCGGGTCGCAGAACGCATGCCACTCACGGACTGCGGGCTCGTTGGCAACTGCCTTTCGAACCGTCACCTTGTAAGCGCGGTGGATCCAGCAGAAGAAGCCTTGGCGGTGCTCGAGGCTGAGCGTGGCGGCCGGGTGTTCGCGCCGAGCCCTCATGGCGCACGTGATCTTCGAGTGGCCCTTACAGAGCGTGAGCAGCGTCGAATTCATATGGTAGTCCCACCCACTGGTCTGCTTGGCTTCGCATTGCGGCGGTGCAGGTGGCGCCGCTTCGCTTGGCACGCGATGCAGTGGGAACATGCGGGGATCGATGATGGCTTGCATGCAGCGCTTGTTGGCAGGCGGAGTATGCAGCGGCGCCAGCGTGGCCAGGTGCGCCTCCTCAACAACTCGAAGACCAGTCCAACCCCCTACAAGTACTCATCGCGGACACGCCAAACCGATCTCTTCACACTTTATACTCGATCTTTGCAAAGATCCGCGCGACCAAGTTGCACTCTTGATTGTTCGACTAATTAGGGATATTGAGTGCCATTCCTCGCCTTTTTTTTGCCACAAGCCTCGGTCGGGCCGTGGGCGCCTTCACCCTTATGGCCGGGACGTACGCGCCTGTACCATCGATGGTCGACCTCGACGACGAAGAGCGCCTGGCTGATGACCGTGAGCTCTCGCAGCGCCGCAAGGTGGAGGAACTGCAAAACATCTACTCGGCGAACCGCGAGGACGAGCACATCTCGACGGACGAGGCCCGCGCGGCGCTCGCAGCTGTGGATTACGATCTCGACCAGGCGCTGGTATCCCTCGGCCTGCCCGAGCGTCGCGAGCTGCCTCTGGCCTCTCCGCTACCCGGTCGATCTGCCAGTCCGAGCTACCCGAGCTACCCGAGCTCAAATCCGGGATCCTCGGCCAGTCCAAGCTACCCGGCCAGGAACGTCGTCGTCATCCCCGCCCCCTCGACCGCACCACCATCACGCCCACGCTCGCCGCCGCATCCGCCGCCGTCCGGCACGGCCGGTCCCTCGAACACACCACCGTCACGCCCACTCACGCCGCCGCCGCCGTCGGGCACGGTCGGCCCCTCGAACACACCACCGTCACGCCCACTCACACCACCGTCACACCCACTCACGCCGCCGCAGCCGCCGCCGTCGAGCACGGCCGACCCCGATGGCGAGCGGCGCGGCGGCGACGGCGACGGGGGCGGGGACGGGGACGACGGCTGGGCGGTGGACGACGACGACGACGACGACGACGACCACGAGGAGGAGGACGAAGAAGTGTACGTGCTGACGGTGCTCGAGGCACCCTTCGCCACCAGCGACTCGGTCCTCGAGGAGCTCGTCGCCGCCGAGCCAGTGCCCGGCTCGCTGACCGAATCCGTCCTCTATCTCGTGCAAGCTGGAATCGATCTCGGCGAGATAGCGCGCGAGCTTCGCAGCGGCAGTGTGGGCCCCTCGCCGCGGGCGGAGGAGGACTCGCCATATGCGACGCCGCGCACGGAGGAGGCCGCCGGCACCCTCGGGGGTATCACTCGTCTAGGCTATGACCGTCTGAGCACGGACGAATCTGACCACGACGATTCGCTGACGCGGCAGCAGCGACGGGACCGCGGCGAGCGCCGCCTGGCCATCTTCCGGCAGTACATTCTCCCCACCTGCCTCGTCCTCCTCTGCGTCGGCGTCTTCGCCTCATGCTCCATCGACTTCCTTCCGCCGCTGCACCATGCCGTCGTGTACAGCTGGCTCACACGAACCCTCGAGCCCGCAACACTCTCTGCGCCAGGCATGTATTGGGTCGGTCCCTTCGCGACGCTCTACCTCGTCCCTTCGACCGTTCAGACGCTCACCTTCTCGGCCGACGGCGCTGCTGCTGCCGCCGCCGCCTCGGCCTACGCCACTGCCTTGGAGCGCCTTCGTGAACAAGGCCGGAACGTTCCGGACGCCGCCTACTTTTCTTTACGCGATGAGTTCGCTGCTGCCGCCAACGGCCCTGCTGCCACTGCGAGCGCCGCGAGCGCGAGTGGTGCTTCCGTCCCCGGCCTGTGGGTGCCCAGCACGGCGGAGCGCCATCCGCTCATCTCAGCGCGTGCGGCCTCAGGCCTCCCGATCGGTCTGGAGCTCTCCGTGCTCTGGTCCTACGACGGGCCCACGCTCGCACACCTCTTCCCACACGTCGAGTCGCCTCGGCTTCTCGATGAGAGCAAGAGTGCTGTCGCCGCCCGTGCCGCCGGCCGCTCGACCCCGAGCCGCACCTACATGCCCGCCGCGGGACTGCTCCGAAGGCTCGCCACGTCGGCCATCTGCGACATGGTCGCGCATTTCCCCGTGCATAGCTTCTTCACGAGCAAGCGTGCTATCTCCGCCAACCTCACCGCCGCCGTGCGCGCCGCCTTCGCTCCGTACGTGCGCCTCGACAGCCTGCAGCTGCTGCGGCTCGAGCTACCGGCCGAATTCGAGGAGGCGCTCATGAGGACCGTCATCACGCGCCTCACCATCCTCGAGGCAGTCCGCTTCCAGGCGAGGCGCGCAGTCGAGTTCCGAACCCTGACGCTCGCGAGCCGGTACAGCGCCGTCGCCACCGTCATCCTCGCCCGCGGCAACGCGTCGCGCGTGCGCCAGCGCGCCTTTGGCCACGCGGCGATGCTCGCGCAGACTGTGGCCGCGGAGCTCAACGCCTTCGCCAACGTGACGCGCAATGTGGGCGAGGTGCGACCGCGCGACGTCCTCGAGTATGCCTACTGGCAGCAGGTGGTGCGCGAGGACGCCCTCAAGGCCACGCGGTTCCCGCTGCATGAGGTCCTTCTCGCACGCGACAAGTGAGTACACTGTAGTACCATTGAGCTACAGTACGAAGAGAGTGCGTGGAGCGGAGTCTCTCGTCTCGTCTCTACCGCGTCCGGCATCGCGCTTCGCGGCCGGTCGTGCCTCGCGTTTCCGAACGGTACAGCTCTACCCTCGCCTTCAGCGTTCAGGGGTACCACCGGGGGGCCTCAATGAATCTCACCCTCAATGAATCTCACATTAGGTCAGTGCTACGGTAGCGGAACGGTTATAGAACCGTCGGGGGCACGGGGGGCACACGTTTAAATGCTAAAAACCGGGCCTTCGAAACGAATCGAGCAATCCAATCTCGAATGGGGATCTAATGGGGATCAGCAATATCATCGTTGGTTATGGGGTATGGCAAGATCGCCGTCGTCCGCGCGGGAACGATGGCCAGGACCTGTGGCGCCGTCGCGCGCTCGCGCCGACTTCTCGCTGTTGATCTCTGGAGCTGCACTGTGCACGGCAGTCGGCTCTGGACTCCGACCGTACGCGCACGCCTCTCGGTCAGCGAGCACTGCGGAAGGCCTCGGACACGCGCACCTCGCGCGACTGGAGCCCACGACAGCGCTCTACGCGCGAGGCGGGAGTTCGAGTGCTGAACGAGGCGACGAAGACGGCGCGGAGCCCCGCCTGCACCGGCATCCCCGCGTGCGTCACGTCGCCGCCGAAGACGAGCGCCGTCCCAAGCGCCGGTGTGAGCACAGCCGTCGGGTTGCTCTGCGGGTCCTCACTCGTCTCGCGATTGCCCGCCCAAAAGCCCGTGCCGCCACCCGCAAAATCGGTGCCCGGAGCCGTCAGAGGAATCAGCACTGTGAGCGCCAGGTGGTCCTTGTGGCATCCGAACTGGCCGCCCGCGCCGTACACATTTATGGCGGGCTCGCCCTCGGACCACTCGAGCTCGCCCGCGAGGTAGAGATCTCGTAAGGTCGGACACGTCACGGCCAGGTGCGCGGGAGGGCCGTCGGCAGACTTCGGTTGCACCCCGCGCGCGTTCAGCGGCTGACGCGCTGCCCATCCCTCGCCCGGTGCGAACAGTGTGGAATAGATAGACGGGCACTCGTCGTCGAGACGATCGAGCACACGGAGCAGCACCTCCTCGCACCGGAGCATCACCTCCGTCGAGAGGAACGCTTCCGGATCCGAGACGCAGAATCGCCGGCGGCCGGTGCTCGGAGGCGCCTCGCCACATGCCTCGAGCGCCGCCCGGAGCAGCCACTGCACCTCCTCCTCCTCAACGACGTAAGGCAGGCACAGCACCACCTCGCCGGCGGCGACGCTCTCCCCAAGGGCTGGCGGCGCCTCGCCCTCGATCTCGACATCAATCTCGCGCGAGCTCAGCCACACCTCGTTCACGGAGCTCAAGACCGCCGAGAGCGGACTCTGCTGTGGGTCGCCTGCTTGCGCGTTGAGGCCCCGCAGGACCGTCGTCCCCTCCTGATAATAGTCCGCCGCCGCGGTCGCCGTGTCCGCCGCCGTGTCCGCTGCCGCTGCTGCCACGTCCGCGTCCGCGACCAGCTGAGCGTCCGGTGGAAGCTCCCAGCTCGTCGCTCCCGTCTCTGCGTTGTGGAAGTACTCCCCGTCTTCGGATTCATACGACTGCCATGTGCCAGCGGAGGCAGCACCCTGCGTGGCATACGCGCCCAAGCCTGCGGCGCCATCCTTTTCCAAGACGGCACCCTCAGGGAGCTCCCAGCTCGACGTGCCGGAGCTCTCTTGGTAGAAGTATTCTTCGTTGTCCTCGGTGCAGTGTCGGCTCCAAGTGCCAGCACCTGCAAGTGAGCACGTCACTCTCGATACGCGATGGAGATGCGCGCACCGACTGCTTTGGCAGAGCGCAAAGGCGGAGGCCACATGTACGAAGATGATCGCCATCGATACACAGACGAGTCGGCCTCTCATGGGGCAAGGGGCTGGGGCCCCTTGCGCGGGGCTGTGAATTGGCTGTGAACAATCGGAGATTTCTCACAGTCACGGATTCCGATGGTGGCGAAAAATGGTCGAGATTCCTCCGAAGATGACTTTCTACATCGGTCAATAAACATGCTGTACTACTTCTGTAAGTCGCGGTTCACACTCTCGTACGCCCGCACGGGTCCTACTCCTAGCACAGGTCTACCTGACTAGTACCCACGTACGTTACCGGGCGCTCATATCGTCACCTCCTTCAGCGCCGACGGCTTGCGCCACGCCGGAGGGTGATCTGCCCCTGGAATCGCACCAGCGGGGCGACTCGCACTGCTGCGCCGCCTCTCCTGGTTGCGGTCGGTCGCGGCCGCCGGGATTGGATGCGGAGCGCCCACGGGCACGCTGCCGGCCACGCGCTGTGATGCCGCACTGGGCCGCTCGATGCTACCGCTATTCGGAACAATGCGCAGCGGCCGCGAGCACGCCGGCGGCGGCGACGGCCGCCGCGCGCCAGGTGCGGGTGCGCCGGGGGCCTTGGCGCCGAGCGACGCGCCCTGCTTTTTGGCTCCACCGCCGATTCCACCCTTGGTCGCTTTGGGTTGCATGCGAGAAGCCTCTGCGCTCGGGAGCACGCTCTCCCCAAGCTGCCTTGAGCCCGCCAAAATCTCTTCGCGCTTTCGCGCAGACGCCAAAGCAGCTGCCTCATTGAAGGTTCCGACGGTGAAGTTGGTCGCTTCCGAGACAGGCTGTCCTCGGCGTGAGCGGGCTGCTCGGAAGGACTTTTGCATCTTGAGGATCGCGAGCATCTGCTCTGACGAGACCTCGTTACGTCCACGAGGCGTGTACGATTTGGACGTCGCGCGGTACACGGGGATGCTCTCGACCGTCTGCCTTCGCACTTGCTCGAGCTCGGCGACCGCCTCGCTTGCAAGTGGCAACTCGGGCGTATAGCTGTGCCGCTTGATCATCGCCCATTTCCCACAGGCCTCGAGGAGGTCATGGAAGGCGACCTGGCCTGCGCGGTCCTGCACCTTGAGCTCGCGTAATCTCCCCATCACCTCGGCCGCGCCCACGAGCAGATTGGGCGACTTCCCCACAGCATCATCAGCCGTACGAAAGCCGACGGGTGGGCCGAGCGAGCGCAGCAAGCGCGTCAGGTCCTTGGTGGGCACCAGATGGTTGCCGTCGGGATCGAATCGCTGCCACACGTCGACAAAGTCGTCCACATGCACCTGGGACCAGGGGGCCTGCTCCTGCGCCTGGTCGTCGGCAAATGCGTCAATGACGACGGCGACGAAGACGTTGAGCATCACGTACGAGCCGATGACGACAAAGGAGATGAAGAAGGCAATGGCGGCGAGAGGGTCGCCGCACGTGCCCTCCGCTGCCGAGCAGCGGCCCGGCTGTCGCGCCTCGGTCACCATGGCATCGTGCATGATGCCGTTGTAGCTCTCGCCAGTGATGCACCGCACCATTGTGAGCATCGCCGCGCCAAAGGTCTCGAAATTGGCGTCGTCGTTGATGAACTCACCATGGGCGACGTGGCCAAACAGTTCGATGCCCAGGACGGCATAGATGTAGAGCACGAGTAGGACGAGGACGCCGACGTTGGCGAGCGCGGGTGCCGATGCGACGACCGTGCTGAGCAGCCGCTTAATGCCGGGCGCCACCTTGATGAGCTTGAGGAGGCGCACAATCCGAAAGAAGCGCAGAAAACGCAGCGTGGTCGGCGAGAGGAAGAGGCCGCCGGCAGCGAGCAGCGTGAGGGCGTGGTCGAGGAGGGAGAGGGAGACGAGCGTCATGTCGAGCACGTTCCACCCGTCGCCAAAGTATTGAGCGAATCCAAGCCCGAAGAGCTTGAGGAGCATCTCGAGTGTGAACGCCGCCGTGAAGAACCAGTCGACAATGTCCGCGAAGACGTCGATCGCAGGTGGCTGGTCGTACCACGTCACCGCCATCGAGAGCACGTTAAGCAGCACGAGGCACGCGACGAAACGCTCAAACGAGGCCGCGAGCTGCACATCCTCGTAGATGAGCTTGAACGCCTTCCGGCGCTGCTTTGCAAGCCAACCCTTGCCCGCGGGCTCCTTGAGTTTCATCGTCGGCTTGACTGAGAAGATGGAGCGCATCGCATTGGCCCACTCGAGCTGCGCGTCCGACATGAAGACAGAGCCGTCCTCTTGCTTACGGATGGCGTTAAAGTTCTCAAGGACAACGCCGACAAAGAGATTGAGCAGGATGAAGTTGGAGACGACGATCCACGTGATGACGAAGCTCGCCATCCACGGGTTTGCATTGAGCTCGGGCCCGTGATCGTGGTGCACCGGATCCGAATCCATGGCGCGCCAGAGCACATCTGGCCACATCTCGAGCGACGAGAGCTCGAAGAGCGTCAAGGTCGCCATCCCGATGTTGTCAAAGTGGCCCAGGTCGTCGTTGCCCCACCAGCGTGCGAGCATCTCGCCGCTCTCGGGATCTACGTACTCACCAACGCAGGCACGTTTGGTCGTGATCGTGCGGTCGGTGCAGGCTGCCATTCGGCCCATGAGGAATTGCATGCCAAACAGGCCGTAGACGATGAATACGAGCGCGCAGACCTGCACGACGCTGCCGACGAGCGGCACCGCGCGCAGGAGCGATTTGACCACGCGGCGCAGCCCATTGAACCGTCGGATGACGCGCAGCGGGCGCAGCGCACGCAGCGCACGTAGCGCGCGAAGTCCGCCCAGCTCCTCCACGTCGCGGAACAAGAGGGAGATGACGGAGGTGCTCACGATGGCACAGTCAAGGACGTTCCAGCCCGATCGGAAGTACGACTCTTCCGAGGCCCAGAGCCCGAAGACGAGCATCTTGAGCGCCATCTCGAGCGTGAAGATCGCGGTGAACGTCACGTCCGCGCGGAAGAGCGTCGTGGCGAGCGGCGAGCCCGGCACGACGCTCGGCACGTCGAAGGCGAGCGCTACGGACGAGAGCGCGATGCACACGATGATGAACGCCTCAAACGCGGGCGCGCTCACCAGGCGCTTGAATAGACGCATCATCACACCGAGGGATCCTCCCGTGTCCTCATCGAGAGGCAGCGAGTGCCGACCAAGACTCTTCTCGCCCGGATCCCCTCGACCCATATTAGGATCCCCTCGACCCTGTGAAAACTCTTCCAGCGCCGCCGACTTGCTCGCACACCAGCCGCGCTTGGCGCGAGCGGCGGACGCGGCTCGCTCGGCGACTCGGCGCTCGCGTTCGGCGATCCGAATGTCCTTCAAGTCCGCCATGAGCTCCGGGTAGAGCATCAGTGTGAGCACATGCGAGCGCATCACGGCCGTCAGCTCCTGGTCAGTCGCCGCCGGTCCCATGGCGTGCCGGGCAGCGCCGGCGACCGAGGCCTTATCCGCGAGCGGCAGCGAGAGAGGCGCCGTAGGTCTGGGCGGCGGCAGCGCAGCGGGAGGGAGGGCAACTCCCTCGTTGACTGCGTCCTTTCGCGCGGCGGCTGCCTCAAGCGCGAGCCCCTCGCGCGCGTGCATGCAGTCCCAGTATTCGAATAACAGACGCGTCGACGGCTCAGGCCAGACCGCATCGAATTGGTCGGTCGCCGGCAGCGCACCCGACGAGCCCGGGAGCCCCGAGAGTGCACCAAGCAGTAGGCGCTGCCCTTCACATAGCGAGCCAAAGCCGCGCGCGACGCCGGCCACATGGCCCTTGCGGTCCTCGGGCACTGAGGCACATGCATGCACAAAAGCCCCGAGCTTGTCCTGCAGCCGCAACGTGATGACGTCGGCGTCGGAGCTCGTCAGACCGAAATGCCTCTGGGCGCTCAGCTTGCGCACCAGCTCGGAGAGCCGTAGGTGGTGCGCACGAAGCTGCTGAAGCTCTGCTTGGAGCACGTCGGCATCGCGCGCGAGCGCGGAGTATCCGCCGGCGCGAAGTTGGCTGTCCAAATTAGGAAGGTGGCTGTCCGAGTGCTCGAGCTGCTCCGCTGGCGAGGGCGATTTGCGGTCCTCCGCCGTCGGGTCGCCAACTGAGTCCCACCCCCAGCATATGATGGCCACGAACAGGTTGACCAGGACGTAGTTCTGGATCAGGAACATGGGGACGAAGTAGAGCGCCGCGAGCGACCACGGCGCGCCGCCCTCGAGCGTGGATGCGAAGACGGCGTTCCAGTCCTCGCCCGACGTGAGCGTGAACACGGTCACGAACGCGGAGGCGAAGTCATCAAAGTGGGTTCGTGGGGGAGGGGATCCCATCTCACCACCGAAGAGCTCCATCCCGAGCAGCGCGAAGACACACATGATCAGCACGAGGATCGCCGTCAGGTTGAGGACGAGGGATGAGACCGCGGCGAGCGTCCCCTCGAAGCGCTTCATCTGCGGGTTGAGCCGGAGCAGGCGCAGCACACGCGCGACGCGTAAGGCGCGCAGGAAGTCAGTGTCGTGTCCATAGAACTCGAGCGCCATATCGAGCAGCGAGCACAAGGTGACGACAAAGTCGAAGCGGTTCCAGTACGAGGTGAAGTACGCTCGGCCCGAGGTGCACAGCTTGAGGACCATCTCAAGGGTGAACGCGGCGACGAAGAAGTCGTTGGCGTAGTTGAGCAGGTGCGCATACCAGGCAGGCTCGCCGTGGAAGTTGGAGCACATAACGATCGTGTTGAGCGTGATCATCAGGTAGACGAGGCTGTCCCAGCTGCCCGCACTCATAGTCCACATCGATGCGCGGCGGCCCAGATGCGGCGGCTCCGTGCCCGGCGCCGCGGCCGATGCGCTCTCGTCGGAATCGTCACCGCTCTTCGATCTTTCCTCCTGCGCCTTGTTGAACGACTCGAACAGGACGGCGAGGAAGAGGTTGACGATGAAGTGGGAGCCGACCAGGACGAGGACTAGGAAGAAGATGACGGCGGACGCCTCGCCAGCCGTCTTCCGCAGCATGTACATTTGGTCCACCCATCCCTCGAGCGTCACTGCCTGGAAGATGGACGCGAACGCTGAGATGACGTTGTCGTACGAGAGCGCGCCAAAGCAAGGGCCGACCAGCCAGTACACGCACGCCTCCGGCGCGGAGCAGTCGGCATCCTCGACGCAGAGCGCCGTGTCGGCGACCGGGGCGTCCGCGCCCGGTACTGTGCACCGGAAGTGCATCTTGCCCGCGAAGAGGTTGACGCCTACGATGCTCATCAGGAAGAGGAAGAGGGCGAACAGAGCCGACACGTTGCCGAGATCGCTCAGCGAGCCGAGGAGAGATTCGACGATGAGCTTGAGCGACTTGACGCGGTTCACCATGCGGAGGGCGCGCAGCACGCGCACGGCACGCAGCACCGTGTAGTTGCCGAAGCCGGGCAGGCGCTGCAGCCACGCAGTCGACACGACGATGAAATCGAAGACGTTCCAACCATCGCCAAAGTAATCGGAAGGACCGAACGCGATCAGCTTCGCCACCACCTCCGCTGTAAAGATGTACGTGTACACGTCCTCGACAAGCGCGTACAGCGCCGCCTTGGGCGTGCCAACGCTGGCCGCCGCGTCGAGCGGGCTCTGCGTCGCCATCGTGATGCACGAGGCGATGATGACTGCGAGGATGAAGAAGTCGAACGGCGGCCACGTCACCAGCCGGTGGCACGTGTGCCGCAGCCGGCCGCAGCAGCCCGTCGTTCCGACGGAGTCGTGCGTTCGCAGCAGCGGCTGCAGCGGCTCGTCGTTTTCGCCGCTCGATGGCGGGACTGGCAGCGGATGGGCCGTCGCGCTGGACTCGGCCGCTTGCTCACCGGCCACGCCGCGAGGCAGGGACGCCAGCGCCTTTGAGCTGCGGCCGCCGCTGCCTTTCGACTTCCGCAGGCGGTGATCGCCCTTGTCCTGGGGCCCTCGACCCTCGCCAGCGATCCGCTGCGCACGCAGCACACGCGGTGGGGGCATGTCTTCCATTTTTTGGCCTTGAAAAGCGCCATTTTGGGCAGTCCTCTGAAAATGTCAAAAGCTCGGCAGTGGTCGGCACCTTGGTGATTTGGACGACGTACCGCGCGGGCTCCGATAGTGCCCATGGCAAATAGCCGGCGAAAGGAGCCGAGGTAGCGGATCTGTCGGGACGCGCCTGCACCGGCTGGGTGCCGGCTGTTCGCGCTTCGGAGTGTACCAATGGGTACAGGCACTACTAGTGAACTAGTCGCGGACCGACGGGGGGGCGCGTTCGCGTTCCCTCGTGGGGCAACTTGATTACGAACTAGGCGGCAGTAAGGCGGTCAAATAATCCACATAATCTAAGGGTTCCAATCACGATCGACAGATCTCGGTACGTAGGCCCCAGATAATATTCCGCTCAGGATTATCAAAACGAGCCTTTCCATGTTTCCAACTTTGTTCACGAAACCCCTCGCGCACACCTTCGCTTCCGATGCGACCCAGAACCTTTCGCTAGGAATTACCGCCCCTCTCTCCGTCTCAATGGTGAGGACATACATCCCCAAGGGTGGCCATGGCGGCGACCGCAGCAAGACTGGCCTGCCTGCCGGCTACTGGCAGGATAAGGGTGGTCGCGCCGCAGCAGCCGCAGCAATTGCTGCAGCACAAGCGAAAGAATTGCTAGAGGAAGAGGCAGCAAAGGCGGCGGCCACCAACCGCTGGAAGCAGTGGGCCAAGTAGCACAGTGATGAGCAGCAGTCGAGCAGCAATCAACTGCAAAAATTGTAATGCCCGCCTTGTGAGCCTCGACCGACTCCACGCAGATGACGACTCAGCGTGTGCTCGTTGCTGGCTCTCGTGTGCTCCGCAGGGCGGTGTGAGGCTACAATCCAGCTTTCGGTCAAGGATATCTTCACTTCAGGCTCGAGTTCGCTATGGATCCCGGCCATGCAGTCGAGAGAGCGGGCGGATAAGGGAGCGAGACAGTTGCTTTTGTCATTGTGGCTAGTGTGTCATCGTCGTAGTCGGAACATACGTGTACGTCGCAGTCAATAGTGTGTGAGTGGCATCAATTTCAGGGCCTAAATGAAGTGATATACAGTCAATATTGCTAGTGGTGCCTACTTCTACCCAATGGAGTGTACGTAAGTAAAACACGCCTATCGGCGGCGTACACGTGGCGAGAGGGATACCCCAGGCATACAAAGCGTGTACCTGTACGGTGTGGTCGCGCTTCGGAGTACGGCGCGCGCGCGGTACACGACGCTAGGACGCTATCTAGTGCGGTTGCTCACCTGTCACCAGTTTTTCAACTAGTTGTCTGATCATTCGTGTCATTGACATACTCGTATAAAAATACAATCGAAATCCACAAATCCTCAAAGTCAGGTACACCTAACACCCGCTGGCCCTGCTAGTGTGCTTTATTAATCGTGTGCATGCTCCGTCAGACACTCTCGTCCGTTCCTCTCTCGTCCGTTCCTCTCTCGTCACGTCGCCGCACGTCACTCTCGTCTTCTGCTCGCGGTTTTCAATTCGGTGTGCACCACCTGCTAGTGGCGCTTCGCCCCTGGTCTTTGTCGGCAACGTCTTGCTGTGGGGGAGCGGGATGCTCTAGCAACCACGCTGGACGCTCTCTAGGAGTCTACAACTACCACTTTCAAAGCAGAGGCAACCAAGGCAGCGAGGGCCTCCAAGGTCTGTTGCAGCTTGTCCTCCCGCTGTGTGAGAGCAGAAATCGTCGTGCGCAGTTCATGTATCTCATCATGCAAGCTCTTGAACTCCGTCTTCAGCTCCTCGCCGAACGGTTGAACTACGCCACCAAGGGGGCCACTGGCTACCGGGATCTCGTCGGCCATGCCGCCGGACAAGTTGTGTTTGCGCACAGCCGCCTCGTGGGCACGGTCGAGAAAGTCGCTGCTATATAGCCTTTTTTATGGAAGAGTTCGTCAACCCCTCGATTTTTTCACGAGTCGCGCTTGTTTGATGAGGTGTCTCCTCATCGCAAGTAAGATCGTGAATCGTCGCACCTGCAAGAAATAGCAAGATGAGACGCACAGTCAAGAGTCACGTGGGGCAGCGCCGAAGCGCGCAGCAGAGAAGCGGGGTGATCATCTCAAAGTTGAGGGAAACAGAGAGCGTGCTCACCTTGCGTTGGGCGACCGGGGACTTTCTGATGACAGTAATGAGGTCCTGCTTGCTAATTCTTAGCGCAGATACGTACGACATGGCGCAGGCCGAGTGCGGCGAAAAATAGCTCTCGTCGTAGAGCAGCACATCGTCACCCCACCACATGCCAGCCGTGAGCACACGTCTGCCTAAGAGGACGATGCCGCGCATGACGACATACAGATAGCCCTTCACGGCCACTTCGCCCGTAGTGAAAGTGCGCGATGTCATCAACATTGCCAAACGCACGAGAATGATGTCCTCGACGCCTTTCAGAAACGAGATTCTAGACAGCCAGTGCTTGTTACTGCGCTCTCATGGTGGCGTGGCAAGGAATGGGGCGTCAGAGTCAGGACACAGAGCGCTCACGGTGGCGTGTGGCAAGGAGCAGAGTTGTCAAGGGTCAGCAGAGACACACGGTCCGGCCTGAGCGATGCTGCTGCTGCCGTGTAAGGCGGTGCGAAGGGGTGTCGCGTACACATGCATGACCACCTCGATTTGGAGGGCGTCACTAAGCAGAGGCAGGACGGAAGCGGCATGGAACTCCCTCAGCTTCATCTCCTGGGTCTGGTGCAGGTACTCGCGCATGCGTCTGGCCATCCCCGCTGGCAAGTTGTTCGTATAGATGTAGCTGTTCAGGCTGTCCAGGCGCTGTCGGAATTCGATCACGCCAGGGTCCGCATTGGTCGCCACGTCGCAAAACATGGCGAGCACTTGCGTCCAGATCAAGGCACCAACCAACACGAGGGTCATCACTACGA
>Ga0210243_101645_pt1 | contig 15282 bp, 9 predicted proteins | sample ChrtobMeP5a_32mM_FD_155461 | JGI IMG/M metagenome (GOLD analysis project Ga0210243, IMG submission 155461) | Chrysochromulina tobin associated microbial communities from unialgal haptophyte culture, Seattle, Washington, United States - P5a_32mM | ecosystem: Host-associated > Algae > Haptophytes >...
CGCCGCCCCCGCCCCCGCCCCCGCCCCTCAAACCGACGAGCAGCAGCCCACCACACCTCCAGTGGAAGATGGACGCTGGCACCTTGAGCTCGCTGGCGGGACCCAGTAGCGCCGTCAAGCTCGTCGAGGTGCCATACGCCAGGAGACCGTCGAAGGAGAGCCCGATGCCTCCACGTAGTCCCAGAGAGATGTTGCCATTGCACAGGGCTGCGTCCAGTTCCGCGGGCAGTGGCGCCACCGCTCGAGGCAACGCTCACGAGCAGCGGCGCCGCCGAGGGCGAACTTCACGTCCGCCGCCACCGCCCAGGAGCGAACGCCACCGCCGTGCTGCGGCTCTGACAGCAGCGACTCACGCGCAAACGCACCCTGAACCGATTAGGGGTAGTGGCGTGGCTAGTAGAGTGGCGTGGCCCTCTGCACAGATGAGTTCACAGATGAGTTCACAGATGGCCATCCCCACCGAGGAGGACCTCGAGGCAGCGCGTTATCTCGATGCGGTGCTGCAGCACATCTTTGGGGACATGGCATACGACTCGATAAACGAAATTGCGGACGCGGCAGCTGAAAGGTCTTCCTCGCCCGAGCTACCACTCTTCGGCTATGGATCTCCGCCGGCCGAGGCGGCCGTTCAATCACCGCTGCGGCAGACTTATCTGCCGACGTCTGTGCCGACGTCTATGGAGGCGCCCACCCTCGACGGCTACTCGTCGGCAACATTATCGCACCGCCTGGGGCCCCATGGATTGCCCGTTGCACCGCCGCGTCGGCTCAAGCCCACACCGGCAGAGGCAGTGCGCGGTCGCTCGACGCGCCAGTTCGTTTGAAAGCGCGCGCGGGCCTGTCTAGGTAGTAGTGCAACAGTTTATAATTTAGTGTACGATCAGACCTGAATTGACGAAACCCGTGCTGATCTGGAACTTCTCGACGTCTCGTCATACGAGTGTGAAAAAATGCTGCGCTTCGAGCACGTGACGCTCATGAGCGCGGTGGATACCGCGTTGCCACACGCCGTCACTCCGGAGGATCTGGCTGCACTTCAACAGTGCAAGAGCATGGGCAGCGTGACCCTCACGGATGTGCAACTAGTCTCGCGGCTTCTGCGTGCTCATCCAGCAGAGAGCATATGCGGATGCTGGGTACACGAGCTGCTGCGTGGCGCAACGCCACTGCTTCCCGAGCGGGCTGCCAAGCCGCCTCCGCATCCCGACCTAGGCCCTCGGCTCGAGCGGCTACGCGCCGTACAGGCGGACCGAGACTATGCCCGCATGATTCGTGGCTCGAAAGCAGACCCAGATTCCATCGGCCGCGACGCAGCCGAGATGAACACGTATCGCAGCCAGCTGGCGGTAGGTGCCAACCTAATCGTCTCGATGGGCACCAGCTTTATTGTGGGTGCGTGGTGCGGCGGCACGGAAAAGGAGCCCTACGGTGTGCGGGCCGTCCTGAGTGGCACCGCGCTCATGATCATCACGCTTGGCATCGAGATCACGCTCTTCCTCATCGGTGCGATCCGCGTGGATAAAGTCGTGGATGAGCGCGAGAGGAAGAGCAAGCGAGGGGTCATGGACAGAACGAAGCTCAAGACTTATGTGCCAGTCACCAAGAAGACATAAGTCCACGGGCCACGGCCAGTGGCATGCCCATAACAAGCAGGTTTCCATGCCCGGGTCCCGTCGTGTCACCAGGTGGCACGTTCCATGTTCCATGTTGCATGCCGCCTTACTCTCACGCCGACATCCCCTTCAAATTCCCCCACCGCAATTCAGGGGGTCCTGCCAATGTGTAGGTAGCTTGGTAAGTTACAAAGTTCTCTCTGTCTATAACAGGGCTCCTAAGATCATTCCTATCGCCATCCACGAGTCGGGCCAGTCGAATCGCCGAATGAGGCACACTACAAGTAGACTGCAGCATGGCTGGCACCGATGGTATCCTGTGCACCTGCAGTTCTAAATTCGTTTTCAGAAAAAGTACGCGATCGCGTTGTATCGACCAACGGCAGCGTCGGCCCAATCGCAGGCTTCGGCAAGCAAAAGGTGCACAGCGTTGTGCCCCAACCACCGCCGCCCAGCCCCAAGCCCCGGCCCAGCAGCCTGGCCAGTGTGGCAGTATGGCCTCTGCATGCTCGTGACACAACACCACAAGGCAAGCGTGCAACCATTTCCAGCTGGCGGCACTGGTAGCAGCGGCGGCGCACTCGCGACCGATTTGGAGCTGCCGCGGCGTGCTCCCAGCGACGCTGGCCGACCATTTGATTAGAGCACGTGCCGCATCAGCGCCGCTCTTCCTGAGCTGCTGCTCATGCCCATGCTCATGCTCATGCTGCGATCGCTGTATTTCATCACGTGGCAACTCATGCTCACCGCTCCGTCGCTCGCGTCTCTTCTGTGCCGCAGCAGCTGCAGCCGCCATGTCGCTCGCATTCGACGAGTACGGGCGCCCCTTCATCATCGTCAAGGAGGGTGAGAAAAAGGGCCGCCTGCAGGGCCTCGCCGCGCAGAAGGCCAACATCCTGGCGGCCAAGGCTGTGTGCAACATCCTGCGCACGTCTCTCGGCCCCAAGGGCATGGACAAAATGCTCCAGTCGCCTGACGGTGATGTGACGATCACGAACGACGGCGCGACCATCCTCGAGCAGATGCGCGTCGAGAACCAGATCGGCAAGCTCCTCGTCGAGCTCTCCAAGTCGCAGGATGATGAGATCGGCGACGGCACCACCGGCGTGGTGGTGCTCGCTGGCGCTCTCCTCGACAAGGCCGAGGCACTCCTAGATCGCGGCATCCACCCGATGCGCATTGCGGAGGGCTACGACCGTGCCTGCGCCATCGCCGTCGAGCACCTCGCTTCGATCTCGGACGAGTTCGACAACCGCACCACCGACGGCGCGCTCAATCGGGAGCGCCTCATTGAGGTGGCGATGACGACTCTCGGCTCCAAAATCATCAACCGCGCGCATCGGCAGATGGCCGAGATCTGCGTGGATGCGGTGCTCGCGGTGGCGGACCACGAGCGCGGTGACGTGAACCTCGACCTGATCAAGATGGACTCGAAGGTGGGTGGCAAGCTTGAGGACACGCGCCTCGTTCGGGGCATCGTCGTCGACAAGGACATGTCACACCCTCAGATGCCCAAGGAGCTCAAGGACGTCAAGTTGTGCGTGCTCACGTGCCCCTTTGAGCCGCCGAAGCCGAAGACGAAGCACAAGCTCGAGCTCGAGACGGTGCAGGCGTACGAGGATATGCAGGCTGCCGAGAAGCAGTACTTTCTCGATATGATCGCCAAGGTGAAGGCGTCGGGCGCCACGCTCGTCATCTGCCAATGGGGGTTCGACGACGAGGCCAACCACCTGCTCATGCAGAACGACCTTCCGGCGGTGCGCTGGGTGGGCGGCGTCGAGCTCGAGCTGATCGCGATCGCATGCAACGCGCGCATTGTGCCGCGCTTCGTCGAGCTGACACCCGAGAAGCTCGGCACCTGCGGCCGCGTGCACGAGGAGTCGTTTGGCACCACCAAGGACCGGATGATCATCATCGAGGACTGCCCGAACTCGAAGGCCGTGACGGTCTTCGTGCGCGGCGGCAACCGCATGATCATCGACGAGGCCATCCGCTCGCTGCACGACGCCATCTGCGTCGTGCGCAACCTGGTGCGCACCAACAAGATTGTCTACGGCGGCGGCGCGGCCGAGCTCGCTTGCTCCCTCAAGGTGTTCGAAGAGAGCGACAAGGTGGGCACTATCGAGCAGTACGCGATGCGCGCCTTCTCTGAGGCGCTCGAGATGACGCCGTGCGCACTCGCCGAGAACTCGGGCCTCAACCCCATCGCCGAGGTCGCGGGCGTCAAGGCGATGCAGGTGAAGGAGGGCAAGCCCTACCTCGGCATCGACTGCATGAGCAAGGGCACGCGGGATATGAAGGAGCAGAAGGTCTTCGAGACCCTCATCGGCAAACAGCAGCAGATGCTGCTGGCGACGCAGGTTGTGCGCATGATCCTCAAGATCGATGACGTCATCGCCCCCGGCGAGGTCAATTGAGCAGAGCAGTGCAGGATGCGGCCGCGAGCGCGAGAGCGAGGGAGAGCAGAGGCGGCGGTGAACACAGAATGTCGCACGGTGCTACGTTGAGTCACCAGAGGTGGGGCGAGATTGAGCGACCTGCGTGTAGCGTGTTGTGCACGAGGCGCAGCGTTTGCACTGCACTCCAGCCGACGCTGTCGTGTATCAGTACACGGCGCGCGCGCACGCGTTCAAGCGCGCTCGTCGTAACTCGTATGACGTATCGCACATCCGATCATTTCGCGATTTTGATAATTTTCGTGGAGACATCGTTGTGGCACGGTCGGCGTTCGCGCATCGCGCTATAAGTTCGCGCGGATTCCGATTGGCATCATGCTTCGGCCACGTCGGCATTCGGCTTTAAATACGTAGCGTCGTCGGGCCGGAACATTTTCATTTACCTCACATGACGATGCAGGCGGCGTCGGCGTCGGCCTTATCGAGGAGCTTGGGGGTCCGTCCTCGCGAGTTCAGCGCACCCGCGTCCGCGTTCGCCTCGAGGAGCGTCGCCCAGAGCGCCTTGTGCCCGCGCCGGCCCGCGGCATGCAGTGCCGTATTGCCGTGGGCATCCGTCGCATCGACTTCTGCGCCGGCGCCCAGCAGGAGCAGAGCGCACTTCGTGTCGCCTTGGTCGGCGCAGTAGTGCAGCGCTCGCGCGCCGTTGGCATCGGCAAGGCTCACATCGGCATGAAGCTTCAACAGGCGCTCCACGCTCGTCGAATCGGCGCCCATGACGGCGCGCATAAGCGCTGAGCGCGCTTCGGGTCCGTCCGCGAGCAACCCGTCCGCCCCACAGAGCCCGCGGAGTAGCTCATCGGAGGCGCCATGGCGCAGAGCCTGCATCAGGGCCACGCCGTCGGCGCGCGCGCCCGCGTCGAGCAGCGCCGTGGCGGCGGCCCACTGCCCACGCTTGCAAGCGAGCGCCAGCGAGCTGTTGCCCTTCGTGGTGCGCGCATTGCTATCGGCGCGCGCGTGCACGAGCGCCATGATGCACGGCACGTCGCCTGATCGGGCCGCGTAATGCAGCGCAGTTAGGCCTGCGCTGCCGTCGGGAGCATTGACGAGAGACGTCATTACCTCCGGCGAGAGATCTCGCATATCTCGCAGAGCGAGGCCAACTGCGTGCCCGTCGCCCCTTGATGCAGCATCGCGTAGCTGTGCTGCTGCGCCCTCGCCCTCACCCTCATCCTCGCACTCGTCCGCCTGCGCCTCCGCCAGCGCCTCCTCCGCCATCTCGTCGTCCACCACCCCCTCCGGCGCCGTCGCGCGAGCCGCGGCGGAGCGTGCGCCAGACGTGAGGACGACCCTGGGGCACCCAGCCCGCGCCAACGATGAGCCGGTGGCGTCACCGCCCGCACCCGCGGCGCTGCCCGCACCCGCGGCGCCCGCCTGCTGGTGCGCCTTGAGCATCGACGCTAACTGTGCGTGGCCCAAGGCGCATGCGACCTGAGCGCAGCTGTGCCCCTGAGCGTCCCGCGCCGCCACGCGCGCGCCCGCTGCAAGCAACAGCTTGGCAACCTCAAGAGCGCCGGCCGCGGCGGCCGCGTGCAGTGGGCTGGCCCCGTTGGCATTGCGTAAGTCGACGGACGCGTTCACTGAGAGCAACCAACGGGTCATCTTCGCGTCCGCCTTCGTGCTGCTCCAATGCAGCGCCGTCTGCTCCAAGCCGCTCCCCTTGAGATGCACAAGGCTCGGCTCGTCCTCGTGCATGGACTGCATCTCAATCAGGTTGCCCAGTCGCGCCATGTCCAGCCAGGTCTTCACCAGCGCGGGTGGCACGGATCTGCTCGCGTCGTCGCTGCTCGCGCTGGCGGTCGACCGCATTGCCGGCGGCGGAGGGCGCAGCGACTCGTCGTCATCGTCGATGTCGTGGCTCGCTGCACGTGTGCCAGCCCTGGCGACGGCAGGCGGGCGTGTCGTTACAGACGACGTGCGGGGCGCGGATGGCCGGGTGGGCAGCTGTACTCGTTCACGAGCATGTGGCACCAGCTCTGCCTGCGAGCACGTGCTGCCTGCGACGCCAGCCGTCACGCGCGCCTTGCCGTTGCGAGCTTGGAGCTGCGCCTGAAGGTCATCCAGGAAGGAATCCTCATCCTCGTCGTTGCTCTCGTCGTCGCTGTGCCAAAATGTGGGGTCGCCACCGAGCCGTTGAAGCATTTCGAGCGCCTGCATGCCAGTGCCTGCCACAAGCGCACCGCGCGAGCCGATGCCCATCTTCTTCTGGACACGCTCCATCAGCTGACGTTCCTCGGCATCGTCGCAGCCATCAAGCAGCTCTTGAAGCGACGGCATGCGGATGCGTGGCATGTCGTCAGCGTCCATGACGCTGCCGTCTGGCATGTACACAGGCCCGCCGCCGCCCATAGCTGCCGCAAAGAAACTACCAAAGCTCTTTTGCAGGTTCTCCTTACCTTCGGTTGCCATCATCTCCTTGAGGTCGGCGTCGCCCTCGAGCATCTGCTCAAAAAAACCGCCCTCAGTGAACACGTCGGCCATCATGCCATCGAGGTCGAGATCGGCCACCTCGACTGAGCCTGTCGCATCAAACACCCGACGCTTCTCGGCATCCGATAGAACGGCATAGGCTTCGGCAACAACTCGGAACTCAGCGGCGCTGCCCCCCTTGTCTGGATGGTGCTTGAGCGCCAGTTTGCGGTAGGCCTTGCTAATAGCCTCCGGGGACGCGTCAGTGGGCACACCGAGGACCTCGTAAGGTTGCGGCATTTATCACCTCGCAGTTTTCCGCGCTAACCAGAAATGGAAAAGTGCGGATGACTCTTGATATGTGCGTCATCTCTTTACGTTTGAGTTTTAGGAACCAATGGATGAAACCAATTTGCGCCGGTGCCGCGACGGCGATTCCATGCAGGCTTCCCACCTCCGCACCTTCCGGCGAGTCGCGACGCCGGCTTCGCGCCTACTCGTACTACGCCCGCTAGCCTCTCCGTCACGCTGCACATCTGGCGGGAGCTCCTCGTCATTCACAGACATCAATGAGCAGAGCTGGGTGCATCGAGTCCTGCCCACCGCGGCCGTGCCCTACGCCGCCCTTGGACGCTGGGACCGGCCGATCGGCACGTGGCTGCTGCTCTGGCCGTGCCTGTGGAGTACATCGCTCGCCGCACCGGCTGGTGCCTTACCCGACGTGTCGCTCTTCGCTCTCTTCGGCTTGGGCGCCTTTGCAATGCGCGGCGCCGGCTGCACTGTAAATGACCTTTGGGACCGCGACATCGATCGACAAGTGGAGCGCACGCGCACGCGCCCGCTCGCCTCCGGCGCCCTCGGTGTGCCGCAGGCGATCGGGTTTCTCGGCGCACAGTGCAGCGTCGGCCTGGGCGTCTTGCTCGCGCTACCACCGTACGCTGTCGCATTGAGCTTCCTAAGCGTGCCCCTCGTTGGACTCTACCCTCTCGCGAAGCGGGTCACCAACTGGCCGCAGGCGGTGCTCGGCCTGACATTCAATTGGGGTGCGCTCGTGGGCTGGGCCGCCGTCCATGGGTCATGCGACTGGTCGGTCGTGCTTCCGCTCTATGCAGGCGGCTTCTGGTGGACGTTGCTCTATGATACCATCTACGCCCACCAGGACAAGCACGACGACGCCAAGATCGGCATCGGCTCGACCGCTTTGGGCCTCGGGGACGGTGCGGACGCTCGCCGTTGGCTCGCCGCCTTTGGCGTGGCGTGCACGGCCTCCCTCGGACTCGCTGGCGCAGCTGCCGGGCTACATCCAGCCTTCTACGTGGGCATCGCGGGCGGCGCGGCGCACATGGGCTGGCAGGTGGCGACAGTCGACCTCGGCTCTCGCGAGGACTGCCTGCGCAAGTTCAAGTCGAACAACGCCATGGGTCTGCTCGTGCTTGCGGGCATAGTCGCGGGAAAGCTACTACTCGATCGGGTGGACGAGGAGGGACCTGAGGTGCGCGTGAAGGATCTCATCACTGACGGCGACGCGGGCCCTGCGCCCGAGAGCAAGGCCAAGAGTCGCGTCATCTGGCTGCTTTGGCCGCCACCGACAGCCTGATTTGAACGTTTCAAATGCACGGGATGACGTCATTTAGGAACCCAAGCCCAGTGACTTTCGTCTATGAAAGTCTATGACGAGGGCCGTCGTGGGTGCTCGGCTGCTCCGCTGCACTGTCCGGGTAGGACGGGTCCGCCCCGCGGCCCGAGCCGTCGCGCGCCGGCGCGCCGCCCGACCGGGCGGCGCCCACCGCGGACGGCCCGGCCTGTGTGCGCGGCTTCGGCCATCGGCCCGTATAACCGGCCGCTCGGTGTCGGTCGGTCACGTGGTGCACGCGACCTCTGAGAGGGCGAGTATCTCGATTGTATGTTGTCACCAAGAATGCTGAATGTAACCGCCGTGCGTACGAATGATGCGGGCGCTACGGATAAAAGAGCCTGGCGCCCCGCCGGGGGGCACACGACGGCATGCACACGCACACGTGACACGACCGCTCGATCGGGATCGCATTTTGAACCGTGGACCAGAACAGCGTAGGGACCCTAAGCCGACGCTCAACGGCTACATCCGGACATGAACTCCCTGCACCAGCCCCGGCGTTTAGACTCATTCATCCTTCTTGGATTTGGTCGGCGTCGGGGGGGGCGACCCGATGGCCGGCTGTCGACGCAAGTCAGCCAAGTCTGACTTTGCACGATGACCCACCAGGAGCAACGCCATGAGACCGATCGAAAAGACTACGCTGGCGAGCGGTGACAGTGCTTGTTCTGCAGAAGAGACGTTGGAGTGCATCGACCAGTGCAGCGACTTTCCTCCATGCGGTATTGGGTGGGCATAGTGCACATCGATGGCAAAATTGGCCAGTGCGATGCAGACTGCGAGCACGTGTGCGTAACTCTTGGACGACTTCTCGGCCTTAGGGAGCACGAATAGCTGCCATACTGCTGATATGGCGACAGCGCCGAATACACACAGCGCTAGCCAAATAGGGTACGCTCGCTCGCATGGTGGCATCATGCACCCCATGAGCGTGCCTCCAGGATTGCCGAGGTAAGCAAGGCGGCTGAATATGATGACTTGAATTGCAGCACACGCGACTTCAGCCACCAGTATGCGCTGCACCTTTGCGCGAAGCACAAGAACCCTCTGCAAGTGGTCGGCCACACCCATCTTCAGTGGCTGCAGCAAGATGTGTCCGAGGGTGTGCTGTCGAGACTTTTTGCGCGAAGGCCGTTTCATCAATTAATAATTTTGGGGGTCAAACCGTATACATAAACAGTTTGTTGCGAATCAAGAAGTTGAATGTCTCACCAGCAAAGCCACCCACTCAACTATTGCGAATGAAAGTGTCGTGCGCGTCGAGTTGAACAGTTCGTGCGTTCTCATCTCAACCGCGTGGTGGAGTGGCGACGCAATCGTCAAAGCGGCATCGCCCCACAAGGTTGAGCGCCACCCGCGCGCACGTCCGGGGCTTGCGGGTGTGTGTGCCTGGCGGAGAGGGCACTCAATCGGAACGGAACGGGCGGCCCACAATCGATAGCCGCGTTCTCCTCACTCGGGCCGATGTCGAGGCTTCGAGCATGCCGAGCCTCCGATTTCACGCCTCGGGTGCAACTCGCCATCCTTATTGCCTGGGTTCTGTTTGCCAACCACTGGGCTAGGGATAGCCTTGGCGCGCTCGAGCTGCCACTCGAATCACCCTCGGATGGCTACCGCCTTTCACCCAAGGAGTACAACGGCCTCTCAACAGCGTACTTCTTGCCCAACTGTATCGTCCCACTCATCGGTGGCGTACTCGCGCAGCGCGGCAACGCTGGCGGCATTTATGTCAGGTTCTTGTGCATACTCTTGCTCGGCTGCGTGCTGGTTGGTGCAAGTGCTCTAGTCGCCCATGCGACATTCGGCTGCGATGGTGCATGTTCCAAAGTGCCGTACGCGTTGCTCCTGGCCGGCCGCACGCTCATGGGCGTTTCTTATGAGGCGACGGACATGATCGGGCCGATCACCTTTCTGCAGCCACGCTTTGCAGACGTATGGGCTACGCTGGTGTCCATCATCAACGGGATTAATCGACTCGGCTCAGTGCTCAATTTCCTCATCGAGCCGCTGCTCTATGACGCGTTTGGACTGCGAGGCGCTCTGCTCGTTCCGTCAGCGCTGGGTGCGTCCACTGTGCTGGCCGGCATGGCTGCAAGGCGAATCCACGAGCGATATCCGCTCGATGCGCCTGGCAGCGCCGAGACCTCCGCCTCAACTGGGGTCGAATTAACATCCTCGAAGCAGATGGTGGCAGACGGCGAAACGGCTGAGAGCGACGATGTGGAAGCGGCGGCCTCACCCGCGTACGCCGTCAGCGAGGGCGGAGGCGTGCTCTCGCAGCTCGCTCGACTCTTCGGAGTCACCGTGCAGGACCTCAGGCAGGGACTAGGACTGCGTTTTTGGCTCTTTCTCGGAGGAGCAGCATGCACTTACGGAGCGGTGGTCCCGTTCTGGTTCATCGGCGCGAAGCACATCTCTGTAGCTTGGGGCTATTCGCTCACCGCGGCGGACGTGATGATGCTCTTCCCTGAGGGCCTCATAGGGATCATCGGTCCGGTGCTCGGCTGCATCGTCGACCGTTATCAATGGCGCCTCTCCACACGATTGCTCGTGTCCTCAGTTTCGCTTGGACTAGTGGCTTGCGCGTTGCTTCTGCTCGCATGGGCGCCTCGCATCGTGCCACCCTTGCCGCTCGTCCTGTTGCTTGGACTCGGCTATGCATTCGCACAGAATCTGATCTGGATGACCTTCCCCTCTCTCGCTCCGGCTTCCATGCTCAACCTGATAGGCGGCTTGCTAGGCTCGAGTTTGAATGTGGCGCCGACGGTGCTCCCGGTGCTCGTTCTGAGCGGCGTGGACTTGTCTCGCGACTTGGCATGCCTCGGTGCGGTTGGGGTCTTCGGCGCCGCGCTGTACTTGGTCGCGGCTGCGCAGGAGTGCTGCACGAGCGCTGTCGCGAGCTCCTCGAGAGGGATGGACGGTGGGCCGTCCGACGAGGTTTCCAGCGCCTCTACCGAAGGCCGCCGCAGGGGCGTGGGAGGCAAACGGCGCGACTACTCAGTGCGCCGTGTCAAGACCACCACTGACCGCGAGTCCGTGCTGACCCTGGTGCAAAATGGATCCGACTCGTCCGCGGTGCCCGTGTGACGGGTCCCGCGGTTGCCATGGGCCCGACCCTTCTTGTTTTATCCGCGAACTCGCCCAGAAATAGTAAATAGTGGACATAGATCTAATTGTGGGCAACCTTACTCTCAAACAGAACGGGCATGGCTTCGTCAAGTTTTCGCCAGTTTTTTCGCACCTCGACCGGAGATCGAAGCTCCGCGAAAAAACAGTGCTGCAATCCTACCCCGACGACCAGTCGAAAGCCATGATGTTCCCTGTGACTGCTGGCCAATTCGACCTCGTGTACAACGCCCTCTCGTTCACGCTTGCATCGATGATGGCCTCCACCATCTTCTTCTGGATCCGCATGGGCTCGGTGAGCGAGAAGTACAAGTCGGCCATGACCATCACGTAAAAGCGCACCCCAAAACGGTCCACACTTCACCCGATCTCGCACTGACCTGTTTGTGCATGACTCGCGCGTGGTTCCTCGTGCAGGGGTCTGGTCACCTTCATTGCCGCCTACCACTACATCCGCATCTTCAACTCGTGGAATGAGTCCTACCATTACCCAGAGGCTGCCGATGGCGTCGTCCAGGACCCGGTGATCACCGGCCAGCCGTTCAACGACGCGTACCGGTACATGGACTGGATGCTCACCGTGCCGCTCCTCATGATTGAGATCATCTTCGTCATGGGGCTCTCACCCGAGGAAACCGCGGCGAAGGCGACCTCCCTCGGCGTTGCCGCCGGCCTCATGATTGTCCTCGGCTACCCCGGCGAGCTCATCATCGAGGGCGACCTCAACGTCCGCTGGATGTGGTGGACCCTCGCGATGATCCCCTTCCTGTACGTTGTGCACACCCTCCTCATCGGCCTGCAGGGTGCTATCAAAGAGGAGAAAAACGAGGAGGTCGCCAAGAAGCTCAACATGGTCTGCTGGGCGACCGTGATCTCGTGGTGCACGTACCCGATCGTGTACGTCTTCCCGATGCTCGGCCTGGATGGCCCCAGCGCGGTCGTCGCCATCCAGCTCGGCTACTGCGTGTCCGACATCATCTCCAAGTGCGGCGTTGGCTTCCTCATCTACAACATCACGATCGCCAAATCAAACCCCGAGGGCTACGCCCAGGTGCATTAAGGCTCTGCTCTAAGGCGTCCTCCCTCCCCTCGGGGCTTCGAGTCTCTTGTCGCGACGAAACGAAGCGTGTATCGATGAGTGCAAGAGGGGATGTGAGGTGGCGAACAGGTCTGGGCGCGACAAGAGCCGCTCAGGATCCTCGTGAAGCAGCCTGGGAGCAACGGGAAACTTGCGTCGTCCGTCGAATGACTCGATCTGGGCATCGTCCCCAAGTCGATTCGTCAAGCCGCAGCGGGTTCAGCTCGGGACAGATGCGTGTTGGAAGGGCGTGGGTCGCTCAGAAGCGGCCCGCGGCCCGCGGCCCGACCGGTACCGCAACGAGCGGCATGCCTTCGCTTGCGGTTTTACATTTTAGCTTGACGCAAGGTCGCAACGCCAACGGCCAACGCATTAGGCTCGGTATAAGGAATAAGCTATGTTCGGCATGCTTTATAAGCAAGGGCCAAGGTTATATCAGGGTATCTAACTTGTTCATGAACCGCAACCCATTTTTGGGTCCGGCTCTGAAAAGGTGCGAGAAGGATTAGTAAATAGAGCCTGGGTTGTTCACACTTAAGGGGTAGGTGTGAATGAGGGGTACCCCGAATGGTCCACAAGACGATCTCAGCGGCAAACGAGCTTCGGGCGCCGCCCCGAGCCCAAAGGTCTTCATCCAAACTTGTGGACCATTCGCGTTTGGCCGGAAAAGAGAACCACCCGCACACGACGCCCTGACCGTCTCGGGTGGCGAGTGGAAGCATTTTGCGTGGACACTGTGTGCGAGCCCTAGGGAGACAACGTGAGATGGGTTGATGGATGGGCCGTATTGCGTGAACGTGGACGGTTACGTCTTGATCGGCACTGGCGCCAAGGGGAGCACTTGCGCGTCGCACCGTGGATCTGCATGCTCTGCCTGCCTCTTTCCATGTGGTTCATTTGCAGGAATTCTTTCTCATTGTTGGCGTTGGATTCCGAAAGCTTGGGCCGCGTTCGTTAAGTGCCACTCCTGAGTACGTCATTTTGGCGGGCATTTGCTTTCCACGTGGTGAAGCGTGCGCGACATTCGGGTTGCTTACGCAGGAACTTGAACGCGTGGAGCCTCCAAGCCGAGCTTGGTGCGTGCGCACAGTGTTCGGCTTGGAGGCGCTTTGAAGTGTTCGGCTTTCACCGCCAGTTGGACGCGTCGCGTAGACTGGCACACGGCGTCATGCGCGCACGGCCGCTCCTGATGGCCGCAGGCAGCAATCAGGCGGCGGGCAAGCTGCCGGTCGCATGACACCGTCGTTACTCTACACCGTCGTCGTCACGCGACGGCGGCGTCGAGTGACTTCTTTTGCGTTCCCTCCGGGGGACGCGCCAATGGGCGCGTCTTCCGACAGTACTGACAACACCGCAGCCCGATCAAGGCTCGCGCCACCTGGAGAGCTAGGCCCCGCCTTACGGCGCCCGCGCCCGCCTGCCGCAAGCTCTACACTGCTGGAGAATTGCTGGAGGTAGGCTATCCCGCCAGCGCCGCCGGACCCGCCCGCCGAAAGTAGCCTACGCAGCCCGCATTCATCAGGCCGGCGGCCGCGGCCAATTCGGATGGGTGCTAGGCGGCTTGAGAGATCGACCCTGAAAATTTTTCGCCTGCGGCGGGCGGACTATTTACTAAAAAACACATCCGTTTCTTACACCTTTTGGGAGCCGGACCCTTTTTTCAGGAATCACCAGGTACGAAACCACACCTCGATCAGGATCATGCAGTGCGTTTTTGACCATTGACGGCACGGGCGCGCACCGCGGCGCCGCCGCAATACCAGTGGGGGTCCGGACTATTTCTTTGGGTCGGGTTCAACGCGCGTCGTCGGCGTGGACTGCTTAGCGCCCGGGATCCAGTCAAACCAGCCCTGCTGCTTGGGCGTCGGGCTATTCGGCTGCGTCGCGAGCAGGTGCTTAAGAAAGGCGCGGAAGGTTCGCATGTACGCGACCGAATGCACCGTCTCGAGGTTGTTGTGCGTCGCGCCGTCAATCCAGGCGGGCTACGCACGCACAGCACGGAGGAGCAAATCGCCGCGGTGAGCACGCCGCGTGAGCATGGTTGCGCTGGCGGGCGGCAGGCGCTTGGCTCACCGGCAGCGGATGATATTTGGAGGCGGCCGCGTGGAGGTCGTGGCCATTAGACAAGGGGATGACCTCGTCATGGGTTCCGTGGATGATTTGGTGCGGGCTCTTACTCGCGGCAAGCCGGCCGATGTTGTTGAAGTAGAGGATGTCCAACGGGTAAAGTTTGGTCGTCGGGAAGAGCACGCGCGAGCCAGAGGCGAGGCCTGAGACGAGCATGACGCCGCGAAAGCGGTGGCGGCCCGCGAGGTAGCTGGTGGGGCAAGTTCCGATAGACTTGCCGTAGAGCACGATGTCGCGCTCGGGTTTGAGCTTGAAGCCATCCACAAGCAGCTGCAGCGCGGCACGCGCGTCTGAGTACATGTTATCCTCCGACGGTGTGCCAGTCGAATGCCCGTAACCAGAGTACTCGTATGCGAAGACGTCGACCTGCAGCGCGTCTGACATGTAGCTCCAGAAGCCCAGCACGATGCCGAGGTCCTCCGCGTTCGCGTGCGATACAAGGATGGTCAGCGGGTGGCCCTTCCGAATGTGGAAGGCTGGCAGCCGGTTGCCCTTGTCGTTGTCGAGCCACATGTTGACGTCCTCCTTCCGGTAAGTTGCCGGTGGCGGGCAGAAGGCCATCTGATTGACAGTGCTCGAGGCGAAGTTGCCCATTGCTCACTTGTCTATTAGCACTCACCGTGCCGGCGACGAAGGGCCCGCCTCACCGCTCACGGCCGCTGACGCTCGCATCCAGTGCGAGCAGATGCGCTGTGAACTCGAGTATCCTATACTTGGTGTTGTGAGATCACATTCACTTTGTGCAAACGCGACAAGGCGCGGTGATGAAGGAATCATCAAGCTGAGACTCCTCAGGATTCCGGCATCACCGCGATGGAGCATCGCGCAAGGCGCATTCGG
>Ga0210243_101649_pt1 | contig 15270 bp, 20 predicted proteins | sample ChrtobMeP5a_32mM_FD_155461 | JGI IMG/M metagenome (GOLD analysis project Ga0210243, IMG submission 155461) | Chrysochromulina tobin associated microbial communities from unialgal haptophyte culture, Seattle, Washington, United States - P5a_32mM | ecosystem: Host-associated > Algae > Haptophytes >...
CCCCCGAAGCCCCCGCCGCCTCCGAAGCCCCCGCCGCGCCTCCAAAGCCCCCGCGCCTGATTAGCGCCTGATTGCCTCTGATTGCCTCTGAGTACCTCTTGCTGTGCTGCCTCACTCGCAGTCCGCCGCGTGCGCTTCTCACACACCCTTCCCGCGTGCCCTTGCTGCGTGTGACCTTGCCGCGCAGTTGATAAAGAAGATCATCCATATGAGTAATTACAAGTCGCCGGCGTACCAGATCTGCCACTTTTGGTCTATGCGATCTGCACTTCTGCTGATGGAGAAATCCGTCGACATCCAAGACGATGGCTATGCATTTTCATCAGAATTGCGGTTCGATCTTACACAGCAGAGAATCGCGCAGTCGACTTTGATGACGAGTGTCGCCGCCGCCGATGTCGAGCGGAATTCGTAATGTGTAACCGACATTATCTCGGAGCATATCTCGCGGAAGATGCGGCGCGTTACTAACAGGGGGCTAGTAACGCGTTACTAGCCTGCCAGGGGCTAGTTACTAGGCTAGTAACGCATTACTACCCCTAATGCTAGTAACTAGCTTAGTAACTAGGCTAGTAATGTTGTGGTGCAGTGTCCAAGCCCGCGCTTGCGGCTTCGGCGGCAGCAGCGCAGGCGGCATCTTCTTGAGGACCGATTGGCCAAAGCTAGAGACGGTGAGAATGGATGACTTTTGACGTGTTCGCAGACAACACCAAATTTTTGACGTGCATGCTTTTGGAAGAAAACATGGACTACATGTATGAGGACTTTTCTCGTTCGCCCATGGCATCTTTAAAGGTGACGCGCGGACCCTGTCATGTTTCAAATCTCCTCCTCAAAGTATGCTGTGCGCTCGAGCCCCGCCCCCTCCGCAGTCCCGCCCCTCGTGAGGCTTGCGATCGTCATGGCGAGCGTGGGCGCGTCGGCCGCGTCGGCCGCGTCGAGGCCCTTGCCACGCTGGTAGTCTTCCTGGTGCTGTTCGTGGGCATTGCGACTCGCTTCAGGAGCCGTTGCCGCGGCCGTTGAGAGCCGTTGAGAGCCGTTGAGAGCCGTTGCCGCGGCCGTTGAGAGCCGTTGAGAGCCGTTGAGAGCCGTTGCCGCGGCCGGCTGCGCCGCCGGCTGCGCGGCAGCCGCCTCCATCTCGTCGCCCTCGTCGTCCTCGTCCCCTTCCTCGGTTTCGTCATCGCCCGAGCGCTCGATAGGCACGCCGCCGTAACCTTTCCTTCGCGCCGTCCTGGGCGGCCTGCAGCAGCCTTTCCGCCAGGAAAGCACGCTGACTGCAAGGGTAAGCAGCCACCTGATGAGGGAGGCAATCAGAGGTCATCAGGGTGAGCCACCTGATGAGGGAGGCAATCAGAGGTCATCAGGGCGAGCAGCCACCTGTGATGAGGGAGGCAATCAGAGGTCATCAGGGCGAGCAGCCACCCTGTCATTTACCCCGTCAAGCCCGCAGACACTGCTCCCACATTTCCAAGCATCGCCATAATCATCGCCCGTGATGTCACCCGTGATGAGGGGGATGAAGGGGATGAGGGGGAGCGCGGCGGCGGCGGCGAGGGCGGCGGTGCGGGTGGCATGGATGGCGGAGGAAGCAGCGGGTGCGGCGGGTGCGGCGGCGGCGGTGCGGGCGTGGGAGACTGCGGCGGTTGTGATGGCGGAGGCGGTTGCAGGGGTGATGGCGGACACTGCGGCGGCGGGTTGGTCGGCGGCCGCACCGGTGGCACCGGCGGTGGCGAGGGGGACGGTATGAAATGGTTGAGGCAACTCGGGCCGAGCACTGCGAGAGAGAACGGGAGGCAATCAGCATGCACGACTGATGAGGGAGGCAATCAGCATGCACGACTGATGAGGGAGGCAATCAGCATGCCGAGCACTGAGAGAGAACGGGAGTTGCGCGCGCACGCGAAAGTCAGACGCGTGCTGTAATGGGCGCGGTCAGACGCGAGCACACACGAGCCAGTGCGAGTCAAGTCAAGTCAAGTCAAGTCAAGTCAAGTCAAGTCACACACGAGCCAGTGCGAGTCAGACGCAAGCCGAGCCGAGCAGAGCTAGTGTCAGACAGAGATTAAGTGATTAATCAGAGAGACGACGACGACGACGATGACGACGACGACGACGATGCGGCAATCACGGGTCGTAGGTTCGATCTAGGTTCGATAGCCGTCCCGGCGCGTACTGCCCAAGACCACCGCCTGAGCCGATGCTTCCGTGCCGTCGCCCATCTTGCGCACGAACCAAAAGCCCTCGGCACGCGCGCGTTCACAGATGGTCCGCGCGCTCGAGGCGGTGATGAAACTCGAAGGGCTCGTCCCTGCCTCGTGTGTGCTGGCGTCTACCTGCGTGCCGCCCAGCCACTCGCAGTACCTGATGAGGGAGGCAATCAGCATGCACACCCGATGAGGGAGGCAGTCAGCATGCCGGCCACTCGCAGGACCTGATGAGGGAGGCAATCAGCATGCGAGCCACTCGCAGGTTACCAGCACACGTAGGTGGGGCCTTTGTCTTGGATCGGATAGCCGCGGGAACGGAGCTCAAATGGGATGATGATCTCGTCGGGCGCGGACTCTGTGGATATCCATCGCTCGCCGCCTGTGGGGAGGAATGGCGCCGTGCTGAGCGGTTGCATGCCAGGCGGGAGGATCACAGACTGAGAGGGCGGCCATCGCTCACCTGTCGGCGGCAGGTCGATCGAGTGGCCTTTGTTGCGGATGCGTGGCTGCCAGAGCTGCTCGAGCCTCTGCTCCTCCGCCGCGACAGCCTGCGCCGCCTCTAGCCACAGAGCCGTCCACTGGCTCTTCTCGTACTTCTCGCCGAACTGCGGCTGGATGCGGTTGACGCCGGGTTGGGCCGCGAGACCCGCGTGCACTGCCTGGCACGACTGCACCGGCGCGCAGTGCTCGGAGAGCGTGATGACCCAGCGCGGCGTGCAGCCATTGGGGGCGATTGTCGAGGCGGCGCCGCGATAGAGGCGCAGCATGATGGCCACCATAGTCCACGAGAAGCGTGGCGACCCGGCGGTAAGGGTCAGCTCGCGGGAAAGCACGACCCCGTTGTACGCGTGCGATCTCGCCTTGAGAGACGCGTGCGAAGAGATGTCTTGTGCGTGGACGATGGGCACCGCGCGCCCTCCGCACCCATCAAAGTACTGCTGCCAGAGCGGCCAAAGCGGCAAAGCGCCGCGGGTGATGAACGCGTAGCTCACCGTGTGCACGGCCTCATTCGCGGAGCACGAGCGCGAATCTCTGACGGGGATGAGATCTAGCGCACGCGGAAGAGATGGAGGAAGAGGAAGAGGCACGGTAGAAGCCATCGGGAGTAGGCACGGCCAAAGCGACATTCGATTTTCCCAAAATTCTGTTTCGCCAAAATGTGCTCGCAATGTCAATACCGGACACCAAAGTCGCAAATTGCATGCGAGATGATATCACGCACATTAGGCCGCACTACACATGAGGATAATTTATTGAACGACGGGGGGCGTGCGGTAGGCATGTAAGATACTTACAGTCATGGAAAGTCCTTAACTGTTCTTGAACCCCCTCCTGACTTGACTTGACATGACATCAGCAAGGTGATTCGCACTCGAACTCCCGGATGCTTGACGAATCCATCAAGCACGCCTCCGCAAACGACGAGGAGGGTAAAAAGTTGGCGTCCGGGATGCTCGCCTCATCGTCAAGGACTCTCATTCCGCGATTTCGGAATCACGCGCCAAAACGGTGGAAGCATTCTTGCAAGATGCAAGTGATGAGCCGCGAGGCGCGAGGCGTGATCTTTTTCCATTTCCCAACAACCCTTTCGGCCGTATCCTCCTCCTGGACGACGACAACCTGAGCGTCCGCCGCATCTGGGCTGAAGTTTCGGCGACTGGCAGCAAGTACACCCTCGTCGCCAGTGCAAGCTTGGAACGCGAGCTGTTCGAGAGATACGTCCGCAAGTTGGACGACCTGGCTTTTTGTGATCCGTGAAGGTGTGAAAAAGCGTGGTTGCATGCGCCGGGATCAGCGCACTACACAAGGGAGACTAGAGTCTGCCTTGGACCAGGGATGAAGGTTCTCGACGACGACGACGACGACGAGATGCCCGCGCCAGGCAAGCGACCCGCTCGCGCCTCGACGCGCTTGAGCACCACCACGAACCACGCCACCAAGAACCGCCTCATCTCAGGCAGACACCGCAGTGCACGCGCGCGCAAGCACTAGCAGAGCGGTCACATCGACAAGCCGCCCCTCGAGCGCTGCGTTCGCCAAGGCCTCATCGGCGGTGAGCGCTGCCGCTGTCTTCTTATGCTTGGGCTCGCGCTCCGGACGCTCCAATGCCGCTCACGGACAGGCTGCGCGAGGCACGTGCGAGCGCCCTTGTACACGAGCCAACCGCCGACGTGGCAACTGCGGTGCTGCTTGAGTACGTGGCTAAGCTTCGTGCCGTCGCCGAGGCATCTCAGCTTCTTCTTTTTTCCTCCTTGTGCCGCGCGACATGCAGGGCCGCTTCTTGAGGCGTCGCGAAGCAGCCGAGGTGCACCTTGATGCCAAGCACCTTGACCTCCGCTTGGTACTTGCTTCCTTTGCGATAAACGCAGCTGAACCCCGTGTCGTGGCCCGCAGGTACCAGTAAGGTACGAGTTCAAGGCCCGCGAGCACTGCGGCCTCCATTGCCTCCTCGGCGGTAAGGTCGAGTTGCAGCCCTGACTTGATGCCATCCACCCTGAACGTGAACCTTTGGCCTGTGAAACCCTGCGAACCAACAAAAAAACAGCCGGCGACGTGGGCATTTTGCCAGCCCGGCGCGGGCAAATCTCGGCGCCCGCTGACGGGAGGCACCAGGAGACAGTCGTCTGTGCGCTGAAGATCTGCCAAAGAGCCGCTGGCTCCCTCGCCCAGCCCGACTCCGGCACCCGAGTCTGCTGGCTTTGGAACTCGCCAGTCTCCTGGCCCATCCCTGCGCCTGTACCGGGTGTACAGCGGGATAAGTGCGGGGATGAGCACATCTGACGAGGGAGGCAGGAGCCTGCCCGCGACAGCTTCTCTTCCGGCCGCAATGTGCTCGGACACGAGCAACACCGTCATGGACTCGACATAGTCTCCCTTGGCCATGGATATTCCACGGGCAGAGGTTGTCACCGGATCGTAGATCGTGTAGAACTTCTTGGTGAGGTCCAATATGCTTCTTGCTATTGACTCTATAGAGGGCTGCTGGCTGCTTGGGTCTGTGGTCAGGAGTGCAGACGGATAGTCCACGGATTGTGGCAAATTTCCCCATCCTTCACCGCCTCGACGCGCGGATCCGTCGGCAACGCCGACAAGGGCCGCGGCGATGAACTCGAAGCTCATCCGCGAAAGGTCAACGCAGAAGCCCGTCGTGAACGAGCCGCCGAGTGTTTGCACCCTTCCCCCCTCGACGATTCCCACGTGCAGAACAGCAGGATATGTATTGTTGGGCGCCCCGCGTCTCGTCGAATTCCACTTGCACGGCTCGTCGTTTTCGGCCAGAGTCATCAATGGCCCGTAAAGTGGGTCTCGGCAGTGGGAGCTAAATCAAAGAAACGGCCTTGGTCTGGCTGCGAACGCTCGTGCTCCGCGGCATCAAACTGCACGCCATGGAGCAGCTTCTCCACCAGCAACAGCCCTGCTCCATCATTCATGGCTCCTGCAGAATTCGTGACCCCAGCACAGCGTCCAGCACCGGGAATGGAATGCCCAGTGAAGTGGCCGCCACCTCGTAGAAGAAGCGCGCATGAGCGCGTGAAAAGAGGACACCCGTGTGCTTTTCCACTTTCTGATGGATTGTATCGGCAGCTGCATTGCCTGATCGTGGTTCGGCTCTGACTATCAAACGCCGTAGCAGCACCGCTGTCAGGAGCAGCGCCACGTTCACCAATTGGACCGTGCACCTGCTCAACAGCAGTTGCCATCTGTCCTCCTCGTCCTTGTCATCGAAACGCGATATACATACTAGCAACAACAGGTGATCTAATCCGCGGGGGCGGCGGGAGGACCACGGGTGTGTGGGTCTCGGTGTCCATGTGGGCCAAAAGAACGGCGTCTTGACGTTACTTTTGTAGGCGTTTCGGAGTCTCCGAGAAAACATGCGGTCCACGCGCAATTGGTCGAGGCACTTTAAGCGGAGACGCCCATACGTGGGACACCGTGATTATACGTCGGAGATCCCACACGAGCTGGCCAGTCCGCATGCATATTTTTCTGTTACAAAGACAAAAAAGTGGGCTGTTGAAGGCCAAACCGAACCCGGTTTGCGGAAAACGAAATGTCGCTGGAGTCGTCGCAGGATGCCGCTCGCCGCTGCATAGAAAGCCTGGGGCACGAGCTGAAGAGGTGGAACAATATTGGCGATAAGCTCCTTGTCGGAAAAACTGACCATAAGCTGGCAACCTCGATCGCGAGGAATTACATCGATGGTTTCACGCAGCCTGGTAGAACCGTGTAAGAGGACTTTGTCCAACAGCTGCCCGCCGCGGTCGACTTGGAGCGTGTAGGATCTGTGTTCAATCGCATCGACAAGATACAGATCACGCTGGCCCGCATGGAATTTGAAATGCATCGTGGGAAAAGACTAAAATTGCAAGCCGATGCAGGGATAGCTCAACTACTTGCAGGGATAGCTCAACTACATCGAGGAGGATTATCGGCCTCCTTCGACCTCGTTGAACAATCTAGTTCTGGGGACCATTCTACGGCCACGGCTGTGCCGTCAATCAACAACGAATTGCAACGAGCGAAGACAAAGTTGGAGGCAGACTCATCATCACCTCGGAAGGGCCATCATGAGACTGAAGAGCCTCGCTGATGGCCAGTTGAAGTCAATCTGTCCCCTCCTCCGGAAGAGGAAGCTGGTCGCCTCCTTCGAGCTCGCCGGAGACACGGCCTCCTATTTGGAGGCCGTTCACCGTCTTGCACTCAAACTCCTTTGGTCTACTAGCGCTCGCACCTGCGAATGAGCCATTGCCACCTGACTTGGCTCTGTGGAAGGCGAGCTCTGGCGGCGGAGTTGTTGCAGCAAACTGGGAGCGCATCCGCACACTTGAGATGCGCAAGGCAACGGTAAAGGTGGTGACCTCCAACGAGCAGCACCTGATCAACTACATGGACTACAAGATTTTGGGCATCAAAACCCTGTTGCTCCTGGACTACCACATCCTGGACCAGGTCTTTGACTTCGAGGAGGGCGACGAGAGCGTCTGCATCAGCCACGTGACCTTCGGCATGGAGTCAGGCACTCAAGCAGACGGAAGCAATCGTGGACGGCCAGCTCCCCAAGGGCTTCCCAGAGGGGCTGCCGTCGCTTCCCGGAGGCAAGCCTAAAAACAAAAGAGAGCGCAGCAAGACAGCGGAGGAAGAGGAGTAGGACCTTACTTCATGCGCCCTGGCCGAGGATGCGGGTGCGGGGTGGCAGTCTCGCCGGTGTTGGTGATGCTAGTCTTGATAGACTGATATCCTACGACACTGCTCTCGCGCCAATGGTCTCCTCGGCCTCGGAGGTAAGCTGGCATCCTGCTCTTCAATGTATCTTCACCCGACTCTCACCCGAGAACCCTGACCTTCCCTTTTGCAGGTCACACAGCTGCGCTGCCCCCATGCTGCCCCGTGCCGTGCTGCCCTCGAGCTGCGCCCGCTATGCTAGCGCCTCCCGAGGCGCTGGTTGTTTTGTGCTTGTGCGACAGGTACATGAGGCCGGCGCGGATGCACCCTGCGTCTGTATTAATATTGCGTCTACAATTAACCCACCAAGTACACTTAGCATCTGTGCACACTTGATCCTCTGTTCTTGGTGTTGCTGCGATGGGTTTGGTGGGTTAATTCAAGTCACCTACACGCGGGCAGTATTTTGCCGCACCCACCACAAAATCCCCCTTCCCCCCCCTTCCCCCCCTCTTGCATGCTGCTTACTAGGATTCTTCACACTGCCGAACTGGAACCTCCCAGTGTCTCGCAAAGGTTGTGAAGGTGACCGCATGTCTCGACCGAAGCGAAGCGCAGCGCCCGACTTCGCGGCGATGGCTGCCAAGGAGGAGCTCGTGGACAAGGCCATCGCGCGTATAGCACGTGCTCCCACCGCGGAGGAGCTCGAAAGGAAGCGCCTTGCACAGGAGGCGGCGGAGGTCCGGCGCGCAGAGCGACGTGCGGCCGCCGAGGCGGCCGCTGCGGCCGCCGCGGCTGCTGCGCCCGCGCCGGAGGAGGAGGAGGAGGCGTCCGAGTCGGACGGCGCCGAGTACAAGATCGAGCGGCTGCTCACGTGTCGTGCCTTCTCTGCGCGCGCCAAGTTCATGCTGGTCAAGTGGATCGGCTTCCCTCACGAGGGAAACACGTGGGAGGCGAAGAAGCACATGCACAAGGATGCGATCGAGGACTTTGAGCGCACCGCGAAACTGCCCTTTGTGCTCTCCGAGCTGCTCGAGCTGCCGCCGCATGCATCGGCTGCGCTGCTGGAACGCGAGCACCTCCTGCCGGTGCCACCGCCGCGGGAGGACGACGACGAGGACGACGACGACGAGGACGAGGACGAGGAGGATGAGGAGGTGGTGGAGGAGGGCGCGGGCGGCGGCGGCGTGGACGGTCCGGCAGCAGCCATCAAGCTCGAGCAGGGGCAGGCGGCGCGTACTGCTCGCTCGGCTGCCGGCACGGGTGCTGCGGCTACGGCGGTCCTCGAGGGAGCGACAGCGGTGGCTGCCGAGAGCGATAGCGAGGATGAGAGACCAATCCCAGTGAGGACGCTCAACACGGCGCCCGACCCAGCGAGCGCGGCCGCCGCAGCGCCCCATGCGCCGGACGCCTCCGTTCCCCCCAAGCCGCGACGACGCCGGCCGGCCCTCGATCGCAAGCTAGCCGAGCCGCCGCCGCCCTTTGCGTCGGCGGTGCGCGACGGGCTGCTCGACGCGCTCAACACGGCGCTTCAAGCGACGGTGCGCACGTCGCCGGCGCTCAACACGGCGCTCGTCGCGGAGAGCGCGTCAGGGAGCTTGCAGGCGGCCGCGCTGGCGCTTCGGGCGGAGTTGAATCTGCCTCTCTATTCCATCCTCCAAGCTTGCATTGCCACGCCGGCGCTGCCGGCGGCCGGCGCCGTGCTGAGCGCCGTGCCGGCAGCGGCGTCGCACTCTGTCTTCGTCGGGCTGGGCTGCGGGCGAGAGGACCGAAGGGTGCGCATCGTGCTGCCGCCGCTGCCCCGAACTGACGGAACTGACGGAGCTGACGGAGCTGACGGAACTGACGGTGGAGGCGCCGCGTCGAGCGCTGGCGCCCTCGTGATCGAGTTGGAGTTGCCGCGAAAGGCGAACATTGAGTACGATTCTGAGGAGGAGGAAGAGGAGACTGGCGGCGCGGCTCGCGCGGCGGGAAATGGTGGTGGAGTTGCCAAGGTGGAGGAACTCCCGCCCGCCGCCTCCACGTCCACCGCCCTACCCGCCACCAGTACCACCTCCGCCGTCTCTTCCGCCGCCTCCTCCTCCGCCCCGCCGGCCATCTCGTCTCTCTCGTCGGAGCGTAACGTCATGACCCATGATATGATCACGAGCGTGCGTGAGGCAATGCGTGAGGCAATGCGTGAGGCGGTCTTGGCCTTCGATCGCAGCGTCACGACACGGCTGCGCGGTTGTGACCTCGCGCTCGGAGGTGGCCTCAGCTTGCCGCGCCTGGGCGGCGCTGCACGCCCACCCGAGTTCTATGTGACGGCTCCCAAATTAGGCAACTCTACGGCGCCAGCTGGCGCTGTCATGGGCGCCGCTGGGCTGGGCTTGGCGGCGGCGGTCAAGGAGCTTGTGCTGCTTCTGCTCGCGGACCGTAACATGATCGTCGAGCCCACCAATGGCTTCCGAATGGCCATGTGCCTACCGCACGCGCTCTCGGCCAGACCGTTGTGGCCTCGGCGATGGGAAGCGACGAGTGCACCGGCGGCCGGGCGCGGCGGCAGCGCGGCGGGCGGGGCGGCCGGTGGGATGGCCCGGCGCGCGCGCGGCGCAGCGACGAGCTATGCGGAGGTCGATGAGGACGCCCAGGACGACGCGGAGGCTGAAGGCGGCGAGGGCTCGTCGTTCATCCCGTTTGGATCGGTGGTGGCGGCGAGTGGCACGTCTGTGCGCGCGATCGTCGGGTGTGCCTCTCATGGCGTGTGATGGCGTGTGATGGCGTGTGATGGCGTGTGATGGCGACTGATGGCGTCTGATGGCGTCAGATGGCGTCTGATGGCGTCTGATGGCGTCTGATGGCGTCTGATGGCGTCTGATGGCGTCTGATGGCGTTTGATGACGACTGATGGCGACTGATGGCGTCTGATGGCGACTTATGGATTCTGATGGCCTCTGATTGCGTTCGATGGCAGGTGTGCCGCCGGGCTCGCTGTGGAATTGCCGCTGTGGGGAGTCCATTTGCGCGGCGATCAGCCGTGGGCCATCCGTGCGCTGCGCGTGAGACACCCGGTGGTCTTGCGGGAAGGTGAGCGATGACACCTGATGACAATTGATGGCACCTGATGACACCTGATGACACCTGATGACACCCGATGACACCCGATGATAGCCGGCGGTCTTGCGGGAAGATGAGCGAGTGCTCGTACTGATGGCGCCTGATGGCGCCTGATGGCGCCTGATGACACCTGATGACACCTGATGACACCTGATGGCGTCTGAGTGCCGCTGAATTCCTTGGAGTGGCTCTGTCCTCAGGTGAGCGGGCACTCGTGCAAGCGTCCCTCATTGACGCTGACGGTCGGGGCATCCCGTCCGCCGAGCGCCTTCTGCGCGCCGTGCTACTCACCACGCCGCTACTGCCGCCCAAGCTCTCCGCGGCCGTGGCGCTCCAGCGAGACAACGCGCTCGATCCCGCCGCCCAGGGGTGCACATCTCCGATGATGCTTCAGAAGCGCGAGCTGGGGCGTTTCCTACAGGTCTGAGTGCCTCTGAGTGCCTCTGAGTGCCTCTGAGTGCCTCTGAGTGCCTCTGAGTGCCTCCGACCATCCCCGTCTCACAGCGCATCAGCGAGTTCGAAGCGGAGCAACGTGAGCGTGCGGCACGAAAGAAGGCGAAGGCCCTCGAGATGGAGCTCGAGGCGGGAGATCAACTCGACACCTCGGTGGTGCTCGCGCCGGGCACGAAGCGCTCCTCGTACCTCGCGGCCATGGAGGAGGTTGACGAATTCGAAGAGGAGCCGCTTCAAAAATGGCTCGAGGGCTCGGAGGATAGCTCGGATGAATCCTGGGGGAGCGGGGGCGGGGGCGAGGACGACGAGGAGGACGACGACGAGGAGGAGGAGGAGGAGGATGAGATTGATGACGATGAGCTCGGCGAGCTGTCGGGCAAGGACGACGACGACGACGACGACGACGACGACAGCGAGGGCGGCGAGGGCGGCGAGGGCGGTATAGCGAAAAGGGCAGCCGGAGTCAAGCGACGGCGCACTTCGAGGCGCGAGGCTGCCAAAATCGGCAAGGCCACCATCAGCGCCGTCATTGCCGCGGGCGCGGGCACCCTCGAAGGCGGCGGCGGGAGCGGCGCCGGCGGTGCAAGCAGCGAGGCGAGCGGCGCCGGCGGCGCAGTGGGCGGCGTGCTCGGCGTCGTCGTGGACGAAAAGGAGGTGACGAAGTTTAAGGCCGAGGCGGACCGTCTAGGCTTCAGCTTAGTGCCGGGGCAGGACGAGGACGAGGACGACGACGATTTCGACTACGCGGCCGCGCGCGCCGACATATCGTCGCCCGACTCTGCCGACGACGACGACGGCGACGACGGCGATGCGGACGGCGGCGGCGCGGGGATTGGGAAGAAGCGAGCGCGGGGGAAGACGCAGGCGAAGAAGGCACGCGGCAGCGGCAGCGCGAGCAGCGGCAAGCGCAAGGCGGCAGCCGAGAACGGCGCGCCCAAAGCGGCGCGCGCGCCGAGTGCGTTCCACCTGTTCATGAAGGCGGAGGTGGCGCGGCTCAAGGCGGAGCGGCCGGGGCTGGTGCACATCGAGGCGCTGAAGCAAGCGGGGAGCAACTGGAAGAAGAGCCTCGCCCAGGACGGCGCGTCGTCGTCGGCGGTTGGCGCCCAGGACGGCGCGTCGGCGGCGGCGGGGGGCAGCGCGCCGTAGCGAGCGAAGGCAGACACGGACGAGGGCGGCGGCGTGGCGCAGGCTGAGGACGACGTGCCCGTGCTGGCCACAGGCACAGTGGAAGGAGCAGGGGCGCCGTCCTGGGCACCTCGAAGGAGGAGTCGGCGGACGGCGGCAGTGAAGAAGGTGAGGCGTCGGCGGTGGGAGAGCAGCCACACAAATCGATGGACGCATCCAGAGGCAATGGGCCGCTGCAGGAGCGTGAGGACAGGATGAGAGGCGAGGGCGTTGCGCGTGTTGATGGTGAGGTGGCGATCTCGAGGTGGCATGACCGAGTGACCCTCAGCAGAGGGCATACAACTTGCAGTGCGAGAGACCAGAGATTCATGACGTCTGACGATCGATTGAATTCTATGTTCTGAGCTCTCCTAGTTTCGTTCGATATCATTTCATACGATATGAAGTCTGTTCTCAGACGAGATAACAGATATCATGAACCGTCTGCGTCAAAACGCAATCTACAATCTCCTTACTCAGCGCGCGAGAGTGCGCGGAATTTGCTACGTGTCAGAGGAAAACTAACTGTTCACGATTTGGTTAACGTGTACGTGAACCGTATTTCCGGGTGCCGAAGCAAGAGCGCTGCGTCGGGCGCTTTCTCTTCACTTCGATGATGGATGGCCAGAACGAGACCTACTTTACCGCCGAAGGTTGCACACTCGTCGGTTTCCTACTCTCGATTGGAGTCTTATTGACGACGGCTGGCCTCGCCGTGCGGTCGATGGGCTTGTTTCGAGCACTGCTATGGAGCACGATGCGAGAGGGGATGCAAGGTGCAAGTGGAAGCATGCGAGGGCTGTCGCAGCCAGGAAGTGCTCCCTGGAGCATGCGAGGGCTGGTAATTCTCCTCAGCTTCAACGGGTTGGCAAGCATTGAATGCCAAACGCCGCCGCCGCCATCACCGCCATCGCCGTCGCCGCCGCCGCGGCCGCCGCCTCCGCTGTCATCACCGCGAGGTTCACACACCGACACCGGGGATGCGACCTCCTACTTGACGGCCACGTCGCGCACCGGAATCGTCGGCGGGGGGCTTGGCTTCACGCTCAGCGCGTGGGTCTACCGCGCGGGAGCGAATCGCGTCCTCGATTTTGGCATCTGCACGAAGACGTGCTTCTACACCTCCGACGCCTGGGACTCCGAGTTCCCGACGTGCGCGTGCGGCAACGACTGCGTCGACTGCGACGGTCGCACCGCGTCGCCGCCCCCACCCCCACAATTCCCTGGCACGGTATGCACGAACAACTGCCTCGACGCCGGCGGCAGCTCGTGCAGCGACGCCGGCGGCCCCGGATCCGAGTTCGCATCGTGCGCCTACGGCACCGACTGCGTCGACTGTGGTCACGCCCACACCGTTTCCTCGCCCAGCAGCTCAATCAGTGATTGGCCAAAGGATGTCCTTCCCGCGCCGCGTACGGTCGCAGTGTGCGCTGGCAACGCCGTGACGAAAGGCGTCGGCGCGCTGCCCTTCCACGCTGCGCTTCTCCCCGCATCGTGGGACCACCAGCTTTCGCCAGATGGGCTGGCCGCTGCCGTGGGCGATCACATGATCTTCGACGCCAAAGTACAGATGCGCGACCACAGGCCCACAGATGCCAGGCCTCACTGTTTCCCCACAGAGCGGGGGGCCTGCCGCGAGCGCTCCCAGGCGCGGCTGTGGGGAAACAGGAGGCGCCTGTTGATGATGGATTTCATTGCGCCTGCACAGATGCCATCGCCCCACGACTGTGGGTGCTCGGGCAGCGCCTGGCTCCAGATCTTGCACATGTGCTCGATGTCATGGTTGCGGTCCATTTGCAGCCTTGGCAGCTCGGCGCCTCACTCGACGACCGAGAGGGAGTTGAGGTCGATGCAGACCGCCTTGGGGCACGGCCACCCCTCGATGCTGCCTTCGCAACACAAGACGCCCGATGCAGGGGTGAGCGCTCGAAGGAAGGCCTCCTTGTGCTCCGCTTCGGCGTCCTTGACAAGGGCTGCCCAGTGGATCTCACCCAAGCCGCTTGAGCAGACCGCACGAGTACTCGTCGGGAGATGGGGACTTGGTCCTGCTTGCCTTTTGGTGGCGTTTGCTCATGTTTTGGATGGCGGCAGCATACTCAATCCCCGGCCGCTTGTGTGGTGGGGGTGCTTGCTGATAGCATCGCTCATGGCATGGCGCCGTCGTGTCGCCAAGTCTCCTTGCTCTCGGCCACATCGGCCTCGAGAGAAGCAGGGCGTGCACAGTGCCCTCACTCTCCTTGCATGGTGCACCATGCTGCCTTGCATCGGTGGCGTCATCCTCAGAGGCCCGAGTGTCACCTCCGATACATACATCAGGAAACTCTACGCGAACTGGAACTTAAACGCCGAACCTCAAGGATGGTGGGACGGGCCATTGACGATAAACACGGCCACACCACAGGTCATCTCGGGCGTCACTACTGACACGTCCGCCCTCCTGATCAAGTTCGACTTGCGCTCTTTCGTCGGTGCCACGCTCATGCCGAACAAAACGGCCTGGCTCAACTACTTTGTGACCGATACGGGCAACAGCGCCTCGCTCCGCGAGCTCCTCGTTCCATGGAATGAGGTGTGCTCGCCGACCGCGAAGACGCGCGCACTCCCCTCACAACCGCGTGCGGTACCCTGGCTGAGACCCCTTCGCGCTGACGCGTCCCTCTCCGCCCCTCCCTGCTTTCGACAGTCCACAGTCACGTGGACCAACCTCCCATTCGCATCGTCATCGTGGAGCTCCACCAACGTCGGCGGCGTCGGATTGCCGGGTGCCTTCCCAGGTGTCGTCACTGGCTGGCAGAGGTTTGACGTGACCTCATCGGTTGCCGCGTGGCTCGCGGGTAGCCGTGCAAACAATGGCTGGATCGCGTTGCCCACTGGCGGCACCAACGGAGTCCGGGTTGAGCTGTCTACCTCCAGGGTAGGAACGACCGCCGTGCTCTCCCCGTTCCTCGACTTTACAACGCTGTTCGCCTCGGCCAATAGCGTAATCCTAAGCGACCCAACCATCAGCCAGGATGCCGCCCCTGCACTCATTGAGCGGGCTGCTCACAAGCACGTCCCACAAGAGCACCGGAGACTTTTCTTCCATACGCATCACCCGCATCACCCGCATCACCCCCATCATCCCCATACCCCTCACACGCATTATCCGCCGCCGCCCGCCCCGCCCGCCCCGCCCGCCCCGCCA
>Ga0210243_101656_pt1 | contig 15193 bp, 7 predicted proteins | sample ChrtobMeP5a_32mM_FD_155461 | JGI IMG/M metagenome (GOLD analysis project Ga0210243, IMG submission 155461) | Chrysochromulina tobin associated microbial communities from unialgal haptophyte culture, Seattle, Washington, United States - P5a_32mM | ecosystem: Host-associated > Algae > Haptophytes >...
GGAAGAAGCCCTCATCTCAGGAGCCCGCCCCCTCCGCCGCCGAGGGTCCCTTGGGCCAGCCTCACCGCCTCAGGTGTCCTCGTCGGTGTCCTCGGCAGCGGGCACACCAACCTCGCCAAGCCAGCACCTTTAAGCCGTGGAGACGGAAGAGCACGAATGCGCGCCTGCCCCCCCCCATGAGAGAAGGAATACAACAGAGAGCTCTGACTGTTTCTCGCGACTTTAATTGACAATGCTTTGGAAGGAGCGCAAGCAGCCTGGAAGAGTGAGGCTTGACCGGCGAAACGCTGTTGAGTGAGAGTGCGCCCTGTGTGCTGGTACAGAGACCCCGACCTCACTCAAATATAACGGTTCGTCGGTTCCGGCGTTCACGCAAACATCTGTGTATACGTAAGTAAGTAAGTAAGTAAACAACGCCAACTGGCAGCGTACACGTGGCGAGGGGGTCTCCCCCAGGCATACTAAGCGTGTACGGTGTTCAACAACACGGGAGTTGAAGCTGATGAAAGCCACCAGTCAACCCACGGTTGCGGCTCGAGAGCTGGCGGGGTTACCTGTGTATAAGTGACGGGGTGCATATGCGCCGGGACGCGACGAACGTCATGCGACTAGCGAAATTGAGTCGCCCGAGTGAGCGAGTACTCAGTAATTGTGTTGACCGCGGGCGGTGCGGAGCCGTCCTTTGTACATTTGAGCATTGCATTTGAGACGGCTTTGGTTGAGCGAGAGATCGAAGCTCGGACTGAATGACTGACTGAGAGTGGTTCTTACCATGGGTTCTTACGCTCTTTTTCGGAATGTGACGTGAATATACGTGACCGGGTTAAGGGGAGCTCGGAAGCTTAACCGTGTGCACTGGGGCGAGCACGGGCAGAGAGACGGACGGACCGAGTGAACCTCCTGCTGAATCCCAAAATTCCTACCGGACATATTAACGCGCGCCTAGAGAAACGGCCAGCCTTTTCAGAGCCGACTTGTGTACGTATGAGGCTCGCTCACTGACGAGTTATGGAGCGCGGGGGGACCGCTATGAAACTAACTGCTGACTGAAAAGCTGTGGAATCCCTTTTTTCGAAGTTTTAGTTTTGGTGCCAAACTTTTCCATCGAAACTGTGCTCACGATTTCGGCGACGCGAAGGGCGACTACAACTTTCGGACGCGGAGTCCAGGCTGCGGCCGGCATGGACTCTCATGCGGGGGCGACGGGCACGCAATGGAAGGATGGGTCTGTGGGGTCGCCACTAAAGAAAGACAACGAATTGAGAATTGCGGCGCTGCGCGCTGAGCAAGCAGCGGTGCGGTCCATCGAGGCGGCAATGATTGCGCGGCTGGCGGGGGATGCAACCCGGGAGCTCACGGAAAGGGCCAAGGCGGTAATGGCGGCTTCCACTTTGGCCGCCCAGAAGGCTTCGGAAGCCGCCGATAAGGCCATCAAGGAAAAGGAAGAGGCGGAGAAGGCTGCCAAGGAAGCGGCGGCGGCAACGCTGCGCACCGCCGAGGCAAAAGACCTTGCAGAGGCGAGCGTGACCAAGCTCAAGAATGCAAAGAAGACGGTGGTGGAAGAGACGGCGCAGCTGGAGGCGGAGATGAAGGCTGCCAAGGCCGCGAACACCGCGGCGGAGAAAGAGAACGTTGTGCTGGCTGCCAAGGCGCGCGAGGCAATGACACAGGTCAAGTATGCGACGAGGACTCTGGAGAAGGCGCAGATGACCGTCCAACAGGCGCAAGCGGCGGTCCAGACGGCGGCGATGGCGCTCACAAAGGCTGAACAGCAAAGCGTGTTGCGACAGGAGGAGGCGGACATCATCGCCAAGGAAGTCGGGCCGCGGCAGGATGAGGAGGAGGAGCTCGCCGATGCCCTTGCGATGGCGGAGCGGACGGCAGCCGAGTACGCGGGCACTGGCTCCACGTGGGAGGTTCGCACGCAAGAGACGCTCAAGGAGCGACAGATCGAGCACGCCAGGGCCAAGAATGAGTTGGAAAAGGCCAAAAAGGGCGAGGAGAATGCCAACAATCTCGTGCAGAACGCCATCAAGGCCGTAGAGCAGGCAACGCGGACACACGAGTCTGCGGTCAAGCGGTTGGCGCAGGAGCAGCAGCTGTATGATGAGGCCAATGCGGCTATGCAGAAAGAAACGGTTATCTGTACCGCGGCGAGCGAACGCGCGGAGCAATCGCGAAAGGAGTGTGCGGACGCAATGGCGATGCAGGAGGCTATGTCTGAGAAGCTGAAGAACTTGAAGATCTCGGCCTCGGGGGCGGCGATGGCGAGCGCCGAGGAGGACCTGCGCCGCGCGATTGAAATGAAAGAGAATGCCGACCGTCACCAGGCGAAACTAGCGCAGCAGGCGCACTCTGCTACTGAAGCCATGGGGCGCGCACTGGCGGCCAAGGAGAGAGCCATTCAGGACATGGAGGCGAAGCAGCTCATTACGGCCAAGGCGCTGGAGAAGGAGCTGGAGGCTGATCAAAAAAAGAAGCTAGCCGATGGTTTTGTGGAGGACCTCGATGCCAAGGTCCATCTCCTCGCTCAGGCGGAGCTGAATGCTCGGGGGCTCACGATGTCGCCCCAAGAAATCAAGGAGGCAGCGGAGATGGCCAAGGAGCGCAAGGAAGCGGCGATACGCGACATCCGCCAGCTCACGAAGGTGTGCAACACGGACAAGATCACCCCGATCGATAAATGGCGCGCCTTTCTCAAGTGGAGTGAAAGCGGACAGCCCGGAGCCGAACATTGGAACGTCCGGCGTCTCTTCTACGCCCTTGATGGGAGTTTCCTCTCAGCCTTGGACGTCATGGTGAAGGATGTCGTCGGCCGCAAGCTCGATCGTGGCTCTGTGAACCCGAAGCTCTGTCGCTGCGAAGGCGAAGGGCTGGCGCAGGCATCGCAGGGGCAGACGGCATCCTTCAGCATCACAGCGTTCAGCACTCATGGTATCGCCTTCGGCATTGGCGGTGACGCTTTTACGGTTGGCATTCGCTACGCAGGTCTCGCGATGAGTGTGCGATCCAAGATTGTCGACAACGACGATGGCACGTACACGGTCTTGTTCAAGCCCACCTCTTCAGGCAAGTTACTCATCAATGTGTCATACAATGGCGAGAACTTTTCCGGCAGCCCCTTCGTGTGCACCGTGTCTTCCCCCACGCCGTGCGCCTCACAGTGCATCGTCAGCGGCGACGCGGTCAACCGCGTGGTCGCATACAAGCCAGAGAAGTTCTATATCAGCTTCCGCGACGCGCTCGGCCACGTGGCTCACGCAGGTGAGCTCGACGTGTGGGTACACCCCGTCGAGGGCGACAAAGCCGTCCCAGTCACTCAAAAAGTTAATCCACCGCAGGAAACGCTGAGCGAGGTCGGCAGGCTCATCGAGCCGCTTCACGAGTTCGAGTACCTTGTGGTCGGCACCAAGCCCCTCGACGTGACGCGTGCAAGGGATGCCAATAGCGAAAAGATCGGGAAACTTCTGCCTGGTCGGACTCTCAAGATCGTGCGCATCGAGCCTTTGGAAGATGGTGTCCTACGCGCGTGCATCGTCGTGGAGAAGGAAGAGCCGCGGCACGATGAGGACCCGGGCAGTTGGCGCTTGCTATGGCCGTCTCGGCAGGAATGGCGCACGCCCGACATTGGCCGAAGCTCGCGGAAGAAGATGGACGCGATTTCACAGGCGGCGAAGCAGCTAGCCATCGAGGAGGCGGCGGCGACGAAAATTGCGACTATTTTTCGTGGCCGCAAGGACCGCAGGTTTTTTGCTCACAAGGTCGCGGAGCGCGAGGCAGAGCGAAAGGCGGCAGCCAAGGCAGTGCAGGAGGCGGCGATGCGAGCGGCGCAGGAGGCCAAGAGAGCCAAGATGGCGGCGGCGAGTGATAGGGATCGCAAGATGGCGGAATCCGGAATCAGCAAGGCCTCAAAAGGGCGTCCAGCGCCGATGCAGGCCGAGTCTCCAGGAAAGGGAGTCGTGCCTCCCGAGGAGGACAAGAAGAAGGACAAGAAGAAGGACAAGAAGGATGAGCCTCAGACGGACACGAAGAGCGATAAAAGTAGCAAGAGCGAGAAGGATGAAAAAAGCGCGACGACTCTTCCTGATGCCGCCATAGCAATTGAGACAGACAAGGCGACCGACAAGGCAGTCGGAGAGCAGGCAGCTTCGGCCGCAGACCCGAAAGCCAAAAAGAAGGGTGATGGAAGTGGCACGCCACCCGCGTCCAAAAAGGGTAAGGGCAAGAAGGGCAAGGGTTTCAAGACACCCAAGCACGAGGATCCCGTGCCCGAGGGCCGTCCGCTTACCAAGCCCAAGCTCAATCTCCGTGATGACAAGAAGTTTGGGTGGGTCACGCTCGTCATCAAGGATGAACCGCTCGTCACCCGCCTGACGAAGCGCCTGCCCGCGCACGTGCGCCAGCAGTTTCTGACCAACTGGTCGCGGCGCGTGGCCATCGACTCGGAGCGCGAGCGCGAGCGAGCGCTTTTGAGAGATCGCGACGCGGAGGAGGGCACCGCCAAGGGGCGCGAGGAGGTGATGAACTGGGTGCCACCTTACCTTACCGGTGGGTTGCTCAGCGGCCGCGGATATTCTTCGCCGAGACTGTATAGCGTCCCGGAAGGCCCCGAGAAGGATCCCCAGATGGTCGGCTTTGCGTACGGCGGTGTGTACCCCGGCAGGCTGCACGCCCATGGCCAGCTCATCGAGACGCATGAGGTGCAATTTTCAGTCGGCGTCGCCGGCAACTACCTCCTGTACGTCAGCCTGCGCCAGCCGAACGGGCAGTCGTCGCCGCTCGACAACGTGCCGGGCTCACCCTTCTACCTGCATGTATCGCCTGGCCCTGCGCACCCACTATCCACAGGCATCCCGCCCAATGCCCTTCCGCTTCGCGGATTGAAGGATAAGAAGGAAGGCAGGTTTGTGTGCGAGTTCATGCTGATCACGAGCGACAAGATGGGCAACCGCTGCGTGTCCGGGGGCGCAGCGATGACGTGCGGATTTCTCGACGTGACAAACGCCGGGCTCGACGGCGCGGAGGAGTTGATGGATGACGTCACGACGCGCAACTCGAAGTGCACGGACAATGGAGACGGCACGTATCTGTGCAAGTGGGTCTCGGAAACGGCTGCAGAGCTCTACGTCTACGTCAAGCTGGACGGCTTGCACGTCCTCGGCTCACCAAACGTGCTCAGGTTTGGTGAGGCTAAAGAAGGCAAGGACTAGTCTGAGCACAGTGCCCGTGCGAGTTTGCGTATCCTGACAAGAGCGGAACGTGAGGCTCGATTGGTACTGCTGCTGAGAGGATTGACGCTGCATGGTTGTGTTGCCGAGGAGAGGGTTTGGCATGTACATGGGATTCGTGATGTGATTCATGCGGGATGTCCGCACATTGCTGACTCGTGCGCGAGACGGCACGCTCGGTGACTCTAATCTCTGATCTCGACTCTGCGTTCTGTTGTGCGTGTTCATATGAATATGAGAGACTGCGTTATGTACAGCTGAAGTATGCAAAATGCCGTCGAGAAAGACGGTAAGAGCGCAGTACTAAACAAGAGACCCTTTGTGACACGTTCGGCTCTACAAGATCAAGTGAAAGACGAGGGACCTCTTTATCGGCTTCTCCCTTTTCAAGTTTTCCGATACCGCGCGGCTGAGCGCAAGATCCTCAATCCATATCCAATTCCGTACGGCGGTACTCACGTACCGCACGTACCGCACGTCCGGCTGCGCGTCAGACCTGGCGCGAGTACTTTGAAGAGCCGCTCGCAACGTGGCAAAAGTGTCCAGAATAAACGAAATGTCTCGCCTACTCGCATTGGTCTACGTCATAGCACTTGTACGGCTTGATTTTGGTGAGCGGATTAATCCTAGATTGTTCGCCTCATATGCCGTATGGATCCGCTGCGTGCAAATGAAGGCTTCTGCTGATGACTGTCGGAACCACAGTCGGGCTCTTCATCCTCGCTTTCTTGATCGTACTCTTCCTCATCATTTTCGCTATCCACAACCACCTCGGCAGGCCTCTTGATGGACGCCTCCTTCTTCTGGCCCGCCCTTTTCTGGCCCGCAGCCTTCTCTCGGAGCGCGAGCTTCCGTGCCGTGGCTTGAGCGGCCTGCTTCCGCGCCGTTGCGAGGGCCGTCTCGGCCGCCGTCACCGCTTCCTTGCGAATGCGGCTCGATGACGGTGGATGGTTGTGAGCATCGTCGCCAGCATCATCATCCGAATCGTCATCATCGTCTTCTTGATTGTCCTCGTCCTCCTCGTCACCATCGCCTTCTTGATGGCTTCGGCTCTTCCCCTTGCTCTGAGTCTGCGGCGTTGTGTCAGCATCATCGCCAGCATCATCGTCTGAATCGTCATCATCGTCCTCTTGATTGTCCTCGTCCTCCTCGTCACCATCGCCTTCTTGATGGCTTCGGCTCTTCCCCTTGCTCTGAATCTGCGGCGCTGCCGTCGCCGCCTTCTTCTGAGCTGCCGCCCTTGAGGCCTCTGCCTTCTTGTCGGCCATCGCCTCGATCTTGGCCAACTTCTTCTCGGCCGCCGCCTTCTTCTGGCCCGCCTCCTTCTCAGCCGCTTCTTTCTCCGCTGCCTTCTTCTCGGCTGCCGCCTTCTTCTCGGCCATCTGTTTCTCCGCCTTGTTCTTGGCCTCCGCGGCCTCCTTCTCCGTTATCTTCGTCGCCTCAGCGACTTCCTTCTCCGCCTTCTTCACAGCCCCCTCTGCTGACGTCTGCACTGGCGTACCAGCTGCCTTCGGTTTCTCAGGCGGCCAGGCTTTAAATCCCGATGTCTTCCACGCCATGATTTGCCTGGGTACGTTCAGAACCTCGAGATCGGGAAGAAGCATCGAAAGGTCGGGCATCGACCTTAGCCCATAGCATCCATCTAGGTTGAGAGTCTTCAGGTTGGGGCAGCAAATCCCCAGCTCGGGAGGTAAACTCAAAAGGCCGGAGCAGATCTCGAGATCGAGCACATGTAACGAGGCACACCACGCAAAGAGGCCGTCGGGAAGTGCGGATAGCTGCTTCAAGCCATTCAAGCGGAGTGATTCCAGCGCCTTGCAGCCCGCCACATTCATGAGCGCCTCAGCTCTCAAAGCCGTGCAGCCACTCAAATCGAGGGCGCGCAGGCTGACGAGTTCTTCAAACTGTGAGGGAAGTGTCTTGAGCTGTCTGCACGAAGAGAGGTTGAGGGTATGCAGCGACCGGCACCGGCATAGGCGCTCCGGGAGCTCCGAGCCACCGTACCCTGTGAAGTTCAGCTCAAGCGTGTTAGGCTCGAAGTCGCTCGTCCTAATGTCCCACGCCTTCCGCCCTAGCCACTCCCAAGTTTCCATGTGGGGGGGCAGCTTCACACTCGACAGGTCAGTCAGACCAGAAAGGTCGGGCAACGCATAGAGCTTGGAGCAGTCCGCGAGGTTCAGGTCTTGCAAAGCTTTGAATCCCGAAGTCGCTCCAGGAAGGGCTTCTCCTCGTTCGCCTTTGCAACCTCTTCCATCATCTGCTGGAGCTTGTACTTCAGCGCCTCTACTTCCTCGGCACTCGTCTCAGCAGCGCTTCTCGTCTCGCCGGCCGTTCGCTGAACCAGTTGCAGTTGCCTTTCAAGCGCCGCCAGCTGCCTTTCAAGCGCCGCAGCCTTGGTCTCGCTCTTCCATGCCTTCTCTACTGCCTTGGACTGTTCCACCTTGGCTGCAGCCCACCCCGTGTTCGCCGTCTCAAGCTCGAGCTCGACTCTCCTCATCTTACTCTTAGCCTCTCCCACCGCTTTGAGCGCCACCACCGTCTTCTTCTCCTCAGCAGCAACAGCCATCGACAGAGAGCTGACCTTGTCCCGCAACTTTTGTGCCTCTTCAGTCGCAACACGCTCGGCCTCGCGCGCCTTGGCCGCTCTGGCCTCGGCCGCTGTCTTGGCTTGCAATGCAGCCTCAGTGGCTGCTCTTGACTCGATGGCGATGCCATCCTTCCGGTTCTCAAATTGGAGCCGCGCCTTGGTCTCCGCTTCGGCGACGAACCGAGCGAGCAACGCGCGGATCTCGGTGGGCATTGAGCCAAGATAGCCCGTGTCGCCGATCTCGACGAGTTTGCCGTCAACATTGCAGAGCATCACAAAGAGAGCCTTGACGAGTACTTCGATGCCAATGCGTTGCTCGAGATCATTGATGCGCTTCTGCGCCGCCTGTTCGACGGCAGCCACTCGATCGTGTGCGTCTCTCTCCACTGCGCGCACACGCTTCGCGAGTTCCTGCGCGATGAGTGTCGACAGCGAGACTTCCGAGGTGACGACCTTCGGTGCACCAGACCAGATCGACAAGACGTCACCACCGTTAAGCAGCGGAGACGGGGACGCGAACAATTCGTAGCGCACATGCACCATTTCGCGCTCCCAAGCAGCCGTCGTGCTCAGTGGGTGCCACGCTTCCTCATCGTGCCTCACCTCTACGCATCCCATTCTCACAGGCGCTGTCTTCCATTCGGGCTTCGCCTTAACTGCTCGTGGCGAGCTGCGGCCCGAATAGGTTAACTTCGGAGCAGGTCTGGCGCTGTGCGGTCTCTGAGGCGCCGAATGAGTGCCTTGTGGCCTCTGCGGTGTTGGGCGAACGGAGAGCGTGGAACTGTGTGGCGACAGCTCTGGCTGCGTGCCCAGCTGGCGTTCGATGCGCTCCAGCTGCTCTAGCATTTGTTGGTCGCTCCATCGCTGCATATCAACAGGCCAGCGATGGAGCGCTGCACTTTCGCCGAAGTGCCGGTCCTTGGCCGCGTCGACGGCGACGCGGTCGATCGTCATGTATGACGTACAGTTGGCTGTACAGAACGCACTTCGCGAGAGTCTGTTTCAGGCCGAGCGGAGAGGCGCCACTGCTGCTGCTGTTCAACGCGTGCTTACGCCAGCCCGCCGCCACGTAAATCAATTGTCGCATCGAGGATGTTCGAGGTAAACACGCGAAAGTAGGTGAAGTGCAACGACTTAAAGGTCCGCGTCGGCTTTTCGATCGAAAAAAACGGGTTTTCACGCTAGCGCCGCCAGTACTGTGTCGCCAGTAAGTAGACACACCGACAATGGAGGCCTTGCGCGTGGCCGCGACAAAAATGGCTCCGACGCCCGCGCTCTCGTGGCGCGAGGACGATCCCGTCGCCGACTGGACTATCAAACTTGGTACCCTGAAGGAGTATCGCGTGCACTCAGCTGTGGTTGGCTCTGGAGAACGCCGCAGCGACAAGATTCGTGGCTCCATCGTGGAGAAGAACGGCACTGCGCGCACCACAGACATCGCGACCCTGCTGCCCGACGCCGCTCGTGCGGCAATAATCTCGGATCCGCACGTGCAGGCCACGTTCGAGCTTATGCTCGATTGGCAGTACGGCCTCGTCGATGCGCTCGCTTTGCCCACATTTGACGGGAAGGTGATGCTCACAGGCGTTGCGGCGCAGCCGACGAGCGCGGTGGCGAGCGTGGCGATCGATCGTGATGGCACCCCGGCGGGCGCCGGCGCAGCAGCCGAGCCGGGCGGCGAGAGTGGCGAGTCGGTGCTGGGCTTCTTTCAAACTGCCCTCTTCGGTGCGGCACCCAACGCGACGCCGAGCAAGTCTGGCAGCACCGGCAATCTGCCCGCCGCGGCCGCCATGCCGTCGGTGGCCGCGCCCGCGGCACCCGCGGCCGCCTCGCGTGCTGCGAAGGTGATTGCACCGCAGGTGCCTCTGCTTTGGTCCCTGGCAGATTGCTTGCAGGTGCGTGGCCTCAAGACAGCGCTATTGTCGCTATTCGAAGATAGCCCTCTCGCGCCCAACTACGTGATGAACACCCCCGCTTACGAGCGCCTCAAGATGCTCGTGCGCGCGCTCGAGCTGCACTGCACGGAGGTCGTCGCAGCCCTCCGAGAGCAGTTGCTGCTCACGTCGCTGACAGAGGGACTCGCTGCACTCGCTGTCGCCGCGAGTGCGTGTGACCTCCATCGCTACGAACAGCTCTCGCGCTGCGGGCTGTTGCCGCCGGACGACCAGGCCCTCCTCGCCGTGCTCGACCAGTCGACGCTGCGCGTCGGCTCGGAGGGCTTGGTCTACGATCTGATTGCGCATCACATCACGGCGACCAAGGCGAATGACGCGGCCCAGCAGGCGTTATGGTCCACGTGCCGGTTCAGCTTCCTGGACGCCGAGCGGTGCGTCAAGCTCGCTGAGAACCCTAATGTACCACCTCGGTGGATCGCGCTCGCGCTCGCGACGCGGGGCGCGACCGCGCCAGTGCAGGCCGCCGCCGCCGCCGTGGGCACCCCTGCGCAGGCCGTGCGCCTGCAGCCGCGTGAGTTTTATGTGTGAGCCTGTGAGGGTAGGCGACTAGTAGGAGACTGTGCGATGGGGAAGCAGCCGTCGCATGCGAAGGCCATGCATATGTCAAACGAGCCGCGCAGTGATGATTGGGTGTCAGGGCGCGAGGTGCGAGGAGCATGACACGACAGGGAGCAAGGCTGCAGTGCACCGGAGGTGGGAGGTCGCCGTCGCCCGTCCGTGTAGACGGGTCGCAAGATGTCCCCGGGCTCTAGCCTCCACCACCGCGCGACAGCCCGCGTTGTGTGACAGGCGGGGCGCCCATGTGCCGTTGTGTACGCGTCTGGCGCGCGAGTGCGGCGTACCGGCGTTGAGAGAGGAGACCGCTATACCTATACGCTCGTCGTAGGCGCCGCATCCCACACAGGACACACCGCGAACCCGAACGAGCTAATTGAACTCACCCGACCAATCAAATCGCGGCACGGTTATCAGCGACGTGGTGCTCTCTGAAGGGAAGGTGCTGCGTCTCCCGCCGACGGCAGGGCGAGGAGCAAGAGTGGCCGCACAGTCGAAAGCCCATCTGAATTCTCTCCACACGAGGCTCAGTCTCAATCAGACCACGAGCCTGCTCTTCCAGTTCGCTATTCTGATTTAGGGTGAGAGCTTTGCGGCGACATCTCGGCCTCCTCGGCCACGTCGCCGCACCGCAAAGCAGGGAGCCCCGGGTCGAGCTCGCGATCTCCGGGTCGAGCTCGCGAGCTCGGGTCGAGCTCGGAGCCACCGTCGGCGCCCTCCTCGCACGCGCGAAATCCCTCCGCGAGCGCGCGACGGTCCAGGCGGTGCGCGATGACGACGAGGGCGCTGCTGCGCGCCTCCCGCGCCCCCCAAGGGCGCTCGAAGTGCCCCTGTACCTGGGCATGGATCCCATGTAGCACGAAACGCTCGTCGCGACCCGAGATGGCAAGCACACCCTTCATTCGGTATAAGTCGACATGGTGCGCCATTGTGAGGGCCTGCAGCCATGCCTGGAGCTTCGGGAGCACCAGCGGACGGGTGGCCTCGAGGCTTATGCATGCCACAGTCGCAGCGTGCAAAGGGTCTGTGACGCGTGTCGCTCTGCTGCTGCCGCTCTTGCCAATGCCGCCCGCGCCACCGCCGCCACTGCCGTTGCCGCCGTTGTCGTGGCCAGCTCGCTCGTGGCTCTGAGGCGGCGCAACGCTTTTGGCAAGCCACCCCGCCGAACCAAACGCATGGAGGCCGAAGATTTCCGAGAGGGGCACACGCGCCTGCGTGGCTCGCAGCATCGGAGCCGTCGTGTTCACCTCGCCGATCACCGAGCGCACCGCGGCTTCCTCTACGGCATCCACCAGGTCTGCTTCGTCCCGATGAGGGCCGAGTCAGCGGCAAGAAAGAGGCTATCAAGAGGCCATCTCCAGGACATCTCCTGATCATCTCCAGGCCATCACCTGTCTTATTGAGGATGACTCGATCAGCAAGCGCCAGCTGCTTCTCGACCTCGGCGCGCCGGCGTGCAAATCCAAAGGGACCCGAGGGTCGCAGGTGGCGCAGCACATGCTTGCAGTCGATGACACAGATGAGCGCGTCCAGATAGAAGCGCGAGCCCGCCATCTCCCGACGGTAGAGGATCTGGAGCATCGGTGATGGGTCGGCCATGCCCGTCGTCTCGATGACCACGCAGTCAAACGGCAGGCTGCCGCCCTCAAGACGACCCATCTCGAGCAGCTTGTCGAGCACGCGTTCGAGCTCCGAGCCTGGCGTCTCGCCCGAGCAGCAAATGCATCCATTCTTAAGCACAAGCACGCCCTCGGGCATGTGCGCTTGCCGCTCGCCGTCGATGAGGGCATGGTCGATCGAGATGGCGCCGAGCTCATTCTCGATGACCGCGATGCGCAGCCCGTGTTCGTTGGACGTCAGCATGCGGTTGACCAGCGTCGTTTTCCCACTGCCGAGGAAGCCCGTCACGATCGTAATTGGCACGTTACCTGCCGCAGCGGGTGGCTTGGCGCTGCCATCAGCCTGAGCCGCCGTGCGATTGCTGCCAGCCGGTACGGTCTCGCACAGCTCGAGCGACTTGCGTTCGATTCGCTCAAGGCGGCGGCGCTGCAAGAAGTGCACGAGTATCTGCGTGAGAACAAAGGAGCCGATGACCACGGCGGCGACCACCCAGGGATTCAACGCACCCTGGCCCATCGCCCTTGCAGGCCGTCGCAGGAATTCCTGACTTGCACGATCTCCCACACGCCAGATCGGCGCCTCAAAGGAAATGCGAGCCGTTCGGTGCGCGACGCCGATGCAACTAAGTCACATCATGAGAGACTGCAGACTCTTCACTCGTATATCGTATATCTGACTGAGAGATAGACTTAGAGAGAGGCACATCGTACTATGAACTATCCAATGATACTATCGGTCTATCGCAAACGTCTTAACTCAAAACAAGTTCAAGATCAAATTCAAGTTGAAGTTGAAGTGCGAGAGCACATTCGATAGGCTTCCGTTAGGTTGTCTGTTGTTTATGAAGAACTTGAACTTGAACTCAAAACCACAGCAAGAAACACTGTGTTACGTCTGATCAGAACTGAACTATAAAAGGCTGCCTAGTATGACTCTGGGCTAGCACTCCGCGATCGCGATGCCCATATATTGCAGGTGGTCGTCGATGCTCACCGCCTCGAATAACTGGTCTGCGCACGTGGGGTCCTCGCCGGAGCCGTCGCACACGGTGTAATTCTTCTGGTCCTCGGTGTACCAGACCTCGGTGGCGGTGTGGTGGAAGCCGAAGGCCTCGGGCGGCAGGTGGGGCACTATGTCGCGCCAGTGTGTCACGCGCCAACTCACTTGAGTTCCCGTCATGTAGAATTTCGCGAACTGGTCGTTGCCGACGCGTGGCTCGCCGTAAGTGTACACGCCGGCGATGGGGAAGCCAAGCGATTGCGAGGAGGCACCGAGCTCGACGGCGCAGAGAGCGGCGACGGCCGCGCCGAGCGAGTGGCCCGTGACGAAGATATTCGCGCTCGAGTTCGCTTCGTGCAGCCGCTGCACCTCTTTGACAACGTCGTCCTTGACCGAATTCCTGTGGCAACAGACGGTGCATATACACGCGCTGCTCAGTCCCGCGCAGCGCACGCGAGAACCTTCGCGCTGGGTTCAATGGCAGGGCTCGCACCAGGCCTTGTAGAAGCCCGTATGCACCCGGCACCCATCGCATTTTGGGTATGCATCGGTCTTCGTGATATCGATGTTGTCGATCCAATTCCGAATGTTATCGCTTCCGCGAAAAGAGACGACGATGTCGTTGCCAGGCGCCTGGCCCACGAAGCCTTGCATGCCGCCGCCGCTGACCACCTTGGAAACGACGAAGTCCTTGTCCGCTGCCCTGCATGGCGCGCAATCCCAGTACGAGATGTTGGCCGCGCTGCAATACGCCGCGTTGGAGAAGTGCGCAAACAGGAGGGCGCGGCTGGGGCTGTACGATCCGCTTCCGTCGGAACGGTATGGCTTGGCCTCGTTGAGGACTAACAAGCTTATTAAGGAGCTGGAAAGCACGAGCATTTCCTGCCGGCCCTATCTTACCGCGATTGGGGGCTTTCTTGTTAACAGTGAAACAGGACACAGTGAAGAGCTGCAACCGAATCTTAGACACGCTCTGGGGAGCGTTAAGCGGGTAAAGGTTAGAGCAACCGGTGATCTGCGAGCCCACCCGCTCGAAGTGGTGGGGCACAGGCCGGCGCTCCCCGCGTGTCGAAGACTACCTTCATTCATTAAGTACCCGTAATTCACACCTACCTTAAAAGGCTTGACTTCACACCTTCTTTCTTCCTCCTTAGAGAGTGCCTGCATAGCCTGCAGTGTGGCCGGCCCTTCGTAGCTCAATTGTTGGGCGCTGCCGCCAAAGGAATATGGCCACCGTCTCTGTTGAGGATCTGCATCTGGCGAACGAGATCTTGCGCCACCACTCGAGCCCGCAAATCCTGCACCTGCTCGATGGCATCTCGTTCAAAAACACCGTGGGAGCCGGGACACACCGACGAGTTAACACTTACGACACTCCGATCCGGGGGAGTTTCCGGATTCCGGTACTGCTACTAGTGAACTAGAGTCATTCGTCCCCCTCGCAAGCTGTGCGGGCACGGCATCGGTAGTCACTCGACCGTCGTACGGTCGCCCGGGATACAGGCAAAGTTAATAAATCGCCATCTCGGCAAGACTCACGACCACCTGTCCCGTGGAGACACAAAGTGGAGGGCGCAGACATACGCCGCAAACGGATGTTGATGACCAAACACAGGCTCGCGGGTGCGGGAGTTCCCAGGTAAGTGACCGCCATGAGATGGGTCACTCAGCCTGCCCGCGATAAGGTATGGAAGTTGGCCTGCTGCGGCAGCGCCCCGGCCCTTCTCCATGCGCATGCCGCCCGAGCCGGATGCGAACGTCACACCCTCCGCACGTGGCACCGCCCATGCGCTACTCTCGCTTTGCTTCACGCTTTTCCGCCCCAGAAGGAGGTAGCTGAGGTAGAGAGTATGTGCTGGATGTAAATACAGATCCTTCATCCAGATCAGTCGCGTTGTCTGCTGTCGCATTGCCGTCCCGGGTTGTGAGCGCTGCTGCTGGGATACCACCGGCGCTGACAAATTGCGTGGGAGTCGCGCTGACGACCGTCACCAGCTTCGTAACATCCAGAACAGTAGCCACCTTCGGCTTCGCGCCGCTCTCGAGGTCCGCCTTTGGCTGCTCACGATTTGTAGATCCGGAAATGGTTGTGCAATTCGATAAGTGGTTGAGATTGAGGTAACGGTCGACTTTCTTGAACATGCTGCCATAGATGGTGGAGAGGCCGAGCGCCATGATGAACGTGCCGGGGAGCCAGTTACCGATCGATGACGGCACGATATTGTTCCAGATGACGTCGAACTCCATCG
>Ga0210243_101679_pt1 | contig 15033 bp, 6 predicted proteins | sample ChrtobMeP5a_32mM_FD_155461 | JGI IMG/M metagenome (GOLD analysis project Ga0210243, IMG submission 155461) | Chrysochromulina tobin associated microbial communities from unialgal haptophyte culture, Seattle, Washington, United States - P5a_32mM | ecosystem: Host-associated > Algae > Haptophytes >...
CAAACACAGGCTCGCGGGTGCGGGAGCTCCCAGTTTTAAAACGGGAGGCGAACGCGCACCGACTTCCCTACCAGTGCCGAAGCACATGTACGATGTAGTCGCGGGCAGTGGTGTCGTGTTAACATTCTCAGTGCCACATAGCGCGCCTGTGCGCGTCTGCGCGTCTGTCCGTGGAGGCCGCGTGGCGCGCGGGCATTCGGCTCCGCCTGGTGCCGGTGCACCAGGCGCTTTGGCCGACTGGGATATTCACTCTGGCGGCCTTGCTTGGCGCCAAGGGCGCGCCGCCAACTATGCGGAATGTGTGTGATGCTGCATTGCGGGATAGTGTGCATGATCCGTATCGGGGTACCATCGGTCTGTCCGCGTCATTTCCGGCGCTCACGGAAGTGACCCATGCGTGTGATGGCCCAGAGTTCAAGGAGGTAGCCTCGTATGTGCACAGCATGCTTTGTCGCGCAGGCATCCTGCCCGACCGCCGAATGCATGCGCCATGCCATCTGAGAATGCATTAATAACGTGATTAAACCGTAGAGCGTAGTTTAAAGCCGTGGCCGGTAGGTAAAAGCTGGTTCTGGTTTGTCCAATGACGAGGCGCAGGCGGGGTCTGTCCTAGGAAAAAATAAATCCCATCATCTCCGATCGAACTGACAGAATCCAAAGAGATCAATGTGATCACATTCATTCGGTCGGGCACTTGTAACGTGATTGCGTGGACAGCTGCATTCGGGGGTTGTCTACGGGGGTTGCGGAGCTCGCGTCATCGTCGTGTTTAAGAAACGATTCCTGAAAAGCTCGCGAGCCCGATGAAGCGAATAGTATCGCACCACGCCGCGGACGATGTGAAAGTCCCCCGCATTGGCACCAAGGTCGTCCGTGTGTGAATGCGCGTGTGAAATGTGTGACGAAGAAAATGAAGCGTCATCGGGACGGTGTCGTCGACGGTGGTGAGGACATCGTCGTCGGCGGCGACGGCGACGATGTGAGGGTGCAAAGCGCCGAGGGCGAGGAGGTCGCGTGGTCCCGTTTGGCCGCGGCGCGATCGGCCGCGCTCGCCAACTGGGTGAGCGACACGGGCGGCGCCGAGGGGGCGTTCGCCACGCCGGTGCCTGCGGCTGCGCTCCGCACGCTCTCGCGCGTCGCCGAGGGCGGCGCGGAGGAGGGCGGGGCGCTGGAGGGGTGCTCGCTCGCACAGCTCGCGCAGCTTTTGCACGGCGCGCACTTTCTCGACGTGGACGTCGAGCTGCGCCGCCTCCTCTCACGCACCCTGTGCACCGGCCGAGATTAAAACTCGCAGCTCGACAAGTTGTCGAGCTGCGAGTTTTTACAGTCACAGGTGCTACCAGTTGCGAGGAGCTGTGAGAATGAAACTCACAGCCGCTCGAACTTGAGGAGCTGTTAGAAAAAAATTCACAGCTGCTCTCTTGGTGGAAAACACCGTTAACCTCCCGGATGGCCACCGCGACTTCTCCGCAGCGGCCAGCCACCCCTGCCCCTCCACCGCTTGCGACGCTGCACGAATGCATTATTGCCCTCAAAAGGGCCCGCGAAGTTTCGGCGGAATCCGTCTCGGAGGTGAACCGGCTGCACGGCAAGCTTCCGCGCACCCTTCCGCAGAACGAAGCTGACCGCGTGCGCGTCGTCGCGGAGCTCGACGCCGTCTACCGGCGAGCGATCCGCGATGCGCAGCTCGAGCGCGAGGCCGCGCTGCGCACGAGCCGAACTCTCGAGTACCTTGCCAAGCGCGACGGCGGCTCGGGCCGCTACTCGTCGCTCTCGCCTGTGCGCCGCGCCGATGACGAGGACGACGCTGGCGACGATGCTGGCGGCACAGCGGCCGACGAGGACAATCGCGCGCACGAGCCCTCCGAGTCTGGGTACGGCGTGCCGGCCGGTGCCGCGGCCGGCGGCGGTGATGACGGCGAGAGCGAGCCGAGCGAGGCTGGCTTCGGCGGGCGCGCCGTCGGACGTGTGGTCGACGAGGAGGGCTGGGACGAGGAGGAAGAGGACGAGGAGGAAGAGAACGAAGAGGACGAAGAGGACGAGGAGGACGAGGACGACGAGGAAGAGGAGGAAGAGGACGAGGAGGAAGAGGACGAGGAGGAGGGAGTGGAGGAGGGAGAGGGAGAGGTGGAGGGAGACGCGATGGAAGGGAGAGCAGACCTAGACAGTGACGGCATCATCAGTAGCGGTGGCGGCGAGAGCGAGCCGAGCGAGGCTGGCTTCGGCGGGCGCGCCGTCGGACGTGTGGTCGACGAGGAGGAAGAGGACGAGGAGGAAGAGGACGAGGAGGAAGAGAACGAAGAGGACGAAGAGGACGAGGAGGACGAGGACGACGAGGAAGAGGAGGAAGAGGAAGAGGAGGAAGAGGACGAGGAGGAGGGAGTGGGAGGAGGGTGAGGGGGAGGAGGAGGGAGACGCGATGGAAGGGAGAGCAGACCTAGACAGTGACGGCAGCAGCAGTAGCGGTGGCGGCAGCAGCAACGGCAGCAGCGGCAGCAGCGACAGCGGCGGCACGCGGCACGCGGCGACCTCCTTGGAGGAGGTTGTGTCGTCGCACCAGGCGAAGTTGCAGGCAATGAACGTCAAGGAGCTCAAGGCGGAGGGCACAAAGAGCAACGTCGACCTGAGCGGATGCGTTGAGAAGAGCGATCTGGTCGCGCACCTCAGCGCCGCGTATGCCGCAGCCAAGGCTGGGAAGCTCGCTCGCGAAAGGTATGTCCCTTATTAGCATAGTAAGATGCTAAAAACGTGTATCCATTCACAGGATTCCGTTCACAGAGCTTGAGCGCCCCAAACGAACAGTGTGTCGATTCAACTGACCCTTTCGCAAAGAACGAACAGACGTCCCCCCGTCTGTCCGGTTTCTTCTGTGTCAGATTTGTCTTCTCGCCGAGGAGCTCGGTAACAATGAAGGGCGGTTGGGCTGGGGCGAAGGTATCTTCTGCGAGCGAGGAAACAGGGGGCGCCAGGCGGACCCCCGTCACCAGCCGAAGATACGGTGGGGAGCGCCCACACCCAAGGGGGGAGGGACGGGCGTGACCGGAGTCGTCGATAGGAGCGCGCAGCGCACCGTTTCGCGCGCAGAGTCGTTTCCCCACAAAGGGGAAACTCGCTCTTGTCGCGTACTCACCATGCAGAGCCAAGGCCAGCCCAAGCTCGGCCCAAGGCTCCGCGCGGCGCGCTCAGTTTTTAGTGAAACAGGGAGTCTACACGCGACACCACTGCGCTTCATCGCGTTCTAATGGCTGCCGCTGCACCGGTCGTGCTTGTCATCACCCCGGCCGCGGCCGCGAATAACCCCTTTCCGGACGAGGATCCGGTCTGCCTGCCCTCTGCGCACCCGCTAGTGACAGCGACTAGTGCGTTCATGGACTGGCAGCCCATGCCTGCCGCGCTCAATCCGATCGCGCACGTCTCCGCGCCCTTTTACAAGCTCTTGTTCGCCTTCGGCATCCGCTTCAGAGTGTCCCCGATACCCGCTAATCAAGTGGCGGCGCGTGCCATCAACATCTTCACGGCGCGCTTTCAGGCCACCTTCTGGTCGCGCGCGCTTTCCGAGTTGCACGCGTCCGGCCTTGCGCAACCAGGTGTTGTCTATGCCACTGTGGCCGAGCTGCACGTGGTGATCGCCGCGCTGACTCTGCAGAACCCGAACGCGCTCCACATCACAGCCAATGACTGGAACGCAGCACCGGCGCTCACGTCGCCCGGCGCCGCGCCTGCTCAGGCTAACGCTCGCGCTCGCTTCAATGAAATCTCTTTTCTGTCGGCCGCGCCTATCACCAGCCTCGAGATTACCACCGGCCCTCGCGCTCGCTCATCCCCCTGGGCGGCTGTCTCACTACTCGCCGGCGCTCTCGGTCCTATCGGTCGGAACCACCTTCGCCTTGCTGATGCTTCGCCGACGCTCATCATGGCGTCTCAACTCCGTGGAGATAGTACGGCCCAGGATGCAGTCCTCGCAGCGCAGCTACGCCAACTTCTCGTCAGTTCCATTCTCCCGTCCGTCTACCGTGCGCATACGGCCGATTACGAGGCGGTGGGATCCGAGCTCATAGCGGGTCTCCGCTACCGGCAGTCCGAGGACGAGAAGTCCGCAGTCGAGGAGGAGCGTGTCCATCATATCCACCCTTGGTTCCCTACCCTTGCTCGCGCAGTCCTCGATTTGGGCACTGATGAGGGCCAGATCGTCGGCGCGTTGCGAATCCTCCAGAGGGCAATGCTCTCGAGCGAGCTTCACGACTCTCGCCTTTCGGACATTCTGGGACGCCTCGAAACTCAGCTCTCAAGCCGTCTTCCCACTCTCAATCACGTGCTATCTCAGCCCAACGTGTCTCTCAGCGACGTGACCGCGGCCCTGTTAGCTGAGAACGCTGTGATGGCTCAGGCGGGTCAGAGTGCTGCCAACACTATCGTCGGTCGGGGTGCCCCTGGTGGTGGCGCCGACGCCGACGGGCTGGCGCTTGCGCATCAGTCCTTCAAGAACCTGGAGCTTGCTCTCGGGCGCCTTGACCTCACGTCCGAGGTGGGCCAGCGAGACGGCATCTCCCTGATCTTAGCTGTCGGCGATTGCGTGCTGGCGACCCGCATTCTTCTGCACCCGTACCCGAAGACTTCGGACCTTGCAAGCACCCGGAATGCCACATGCGTCGCGATCAACGGCCTTCGCCCTCAGCTTTTCAACTACTTCAACCATGTGCTGCGGCTAGATACCTCCGGGCCGGCGGCCGTCGTCCCCGCGCACATGAAAAGATACGTCTTCGCTAAGCCTACCAGCCGTGAGGACTCGGACTCTCTCCTTGCCCAATTCATCCGCTTCGAGTTGGACCAGATGGATTTCTTCATGCAGCCGCACGGGGCCGGCAGCTGGGCGCTCTGCGTCAACGTCGGTTCGGCGGTCGAGGCTATCTCCAAGCCCAACTACTTCGTGCAGCAAAGTAACCTTGAGCGGATCAGGGACTTCGTCAACGTCCTGCTGGTGTCCATCGGTGTGCCTCAAGTGGCGCCCGTCGCTCCTAACCCAGCCCTTCAGGGCTACTCGTGGCCCGCGTTCGTAGACTTCTACATCACGAAGTTGAAGCTCGCAGCCGGCCTCCCCCTCCTTCTCGACCAGTACCTCCATATCGCGGCCTGCGTCAGGATCTTTGAGAACGCCCTTACCGCTATGCGCCAACGCCTCACCTCCCTGGTGCGGGATCCTGACCCTTCATCGCGCACTATGCAAGCGTTCATCTTTCCGCCGGACGGTTCCGTGATTCAAGATCTAACCTCGCTGAGCACGGAGATCTCGCGCAAGCGCAATGCCCGAGGCGACATGGCCGGCGCCTTCAAGACACACGATGGCAAGCCCGCGATAGCCAACTGGGAGACTCTACGCCTCGATGACCAGTTCTTCACAGACTACCTAAAGGCCCTCTCGAAGAAGCCAAAGGTGGGTGACGCTGCTGGTTCACTCTCCTTTGGAGCTGACTTCCTCGATTTCGTCGGCGATCCCGCTCCACCTGCCGGTGCCGACGCCGGCTTGCCGCCGGGCTCGCTGTCTAAGTCGTGGAAGTGGCACAAGCACGAGCTGGTCATCAGTGGCCTCTGCTGGAATGTACCTGGCCTGGCTAAGCACCTGGGCGTGCCGGCTCGAGGCGTAGGGGCACCCTGCTGGCCGTTCATTCTCGCCGGTTGTGCCGACAAGAACCGCATGGCCCGCTGTGGCGCGTCTAATCAGGCCGGTCACGAGAATCCCGACTCTGCACACCACGCTCTTCTCGACGCTATCGATCGCGAGGCCATGGTGAGGTTGTTTGCAAGGGCCGCTACGCCTGAGCAAACCGCCGGCCTCATTAAAATACCAGAGGGCAAGGGCCAAGGCCGCGGCCAAGGTCGCGGCGCCGGCCGGGGCAAAGGCGGGCGAGGCCGCGGCGAAGGTGGTCGCGGCCGCGGCCGCCAAGGCGGGCGAGCGCAGGGTGACCCCGAGATGGCAACCGTCCTCGCAGAGCTCGAATCCCTCAAGCGCCGTCTAGCCGACCATGACCAGCCTGACCCTAAGCAGTCCAGCCCCGCCCTGCGCGCGCAGGTCTTGGCTCAGCGGGTGCCTGTGGATGGCGAGGCTAAGCGGATGATTCGGTTCGAACCTCCCGCCAACCTCGATGGCGAGCCGCATTTTGAGCAGCCGCCCCAGGGAGAGCCCCCTGTCGGCGGCCTGCAACCCAGGCTCAACCCTCCGGCGCCTCGGAACTTCAGCCTCAGCTTTGGGGACATCAACGACGACTTAGCTATCGACGCGAACCTATCGCTGCTCCTGAGGACGCTACCTACTGCAACGAGAAATCCTCTTATGGCCACCAACCTGCGCGAGCTGCAGTCTCCGCTCAAAACTCTCGCAGGCACTCTGAGCATGAACAACAAATTCATAGTCGACTGTGGCGGTCAGGGCCAATGCGGCCCCAACACTCTCGGCTACCTGCTCGGTTTGGTGGGTAGTGCTACGGTCGACGGCCCTCAGCTTCGCCAGGCTGTGGTCCAACATGCCCTCGCACCTGCCCATCGGTCTCGATGCACGCGGTTCCGTGACAACCAAGATCGCTTCTACACGCTCGAAGGCCTCATCCTTCGATGTCTTGCGGACGACCTCGGCCACTCTCCCGGCGCTCTGATGCACACCGTCGAGGCCTGGTGCCACAACATTGCCAAACCCGCATCCTGGACGGACTTGGCCTTTCTACAAGTCGCCGCCGACTGCTACCGCGTCGCCATCTACATTCACACTGTTGATGACCTCAGCACCGTCGGAGACCTCGGCGTCATCTTACCCTGCGACTCCGCCCCTGTCGCCCTCCTCGAGGTTGGCATGTGGATAGGGCGCCACCTGGTTGCGGTGGTGACCTCCGACCTAGCCGCCTCTGCAGTTGCTCAACAGCCTACGTCGCATCCTTCGCCGTCGCTCAACCTTGATGAGGTCCGCCTCCTTCTTCGTGGTGCTGACGCACCCACCGTTCTAGTCGCGTGCGAATTCTCCGGTGCGCTAGCTGGCGCCCTCCAGACCGCAGGGTTTAGCACTATCTCTTGCGATCTCCGGCCTGCGCTTCACTGCTTCCCTCACTACCGCGGTGACGTGCGAGACATCGTCGGCCTTCGCCACTGGGAGCGTGCTTATTTCTTCCCCAACTGTTTTCAACACTTGCGGGGCGACGAACAGTGCCTGCCGTTCAAAATCGATGACTGCCGTGCCTTCTGGGCGGCGGCCATGGTGCTCTGGTGCCTCGCGTGCCCAAACGCCGATGTTGTCGTCGTGGAGCAGCCAGACACACTCGTGTACGACTATATCGACGTTACCGAATTCGCCTCGCTCTGCGAATTTCGCACAAGCCAATACGGGGATCCAGGGCAACACGACAAATTCATACGCCTCGCAGTTCGAAATGCACAGTTGCCGCCGACTACGCATCCCGAGTGCCGTCAAGCGCAACGCTTAAGCCATCTCGAGTACCCAAACCCCGACGCACGCGACCGCGCACGTAGCTCTTGGACGCCCCACGTGAAGACCTGCCAAGCCCTAGTCAACTTGGCCAGCGTGGATAGCGCCAAGGCGCCTGATTACGTCGCTCTCATCACCTGCTTTGCCGCCAACTGGTACGGCAGCGGACACCCAGTGCCCGCTGATTACCTCAACCCAGACGCGCAACCGACTAGTCCAGAATGGCGAAACTATCAAGAAGTCCGCGGCCCAGGTGACCGCCGGCGCCCGCCACTGGTTGAGCCCCTTCACGCCCCCTACGGCGACTGCGGAGGGGACGATGGCTCTGGCGACCTAGCACCCGATAGTCTCGAGCGCTTCCAGCCTTGCACTCTGACAGCCGTCGAGTACCACGATCAGCACTACCATATTGCTTGTTACGGCGCCCTGAGCCACCGCCATAGGCGGCCGCACTCGAACCTGAAAAGGACTAGAGTCGCCCACTGCGCTGAGCACACATGCTGCCCAGCAGCCATATGAGAACCTGCAGCTGATGCACGCGCGCAGCGGCCAGAATGGACCCACGCTGTGTCGCCCAAACGCGTCAGCCCAGCTGGCCCACATGACCGTCAGCCCAGCTGGCCCACATGACCGTCAGCCCAGCTGACCCACATGACCGTCAGCCCAGCTGACCACATGACCGTCAGCCCAGCTGACCACATGACATATCCCACCCACCCAACCCAAACAGGGACTCAGGATTGTTCTGCGGCAGTTCTCGCACTGCCCGACGACCAAACGGTCGACGTCAAAGAGTACGCAGCAGGGATCGCCATCCTCATTTTCATCTGTGCACTCGCCGAGCCGCTCATTTTAGCGCACGCTAACGGCTTCATCAGCGCAGGGCTGATCCTTCCGGCCCCCGACACTTCGAGGCCCCAAGCCATGCGCATGATCAGTGAGCTCTGTGGCCGCATCGTCTCCTCGACCCTCTACTTGCCGTTCATGATCGGGCAATATGCCTCGGGCGCTATGCTCTTTGCGGTCCCGGTCGACTTTGCCCCGCCTCTCACGGCCATTGTGCGCTCGCCGGCCGCTCGGGCCCGAGCTTTCTCAGCCGGAGCGAGCTTCGTTTGGTGCGCACTCGCCGCACTGGCGGACGTGCCGTTGGGCGACCCTGCCGCGCGTGCCGCTCTTTCCTGCCGCATGTTTCAGTCTCCGCACGCGAAACCCCTGGACATCTCATCCTCAGCGGCAGTGGAATTCTCGTTCGGCGTCACCAAACTCCGGAGCCTTCAGCAGCGCCCCGATCCCGACCACCCTCGTGCGGGCGCAGCAGCTCGCGCCTTGCATTCCGCTACCCTTGCGGATGCGGCTCTACGTCGCGCCCTGGAGCTCGAGGGTGACGACCCGCTACTAGAGGGCTGGATTGATCGCATCACGCCCCTGGCGATTGGCGAGATCCCTGCGTACCTGCTCGAGGCCCTGCCCGATTTTACGGACGCCCGACTGGACGACGTGTTGCTCAGCCCGGTCCTGCGCCCCCTCGTCACCGCCTGGTACCCACTCCCGCCCGAGCAGCCGAGCGCCCCTCTCGTGGCGCCGCCCTGCCCTAAGGACGCCCTCGAGCTGCTCACCCCGGCGGGCGCTGCGCGTCTCCGGGGCTGGCTCGACCATCAACTCCGGGATCTTGCCCATATCCGCAGCGAGCTAGCCCGCGGCGTGCCCCCTGGCTCCGTTGTACGGGACCGCCCGGGCCCTATCGCCATAGGCCAATCAGAATTCCAAGAGTGGGCGCGCGGCCGCGTCTGGGACTGCACTCTTGATCACGGGCCGTGCTGTGTGGTGGCCGACTTCCACCAACCGCCGCTCGAAATCATCGACAGGGCCGAGGTGAAAGCTCGTCTCGCGCATTATCCCGACCAGTCGCTCGTCTCGCACCTGCTCCTTGGCGCGCGCACGGATGCCGACGTCGAGCTCCAGTTCGTGCTGGTGCCTCACCTCACTACGCTCCCATTCGGCTTTAAGTCCGTAATGTCGGAGGTAGACCGGCTTGAGGGCTATGGCTGGTACCGCTCTTTTGGGACTATCCCCTTCGCACCTATGTACCTCAATGGCCAGGGTGCAACCGCGCGCAAGCTCGAGCCGGACCGCTGGCGACGGACCACCGAGGGCGGCGGCCCCCGCCAGGCCACTTTTGACGCTAGCGGCGTGCGTGCGCTATCCCTCAATGAGGCCGCGAGGATCTACCACATGCCCCAACACTTCGTCTCCGACCACCGAGAGCCCTTCTTGGAGTGGCTGCGCCTGCGCGGGCTGCCGCGGGATAACCCTATCCCTCCCTCCGACGGCCGCCGACGCCCGACCAAGTGGCCTCCAGAGGTTAAGCCGACCCTCGAGAACGTCATGCGCGACATGGCTGTCTTGGGCCGGGCTGCTTCTCGTTGGCAGACCGCACTCTATTGCTCCAACGATGATATCAAAGACTACTTCAATCATCTTGCAGTTGCCACATCCGAGCTGAGCAAGGTGGGTATAATCCTGGACCGTGCCGATGGCTCCGGCCCTCGCTTTGTCTCTGAGCGCGTCCTCGGCTTTGGCCTGCACGGCTCATCCAATCTCGCTCAACGCTTCAGTGACTCCCTCGTCGTCCTCTACTACGAGGATATGGACACCGAGTACTTTGGTACGGGCGCCGTCTACTCGGCCGCGGAGTTGGCGTGGCTCGAGCACCGGCTCGCGCTGCAGAGGCGAGAGGGTGAGCCGTGCGTCGACGTCCGCCAGTGGACGGCTCCCCCTTCGGATCGCCTACCCGCCATCCCCGCGCCGTCTCGCCTCAGCGACATACCTCCGGGCTATGTCTGCCCTCAGCTGCGACCCTACCGCTGCTTCTTCTTCACCGACGACGCCCAGATGTTCGCTGTAGGCCCGAAGGTGAAAATCATGTCCCTGCGGAACTGGCGCCGCCTTACTAATCGCATGCGCCTTCGTATGGCTATAGCCGAGAAGCGCAGCCTCGGCACTTGGTGCAAATGGATTGGTGTACTCCTCATCCCCATTCTCGGCCTGGTGGTCGTCACCCGTGACAAGATCCTGCGCGCTAGTGCCGCCATTGGGGAGGCACTTGCCGATCGCCTCGAGTTCCACGCCTATAGAGCCCTTTGCGGACTTCTTGAGCATCTACGAGCTGTCAACCTCCGCGGGCGCAACATCATGCACGGGCTTTACCGACCTCACGGTCCCGACGGCGCGTCCCGCGACGGACCCTCGGGCGTCGTCCGCTGCGACGCTCTGATGCGGGGGCAGCTTAAGCGCTGGCAGCACATCCTCACCGACTCGTGCGGAGTCAGCGTGAAGCGCGCCCTCCTCCGCGAAAATCTTGAGGTTCTGCCGTCCGTCTCGCTCGAGCTCTTCTCGGACGCCTGCTACGCCGACGTGGCCACCCCGGGGGTGGGCGGCTACCTTCACGGGCTCTACTGGTACTTCGCGGTGCCGGCCTCCGATGTACCTTACCTATCTATACCCATCCTCGAGTTCTTGGGTGCTGCTTTCAACGTACTCATGTTCTACCCTCACCTCCACCAGCTTGGTTCGGCCTCCGCGCCGGCCTGGGTCGATCTGTATACCGACGCCCTCACCACGGCGCGTGTTCTCGCCGCTGAGTCCGCCAAGAGCACCGTCATTGTGGAAGCTTACCAGCACCTCATCTGCTCGCCGGAGTGGCGCTCGCTCTATGGGCGCCTTCGCGTCGCACACCTCTATGGCGATGCCAACATTCTGGCGGACTTGATCTCGCGTGCCCGTTGGTCCGAGTTTCACCAGCTTTGTACGATGCTCGGAGTGCGACCCCAGCTCTTGGATATCTCGGCCGGTGTCCGCGATCTCTATCGCGTGGTCATCCGCTGCCTGCGCGAGCGGTCTCATCTGGCCGGTACAGCTCGGGGCGTTTTCAACCCTCACCTTATCGGCGATCAGCCTATAGCTCAGGGCGCGTCCTCTGTGATGCCTACGTCCCGCCACCTGTACGATCTACCTGTCGATCCTCTCGTCGACATCTTTCGCTACTCCCCCCGAGCCAACTCTACGATTTCACGTGCCATCCGCGCAGTGATGCGTCTCACCCGCATCGGAGACAACCGCGTCTGTTGGTACATGATCGACGCTGAGGTGGGGCGGCAGCTCGAGTTGGCCGAATGGCGGGCTGCGGATGAAGCACTCCACCGGCCCGAGCTCGCCCAACCAAGCGAACTAGCGCTCGCAGAGCGGGAGCCCGGCTTCGTCCATTCCGGAGAACTCGCTCGCGCCGAGTGGAGAGCTGTGGAGGCCACGCTCGTCCTCTCTAAGCGGGAATGGAGGGATGGGCTTCTGTTCGGCGATACCGAGGGTCTCGAAGAGATTGACCGTGCTCGAGCGCCGTGGAGGGGAGTGGAGATGACCCTCATGCGGCTCGATGGCACCGAATCGCCACCGCGTCCCACCAGAGTGGAGAGGGAGCGCGCCGAATCGGAGGCGCGGCGTGAACTTGAGGCATGGCTCGCTCGAGACCCGCGCGAAAGGTTGGCGGAGGCTCGTCGTGCGGAGGCCGAAGAGGACAGACTAGCGGGAATCCAGCGTGCGGATGCCGGATCACGGCCGGTTGTCACGTCAACGGCGCTCGGCTCGCACAACATATCAATGGACGGCCGCCCCATAGCCCACGATGCGTCTCCCAGCGGGTCCGGTCATTCAGCGGAGATAGCCGCATTGCTACACTCCCGGTTGCGACCCGTTGCAGCCCGAGCCCCGACCTCGTCGCCTCTCGTCACCTGCCTGCGCCCTACTGAACCTCCGATCGCCGTCGGCCTTTGCGCGGAATTGCTTCATCGAGCGCTCTCAACGCCGTGAGCTCTTCGCTATCCCCGCTACGGACACTTCCACCGTATGTATCGGGGGCCTCCAGTGGAGCGATACCGACCACCATGTCTTCATGTTTCGCCGGCTCATTTGCGTAATGATGGTCACCGCCTTTCGCCTCGGCGAGATCGTCCGGCACCAGTCTGGCGAGATCATGTTCCTCACGTTTGAGTCGCTCACTTGGGTCATTGGGGGCGTCGCCATCTCTCACCCGACGGCCGCGCAGCTGGCGGCCATGCGCCCAGGGATCGACGGCGCCCGTCTGGCACCCCCGCGCAGCAAGCCGGATCAGACCGGCGAGATCCACTGCCCATTTGGTGTGGTACTCACGTTTCACCCGGATGACCCAATCAACGCTGCGGCCGCGCTGCGGGACCTCGAGCTGCGCGTGGGTAGGTTCGTTACCAACCGCAGCACGACGCCCTTGTTTGCTGATGCGGCGGGCGAGCCTTACACGCACCACTTTCTCCACTCCATGCTGAGGGCGGCCCTAGCCCACCTTTATGGAACGGCGGTTGCCAGCCTCTACTCATTCCACTCCTTCCGCTCGGGGCTGGCCTCGGCGCTTCACGCTGCCGGTGTGGATGATGGCATGATCCAGCTCATATGCCGCTGGATGTGCCCCGAGTCGCTCCACGTCTACCGCCGTATGGGAGTCGCCGAGCACGAGTCCCTTATCCGAAAGGCCTCCGGGTGCCACGTGGACTGCACCCAGTCGGTCAATGTCCCGACGGTCGTCGGCGACCAGCATATGGCGGCCCTGACTAGCGAGTTCAGCCAGCTCAAGGCAGCCGCGGAGATACAGGCCTACGAGCAGGCGCTTCGCGTCGCCACCGATCCGTTCTCCCCTCGAGATCCGCCTCGAGGAGCACGCCCAGCTGCACTCTCGCCCACGCGAGCTGCCTCTCCTGAGGTGCCTGAGCTAGTGGACCACCCAGTCACGCTTGAGCCCATCCAAGAGACCCCAATGCCCGGCGCTGAGCTGGCAGTCGGCCGACACATGTGGCCCGACTACCCCTGTGACGAGTTGAACGGCCTAGGCTGGAAGGTCCTTGTGCTCTCAGCAACTCCAGCCACTGCAACCATCCGTTTCACACACGCCCGTCTACGCGGGCGCCGATACGAAGACACCCAGGTACAGACCAGCTCGCTTCTGCTGATTAAGCCGCTCTATCCGCTCGACCAACAGGGACCGTAGGAGGCTCGCGCCATGGCGAGCGTCCGCGGCATTCTAAATATTCAATCCCTTAACGAGCTCACGTACGAGAAGGTTTCTTCTGTGTCAGATTTGTCTTCTCGCCGAGGAGCTCGGTAACAATGAAGGGCGGTTGGGCTGGGGCGAAGGTATCTTCTGCGAGCGAGGAAACAGGGGGCGCCAGGCGGACCCCCGTCACCAGCCGAAGATACGGTGGGGAGCGCCCACACCCAAGGGGGGAGGGACGGGCGTGACCGGAGTCGTCGATAGGAGCGCGCAGCGCACCGTTTCGCGCGCAGAGTCGTTTCCCCACAAAGGGGAAACTCGCTCTTGTCGCGTACTCACCATGCAGAGCCAAGGCCAGCCCAAGCTCGGCCCAAGGCTCCGCGCGGCGCGCTCAGTTTTTAGTGAACCCACCACCATCCCCATGCACCACCAGTATCTGTGTTACTGTGTGGGACCGTAGGAGGCTCGCGCCATGGCGAGCGTCCGCGGCATTCTAAATATTCAATCCCTTAACGAGCTCACGTACGAGAATGTGTTTCGTGTCGTGGTAGTGGCTGGTCGGTACCTTGTGTGTTGATTCAACTGACCCTTTCGCAACGAACAGACCATACGATGGAACTTTGTCTGCTCCTATTCCACCTCGCCCACGGCTCAGACCGTTGTGAGCATGGGCATCCTCACCGACAATACAGGATGTCGAAGCCGGCTGCCGTCGACGGCGGGTTCCGTCCTCGCACCTCGGGAGGCAGGTGGCCGCGGCAGCATACCGCCATCGGTCAACTCGTACACAGGTGGCTGTGGTAATTTCATTTGCTCGTGCGATTGGCCCGGCACGTGGGCGAATGGCGCGCCACTTTATCCGAGCGCTTCCAACCCGATGCAGCCGGGCGGTAGCGTCTACTTGTCGTTGCGAAGGGGCGTCGTTGCGAAGGGGCGCCTCTTCGATGCTGGTGCCTTTCGGCGCGCCGATCGTCGCGTGGCCGAAGCAAGCGCGCAGGGTGCCACAGGCCATGCTTGCTGGCTTAAGTGGTCCAGAGGTCGTGGCGCTCGCCCGCCCTCTGCCTGTGACGATGCCACCGTTGCCATTGCCGCCGGTGTCGGCGTCGGGGTCGCTGCCGATGCCAACGACGCCCATGTCGAGCAGGAGTGGCGTGTGGTCCTCGTTGCGTTTCGAGGCGGAGCCGAGTGGGAAGGCGATCGTGCCAGCCGCGTACACGACACGTCCGTCCTCAAAGACATCGAGCTGCACGAGCACCGCATCCAGCTCGCATGCCAGTGGCGGCGGCGGCGCCGGCAACTCCTCGGTCGCGCGCCGACTCGGCCGGAAGCCGCCAATGACGCTCCCGAGTGCAGGTGCGGATGCGCGCGTTGGCGCTACCCAGGCGGCGCTGCCTAAAGCCCTTGGGACTGCACGCATGACTGCCTCGCGCGCGCGGGCCTCGAGACGTGGATCACACCCATAAAGGCTCAGCACACCCGAGATGTCGAGGTA